>Ga0065720_1003356_pt1 | contig 18034 bp, 16 predicted proteins | sample Thericmetagenome_FD_59107 | JGI IMG/M metagenome (GOLD analysis project Ga0065720, IMG submission 59107) | Thermophilic microbial communities from the Joint Bioenergy Institute, California, USA of rice/straw/compost enrichment - eDNA_2 v2... | ecosystem: Engineered > Solid waste > Grass >...
AGGCAGAGGATTACTTTGAAGGCGAAGGCCATTCGCTTCATATCATCGACGGCAAAATCCGGCTGCACATTACCTTCCGCTGGACGGACCTGGGTTTGCGCGTCGAAACGCAGGACCCGGTCCGGTTGAACGAATGGCAGCACGTCCTGGCGACCTACGACGGCAGCATGAAGGCCGCCGGCGTCCATATCTACATCAACGGGAAAGAAGTACCGCTAAAAATTCTCTTCGATCAGTGCCTGTGGCCGCTTGGCCCCTCCGAGCCTTGGCGCATCGGCGCGGGAGGCGGGCTCCGATTCCAGGGTTTGATCGACGATGTGCGCATCTTTAACCGCGCTGTCACAGTCGAGGAGGCCGCGGTGATCGCCCTGCTGGATCCGCCTTCGACCCTGGTGCAAATTCCGCCCGCGAAGAGGACGAAGGCCCAGGCGGACAAGCTTCGCTACGCGTTTCTCGATCTCGCCGCCCCCCAGAAGATCCGGGAGGCCCGCGCAAGACTTGCCAGGATTCGGGCAGCCCGCGACAGCTACTACAGCACCATTCCCACAGTTATGGTGATGAAGGAGCGGGAGGTTCCGCGGGAGACGTTCATCCTCAAGCGGGGCGCTTACGATGCGCCGGGAGAGAAGGTTACCCCCAACGTCCCTGCGGTGCTGCCGCCTCTGAAACCTGAATGGCCGCGAAACCGCCTGGGGCTTGCCCGCTGGCTGGTGGACCCGTCCAATCCGCTCACCGCGCGTGCTGTTGTGAACCGGTTCTGGGCCCTGTTTTTCGGCACAGGCCTTGTCAAGACCGTCGAGGATTTCGGATCGCAGGGCGAATGGCCGATTCACCCAGAGCTCTTGGACTGGCTCGCAGTTGAGTTCATCGAGAGCGGATGGAACGTCAAGCACATTTTGAAAACCATCGTCACGAGCGCGACTTACCGCCAGTCATCGAAAGTTACACCTGAATTGTTACAACGGGATCCGGAGAACCGGCTTTTCGCGCGCGGTCCCAGGCTCCGGCTCTCTCCGGAGATGATCCGCGACCAGGCCCTCGCTGTCTCCGGACTGCTCGTCGAAAAGATAGGCGGGCCATCCGTCAAGCCGTACCAGCCCCCCGGGCTCTGGCAGGAACTGGCCGGAGGCAAGGGTTACGAGCCGGACAAGGGAGAAGGCCTTTATCGCCGCAGTCTCTATACCTACTGGCGCCGGACGGTCGCGCCGCCCAACATGGTGAACTTCGATTCACCCACGCGGGAAAACTGCATCGTGCGCGAAACACGGACCAACACGCCGCTTCAGGCGCTCAATCTCATGAACGACGTGACCTACGTCGAAGCCGCCCGCAAGTTCGCGGAGCGGATGCTGGGCGAGGGCGGCGAGAGCGAGGCCGATCGAATCCGGTTTGCCTACCGCTGGGTTCTAGCCCGGGACCCGCATCCCGATGAAGCCGCCGCCCTGACGACTGCGCTGCGAAAGTTCGAGTCCTACTACCTCTCCAGGCAGGAGGAGGCCGAGAAGTTTCTCGGCCAGGGCGATTCGCCATGGGATCGCAAATGGAAACCGGGCGAGCTTGCAGCCTGGGCGGGCGTCGCCAGCATTATTCTGAACCTGGACGAAACGATCACTAAGGAGTAACAGGCAGGAAGGAGGAAAGCAATGAACCCGTTGAAAAGCCATGTGGAACTGCTGACTCGGCGCCACTTCTTCGGCAGAAATGCGACGGGCATCGGCATCGCCGCGCTGGCATCTTTGCTTGCGGGCAAAGACGCCGCTGCAAAGGCGGACAACGCGGGACTGCCCGGCCTGCCGCACCACACTCCGACAGCAAAGCGAGTCATCTTCCTCTTTCAGTCCGGCGGCCCGTCGCAGATGGAGCTGTTCGACTACAAGCCCCGGCTGGTTGAGTTTCAGGGAACCGATCTGCCGGATTCGGTCCGCAGAGGCCAGCGGCTCACTCAGATGTCAGCTTCGCAGTCCAGCTTCCCGATCGTTCCCTCGAAGTACAAGTTCGCCCAGCACGGCAACAGCGGAGCGTGGGTAAGTGAACTCCTGCCGCACACGGCGAAGATCGCCGACGACCTGACGTTTATCAAGAGCATGCACACGGAGGCCATTAATCATGACCCCGCTGTGACGTTCTTTCAGACGGGGTCTCAGATCGCGGGACGGCCGAGCATGGGATCCTGGGTAGCGTACGGGCTCGGCTGCGAAACGGAAAATCTTCCCGCCTTCGTCGTCATGATTTCGCCGGGACAAGGAGGCGGCGGACAACCGCTCTATGACCGGCTATGGGGCAGCGGGTTCCTGCCAACCAAATACCAGGGCGTGAAGTTCCGCTCCGTAGGCGATCCGGTGCTCTACCTGTCCAATCCGCCGGGTTTTCCCGCCGAGAACCGACGGGCCTTCCTCGACGCTTTGAACATCATTAACCAGCGAAAACTGGCTGAGATGGGCGATCCCGAAATCAATACCCGGATTGCTCAGTACGAGATGGCGTTCCGGATGCAGAGTTCTGTCCCCGAGCTCATCGATCTGTCCAAGGAGCCGGATCACATTCTCGAAATGTATGGCCCCGACGTGAAGAAGCCGGGGACGTACGCCTACAATTGCCTGCTGGCCCGCCGCCTGGCCGAGCGAGGCGTCCGTTTCATCCAGCTCTATCATCGGGATTGGGATCACCACGGAAAGCTGCCCCAGGGCCTCCCCAAGCGCTGCCAGGAAACGGATCAGCCTTCAGCCGCTCTCATCCAGGACCTCAAACAGAGAGGCCTACTCAAGGACACGCTGGTGGTCTGGGGCGGTGAGTTTGGACGGACGGTTTACTGCCAGGGCCGGCTGACCGCAACGGACTACGGGCGAGACCATCACCCGCGCTGCTTCACGATGTGGCTTGCAGGCGGCGGCGTAAAACCCGGAATCACACTCGGCGCTACTGACGACTACTGCTACAACATTACAGAAGATCCGGTTCACGTCCACGACTTGCAGGCGACCATCCTCCACTGCCTCGGGATCGATCATCGCAGGCTCACCTACAAGTTTCAGGGACGCTATTTCCGCCTCACCGACGTCGGCGGCAACGTGGTCCAGAAGGTGCTCAGTTAGCGCCGAACTCCCTCGTTGAGGACTCGCCGGACGTACTCAATCGCGGGGCGAGGACTGGTCAAAACGGGCAGCCCGGTGGCCTCGTGAGCTGCAGCCGCGAGGCGAGTCATTGAAGCCTGCGCAAAAAGGAGCAGATCAACCTTCGGCGCAAGCCTGGCTGCGGCTTCGAGCAGCAGTGCATCGTGCGTCTCCCGGTTGCCAGCCGTCAAAGCCTCGAAAGCGTTTTCTACGAGGATCTCTTCCACTTCAACCTCCTTGCGGTGCAGTTCGGCCTTTTCGTGAATCAGCGCGACGGTCGGGCCGAGCGTGGAAGCGACCGTCGCCAGGACTCCGATTCGCCGGGCCTCACACACGGCCTTCTCGGTATGCGCGTCATCGATCTTGATCACTGGAATCGAAACCATTTTTCGCGCGACATCGATTGTCGGACCAAGCGAGGAGCACAGCGATAAGACGGCGTCCGCCCCGGCCATTTCGGCGGCGACGACATAGCTGCACATGCGGCGCGTGAGGGCAGGCGTCACGCGCTGTTCCGCCATGCAGTGCGGCAGAAGAGAGTCATCCAGGATGTTGATGATCTGTACGTCCGGCAGGAGCTCCGAGCACAACTGCTGAAAGATTGGATCGGACGTCAGGAAGAGCTTTGTTGTGTGGATGAGGGCTAGAGTCTTTGGCATCGATTCTGTCATTGTCCTATGCTGGACATACCGCCCGAAAGTGACCCTTTGCAGTATCGTTCGTAAGAAGGAGATGGTATGAATCGCCGAGAGTTTGTGACTGGCGCAGGCTCCGCCGCCCTCGCCTCCGCTGGCGGCTTCCCCGCGATCCTCAGCGGAACCCGTACAGAACGCCCGAACATCGTTCTGATTCTTGCGGAAGATATGGGGCCCTACCTCAGCTGTTACGGCCATCCGGTAGTCAGGACGCCAAACATTGACCGCCTCGCCAACGAGGGCGTCCGCTTCAACAACGCGTTTACTACGGCTCCTGTCTGCTCGCCCAGCCGCTCGGCGTTCAATACCGGTCTCTACCAGACATCCATCGGCGCTCACCACCATCGGAGCCACCGCAAGGACGGCTACCGTCTGCCGGAAGGAGTCCGCCTAATCACGGACCGCCTCAGGGAGCGCGGCTACTTCACGGCGAACGTCAGAGCGTTTGCAGAGGGAGCCGCAGGCACCGGCAAGACCGATTTCAACTTCACCGTGGAGAAGCCGTTCGACGGCACGCACTGGAATCAGAGGGAGAAGGGACAGCCGTTCTACGCTCAGGTGAACTTCCGCGAACCGCACAAGGGGCCTGCGTTTGTCGAAGCCCGGAAGCAGTCAAACCTCGTCGATCCGGCCCGCGTTTCCCTGCCCCCCTACTACCCGGATCACCCCGTCGTTCGGGACGAAATCGCCAACTTCTTCGACGCCATCCACCTGCTCGACCGCAAAGTGGGACAGTTGCTGGACGCGCTGAAGCAGGACAATTTGCTCGACAGCACCGCAATCTTCTTCATGGGCGACAACGGAACGTGTCTGATCCGGGGCAAGCAGTGGCTTTACGACGAAGGCATTCACGTTCCTCTGATCGCGCGGTGGCCGGGAGTTCTTAAGCCGGGCACAGTCCGGGATGATCTGGTTCTTTCTCTCGACATGACCGCCCAGACCCTGGAATGGGCCGGTATCCCGATTCCTAAGAACTTCCACGGGCGTCCTCTCTTTGGCAGTTCCCCCAAGCGGGATTACATCGTGGCCGCCCGCGATCGCTGCGACATGACCGTGGACCGCATCCGCTGCGTCCGCGACAAGCGATATAAGTACATCCGCAACTTTATGCCGGACCGTCCCTACACGCAGTACAACGAATACATCCAGACTTCCTACCCGACTCTCAGTGTGATGAAGCAGCTCCACAGCGAGGGCAAGTTGAATGAAGTGCAGTCGCTCTTCATGCAGCCGCGCAAGCCGGAAGTGGAGTTCTACGACCTGCAGACGGACAAGTACGAGGTGAAAAACCTCGCCAGTGCGCCGGAACATCGCGAGCGGGTCCGGAAATACGCGGACATCCTCGATCGCTGGATGAAGGATACGGGGGATCAGGGAGGCATTCCGGAGACACCGGAAGCTGCGGCCATCTAAGCAGTGAGATACACTTGCTTCCCATGAGAGTTCGCACTGCGGTAGGAATGATTGGCTGGGCGGCACTGTGCGCCGCCGGGGTCATGATGGCGCAAGACACAAGAAACTTCCCCACGCTGGGTAAGATCGTGCGCCTCGATCCGGCATTGGACAAGCTCCTCGATCCGGAGGCCCGCATTGAAGTGCTTGCCTCCGGTTTCGAATGGACCGAAGGGCCGGTATGGGTGAAAAACGGCGGCTATCTGCTGTTTTCGGACATCCCCCGCAATTCCATCATGAAGTGGAAAGAGGGCGAGGGCGTGAGCCTCTTCATGAAGCCGTCGGGCTATACCGGCGTTGTGGAGTATCGACCCGAGCCGGGCAGCAACGGCCTGCTTCTCGATCCTCAAGGCCGTTTGGTCCTCTGTGAACATGGCGACCGCCGCATCTCCCGGCTCGAAAAAGATGGAGGCAAGAAGACGCTGATCGACAACTACCTCGGCAAGCGCCTCAACAGCCCCAACGACGCAACGTTCCATTCAAGCGGCGCGCTCTACTTCACGGATCCCCCGTACGGGCTGCCAAAGCAATGGGACGATCCGCGCCGTGAACTGGACTTTTGCGGCGTCTACAGACTTTCGCCCGGTGGAGAACTTACACTTCTTACAAAAGAGCTGACGCGGCCGAACGGCATAGCCTTTTCCCCTGATGAGAAAACGCTTTATGTCGCGCAATCCGATCCCGCGCGCGCGATCTGGATGGCCTACCCGGTAAACGCGGATGGGACCTTGGGAAAAGGCAGAGTCTTCGCCGATGTCACGTCGAGCGTCAATAAAATGCCCGGTCTTCCCGACGGCATGAAGGTAGATCGCGAAGGGAACCTCTTTGCCACAGGTCCAGGCGGAGTCTATATCTTCGCTCCCACCGGCAAACTGCTCGGCCGGATCGATACGGGCGAGAAGACATCAAACTGCGCCTGGGGTGATGACGGGTCGACGCTCTACATTACCGCGGATATGTATCTCTGCCGCGTAAGAACGAAGACCAAGGGAGCAGGCTGGTAAGTTTACCGGACATCGACGTCCCGTTGGCGGAGAGTCGTGCCGAAGGTACGCCCGCCAATGGTGACGCCGCTCTGGACGGTGCCTGCGACCCTGACGCGGGAACCCTTGGTAGGAATGCCGCCGCTCGAAATGACATAGATCGTTCCGGTGTCGTCCTGCACCTGATACACGCCCGCCACGATCGCACCGAAGGAGTTGGTAACCGTTCCGTTCACCGTTACGTTGCGGTTCTGGTATTTCGTTGGATTGGCGATAATATTGCCGATTTTTACTGAGCCGCCGCAGGAGGACAACAACATCGCTGCTCCAGCCAGCGTCGTCACCAATAGCGTCTTTCTCCGTCGTTCCATTTACTTTCCTCTGGCTTTCTCAGATTGTTCCCTTCTGGCTTCTTCAGACGTAACGGAAGATTCGGGAATTACAACAATTCGTTCAGCAGCAATTCGAGAGATCGCGCGGACCAGCTTTCGATAGGGAACCTTCTCCAGGCTCTCAAATGGGATCCAGTCGCCGTCTCGCCAGCTGGAATAATACCAGCGCGTAAGGAGCGCAACGTGCTCCTGCCGCTCTACCACGGAGACCTTCGGCGCGTGGAGCGATGCAACGACATCTCTCAGTCTCCGGTCCATCGGGACCATCTTGCCCTCCTGAGCCGGTGAAACCTGAAAGCAGTGAGGCGCAAGCCAGGCTCCCTCGAGGAGAAACCAAAGGTCCACACACCCGTTTTGCGAGGATGGCGTCACGGCCACACCGTGTAACTGATCCAGCTCCGCTACCAAATCATCACGGAGCTTGAGAACGTTCTGGATTCGTTCGTAGCGAGCATGCTGCCGTGCGGCCTCCTCGAACTGCATCTCCTCGCTCAGCCGGTCGCGGGCAGAAGCGGCAGCCTCCAGCATCGATTTACCGCCTGACGACAGGAAGTCGACAAGCCGCCGCACCTCGCTTGCGTACTCCTCCGGTCCAACGACCTGCTGGCAGGGCCGCAGGCACATGTTCATCTCGCCGTAAATGCAACCGGGGTGTTCCGGCCGCGGCTGCAGGTCTTCCTGACAGCGGCGCACCTGGAACAAGTCGAGTGCCTGCGACTCGAACAGTTCGGCCGCTGCCCGCGTTCGAAACGGACCGAAGAACAAGGCATCTCCACCCGACAGCCGCGCGGTCACCTGCGTCCTCGGGAACGGGTTCGACAGGACAACTTTGACGTAGTAGGGCATCCGCAGCTTCAGCAACTGCAAATACCTGTCTTTAAAATACAACCGCGCCTGATGATAGAAGAGTAAATTCGACTCGAGCTGAGAGCCCACCAGCCAGTAGTCGACCCGCGTTGCAAGCGACCGGAGATTCAGCATTCGGGAGGGCTCGCTCCGCTTCCCGAGGAGCCGCTGCAGGCGCCGTCGCAGCATCGTGGTGCGGGCGAGGTAGGGCTCGCGTCCGGCCGTGTGAATGAGAAAGACTGCTGCGGAGTTTGGGACCTCTGATAGACGCTCATCGAGTGCCGGGCCTGCGGCCTCTACGTCAATGGTCAGCGGGGTCGGGATCATGCGCGATAAAACGACAGGTATCTGTCAAGCGAGAGCGGCGGAACGGTCGACACTTTGAGGTTCTCGATCAGATGGGCGACGCTGCTCATGCCGCTCAGGGCCACCGAAATGCCTGGTGTCGATCGTGTGAATTGAATGGCCCGTTGAGCATTCGTAGAGGCTTCGGGGATCTTTTGCACAATCTCCTCGGGCAGGTGGCTTGCGAGTCTCGCCTGGAGCAGTGAAGCGCTGGCGACCACCGTAATTCCGAACTCCTGGGCCGCCTGAAGCACTGTACATTCCTGCCCGCGCACCACCTCGCTCCTGCGCAGAAAGGCTTCCGGCATTGCCATGTTAAACGGGAGCTGCACAAACCGGAAGTGATGGCTGCTGCCCGCAACCTCGGTTGCGATCTCGACCATACGGCTGAGTGAAAGCTGGCCGGTGGCTCTGTAACCCTCCCACGTGGCGGTGCCATACCAGCCGATGCGCCCCTGCTCTACCAGCCCTTCCAGAAGCGTGAACGCATCCCGGATGCGCTGCTCGAACGTCTCCCGAGAAACGTATGCGAGCTGGGATTCGGGATTATGCAGGTAGAAAACATCAATCGTCTCGAGATTCAGATTCTCGCGGCTGCGCTCGATCTGATCGGCCAGAAATGCGGGGGCCATCGAGTGCATCTGCCCGGCAATGTCTGAAGGTTTCAGCCCGTCATGAGGCACTGCGCCGGGCACCAGGAAGCCTGCCTTGGTGCAGATGATGACTTGATCGCGCGTTATCTCTTCTGCCCGCACCATCTCAGACAGCGCCGCGCCAATCGACCTCTCCGAGCGCTGATGGCGATAATTAATGGCTGAATCAATAAAGTTAATTCCGCCGTGAACCGCAGCCTTGATCGCCATCACATAGGCGGTATCAGTCGCCTCATCCGGGGCTCCGAGGTAAGTGCCGATGCCCAGGCTCGACGCCCAGCAGCCCTGAACCCGACGGTAGAAGCCTGCTTCGGACTGCACGGGGAAGCGCGAGGTGTAACGGCTAGTTCCTTGAGGAGTCGCTCTTCCTTTCAGCACTTCTCCGATTGTAGCGATTCCCCCGGAACATGACTGGCGCCCCATGCAGCATTTACTTGCAGCAGTTGATAATCTATAAATTTGAAATTCCTTTCCATCGTCATTCCGATCCATAACGAGGAGCCCGCGCTCCTGCCGCTATACGACCGTCTGACGTCCGTCCTGGAGTCGCTGCAAAAGCCCTACGAGATCATCTTTGTCGATGACGCCTCCACAGACCGCAGTTTTGACCTGCTGTCCAATTTGGTGGAGACCGACGGGCACCTGAAGATCATCCGGCTCCGGCGCAATTTCGGGCAGACGGCGGCTCTCGCCGCCGGATTCGACGAAGCACAAGGCGACGTCATTGTTTCCCTCGACGGCGACTTACAGCATGAGCCGGAAGATATTCCGGCGCTGCTCGCCAAGATCGAAGAGGGGTATGACATCGCCTCGGGCTGGCGTAAGCACCGTATCGACAATGCGCTGACGCGTAAGCTCCCGTCCCGCATTGCAAACTGGATGATGTGGAAGGCCTCCGGGGTGAAGCTGCACGATTTCGGCACAACCTTTAAGGCCTATCGCTCGGAGATTATCAAAGACATCAATCTCTACGGGGAGTTGCACCGCTTTATTCCCGCCCTGGCCAGCTTTTACGGAGCTCGCGTCGCCGAGGTGCCGATCAAGAATGTCCCCCGGATTGCCGGCGGATCTCATTACGGTCTCGGGCGGACGTTTCGCGTCCTGTTTGACATTGTGACGATCCGCTTCCTGCTGACCTATTTCACGCGGCCGATGCACTTTTTCGGTAAGATCGGCTTAGCGGCGACTGCGTTAGGCACGCTGATTCTCGCCTATCTGATCCTGTATAAGCTGGCGGGACACCACATTATGACCGAGCACGGCCCGCTCATGATCGCCGGCGCAATTCTGCTTCAGGCCGGGCTGATGATGTTCGGCGCCGGTCTTCTCGGCGAGATTCTCATGCGGACGTACTTCGAGAGTCAGGGCCGGCGGATTTACGCCATCCGCGAGATTCGTACCCGGCGCGGCGAGCCGCAGGTGACGGACGGCACCCGTTAAGGCGCCTCGACGTATCTCCCGCTTACAGTTCCAGAGGCGGCCATACTTGCCGAAGCTGCTCTCCAGCGATCTTCAAACAATAGCATCATCGCGGCCGCGAGGCCGGAGTGGCTGAAGACGACCGAAGTCCACGTGGGCTTCGTGATGACCGGATCGAGCAACGCAATCAGTCCCTGGGCTCCGTCGAACACGGCGAGCTTCATTGGAAGGGAGTCGACAAACCGGACCTCCACCCCCGCTGCGCTGTACTCAGCCAGCCTCGCCTGGTACCCCGGATCGAGCGTACCAGCCTCGAGAAGAATACGGCACCTCACTCCGCGGCTTCGTGCCTGGCGGACCAGCTGCTCGTCCAGCGGGTCAACGGCATACGGAGGTCGCGAAAATTCGACATACTCCGTCTGTACGTCGTGAAGCATCTGCCGGTACTGCGTTGCGGTTTGTCCCGGCTCGCTGACGATTCGAAGATAATCGAGCGTACCTCGTCCGCCTTGTCCTTCCGAGTAGGCAGCCTTCAGGTCATCGACAAGACCGTTTGCCATCCGGCTCTGCTCGGCCAGCTCCTGCTTTAGCTGCTGCTCCCGGCGCGCCAGATAGTTGGGTATCGCGAGACTCGGTTCGACGGCAGAGAAAAGTTTCGTCTTTTCCTGGACGACCTGCGCGAAACCTTTTTCCACGAGACTGTCAAGAACCTCGTAGATCTTCTGTCTCGGCACATGCGACCGAGCGGCGAGTTCCAGGGCTTTAAACCGTGGATGACCCACCAGAACCAGGTAGGACCGGGCCTCGTAGGCATTCAACCCAATCTGCTGAAGCCTGCGCCAGAATCGCTGAAAATCCATCTCAGGCAAGTCTTGCTTCATCCTCAAACCTTCGGTCCCCTACGATATCACGCTTCATCAAAGTTGGCGAGAACAGTGTTACTCGGAAATTTGATTCGGGTTATGCTTAGGAACGGTTTGGTGAAGAACAGCGTCCAACGTACGTGATCGTTGTTATCAACATGCCCGTCAGCAGCGGTCGCCGTGGACGATGGTCAAACCGTTGTCTCACAAATACGTCTGCTACAATCGCGGATAGATCGGGCTGGGAGGTGTCATGAGCAAACACTGGGACCTGCCGCAAACCTTGGGCGCCCTCCGCCAGAGCCAATTCTCAGAAGAACATCTGAGCACGCGCACCGTCAAGGACGAGCTGCGCAGCAACCTGATCTGCAAGCTGCAGAAGGGCGGCGAGCTTTTTCCAGGCATCGTCGGCTACGAAGATACCGTTGTTCCGCAGATCGTGAATGCGATCCTCTCGCGGCACAATTTCATCCTTTTGGGATTGCGCGGCCAAGCCAAGACCCGCCTCATCCGGATGCTCACCACCCTGCTTGACGAGGCGGTTCCGGTTATCGCTGGTTGTGAGATCAACGACAATCCTTATCGCCCGATCTGCAAATCGTGCCAGAACACGATTGCCGAGTTGGGCGACGATACACCCATATCGTGGCTGAGCCGCGAGCAGCGTTACGTGGAGAAACTCGCAACCCCCGACGTAACGATCGCGGATATGATCGGCGACATCGACCCGATCAAGGCGGCCCGGCGCGGGAACACTCTCTCCGATGAGTTAACAGTTCATTATGGGCTGCTGCCTCGATCCAATCGTGGCATTTTTGCGATCAACGAGCTCCCGGACCTCGCCGGCAAAATCCAGGTCGGATTGTTTAACATCATGCAGGAAGGGGATGTCCAGATCAAGGGCTATCCTGTCCGCCTGCCGCTGGACGTGATGCTCGTATTCACTGCGAATCCCGAAGACTACACAGCGCGGGGTAAGATCATCACGCCTCTGAAGGATCGAATCGGCAGCGAGATCCGCACTCATTACCCGCTAACCCTCGCGCAAGGGATTGCCATTACGCAGCAGGAGTCCTGGACAAAGCGAGGCGATTCTCTGGAATTACGTATACCCAATTACATTCGCGAAGTTGTCGAGTCGCTGGCCTTTCTGGCCCGTGAAGACAAGCGCGTTGATAAGCGCTCAGGCGTGTCGCAGAGGCTGCCGATCTCCGTTTTGGAGAACGTGGTGTCAAATGCCGAGCGGCGTGCCTTGAAGAATCGCGAGAAACTCGCTGTTCCCCGCGTTCTGGATATCTATGCCGCTTTACCTTCCATCACCGGCAAGCTCGAGCTCGAGTATGAGGGAGAGCTGAAGGGTAGCGACTACATTGCGAAGGAGCTGATCCGCACAGCAGTCGGAAAAGTCTACTCCAGCTACTTCGAAGGCGCGAATATGTCGCAGATCATTCAGTGGTTCGATCTCGGCGGTTCGCTGCGCCTGGATGAATCTCTCAGCGGCGCTGAAATGGTGAAGCAGCTCAATTCCATCCAAGGCCTCATGGATAAGCTGGGACCCCTGGGGATCGGACCGAACGATCCGGACGCGGCGCGCGCCTCAGCGGCCGAGTTCCTGCTCGAAGGACTCTACGCTCATAAGCGCATCAGCCGGAGCGAAGAGCGAGGCTTTATCGCTGACGATCGGAAACGCGAGACGGTAACTCCGGAACCGGAGCCCCGGCGGCCAGGAGGCAGCAGGCGGCAGTTTAACTGAGGAGGCGCTCCATGCGCTGGATCAAGTACTCTCGCTATACGGGCGAAGACCTCGGCATTGAAGCCGAGGATTTGCTCAAGGCCCTGTCCGACTTCTTCCTGGAAAGCGGATTCCAGCGGCAGTACATGCAGTTCAGCGAGTGGAATCAGCATACCCTCGAAGAGCTGAAGCAAGCCTTGCAGCGTGCCCTCGAGCAAGGCGAAATGTTCGACCGGGACCGGGCCGAGAGTGTCCGCCAGCAGCTTGAAAGAATGTCCGCTGAGGACATGGACCAGCTCCTGAATCGTCTGGTCCAGAAGATGGTCGACGAAGGCTATCTCACGGTCAACAGTGACCAGCAGGAGCAGCAGCCCGGCCGTCCCGGCCAGTACGGACCGGAAGGCAAGCTGACCGTCGAAGTCACTGACAAGAGCATTGACTTCCTCGGCTTCAAAGCCCTGAAGGACCTGCTGGGCTCTCTCGGGAGGGCGAGCTTCGGCGCCCATGACACACGCGACATGGCAACCGGTATTGAGGCGGGAGGAGCGCCAAAGGCATACGAATTCGGCGACACACTGAATATCGACATCAGCGAGACGCTCTTCTCTGCCCTCAAGAGAGAAGGACTCAAAGTACCCATCAACCTCGAGTACTCGGACCTTCATGTGCACCAGGCCGAGTATCAGAGTTCCTGCGCAACCGTTCTGATGCTGGACTGCAGCCACAGCATGATCCTCTATGGAGAGGATCGCTTCACGCCGGCGAAGAAGGTTGCAATGGCTCTGGCCCACCTGATCCGCACGCAGTATCCTGGCGATTCCCTGCGCCTCGTCCTGTTCCATGACTCCGCGGAAGAACTGCGGCTATCGGAACTGGCGCGGGTTCAGGTAGGCCCCTACTACACCAACACGCGCGACGGCCTCATCCTTGCGCAGCGCCTGCTCAACCAGGAACGCAAGGACATGAAGCAGATCATCATGATCACCGACGGCAAGCCCTCCGCGCTGACGCTCGAAGACGGCCGGATGTACCGCAACGCATTCGGCCTCGACCCCCTCGTCATCAGCCGCACCCTCGAGGAAGTGAACCGCTGCAAGCGCCAGGGAATCTTGATCAACACCTTCATGCTGGCGAGCGACTACGGGCTGGTGAATTTCGTCCAGAAAGTGACCGAACTCTGCCGCGGGAAGGCCTATTTCACGACGCCCTACACTCTGGGGCAGTACCTATTGATGGACTACATGAACCGGAAGACGCGGTCGGTTCACTGACGAATCCCAAGCTGAACCATCAACACGTAAACAACGGGCACGGAAAACAGGCTAGAGTCGACACGATCGAGCCAGCCGCCGTGACCCGGCAAAATCGTCCCGCTGTCTTTCAAGCCGGCTCCGCGCTTGAGCCCTGATTCGGCAAGGTCGCCGAACTGTCCCGCGACATTGGCAGCCGCGGACAGCAGGACCGCCTCCACAGTTCCCACGGACGGCGCGAAGTATCCAAGGTAGAGCACGCCAAACAGCACCGAAGCAGCAACGGACCCGATGGAGCCCTCCCAGGTCTTCCCGGGGCTGATTACAGGCGCCAGACGGTGCCGGCCAAGGGTCCTGCCCGTGTAATAAGCGGCCGTATCGCCCAGCCAGTTGATCGCGAGCGCAAAGAGGAGCCAGGCCGGATCGATCATGCGAATCGCGATGGCCAGCCGCCAGGCGCCGAAAATATAGACCACACCGAGCAGTGTGGCGGCAGCGCAGGGGAGCGCACCTCGCAGATCAGAGACGCGTAGCGCCATTGCGAGGAACACCAGCGTCATGATCGTTACGATGGCGATATCGGGCGGCGCCATCACCAGCACGATGCCCGCGGCGTAGCCAATCGGTCCGGGACGCCGGATTCCATGCGCAGCAACAATTCCGGTGAACTCGTAATAGCAGAAGCAAGCGACCGCTAGGAGGACAACCAGAAAAAGCCAGTAAGGCGCACCTGTGATGACCCAGGTAAAAACGACCGCGAGAACGGCGCCGGTCAGAATTCTCTTCATCAGGAAGTGAGACCGATCGCCTCTACCAGATCCTCATCGGCATCGCCCGCCGAGTCCCGGTGGGAATTTAATCCGCCGAAGCGGCGATCACGCTTCTGGTAGTCCAGTACCGCGCGCAGAAGGTCCTTGCGCTTGAAATCCGGCCAGCAGGTATCGGTTACGTAGAGTTCGGAGTAGGCAATCTGCCACAGGAGGAAGTTGCTAATGCGCATTTCCCCCGACGTACGAATCAGCAAGTCGGGATCGGGAATCCCGGCCGTGTAAAGGCGGGAGGAAATGGCCTCCTCATCGATCCGGAAGTCGGAGAGGCGCCCTTCCAGACGCGCTTCTTCAATGAGATGATTCACGGCGTCAACCAGCTCCGCGCGGCCGCCATAGTTGATCGCCAGGTTGACCCGCAAGCCGCGGTTGCGGCTGGTGGCCTCAACCGCATATTCCAGTTCGCGCAGCACTGCGGGCGGAAGAGCTTCCACCCGCCCGATGGCGTACAGGCGGACGTCGTTTTCAAGCAGCGTCGGGAGTTCCTGACGCAGGTAGTACCTCAGGAGACGCCACAGAGTTTCTACCTCGGCCCGCGGGCGCTTCCAGTTCTCGATCGAGAAGGCATACAGTGTGAGCGCCTGGATGCCCAGACGGGCGCAGGTTTCGACAGCAATCCTAACCGGCTCCACACCTGCCTTGTGCCCCGCAACACGCGGCATGTTTCGACGCTTGGCCCACCGGCCATTTCCATCCATGATGATGGCTACGTGAGCCGGAAGGCGGTCCGGGTCGATCGCGGTAGCAAGCTGCCAGTCCGGTTCCCCCGGCTTAAGTGAGTCCAGTAAAGCCTGCATCAAGGTAAGCCTTAATCTTACAACAACACTCCTTTCAGATTCCCTGCGAAATCAGCGGCCGAGTCCCAGGTACCAGGCGAGCAGCGCGTCGCCGATCACCGCAACGACAAGCGTGGCAGCGCCCAGAAAGGAGCCGTAGGGCAGTTGATACGTCGAAGCATCCTTCCGCGTCACGAGGATGTAGGCGAGCCCGGCGACGGAGCCAAGGACCGACCCCAGGACCAGGGTGAACAGCGCTCCTGAGAGTCCCAGGAAGGCGCCGATCATAGCCACCATCTTCACATCGCCAAACCCAAGCCCCTCTCTTTTCCGAAGCAATTCATATGCCTTTCCGACCGTCCACAAAGCGCCGCTCGCAACCACGGCCCCAAGGACAGCTTCCCCGAGCGACAGCCAAACCAGCGGAAATCCCGGCGGAACAAAGAGGCTGAGAAATCCGGGCGGCATCGGCACAATCGCCGCAATCACCAGCGCAGCCAGCGTTCCGCCCAACGTAAATTCGTCGGGAAGAATGCGTTCTTCGAGGTCGGTGAATATCAGACCCACGACGAGTGCGGCAAAAAGCCACATCTTCAGAGCTGCAAGGGTTGGTCCGTGCAGCATCACGACCAGGGCAAACAGCAGGCCCGTCAGCAACTCGACGGCCGGGTAGCGAATTGAGATGCCTCGCTGGCAATGGCGGCAGCGCCCCCTTAGTAGCAGATAGCTCACTACCGGGATGTTGTCGTACCAGGCGACCATCTTTTTGCACTGCGGGCAGAACGATCGCGGGCGCACAACGGAGAGGTCGCGCGGCATGCGGTAGATGCACACATTCAGGAAGCTTCCAATGAGCAATCCGCCCAGGAAGGCCAACACCGCTTCTAGCATGAGAGAACCTTTTCATAAACCGAAAGTGTGCCCATCACCATCGCCTCCAGGGAGAATTTCTCCTCGACCTGCCGCCGGGCGAGACGGGAGATGTTCCTGCACGCCTCCACATCTGTTAGCGCTCGCTTCATCACGGCTGCGATGCATTCCGGGCGATTTTCGGTCACGAACCCAGTAAACCCGTCGATCACTATCTCACGCAACCCGCCCACAGCGCTGGCAACGACAGGCACGCCGGCGGCCATCGCAAGCAGGGCGGCCGATCCGAGTCCCTCCTGCTCGCTGACGTAGACAAAGAGCCGCGCGTTCCGCAGGTCGCGCGGGAGGTCGCTCGAAGGCTTCACGGCCACGCCAGCGAGACGCGCTGCTTCCTGTACAAGCGCCGCGCCTTTCCCCGGATCCTCGGAGGCCAGTGTCAGGATGGGGCCGTGCTCGGAAAATCCGGGCGTGTCCGGTAGCTCAACACCGTCAAAAACAACGCTAATGCGAGTCTCGGGGAGTCCCGCTGCCCGCAGGCACTCCTTCACTGTTTCCGAAATTGCAATGTAATGAACGGGCCTGCCGTACTTCCACCGCGATGCCCAGGTTCCTTTGACGGGAAACGCGACGCGACGGGAGACCAGCAGCGGAGCGCGGGAAAACAGGGCCGCAAGCGTGTGCGAGCGGGCGTCGTGCGCATGCACGAGGTCGAAGGCCGCGGAACGCGCCAGGAGACGGCTCCAGCTTAGGGGCTCGACGGCTAGCCCTTTTGCGGCTGCCTTCTCGAACAAGGGTGACGAAGGAGGAGCAAGCAGCAGGACTGAGTGCCCCGCCCTGGCAAGACCGCGCAGCAGATGATAGACCTGCCACTGCCCGCCTCGCATCCCGGCGCCGCTGTCGAGGTGAAGGATTCGCATCAGCTCATATTTTTCGCTTTGGCATACTTCAGGAAGTTATAAAGGGCCGCCATATAGGCGATTGCAAGTCCCTCGGGCCCGTCCAGGAAACCACGCTTCAAAAAGTACGTCCGGAAGAACGTCCAAGGCGGATTGAGCAGCAGGTGGTGCCACCGGACCGGCTGATTCAGAGCAACCAGTTGCTCGGCTGCCAGCGTCGTATACCGGTCCATCGATTTCAGGTGCTCCGAAAGAGAGCCGCAGGTGAAATGAAGGAGATTGGACTGCAGGTGGCCCACCCGCCCATCCACCCGCACGGACTCATGCACGAAATCTCCTACCCACCGGGCCTTCCGGCGGTCAAACAGCCTCACCTTCCTGTCCGGATACCAGCCGGAATGGAGAATCCAACGGCCCAGATATTGCGCCAGGCGCGGCATGGTGTATGCATCGTAGGACGGCCCCGTCTTCTTCAGTTGCCAGATCTCCGCCTCCAGCGACTCGCTGAGCGATTCGTCCGCATCGAGCGACAGGATCCAATCATAGCTGGCTTGCTCCGATGCCAGATTCTTTTGGCCCGCATACCCGCGCCAGTAGCTCTCGATCACTCGTGCGCCGAGCTTCGATGCGATCTCAACGGTACGGTCGCTCGATCCGCTGTCGACCACGACAATCTCGTCGCAGCAGCGCAGGCTCTCGATCGCCCTTGCGATGTTTCGCTCTTCGTTAAATGTAATCAGCGTCGCCGAGATCTTCATCGCCCCGGAGTCACTGCAGCAGATTCCGTGATGCTGTTGTAGACAACCGGCTCAGGAATAAAACAGAGCAGGAACAAAACGAGAGCAAGTACTCCTAACCGGCGCCGTCCCGGTCCGATGTCCGAATGATCAACGATTGGGAAGTGCCGCCGGGCAAAGATCAGGAA
>Ga0065720_1001586_pt1 | contig 18029 bp, 13 predicted proteins | sample Thericmetagenome_FD_59107 | JGI IMG/M metagenome (GOLD analysis project Ga0065720, IMG submission 59107) | Thermophilic microbial communities from the Joint Bioenergy Institute, California, USA of rice/straw/compost enrichment - eDNA_2 v2... | ecosystem: Engineered > Solid waste > Grass >...
CACCTCCGGCGAGCTCGTCCAGGTGGCCTACCTGTTCACCCTGCTCGCCTGGCCGATCCGGGCGCTCGGCTGGGTGCTCGGCGAGCTGCCGCGCAGCGTCGTCGGCTACAGCCGGGTCCGCCACGTGCTCGACGCCACCGGCTCGATGGCGTACGGCACGGCCCGCCTCGACGGCGACGGCCCGGCCCACCTGGCGGTCAAGGACCTCACCTACGGCTACGACCCGGACGTCCCGGTGCTCACCGACGTGACCTTCGAGGTACGGCCCGGCCGTACCGTGGCGATCGTGGGCCCGACCGGGTCGGGCAAGTCCACGCTCACCCAGCTCCTGGTCCGGCTGATCGACCCGCAGCGCGGCGAGGTCCGCGTCGACGGGGTGGACCTGCGCGAGGTCGAGCGCGGCGGGGTGAGCGCGGTGGCCGCGCTCGTGCCGCAGCAGGCGTTCCTCTTCGACGACACCGTGCGCGGCAACATCACGCTCGGCCTGCCGGAGATCACCGACGAGCGGGTCTGGGCGGCGCTCCGGCTCGCCCAGGCCGACGGGTTCGTCAGCGCGCTGCCGCAGGGCCTCGACACCCGGGTGGGCGAACGCGGCGCCACCCTCTCCGGCGGCCAGCGCCAGCGCCTCGCGCTCGCCCGGGCGCTCGCCCGCTCGCCCCGCCTGCTCATCCTCGACGACGCCACCTCCAGCGTGGACGCGCAGGTGGAGCGGCGCATCCTCGCCGGGCTGCGCGAGGCGGGCCAGGACGCCACGGTGATCGTGGTCGCCTACCGGATGGCCACGATCGCCCTCGCCGACGAGGTGATCTACCTCGAGCACGGCCGGGTGGCCGACCGGGGCACGCACGAGGAGCTGCTCGCCCGCTGCGCCGGCTACCGCGACCTGGTCACCGCCTACGAGCGGGAGGAGGCCGAGCGCGAGGCGCTGCGCGCCGCGGAGGAGGACGCCGGCGACGGGGTCGGCGAGATGATCGGTGAGGAGGTCGTGGGCAGATGAGACGGTCGGCCTGTGGGCGCGGCGGCGCGTCGCCCGCGGCCCGCACGGGGGAGGCGGCGTGAGCGGGCTGCACGTCGCCGAGCGCTCCGCGGTCGAGACGCTCCGGCGCGGCCTGCGGCTGTCGCCGGAGTTCCGCCGCGGGCTCGCGGGCACCCTGGTGCTCGCCGCGCTCGCCACCGCGGGCCGGGTGATCGTCCCGATCGCGGTGCAGCAGGTGATCGACCACGGGCTCGCCGGGCCCGTGCCCGACGTGGGCTTCGTGCGCGTCGCGGTGGTGCTGTGCGCGCTCGCGGTGCTGCTCACCGCGCTGTGCGCGTACCTGATGAACGTCCGCCTCTACCGCAGCACCGAGTCGGGCCTGGCGACGCTGCGCCGCAAGGGCTTCCGGCACGTGCACGACCTGTCGGTGCTCACCCAGAACACCGAGCGCCGCGGCGCGCTAGTCTCCCGGGTCACCAGCGACGTCGACCAGATCAGCCAGTTCATGCAGTGGGGCGGCCTGCTCATCATCATCTCGGTGGGGCAGCTGCTCATCGCCACCGTGCTGATGGCGGTCTACTCCTGGCGGCTCACCCTGCTGGTGTGGCTCGTCTTCCTGCCGCTCACCTTCGCGCTGCCCCGGTTCCAGCGCATGGTCGCCCGCGCCTACCTGCGGGTGCGCGAGCGCACCGGCGACATGCTCGCCGCGATCAGCGAGTCGGTGGTGGGCAGCGCGGTGATCCGCGCCTACGCCGCCGAGGACCGCACCGCCCGCCGCATCGACGAGGCGGTGCACGCCCAGCGCGCCGCGCAGACCCGGGCCCAGACGATCATCGCGCTCACCTTCCCGCTCACCGAGGTGGTGGCCGCGGTGGCGGTGGCGGCCGTGGTGCTGCTCGGCGTCCGNCTCGGCGTGGACGGGTCGATCTCGCGCGGCGGCCTNGTCGCGTTCCTNTTCCTGATCACGCTGTTCATCTCGCCGCTGCAGACCGCCACCGAGGTGCTCAACGAGGCGCAGAACGCGATCTCCGGGTGGCGCCGGGTGCTCGCCGTACTCGACACCCCGCCGGACGTCGCCGACCCCGGCCCCCGGGGCAGGGTGCTGCCGCGCGGCCCGATCAGCGTCCGGTTCGACCACGTGAGCTTCGCCTACCCGGGCGGGCCGACCGTGCTGCACGACGTCGACGTGGAGATCGAGCCGCGCAGCCGGATCGCCGTCGTCGGCGAGACCGGCTCGGGCAAGACCACGTTCGCCAAGCTGCTCACCCGGCTGATGGACCCGGTCGAGGGCCGGGTGCTCGTGGACGGGGTGGACCTGCGCGAGATCCGGTTCTCCTCGCTGCGCGAGCGCATCGTCATGGTGCCGCAGGACGGCTTCCTCTTCGACGGCACCCTCCGCGAGAACATCCGGTACGGCCGGCCGGACGCGACCGACGACGACATCGCCCTGGCGATCACCGAGCTGGGCCTCGCCGACTGGGTGGAGGGCCTGCCCGCCGGGCTCGACACCTCGGTCGGGCAGCGCGGCGAGTCGCTGTCGGCGGGCGAGCGCCAGCTCGTCGCCCTCGCCCGCGCCTACCTCGCCGACCCCGACCTGCTCCTGCTCGACGAGGCGACCTCGGCGGTGGACCCGGCGACCGAGGTGCGGCTCGCCCGCGCGCTGGAGGGCGTGACCCGGGGCCGCACGGCGGTGTCGATCGCGCACCGCCTCTCCACCGCGGAGGCGGCCGACGAGGTGCTCGTCTTCGACCGCGGCCGGATCGTGCAGCGCGGCCCGCACGCCGAGCTCGTCGCCCGGCCCGGCGTCTACGCCGACCTGTACGCCTCCTGGGCCTCCGGCACCCGCTCCTGAGCGCCCCGGCGGGTCCGCGGCGGCCCGCCGGGGCCGGGACCGGCGGTGGCGCGGCCCGCGCCGCCGCTGCGGCAGAATTGCCGCATGTCCCTTGACCCGCGCATCGCCGAACGGCTCAAACGCTCACCGGACGGGCTGCTGCCCGCGATCGTGCAGCAGTACGACACCAAAGAGGTGCTCATGCTCGCCTGGATGGACGACGAGGCGCTGCATCGCACCCTCACCACCGGCCGGGGCACCTACTGGTCGCGCAGCCGCCGCGAGTACTGGGTGAAGGGCGACACCTCCGGCAACGTACAGTGGGTCAAACACGTCGCCCTCGACTGCGACGGCGACACCGTGCTCGTCCAGGTCGATCAGGTGGGGGGCGCCTGCCACACCGGCGACCGCACCTGCTTTGATCGGGATGTGCTCTACTCGGCGGAGTCCGGCGATCCGGCGCGGCCCGCCGAGCGGGCGTGAATCCTGCCCCGCGTCACGGACGGATGCCTCAAGGACGATGAGCCGGACCACGAGCCCCCCGCGAACCGCCGCGTCCCGCCGGACGCCGTGGATCTGGGCCCTGGCGTGCGCGGCCGGGGCGGGCCTGGTGCTGCTCGCCGCCGGACGCGAGTGGGCCGTGGTGCGGTACGGCGCCGCGGGCGCCGCGCTCGGCGAGGTCGCGCTCACCGGAGGCGAGCTCGCGGCCGTGCTCGGCCCGGCGGCGCTCGCCGCGCTCGCGGCGGTGGTGGCGGTGCTCGCCGCCCGGGGGCCGTGGCGGCGGCTGATCGGCGTCGTGGTCGCCCTGTGCGGCGCGGCCGTGGCCCTCGGCGTGTGGGCGGGCCTGCGGCAGGAGACCGTGCTCGACGCGGCCGCGGGGCGCAGCGCGCTCTCCGCGGCCGGGGACGCGACCTGGCGGGCCGCGGCGGCCTGGCCGGTGCTGGCGGCGGCCGGCGGGCTCGTCCTGGTGGCCGGGGGAGCCTTCGCGGCGGCGCGGGCGGGCCGGTGGCCGGGCATGTCGGACCGGTACGAACGCCGAGGCGGAGGCCGGGGCGGGCGCGCGGTACCGGCGGCGCGGACGGCCGGGCCCGGCCGGGAGCGCGAGCTGTGGGACGCGATCGATCAGGGCGATGACCCCACCGCCGATACCGGCCGCGCGGACACCTCCTGACCCATTACAAGTTGCCGACAAAAATCCGTTGAACAGCAATAATTACTGTTCTTGTCGATAAGCTACGCCCGCGACCGCGCGCATCAATCTTCACCAGGAGCCGTTGATGAGTTACGGGTATCCGCCAGACGACCAGGGCGGGGGATACGGGGGCCAGCCGGGCGGGTACGGCCAGCCCTATGGTCAACCCGGTTACGGCCAGCCGGGGTACGGGCAGGGCAATCCCGGCTACGGCCCGTCCAATCCGGGGTACCAGCAGCCCTACCAGGGCTACGACTACGGCCAGCAGCAGGGGTACGGCTACCAGCAGCCCGGATACCCCGCCTACCAGTCGGCGAGCACCAACGGGCTCGCCGTCGCCTCGATGATCCTCGGCATCCTCGGCTTCGTCACGTGTGGTCTCACCTCGGTGCTGGCGGTGATCTTCGGGCACGTCTCGCTCGGGCAGATCAAGCGCACCGGCGAGCAGGGGTACGGCATGGCGCTCACGGGCGTGATCCTGGGCTGGATCCTCACCGGCGCCTGGCTGCTCTACTGGGTCATGGTGCTCTTCTTCGGCTGGGGTCTGCTGTGGGCGGGCGGCGCCGCGAGCACCTCGTTGTGACGCCGTACCGCACGGCCTGATAACGCCTCCTTGTACCGACCGGGCGCCGTCGCGGGGCGCCGCGACGGACGCCACCGGTCACCACACCGGGGGCCGGGGGAGACCGGGGGAACCGGGAAGCGGTGACGAGCCGCGACCCACGCCACGACATCGGGGGGACGAGATGACGCAGGCGGCGGAGGGACGCGCCCGCCCGGGAGCCCGCGTGCGCTCGATCCTGCCACCCGCGGCCGTCGCGGCGGCCGCGGCGGCCGGGATCGCCCTCGGTGGCCGTGGTCGATCCCAACGAGCCCGGCCACTATCCGGTCTGCCCGCTGCTCACGCTCACCGGCCTGTACTGCCCCGGCTGCGGCGCGCTGCGCGCGCTGCACGCGCTCACCCGCGCCGACCTCGGCGCCGCCCTCGGGCTGAACCCGCTGTTCGTGCTGCTGATTCCGGTGGTTGCCGCACTATGGGCGCGATGGGCGGTACGCTCATGGCAGGGCAGGCCCTTCGCCACAAAAAGCCCGCATCCCGCAATTATCTGGGCGTTTCTCGTACTCCTGATTTCCTATGGAGTGGTGAGGAATTTGCCGTTCGGCGATTTCCTCGCGCCGTAGGCGCGCGGGAGGAGCCTCGATGACGTGGGCACACGACCGCGTCGGCCCGGCCGCGGACGCCGCGTGGACGCCGAGAGGGCGCCGAGTGGACGCGGAAGCCGGCACGGCCGGGGACGACCCGGCGGGACACGGCGGGGAATACCGCCCCGGTGTCGGGTCGCGGCGGCGCGGGCTTATAGCATCGGCAGGGCTAGGACTGGACGGGCGAGGAGACCGTGTGAGTGTGCTGGACGAGATCCTGGACGGGGTGCGGGCCGACCTCGCCGAGCGGCAGCGGTCCGTGGGGATCGAGGAACTCAAGCGGCGTGCCGAGCGGGCCCCGGCGCCCCGGGACGTCTATGGGGCGCTCGGCGGCGATCGGGTCTCGGTGATCGCGGAGGTGAAGCGATCCAGCCCCTCGAAGGGGCCGCTGGCGGCGATCGCCGACCCGGCCGGGCTGGCGGCCGACTACGAGGCGGGCGGCGCGCACGTGATCAGCGTGCTGACCGAGCGGCGCCGGTTCGCCGGCAGCCTCGAGGATCTCGCCGCCGTGCGCGCCCGGGTCGACATCCCGGTGCTGCGCAAGGACTTCATCGTCACCTCCTACCAGCTGTGGGAGGCGCGGGCGTACGGCGCGGACCTCGCCCTGCTGATCGTGGCCGCGCTCGAGCAGGAGGCCCTCGTGTCGCTGATCGAGCGGGCCGAGTCGATCGGGCTGGTGCCGCTCGTCGAGGTGCACACCGAGGAGGAGCTCGACCGGGCGCTCGCCGCCGGGGCGAAGGTCATCGGAGTCAACGCGCGCGACCTGAAGACCCTCAAGGTCGACCGCGAGGTGTTCGCCAAGCTCGCACCGAAGATCCCGGACGGTATCATCAAGATCGCTGAGTCCGGCGTGCGTGGGCCGCACGACCTGCTCGCCTACGCCAGGGCGGGCGCCGACGCCGTACTGGTGGGGGAGAGCCTCGTCACCGGCAAGGACCCGCGTGCCGCGGTGAACGACCTGGTCACCGCGGGTGCCCACCCGGCGTCACGCCAGGACACCGGGCACGAACGGCGGCACTGAGCCGCGGGCCGGTGCGCATTCGAGGAGGAAGCGTGAGTGAGGCGACCATTCTGACCGCGGCCGACCTGGCCGGACGCGGACCGGACGACCACGGCCGGTTCGGCATCTTCGGCGGCAGGTTCGTACCGGAGGCGCTCATCCCGGCGCTCGACGAGGTGGAGAGGGTCTACCGCGAGGCGCGGCAGGACCCCGAGTTCATCCGGGAGCTCGACCACCTGCTGCGCGACTACGCGGGCCGGCCCACCCCGATCACCGAGGTACGGCGGTTCGCCGAGCACGCCGGCGGCGCGCGCATCCTGCTCAAGCGCGAGGACCTCACGCACACCGGCGCCCACAAGATCAACAACGTGCTCGGCCAGGCGCTGCTCACCAAGCGGCTGGGCAAGACCCGCGTGATCGCCGAGACCGGCGCGGGGCAGCACGGCGTCGCCACCGCGACCGCCGCCGCCCTGCTCGGCCTGGAGTGCGTCATCTACATGGGCGCGGTCGACTGCGAGCGGCAGGCGCTCAACGTCGCCCGCATGAAGCTGCTCGGCGCCAAGGTCGTGCCGGTGCACACCGGCAGCAAGACNCTCAAGGACGCGATCAACGAGGCGTTCCGCGACTGGGTGACGAACGTCGACCACACCCATTACGTGTTCGGCACGGTCGCCGGGCCGCACCCCTTCCCGGAGATCGTGCGGGACTTCGCCCGCATCATCGGCGTCGAGGCCCGCCGCCAGGTCATCGAGCTCACCGGCGGCCTGCCCACCGCGGTCGCGGCCTGCGTCGGCGGCGGCTCCAACGCCATCGGCATCTTCCACGCCTTCCTCGACGACTCCGAGGTGCAGCTGCACGGGTACGAGGCGGCCGGGCACGGCCTGGAGTCCGGCGAGCACGCGCTCACGCTCACCGCCGGGTCGGTGGGCGTGCTGCACGGGGCCCGCACCTACGTGCTGCAGGACGACGAGGGCCAGACGATCGAGTCGCACAGCATCTCGGCCGGCCTCGACTACCCCGGCGTCGGCCCCGAGCACTCCTGGCTCAAGGACTCCGGCCGCGCGATCTACCACGGCGTCACCGACGAGGCGGCGATGGAGGCGTTCGCCCTGCTCGCCCGCACCGAGGGCATCATCCCGGCGATCGAGTCGAGCCACGCGCTCGCCGGGGCGCTGGAACTCGGCCGCGAGCTGGGCCCCGAGGCGGCGATTCTGGTGAACCTTTCCGGTCGCGGTGACAAGGACATGGGCACCGCGATGAAATACTTCAACCTCTGACCGATTCGAGCAGCGCCGGCCAGGGCTCCGCGGGGACCGACCGGGCGGACGTGTGAACGTGACGGACGTGACGATGACGACTCTCCAGACGGTTTTCGAGAAGGCCCGATCCGAGCGGCGCGCCGCGCTGGTCGGCTACCTGCCCGCCGGGTTCCCCTCGAAGGAGGGCGCCGTCGCCGCGGCCACCGCCATGGTCGAGGGCGGCTGCGACGTGATCGAGATCGGCCTGCCGTACTCCGACCCGCTCATGGACGGTCCCGTCATCCAGGACGCCGTGCACCGTGCCCTGACGAACGGCACCCGCATCGCCGACGTGCTGCGCACCGTCGAGGGAGTGGCCGCCACCGGCGCGGCCACGCTGGTGATGACCTACTGGAATCCGGTGGACCGGTACGGGACCGAGCGGTTCGCCCGCGAGCTCGCCGCGGCGGGCGGCGTCGGCACCATCACCCCGGACCTCACCCCGGAGGAGGCCGGCCCCTGGCTGGAGGCGAGCGCGGCCGCCGGCCTCGACACGGTCTTCCTCGTCGCGCCCAGCTCCACCGACGCGCGGATCGAGAAGGTCGTGCGGTGCTGCACCGGGTTCGTGTACGCCGCGTCGCTGATGGGCGTCACCGGGGCCAGGGAGACCGTGAGCGCCGCCGCCGAGGGCCTGGTGAAGCGCACCCGCGAGCACACCGACGTGCCGGTGTGCGTCGGCCTCGGCGTGAGCACCGGCGCCCAGGCGGCCGAGGTGGCCGCCTACGCCGACGGCGTGATCGTCGGCTCGGCCTTCGTCCGCCCCCTCCTCGACGCCCCCGACGAGGCCTCCGGCATCGCCGCGGTCCGCCGCCTCGCCGAAGAGCTGGCCGCCGGTGTCCGGCGCGGTTGAGCTGTGTTGAATCGCGACGCTTCGCGTCGCGGCGATGGGGCACGGCCGGGCCCTCGGCAGCCAGCAGGCCGTGGATCCCACCTGGGTGCGGTGCGGCCGTCTCGTGGGTCGTCGGCGGCGCGCTGTATTCGATCGCGACATTCGATCGCGACATTGATCGCGCGACGGCGCGCGTCGCGGCGAGAGGGCTCCGGATCCGGTGTCTTCCCTCCGCACTCCGGAGCCCCCCTCCGGGGGCTTTTGCGTTCGTCGGTCCGAGACAGCGGCGCCCCATCGCGGACCCGGCTGGGCCTCCGCCGGCATGAGCGCCGGGGAGCGCGCGTGAGGCGTCGGCCGGCCGGTCTGACGCGCGTCGCGGCTGTCACCGGTCCGCCACGGGGCGTAATGTGGAAGGGTCCGCACACGTGCGGCCACGGCCGCGTGGCTTACCTTCCGCTTACGGCGGTTGTGCTGCACTGGCCCGGGGCTCCGTGCGTGTGCCGGGCCGTCCGCTCGGTGCGCGCCCCGGCGGGGGAATGGACGAGGAGACGATCACAACCGTGACAACCGAAAGCTCAGCCGCGGTTCAGTTGCCGAGGGCGCGGATCGCGCTACCCTGGGTGACGACGGTCGCCCGGCTGGTCGTGGCCGGTGTCCTCATCGTGGCCGGCTGGCTGAAGATGGGCGCCCCGGCGCTCTCGATCAAGGCGGTCGAGGCGTACGAACTCCTGCCGACGGCCGTCGCCGAGATCGTCGGCTATGTCCTGCCGATCCTGGAGATCGTCATCGGGCTGCTGCTGGTCGTCGGGCTGCTCACGCGGCTCGCCGCGGTCGTCGCAGCGCTCCTGATGCTGGCCTTCGTCATCGGCATCGCCTCCGCCTGGGCCCGCGGCCTCAACATCGACTGCGGGTGCTTCGGCGGCGGCGGCGAGCTGCCGCCGGGACAGCGGGCGAACTACCTGCCCGAGATCCTGCGCGACCTGGGCCTCCTCGCCCTGGCGGCGTGGGTCGCGATCAAGCCCCCGGGGCGGCTCGCCCTCGACGCCGCCCTCGGCCTCACGCCGGTGACGGACGAGGACCAAAGCCCCTATCGCGACGAGCTCGACGCCGACGACGATCCCGAAGCGGACGAGGAACCGAACCGAGAAAAGGACGACTGATGGGCAACGCCGCCCGAAAGGCCGAGCGAAGGGCCACCCGAGAGAAGATCCGCGCCCAGCGTGAGCAGGAGCTGAGGCGGGAGCAGCGGAGACGCCAGGTCACGATCACGCTCTCCGTGATCGGCGTGCTCGTGCTGATCGTCGGCATCGTCGCGCTCTGGCAGTCGACGCGCAACCGATCCGAGGTGTACGCGGGCGAGCTGGCGCCGATCAGCCGCACGGGTCAGGGCGACGTGGTGATGGCGAAGCCCGGCGTGGAGAAGCCGGTCCTCGACATCTACGAGGACTTCCAGTGCCCCTACTGCAAGCTCTTCGAGGAGAGCAGCGGCGACACGGTGAAGCGTCTCGCCGCCGAGGGCAAGGTGAAGGTCGTCTATCACCCCATCACGCTGTTCAGCAACGAGCCGCTGAAGGGCAACTCGCTGCGCGCCGCGACCGCGCTGCGCTGCGTGCCGGGCGGCAGGCCCTGGATGAACCTGCACGACCGGCTCTTCGCCGAGCAGCCCGCGGAGGGCACCGTCGGCTTCGCCGTCGACCAGATGGTGGCCTGGGGCAAGGAGGCGGGGGTGACCGACCCCGGCTTCGAGCAGTGCGTACGCGGCCAGCGGGACGCCGCCCAGCAGCTCACCTACTCGGCGGAGACGATCAAGAACGACAAGGTCGAGGGCACGCCGCTCGTGCGGCTCGACGGCAAGGATCTGGGCGACGCCGCGTACGTCCCCGGCGAACTGGAGAAGGCCGTCCTCGACGCGCAGGCGGCGGCGAAGTAGGCGGCGGAGCGGGCGAGCGTCCGCGGGAGGCCTGGCCGCCGCCCGCGGACTCCGAACCCACGGGAAGACCCACGGGAAGCCGTCGCCCGGACGCGCGGGTACGCGGAGTACGGTAACGTCACCGACATGCCGCTAGCCTCGATTCCCAGCCCGTCTCAGGGGGTCTGGTATCTCGGCCCGATTCCCATCCGGGCCTACGCGCTCTGCATCGTCCTGGGCGTCATCGTCGCCGTCATCATGGGCGAGCGTCGCTGGCGCGCCCGGGGCGGCGAACCGGGCACGATCACCGATCTCGCCGTCTGGGCCGTGCCGTTCGGGCTCGTCGGTGGACGGCTCTACCACGTCATCACCGACTGGCAGCTCTACTTCGGGCCGGACGCGCCGAACGAGCCCATCGAGGCGCTGTTCATCTGGAACGGCGGGCTCGGCGTCTGGGGGGCGATCGCGCTCGGCGGCGTCGGGGTGTGGATCGGCTGCCGCAGGCGGGGGATCTCGCTCACCGCGGTCGCCGACACCGTCGCGCCCGGCGTCGTCGTCGCCCAGGGCATCGGCCGCCTGGGCAACTACTTCAACCAGGAGCTGTTCGGCGGCCCGACCGACCTGCCGTGGGGCCTGGAGATCGACCCCGGCAGGCCGGGCACCGTCCCGGGCGTGCTCACCTACCACCCGGCGTTCCTCTACGAGATGCTGTGGGACTTCGGGGTGGCGGCGGTGCTCATCTGGCTGGGCCGGCGGTTCGACCTGCGCCACGGCCGGCTGTTCGCCCTCTACGTCGCCGGTTACACCGCCGGCCGGTTCTGGATCGAGGGGCTGCGCGTCGACCCCGCGCACGAGATCCTCGGCCTGCGGCTCAACCAGTGGACCTCGATCGTCGTCTTCCTCGGCGCCCTCCTGTACTTCTGGTGGAACCGCGGCAGGACCGACGAGGAGTCGCTCGGGGTCTCCGCCGACCCCGCCCACCCCGCCGACACCGCCGACCCGGAGGAGACCGAGGGCGTCGCCGCCGCGTCCGGCGAGACGTCCGGTCCGGACCCGGACGCGGCCGACCCGGCGCACCCCCGGGATCAGGCCGAGCGGAGCGAGACCGCGCCGGGTGAGACCGTGCCGGGTGAGACGGGGCCCGGTGAGACCGGGCCGGGCGAGCGGGCGGACGGCGACGGCACGGCCGAGCCCGTGCCGGATCGGGGAGCCGGCCAGCGATGACGGCAGGTGGGCGCGGAGGACGCGCCAGGCGGCGCCGCCGCAGGCCCGGCGCCTCGGGGGCACCCGGCATCTCCGAGCAACCGGCGGAGTACCCGCCACCCGGGCCGCCGCCCACCGACCACCCGCTCCGGCTCCGCGCGACGGGCCGGATCCGGCACGTGCCGGGGCACTGGTTCGACGACTCCCCGGACGCCGGGGCGCGGGGCGAGGAACCGCCCCCGGCGTCCTTCCAGGGGCCGCCCTCGGGGCCGTTCCGCGCGCCGTCCTCCGGGCCGTTCCCGCAGCCGCCCGCGGCGGCGTTCCAGGAGCCGCCCCCGGCGATGCACCACGAACCGCCGCCGGCGCCGTTCGGCGAGCCGCCGGGGCCGCCCGGACCGCCGCCCGGCGGGCCGGAGGAGCCCGCGGCGGGGCGCCGCCTCGCGGCGAAGCGCGCCAAACGGCGCCGGTCCTCGTGGTTCCCGTGGGCGTCGTGGTCGTCCCGGCTCTCCGCGCTGCGCGAGGAGTGGGGGCTGTCCGAGCGGCAGCAGCGCGTCGTCGTCGGGGTCACGGTCGGCGTCGTCGTGCTCGCGATCGCGCTCGTGCTCACCCTGACGGTCGAGCGGCTCGCGGAGCTGTCCGAGCCGCCCAGGGCCGCCGCGGGCGAGGGCCTCACCATCGACCTGCCCCGGCCGGACGACTACCAGGCGTGGACGTCGCTGCCGCAGTTCGCGGCGATCGCCGACCGCAAGAACGACCCGAAGCCGGTGACCGCGCAGGAGATCTTCCCGGCGAAGACCGTCCGGGCGGGCCGGATCACGCTGCGGCTCGTGGAGCGCAGGGAGGACAAGGACTGCGCGGCCGTGCTGTGGGGCAACGAGCTGATCGCCGGGCTCGGCGACACCGGCTGCACCCAGGCGGTGCGCGGGCTCTACCGCAGCGCCGACGGCCGGTACGTCGCCCAGTACACGCTGTTCAACATGTCCGGGGTGGAGGCCGCCGACGGGTTCGTCAAGCTGCTCACCACCCAGCACCGCGGCGGCTGGGTCCGCCCGCTCGACTCCAAGGCCGCGGTCTTCCCGGCCGGCGGCTACACCGAGGCGAGCGGCCACGCGATGGGGCACTTCGCCGGGCTCGTCTGGGTCGGGCGGTCCGACGGGGCAGAGCCGACGGCCCGGGACGACTTCGTCGGGCTGTCGCTCGCCGTACGCGGGGCGGAGAAGGCGGTGTTCGCGCGGGTGGTGGCCGCGGGCGGGAAGTCCGGTACGTCCAAGTAGGGTCGGGGAGCATGCTGGGCCGTATCTGGGATGCGACGTGGGGCCGGGTCGCGGTGGTCGCGACCGTGCTGGCGGTGGCCGGCGGGGGCGTCGGCGCCTGGCTGTGGCTGCGCGGCGAGCCGGGGGTGACGGCGGCCGGCTACCTCGGGGAGCGGTCCACGGCGATCTACGCCCCGATCGCCACCCGGGCGCGCGACGCGCGCCCGCTCACCCAGGAGGAGGTGCTCGGCCCGAACACCGCGACGCTGGAGTCGGGCGGCACGGTCCTGGTCCGGCGGGCGGCGAGCCTGTCGGGGGACTGCGCGGCCGTGGTGTGGGGCGCGGCGGCCGACGCGCTCTCCGGCTGCACCCAGGTGCTGCGCGCGGTGTACGCGAGCCGGGACGGCGCCGTCTCCGGCCAGTTCCTCATGTTCAACATGCCCGACTCGGTGGCGGCCGACGCCCTGGTCGCCGCGCTCGAGCCGGCGCGGGGGCTCGGGTTCGTCCGGCTCGCGCCCGAGCAGCCGGAGTCGTTCGACGCCGCGCGGAGCTGGGCCCAGGCCCGCGCCCTCGGCCACTACGTGACGCTGAGCTGGGTGGGTCCGGTCGGCGACGAGCGGCCCGATCTCACCGGGGCGCGGGTCGCGCTCGACGGGCTCGGGCTCGCGGTGCAGCGCCGCGTCATCGAGGCCGAGTGACCGCGGGCCGGCGACGCGGGCCGGCAGGTTTTCCACGGTTTTTGCCCGGGCCTCCGGGGCGCCGGGAGCCCGCGCGGGCACGCCGATCCGACAAACCGGGCGACCCCGCGCGTGAGGTGCGCGAGAGCGGGGAATAGGGTTGCGTACCGGACTGGTCGGAGCGGAGGATATGCTGCGATCAGTCGGCTGGACACGGACGGTGATAGTTCGCGTTCCAGCCAGGGAGGGACCTTTCCGACATGGTGCGGTACCCTCCTTACACCTAACTGCAGCAGGGCCAACGTCGTCCCTCTTGCCGGTAAACCAGCAGACGAGACGACAGGAGGGATCCCATGCCTGCTGCCCACCTCGGCTATCCGCAGCCTCAGGGTCTCTACCACCCCGCCAACGAGCACGACGCGTGTGGGGTGGCCATGGTGGCCGACATCGCGGGCCGCCGGAGTCATGACATCGTCGTCAAGGCCCTGACCGCGCTGTGCAACCTCGACCATCGAGGTGCCAAGGGCAGCGAACCGGACACCGGAGACGGAGCCGGCATCCTCACCCAGATGCCCGACGCACTGTTCCGGCAGGTGGTGGACTTCCCGCTGCCGGAGCCGGGCGCGTACGCCGCGGGCATCGCCTTCCTGCCGACCGACCCGCAGGCGCGCGAGGCCGCCGTGCGGACCATCGAGGACATCGCCGCCGAGGAGAACCTGACCGTCCTCGGCTGGCGCGACGTGCCGTTCCAGGCCGACATCCCCGGCCCGAGCGCCCGCGCCGTGATGCCCTTCTTCCGGCAGCTCTTCGTCTCCTCCCCGGGCGGCGAGACCGGCATCGACCTCGACCGCCGGGCCTACCGCCTGCGCAAGCGCGCCGAGCACGCCACCGACGTGTACTTCGCGTCGCTGTCGTGCCGGACCATCGTCTACAAGGGGATGCTGACGACCCCGCAGCTGGAGCCGTTCTTCCCCGACCTGTCGGACGAGCGCTACGAGACCGCGATCGCGCTGGTCCACTCGCGCTTCTCCACCAACACGTTCCCGTCCTGGCCGCTGGCGCACCCGTACCGGTACATCGCGCACAACGGCGAGATCAACACGGTCCGGGGCAACCGGAACTGGATGCGCGCCCGCGAGGCGATGCTCGCCGGCGGCCTCATCCCCGGCGACCTGGAGCAGCTGTTCCCCATCTGCGACCCCGAGGCCTCCGACACCGCCTCGTTCGACGAGGTGCTGGAGCTGCTGCACCTCGGCGGCCGGTCGCTGCCGCACGCGGTGCTGATGATGATCCCGGAGGCGTGGGAGAACCACACCGAGATGGACCCGGCGCGGCGCGCCTTCTACGAGTTCCACGCCACGCTCATGGAGGCGTGGGACGGCCCCGCCTCGATCACCTTCAGCGACGGCACGCTCGTCGGCGCCGTGCTCGACCGCAACGGCCTGCGGCCCGGGCGCTTCTGGGTCACCGACGACGGCCTCGTCGTGCTCGCCTCCGAGGCCGGCGTGCTCGACATCGACCCGGCGAAGGTGATCCGCAAGGGGCGGCTCCAGCCGGGCCGGATGTTCCTCGTGGACACCTCCCGGGGCAAGATCATCGAGGATGACGAGATCAAGGCCGAGCTCGCCGCGGCCGAGCCGTACGCGGAGTGGCTGCACGCCGGGCTGGTCCGGTTCGAGGAGCTGCCCGAGCGCACCCGCGAGCTCCCGGCCGCGGGCGAGACGCTCACCAAGCGGCAGCAGACCTTCGGCTACACCGAGGAGGAGCTGCGCGTCATCCTCGCCCCGATGGCCCGCAACGGCGCCGAGCCGATCGGGTCGATGGGCACCGACACCCCGGTCGCCGTGCTGTCGGAGCGGCCGCGGCTGCTGTTCGACTACTTCAGCCAGCTGTTCGCGCAGGTCACCAACCCGCCCCTGGACGCGATCCGGGAGGAGCTGGTCACCTCGCTGCAGACCACGATCGGCCCCGAGGGCGACCTGCTCGCCCCCGGTCCCGCGTCGTGCCGGCGGCTCGTGCTGCCCTACCCGGTGATCGACAACGACGAGCTGGCGAAGATCGTCCACATCAACGACGAGGGCGCGCTCCCCGGCTTCCAGCCGTACATCGTCTCCGGCCTCTACCCGGTCGCGGGCGGCGGCGAGGCGCTCACCCAGCGCCTGGAGGAGATCTGCCAGGAGGTGTCCCGCGCGATCGAGGACGGGGCGCGGATCATCGTGCTCTCCGACCGCGGCGCGGACGCCGCCCACGCGCCGATCCCGTCGCTGCTGCTCACCGGCGCGGTGCACCACCACCTGATCCGGGAGAAGACCCGCACCCGGGTCGGCCTGGTGATCGAGACCGGCGAGGCCCGCGAGTGCCACCACATGGCGCTGCTCATCGGGTACGGCGCGAGCGCGATCAACCCCTACCTCGCGATCGAGACCGTGCTCGACATGATCGCCTCCGGGCGGCTCGACGTCGACCCGGAGAAGGCCGTGCGCAACCTGATCAAGGCGTACGGAAAGGGCGTCCTGAAGATCATGTCGAAGATGGGCGTCTCCACGGTCGCCTCCTACACCGGCGCCCAGATCTTCGAGGCGCTCGGCCTCGGCCAGGAGGTGATCGACCGGTGCTTCACCGGCACCACCTCGCGGCTCGGCGGCATCGGCTTCGCCGAGCTCGCCGAGGAGGTCGCCCGGCGGCACCGCCGCGCCTACCCGCGGGCGGAGAACGCGCACCGGCGGCTCGAGGTCGGCGGCGAGTACCAGTGGCGGCGCGAGGGCGAGCCGCACCTGTTCAACCCGGAGACCGTCTTCAAGCTGCAGCACGCCACCCGCACCCGCCGGTACGAGATCTTCAAGGAGTACACCCGCCTGGTGGACTCCCAGTCCGAGCGGCTGATGACGCTGCGCGGCCTGTTCAAGCTGCGCGAGGGCGTGCGCCCGCCGGTGCCGATCGAGGAGGTCGAGCCGGTCGAGAGCATCGTGAAGCGGTTCTCCACCGGCGCNATGTCCTACGGGTCGATCTCCGCCGAGGCGCACGAGACNCTCGCGATCGCGATGAACCGGCTCGGCGNCAAGTCGAACACCGGCGAGGGCGGCGAGGACCCCGAGCGGCTCTACGACCCGGNGCGGCGCAGCGCGATCAAGCAGGTNGCCTCCGGCCGGTTCGGCGTCACCTCCGAGTACCTGGTGAACGCCGACGACCTGCAGATCAAGATGGCCCAGGGCGCNAAGCCCGGCGAGGGCGGCCAGCTGCCCGGCCACAAGGTCTACCCGTGGATCGCCAAGACCCGGCACTCCACCCCGGGCGTCGGCCTCATCTCGCCGCCGCCGCACCACGACATCTACTCGATCGAGGACCTCGCCCAGCTCATCCACGACCTGAAGAACTCCAACCCCAAGGCGCGGGTGCACGTCAAGCTCGTCGCCGAGGTCGGGGTCGGCACGGTCGCGGCGGGCGTGTCGAAGGCGCACGCCGACGTGGTGCTCATCTCCGGGCACGACGGCGGCACCGGCGCCTCCCCGCTCACCTCGATCAAGCACGCGGGCGCGCCGTGGGAGCTCGGCCTCGCCGAGACCCAGCAGACGCTGCTCCTCAACGGCCTGCGCGACCGCATCACGGTGCAGGTCGACGGCCAGCTCAAGACCGGCCGCGACGTGGTGATCGCCGCGCTGCTCGGCGCCGAGGAGTACGGCTTCGCCACCGCGCCGCTCGTGGTGTCCGGCTGCGTGATGATGCGCGTCTGCCACCTCGACACCTGCCCGGTCGGCGTCGCCACCCAGAACCCCGAGCTGCGCAAGCGGTTCAGCGGCAAGCCCGAGTTCGTGGTGAACTTCTTCGAGTTCATCGCCGAGGAGGTGCGCGAGTACCTCGCCCGGCTCGGCTTCCGCAGCCTCGACGAGGCGATCGGCCACGTGGAGATGCTCGACACCGAGGCGGCGCGGGAGCACTGGAAGGCGCACGGGCTCGACCTGTCGCCGATCCTGCACATGCCCGAGCTGCCCGAGGGCACCGCGCTGCGCAAGGTGACCGAGCAGGACCACGGCCTCGACAAGGCCCTGGACAACACGCTCATCCAGCTCGCCGAGGGCGCGCTGAAGAACGGCGACCGGGTCACCCTCGAACTGCCCATCCGCAACGTCAACCGCACGGTCGGCACGATGCTCGGCCACGAGGTGACNAAGCGGTACGGCGGGGCCGGCCTGCCCGACGACACGATCGACATCAGCTTCACCGGGTCGGCGGGCAACTCCTTCGGCGCGTTCGTGCCGAAGGGGATCACGCTGCGGCTCACCGGCGACGCCAACGACTACCTCGGCAAGGGCCTGTCCGGCGGGCGGATCATCGTCCGGCCGCACCCGGACGCGCCGTTCGCCGCGGAGACCCAGGTGATCTCCGGCAACGTCGGCCTGTACGGCGCGACCTCGGGCGAGGTGTTCGTGCGCGGCCTGGTGGGCGAGCGGTTCTGCGTGCGCAACTCCGGCGCCGTCGCGGTCGTCGAGGGCGTGGGCGACCACGGCTGCGAGTACATGACCGGCGGCCGGGCCGTGATCCTCGGGCCGACCGGCCGGAACTTCGCCGCCGGCATGTCGGGCGGCATCGCCTATGTGCTCGACCTGAAGCCCGAGCGGGTCAACCGGGAGATGGTCGCGCTGGAGGAGCCGGACGAGGCG
>Ga0065720_1003358_pt1 | contig 18000 bp, 18 predicted proteins | sample Thericmetagenome_FD_59107 | JGI IMG/M metagenome (GOLD analysis project Ga0065720, IMG submission 59107) | Thermophilic microbial communities from the Joint Bioenergy Institute, California, USA of rice/straw/compost enrichment - eDNA_2 v2... | ecosystem: Engineered > Solid waste > Grass >...
CCGATGTGACAGGGAATCCGCCGCATTCCCTGTCACATCGGCGAGCCGACGTGTGGGTGACAAGCATCGAACAGCCGCCCGGAAGAGCGGGCGGGACGGCAGGGCCGCCGGGGTGACGCCCCCTGCGAGGTCAGAACCGGAACGCCGTGTGATTCGCCCCATGTACGGGCGAGCCCACCCCACGATCGGCCAGGCCGCCCGAACCGCCCTACCCCAACGAACGCGAAAGGTACCCGGATGTCGAAGTTCGCCACCGTCGAGGACTACGAGGACTACATCGCCGCGCTGCCCGAGCACCAGCGCACGGTCGCCCACGAAGTGTCGGCCCTGATCGAGAAGGTGCTGCCGGGGGCGGGCGCGGTCTGGCACGGCCACCCGGTGTGGAGCCTCGGCGACAAGCCCGGCAAGTCCCCGGTCTGCCTGATCAAGGCCTACCCGAACCACGTGACCTTCGGGTTCTGGCGCGGGCAGCGGATCACCGACCCGTCCGGCCGCCTCTCCCCCGGCTCCCGGGAGATGGCCTCGGTCAAGCTGCGGGCCGTCGACGACATCGACACCGATCTGTTCCTCGACNGGCTGACCCAGGCGCGGAACCTGGAGCTCGGCGCCGCCTCCTGATTCCCCGTGAGCCGGTGCCCGCGCCCTACGCCGGCGGCGACGCGGCCGCCGAACGAAAACCGGCCGGGCCCGCCGCCCGGCCGACGCGAGGAAAACGTGCGGAAGAAGTGCGGAAGACGTTGGGAATCGGTCTGGCCGTCTGGACGGCCCGTGGCCGCCGAACGCGGGCGATCGGGCCGTCCAGGACGAATTCGCTGAGCGCGGCGAGCCCGGCGAGATGGTCGTCGTCGCGCGGAACCGGGCCCGCCTCACCTGCGCCCCGGTGCGGGGCGGTGTGCGGGACAGGCGGCCGGCGCTGCGATGGACTACCACGCGTCATTGAAAACGACACGCTCTCTCTTTCTCACCTGGAATGAGCGGACGTCCACCGTGCCCGGCGCAGTTCCCGCATTCACCATTCAACCGGGGGCCTACCGGCCCCGCAACGCGTTTTCCGCCTGGTTCCCGGGGCCTTACCGGGCCGCGAAGAGGGACGCGTAGACCGGCCGTCCGCCGTCGGTGACCACCTGCCCGGCGATCCCGTCACCGGTCACCGTGGACAGGCGCAGGTCGAGGTAGCGCTCCTCCTCCGTGACCTTCCAGTTCCCGCCGACCGGCTCGGCGAGCCAGGAGGCCACCCGCTCCAGCCGCGCCGCCCGGTCGCGCTCCAGCTCGGCCCGCAGCTCCGCCAGGCTCCCCGCCCGGTACGGCTCGGCCGCCCGCGGCTCGGGCTCGGCATGCCAGGCGGCCACGCCGTACGCGAAGCACACCAGCGGCATCCACACGTCGGCGAAGTACCGCGCGTCGGGCGCGAGCTCCAGCCCGGCGAACGCGCCGTCGACGAAGAACAGCGCGCCGAGCTGGCCCGGCAGCAGTTCGAGCCGGTTCTGGAACTGGGTGAGGATCCGCCGCTTGCCGGTGAGGATCTGCTCCAGGTGGTCCCGGGGCGGCAGGCCGTACTCGCGATTGAGCGCGACGATGTCCTCCCACAGCTTGGTGTAGCCGTACCGTCCGCGCAGCCGCAGCGCCTTGGCCCGCAGTTCCACGGGCAGCACGAAGAACCACTGGTCGCGGCCCTCCAGGTAGCCGCCCTGCCCGGCCTGCACGCAGCAGGCGTCGTCGAACCGGCGGGTCTGCCCGGCGGCGAGCAGCGCCGCCGAGCAGAGCGCGTGGTTCTGCGCGCCGTGCTGGATGTAGCCGATGTGCAGCGGCACGATCGCCACGCCCTCGGGGGCGCCGTTGTGCAGCTCGACCCGGCCGTAGTCGACGACCCGCTTCAGCTTGAGCCCGGAGCGGGGCGGCACGAAGCCGGGGCGCTCGGGCCCCCACACCGGCACCGTGGTGAGCGCGCCGGCCTGCTGCGGCGCGCCCAGCCGGTAGCCGGTCAGGTCGAGCGGCACGGGCAGCAGCGTGTCGAGCCGGGTCATGGACGAGGTCATGGGCGTCCTCCTTGCAGTGCCCTTGCGGTGCCGCCCGCCTCGGCGCGCACGCCCAGGCGGCGCAGCGCGATCTCCCGGAGCCAGGCCCGGCCGGGCGCGCAGTGGCACAGCAGCCACGGCAGCAGCTCGGCGAAGTCGTCCTGGTGCCAGAACCGCGCCCGGGGCAGTTCCGGCGCCGGGGTGCGGAAGGTCAGGTCGTCGCTGCGGGTGAACATCGCCTGGCAGAGCAGCACCGGGGTGGTGATCCCGGCGCGCGGCAGGGTGGCCGCCACCCGGGCGAGGTCGCCCGGCAGCGTGTTCTCGTACCCGTCGGTGACGACCGCCACGAGGTCCGGNCCGGCCGCGAGCGCGTCGAGCAGCCCGGTGGCGAGGTCGGTCGCGCCCCGGGGGTCGGTCTCGGTGCCGCCGGTCTCGANCACGGTGAGCCGCTCGCACACCTNNNCGAGCACCAGGCGCAGCGCCNCNGCCTGCGACATNANCGCCCACTCCCGCTCGCCGTACCCGCGCATCGANGCCGAGGTGTCGAGCACGAGGGCGANGTGCGCNNNCAGGCGCGGCAGGNCGCGNGTNGCCTCGGCGACGTACCGGGCGAGCGCGGGGCGCAGCTCGGACTCCGGGCCGCCGCGGTACAGGTGCACGAGCGTGGCCGCGATATCGCCCCGGTTGGTGACGGTGACGACGTCCGGGTCCGCGTGCGGCGGGTCGAGCGGCGCGGGCGGCTCCTGCGGCGCGGGCGCGTTGTGCACGCCCGGCTCGCCGTACAGGGCGCGCACCCGCCGGATCGCCGTCGCCGGGTCCGCGGTGAACCGCAGCAGCCTGCCGCGCAGGTACGGCGAGCCGGTGTCGCCCTCGGCGATCAGCCGGGCGCAGGCGCGCGCCGTGGCCTTGCCGAGCGCGTGCTCCAGGCAGTCGACGAGCGCGGGCCGCCGCGCCTTGATCAGCGCGTCCCCGTCCGGGTGCTCCAGCACGAACGCGACCGCCGCCCGCGTGGTGTGCTTGTGGTTCGCCCGGAGCCGCCGCGCGGCGAGCAGCACCGTGATGACCTGCGCCGGCGGCAGGCCGAACAGCAGCGCCCGGGTGACCTTGGCGAGCAGGGCGCGGGCCGGGCCGGGCAGGTGGGCCTGGGACGAGGCGAGCATGCGCAGCAGCACCCGGGCGCGCTGCCACTGCCGCACGCCCGGGACGAGCGCGAGCAGGGCGTACGCCTCGGGGTCGGCCTGCCAGGCGTCCCGGTGGAGGTCGGCGTCGTCCCACGCCAGACGCCCGCGCCGGGAAAGCACGAGCGGCGCGGCGTGCGTGCGGAAGTGCGTGAGCAGAGCCGGGGTATTCATAAGCGGCAGTGTAAGAATTTCCCGGGCCCGGCAATACTGATTTTCCGCGCGTCGCACCGCGTGCGCGCCGGCCCTCCACATTCCCCTGGCCAGGCCTATTCAACTGGCATATTCCCAGGTCGCGGACACGATGAGAAGGCCACGCGGCACCCTTCCGGATCGGCCGCAGGGCCGGGAACGGTCGCCACACGACAGGCAGACGCCCGGCAATGGCGATCGCGCGCTCCGGCGAATCTCCGGCGCCGGCCGTAGCCCCTGCCACGAAAAATGAGCTGCATTTCCGCCGCTTTTGTGATATCTCGCCGCCACGCTCCGCCCGGGGAGCATTTCGGCCGGGTCAACCGGGCCGAGGAGCCCGCCCGGACCTCGCGCGGGTCGCGCGCGACGGCGGAGGCCGCCTACGCGAACCCGCGGCATGTGGAGAATCCCGCGTAAGCGGGACCCGGCATGGGTTTCCGCCGTCCGGGCCGCTCCGGCCGGGGAGCATCCGCTCCCGCACCTGAGCGGCGAGTCCACCGGCCGCGTCATTCGGAGCCGGGTCCGTCGCCGGCGGCCGGGCCCGCCCGGCGCCGCCGCAGGCCCTCAGCTCGACCGGTCGGCCGGCGTCCGCGGCGAGCCCGCGCGCCCGGCCGCGAGCAGCCGCTCGCCCAGCGTGCGGCAGCGTTCGGCGAGCTCCGGCGGGTCGAGCACCTCGAAGTCGTGGCCGAGCGCGGCCACGTGGATGAGCACGACGTCGAGGTTGGCCGCCCCGGCGAGCAGCTCGCAGCGGTCCGGTCCGCTGGGCCGTACCATCGCGCCCGACGGCGGTATCTGCGCGCGCACCGTGTCGGCCGGCGCGTGCACGAGGAAACGCGCCTGGCGCGGATAGGCCCGGCTGGTCACGCCCTCCTGCACGTAGGCCGCCGCGTCCGGGGCGGGGCGCGGGCGGAACCGCCAGGTCCGGGCCGCCACGTCGGACATGCGGTCCACCCGGAAGCTGCGCCAGTCGTCCCGGTCGAGGTCGTAGGCGAGCAGGTACCAGCGCCGGTCGGAGGCGACGAGCCGGTACGGCTCCACGCGTCGCCGGCGCACCTCGCCGCCGGACGGATAGTCGAACCCGACCTCGACCTCGTCCCGGCACGCCCGCGCCAGCGTCATGAGCGTCTCGGCGTCCACCGGGGTACGGCCGCCGGCGCCGAACGACTCCACGGTGGCGGCGAGCGCGCGCACCTCGTGCCGCAACCGGCCGGGCAGCACCCGGTCGAGCTTGGTGAGCGCCCGCAGCGCGGCCTCCCCGGCCCCGGCGACCGCGCCGCCCGCGCCCGCGAGCAGCGAGACCGCGGTCGCGATCGCCTCCTCGTCGTCGAGGAGCAGCGGCGGCAGGTCCTGCCCCTGCCCGAGCCGGTAGCCGCCGCCGACGCCGCGCTCGGCGTGCACCGGGTAGCCGAGCGCGCGCAGCCGCTCGACGTCCCGCCGCACCGTGCGCGGCGTGATCCCGAGGCGTTCGGCGAGCTCGGGGCCGGTCCACACGTGCCGCTGCTGGAGCAGCCCGAGCAGGGTGAGCACCCGCTCGGTCGTCCCCAGCTCGTCCCCGCCCACCACGTCGACGACACTCATATCGCCCGACGATAGCGGACCGATTCGGTCCGCTTGGGGGGTAAGGCTGAGCGCATGGACGCGAACAAGTTCGACTGGAGCCATGTCCTGCTCCAGCAGTGGGAATGGCACTGGGACAACCAGATCCGGGCCCGGCTCGACGGGCTCACCGATGACGAATACTTCTGGTCTCCGGTCCCGGACGCGTGGAGCGTACGGCCGCGCGGCACCTCGACCGCCCCGATCCAGGCGGGCGCGGGCGACTACACGATCGACTTCGCCATCCCGCAGCCGGCCCCGGCGCCGTTCACCACGATCGCCTGGCGGCTCGGGCACGTCATCGTCGGCGTGCTCGCCGTACGGAACGCGACGCACTTCGGCGCGCCGCCCGCGTCGTACGAGACGTGGGAGTACGCGGGCAGCGCCGCGGAGGCGCTCGACCAGCTCCGCACCCAGCTCGGCGTCTGGGCCGACGGGGTACGCGGCCTCGGCGAGGAGGGGCTGCGGGCCCCGGCCGGTCCGGGCGAGGCGTTCCCCGAGCTGAGCATGGCCGACCTGGTGCTGCACATCCACCGTGAGCTGATCCACCACCTGTCCGAGGTCTCCCTGCTGCGCGACCTCTACCTGCACGCGAACGGCAAGGAGGTGACCCGATGAGCCGGCAGGTTCAGATCACCTTCGACGCGCACGACCCGCGCGCCCTGTCGATCTTCTGGCGCGACGTCCTCGGCTACGTGCACCCCGCCCCGCCCGGCGTCGACCTGCCCGAGGGCGCCGACCCGCTCGCCGCCTGGGAGGAGTTCCTCGCCAGGATCGGCGTGCCCGAGGAGGAGCGCAACAACAACTCGGCGCTGGAGGACCCGGAGGGCAAGGGCCCCCGGCTGTTCTTCCAGCGGGTGCCGGAGGAGAAGGCCGGCAAGAACCGCGTGCACATCGACGTCCGCGTCGCCCCCGGCCTGGCGGGCGAGGAGCGCATGGCGGCCCTGGAGGCCGAGTGCGACCGCCTCGTCGCCCTCGGCGCGAAGCGCGTGCGCCGCCACGACCCCGAGCCGCCGTTCGACCCCGGCCACATCGTCATGGCCGACCCCGAGGGCAACGAGTTCTGCCTCGACTGACCCGGCCCTGCATAGCGACCCGGGTGGGACGCCCTGCCCAACCTGGCGTCCCACCTGTGTCGGCCGACCGCAAGGCGTGAGAGCGGAAGGAGCAGGGCACACAGCGAGGTCGGGGGGTCTGCGGCGCTGATCAGGGAGTCCGCGTGGACCTCAAGATGGCGGCGGCTTGCCAATGATCTTATCGCGTACTAACCTAAGAGCATTGCTGCCCGTCGTTCTCCGGAACTGGCGGGCTTTTTCTTGATCTGCGGCATCATAGAGTAGTGATCGCAGAACCTCCGTGTGCGTCCTGATCGACTACCAGAACGTCCACCTGACGGCACGGGACGCCTTCGCGCCTTCGGGCGCCTCTGCCAGGGACACGCTCGTGGACCCTGTGGCTTTCGCGGAGAAGCTGATCGAGGTTCGATCGGCTCGGCAGCGGCTCGCCGGTCAGAAGCTGGTACGGCTGGATTCGATCAGGGTCTACCGCGGCATCCCCAGCAACCAGCATGAGCCGACGCTCTACAGCGCCGCGCAAAGACAGCGAGCGATGTGGGAGCGAGATCGACGGGTACGCATGATCACCAGGACCCTGCGCTATCCGCGAGATTTCGGTCGGTCGTGGTGTGGCGAGCGTCCCCGGGAGGAGGGCATCGACGTATTGATCGCTCTCGACCTCGTCGAACTCGCCCGAGAGGGTTCCTACGATGTGCTCATACTCGCCAGCCACGATACGGATCTGGAGCCCGCCCTCGACCGTGCCGTCCAGCAGGCCGGAATAGCCGGTAGACGAGTGGAGACCGCGGGCTGGGAAGGGATGCGCCGGATTCGGCCGACCGGACGATACGTCTGGCACACCTTCCTTGACGGGGGCGACTACGTGAAAGTGCGTGACCGCCGCCAGTACTGGTGAACTGCCGCACCCCCGGCACGGCCGAAGGCCGACCTCTCGCTGTCATCCACACGAGGGTCGGCCAGGCGTGCGATCAGCGAGTGCGTGCTGAACGGGGGTCGACGATCCGGCCGTAGCGGATGGCCTGCCACAGCATGAGGATCGCGCCCAGCAGGGCGACGAGGCCCACGGCGAGCGCCATCGAGGAGGTGATCTCGAAGATGGCGGTCTCGTCGTCGAGGAGCAGCTTCGACAGGGGCATGCCCCCGACGCCCGCGATGTAGGCGATCGCCGCCGGCACGCCGTACTTCCTGCCGCCGGTCACGGCGGTGGCCGCGCGGAAGGTGAGCATCGTCGCGGGGAGCAGCAGGCAGACGCACAGGACGGCGGCGACGAGGTCGGCGGGGGTCACCGGGACGAGGGCGCCGTCGGCCTGCAGGGCGCTCAGCAGCATGCTCGCGCCGACGAAGCTGAGCACGCCGACGGTGATGGTGCCCACCACGGTCCGCAGCTTCGACGGTTTGCCGGTCCTGGTGTCGAGCTGCTCGGCCACCTTCGCCGCGTACTCCTTGGGCGGGCCGAACGCCACCCTGGGGTCCTCACCGGTCTCGGCGACGTGCGCCTCGACCTCCGCGATCACATCGCCCACCCGTTCCCCGGAGATGTCACGCAGGCGCAGCGCCAGGATCAGCTCGTCACGGTACTTCCTGTCCAGGGTCATCATCTGTTCACTCCTCGCTCCACCACGGCGATCGCGGCCTTGGCGAACGCCGTCCACTCGGGGCCGTACGCGGCGAGCGCCGCGCGTCCTTCATCGGTCAGCACGAAGAACTTCCGTCCGGGCCCGCCCTTGCCCTCCCGCCACTGGGCCTGCAGCAGCCCGTCGGCGGCGAGCCGGTTGAGCAGCGGGTAGAGCGTGCCCGCCTTCATGTCGGGCAGCCCCGCCTGCTCCAGGCGCTGCAACAGTGCGTAGCCGTAGTCCTCGCCGTTCTCCGCGAGCAAGGCCAGCACGGCGAGGTCGAGCACGCCGCGCAGCCATTGAGTTCGTTTGGCCGTCAGATCCGCCATGCCAAGACAGTAACACCGACTAGTATGCGTCGCAAAGTAGTCGGCGACATCAAGGCCGGACGGATGCCCGGAAGGATCCGGAGGCGCCGCGACGCGGCATCCGGCCGAGGGCGAGTCCCCCGGCCCCGGCGCGGAGCCGCCGAGGCCCGCACCGCCCTGCGTATCCGCCCTGCGTACCGCACCGCCGTACCGCCCTGACCGGCTCGCTCGGGGACGCGCCGCGGCGGACGGCGACCGAACATTCCCGGGGCCGGAACAGTGACGGCGATCACAGTGTTGCCGCAGACATGACTTCCGCGTCTTTCGACCCACGTGCGCTGCTCGCGGAGAGCAGGCTCGGCGTCCTCGCGACGATCAAGCGCGACGGCCGCCCCCAGCTTTCCCCCGTCACGCCCTACTACGACCGGGAGAACGAGGTCATCTACGTCTCGATGACCGAGGGCCGGGCCAAGACGGCGAACCTGCGCCGCGACCCCCGGGCGACCCTGCAGGTGACGAGCCCCGACGGCAGGTCGTGGGCCACCGCCGAGGGCATCGCCACGCTCATCGGCCCCGGCACCGACCCGCACGGTCCCGAGGTGGAGGCCCTGGTGGACTACTACCGCAAGGCCGCCGGTGAGCACCCGGACTGGGACGAGTACCGCGCGGTCATGGTGAGCGACCGCAGGGTGCTGATGAAGATGTCGGTCGACCACGTGTACGGCCAGACGATCGGCTGACCGCGCCCGGCCCCGCCCCCGGCCGACGTTCCCGGCGGCGAACGGCGGCCCGGCGCCTCCGCCCCCGCCACCACGGCCTGGCCAGGGCCGTACGGCCCGCAGGTCCGGCGGCCGGGACGGGGCCGGCGCGCTCCCCTGCGATGGCCCCTGCGATGGCCCCGGCGGCGGCCTCCGCGGCGGCCGCCCGGCGGGTCACCTCCGTGCGTCGGCCCCCCGCTCGCAACCGATCACTCACCGAGTGAGCGATAAGGTGCTGTCCGCCGCCCCGCGGCGGGGTGCGCGGGCTGCTTCGGAGGTGGGTGTGGCGGAGGTCAGGCCGCTCAGACCCGGCGACCCGGAGCAGGTGGGGAGCCACCGGCTGCTCGGCAGGATCGGCGAGGGCGGGCAGGGCAGCGTCTTCCTCGCCCAGGATCCCGCCGGGCGAAAGGTCGCCGTGAAGATCCTGCACGCCCGGTTCGCGGACGACGAGGAGGCGCGGGAACGCTTCCTCCGCGAGGTGCGGGCCGCGCAGCGGGTCGCCGAGTTCAGCACGGCTCGCGTGCTGCACGTCGACGTGCATCACGGCCTGCCGTACATCGTGAGCGAGTACGTCGACGGGATCTCCCTGCAGGCCCTCGTGGCCCGTGACGGGCCGCGCGACCTCGGCGCCCTGGTACGGCTCGGCGTGGGCACCGCCGCCGCGCTCGGCGCCATCCACCGGTCCGGCATCGTGCACCGCGACTTCAAGCCGAGCAACGTGCTGCTCGCCGCCGACGGGCCACGGGTGATCGACTTCGGCATCGCCAAGGCGCTCGACGAGACCACCGCGACCACGAGCGGCCTGATCGGCACCCCCGCGTACATGGCGCCCGAGCAGTTCTCCGGGGAGCGGGCCGGGCCGGAGGCCGACATGTGGGCGTGGGCGGTGACGATGGTGTTCACCGCCACGGGGCGGCCCGCGTTCGGCGCCGACAGCCTGCCCGCCGTGATGCACCGGGTGCTCAACGGCGCGCCCGACCTGGCCGGGGTGCCCGCGCCGCTGCGCCCGCTCGTCACCGCCTGCCTCGACCGTGACCCGGCCCGCCGCCCCACCGCGCCCGAGGCGATGCAGGCGCTGCTCGACCTCGACGCCAGGCCCGCCCCCGCCGCCGCCCCGGGCCCCCGGCGGCCCGGCCCGCGACCGGAAAGTACCGGCGCGGCCGCTCCCCCGGCCCCGGAACCCGCGCGGGACACGTCCCGGCCCCGGCCCGCCCCGACCGCGCCCTCGGCCCAGCGGCCGTCCGGCGCGCCACCCGGGCCACCCGGGCCATCCGCGCCGCCCGCACCACCCGCGCCGCCCGGGTCACCCGCGCCCGCGCCGCCGCGGGGGCCTCGGGCCGGGCGGCTGCGCCGTACGCTGTGGGCCGGGCTGTCCGTGCTCGTCGCCCTGTCGCTCGCCGCGCTCTCCCTCTACTTCCTCGACGACGGCCCGGACGGCGAGAGGCCGCCCGCCGGAGGGACGGCCACGGCGGCGTTCGGCGAGCCGCTCGGCACGTTCGGCGGACATGCCGGCTATGTGCTCGCGGTGGCCGTGGGCAGGCTCGGCGACACCCCGATCGCGGTGACCGGCGGCACCGACAACCAGGCGCGCGTCTGGGACCTGCGCACCCGGCGGCAGCTCGCCGCCCTGGACGGCCACTCCAACAGCGTCCGGTCGATCGCGCTCGGCGACCACCGCGGCACGCCGGTCGCGCTCACCACCGACGGCGGGTACACGCTGCGGCTGTGGGACCTCAACTCCCGCAGGCCGATCGGCACGCCCATGCGCACGCAGGACGCGTACCTGGCGGCGCTCGGCCGGCGCGGCGACACCCTGATCGCCATCGCCGTCGGCGACGACACCGACGTCGAGGTCTGGGACCTCGACACCGGCCGCCGCATCGGCACGATGACCGGGCACACCGGGGACATCGGCTCGGTCGCGTTCACCCAGGTCGAGGGGACCCCGGTCGCCGTCACCGGCGGCTCCGACGGCACCGCCCGCCTGTGGAACCTCGACACGCTGAAACCGCTGGGCGGGCCGATCAGGGTCGGCTCCGGCGGGGGGCGCGCGGTCGCCACCGCGGACATCGGCGGCCGCCCGGTCGTGCTCGTCGCCGCCGGCAACGAGGTCCGCATGTGGTACGCGGCGGACCGGCAGCCGTACGGCCGGCCGCTCGCCGGCCACCAGGGCGCGATCACCTCGATCGCCACCGAGCGGATCGGCGACGTGCCCGTGGCGGTCACCACGAGCGCGGACGGCTCGGTCCGCGTGTGGAACCTCGGCACCCAGGAGCAGATCGGCGAGGCGATCACGGCGCACGACAGGATGGCGTTCCAGGTCGCGACGGGCCGCCTCGGCCAGACCCCGATCGCGATCTCGGCGGGCCTCGACCGTACCGTCCGGGTCTGGGACCTGAACACGCGCCGGCAGCTCGGCGCCGACCTCAACGGCCACTACGGCCCCGTCCACGACGTGGCCACGGGCACGCTCGACGACACCCCCGTCGCCGCCACCGCCGGGGAGGACGGCACCGCCCTGCTGTGGGACCTGCGCACCCGCGAGCCGCTCGGCGACCCGCTCACCGGGCACGAGGGCGCGATCAACGCGATCACCCTCGGCACGCTCGACGGCACCCCCATCGCCGTCACCGCGGGCTCGGACCGCACGGCACGCGTGTGGAACCTCACCGATCGCACCGAGCTCGGCCGCTTCACCGGGCACCTCGACGCGGTGCGCGACGTCGCCCTCACCACGGTGCGGGGCATCCCGGCGGCGGTCACCACGGCGCACGACGGGTCGATCCGGATCTGGGACCTGCGCACCCGCAGGCAGCTCGGCGACCCCCTCGACACCGGCGACGTGAGCGTGGTGGCCACCGGCGAGCTGGACGGCAGGCCGATCGCGGTGACCGTCGGCAACGAGCGCGGCGCCCGGCTGTGGGACCTGACCGGGCGCCGGGAGCTGCGCCGCATCCCGATCGAGGTGCGCACCGACTCGATCTGCTCGGTGGCGATCGGCACGCTCGACGGCAGGCCGGTCGCGGTGATCGGCGAGAGCGACGAGGAGGACAGCGAGGTCACCGTGTGGGACCTGCGCACCGGCCGGACCACGGACGGCCCGCTGCGCGGCCACGCCGCGAACATCCCGGCCGTCGCCCTCGCCACGGTGAACGGCACGCAGGTCGTCGTCAGCGGCGACACCGACGGGAACGTGTGGTTTTGGAACCCGCGCACCCGCGAGCGGATCGCCGCCGCGCGCGGCCCGTGGCGCCGGGTCAACGCCATCGCCGTCGCCGACCTGGGCGGCCGCCCGGTCGCGCTCACCGCCACCGAGGACGGCGTCAACCGGCTGTGGAGCCTCGGCCCGCCGTACCCGCCGGGCCTGTGACCCCCGGCCGAGCCGGGCGTTCGTCCGCGGCGTGCCGCGTCAGGCGCGCAGCGCCTTCCGCAGCAGCTCGCCGAACTCGGCCGGATGCGTGGTGAGCCCGACGTGCCCGCCGGGGAAGCGCAGCACCGCCACGCCGAGGCGCTCGGCGAGGTACGCGGCCGCGCGGTGGGGCACCTCGCCGCCGGACTCCGCGCCGCAGCCGACCACGAGCCGGTCGGCCATCGCCCGCAGCCGGTCGAGGTCCGGGACGTACGCCATGAAGCTCGGCACGACGCGCTCGATGAAGTACGGCAGGCCGGCGATCGTCGTCTCGGCCCGTGCCGCCGCCTGCGGCGGAAGCCCGATCCGCTCCTGCCCGCGCGCCTGTTCCCGCGCCTGCGTCCCGCCGCCGGTGCCTCCCTGGCCGAGGTACGCCGCGAACTCGGCCATCGCGGGCATGAGCCCGTGCGTGCGGAACGTGTCCACCACGCGGGCGACGGTGGCGCGATGCCCGGCCGCGTCCGGCAGGATCTCCACCACCGGCGGCTCGTGCACGACGACGCGGGCGAGGCGCTCGGGGTGGGTGGCGAGCAGGTGCAGCGAGACGATCCCGCCGGAGCTGGCGCCGAACACGCGGGCGGGCTTGTCCGGCGAGAGCAGGTCGAGCAGCCGGAGCGCGTCGCCGGCGTGCTCGGCCACCCGCTGCTCGGCCCCGGGGTCGTCGAGCGGGCTGCGGGCGATGCCGCGCGGGTCGTAGGTGGCGACGGTGTGGTCGGCGGCGAGCGCGTCGGCGACGCCGTCGAAGGACGCCGCGCCGCCGGTCCCGCCGGGGATGAGCAGCAGGAGCGGGCCGCGGCCGCGCACCTCGTAGTGGAGGGTCGCGCCGGGCACGCGCAGGCGGCCGCTGGTCGGTTCGGTCATCTGGGGCCTCCTTCCCCGCGTGCCGGCCAGTGCTCCAGGAGGGTGTGCAGGGCGTCGAGGGCCCGGGCCCAGGAGAGCTCGGGCGCGCGTTTGTCGGCGAACGCGCCGGTGGCCTCCAGCGCGACGAACCCGTGGAAGGTGCTGCGCAGCAGCCGGACCGCGTCGGTGAGGTCGGGCTCCCGCAGGCCGTACGCGCGCAGCATGCTGTAGGTCAGCTCGATCGCGCGGCGCGGCCCGGGCGCCTTCGCGGCGAGCTCGGGGTCGATCCGCAGCGGGGTCTGCGTCGCCGTGTAGCGGCCGGGATGCTCGTGCGCGTAGGCCCGCCAGGCGTTGCCGTACGCGACGAGCGCGTCCCGGCCCGCCCGGCCGGCGATCGCCTCGGCGATGCGGATGCTCTTCTCGTCGGCCGCGAGCAGCGCGATCCGGCCGCGCAGGTCCTCCAGGCTGCGCACGTGGGCGTACAGACTCGCGTCCTTCACGCCGAGCCGCCGGGCCACCTGCGACATGGTGATCCGCTCGAACCCGACCTCGTCCGCCAGGTCGGCGCCCGCGATCGTCACCCGCTCCGCCGACAGGCCCGCTCGCACCATGCTTCCCTCCGCGTTGACCTAAGCGGCCTAGATGTTAGCTAGGACTCCTAGGCAAGTGCAAAAGGAGCTCCCGCGCCGGTCACCCGGCCGTCGTCCGCCCGCCGCGTCCGCGCCCCGGCGACACACCCCGGCTCGCCCGGGCATGACCAAGTCGGATCACCGAGCGGTTCCGGCCGTGAGCCGGGCCCCGCGCGGAAGGGAGACTCGATCGTGCCTGGAACGCCCACCGGCGAGGACGGCCGCGGCCCGGCCACCCGACGCCGGGCCGTACGCCTCATCACCGTCTACGCCACCCCCTGGCGCCTGCGCCCGGAGGACCGCGGGCCGTCGTCCGAGCCGCGCGACCATCTCCACCTCGGCCGTCTGGAGGGGCACTTCGCCGCGCCGGCCACGCAGACGCCGCGGGTCCTGCACCGGGCCGGGCTCACCGCCGGTCACCTGAGGTTCGGCCCGCAGGATCAGATCCGGCCGGTGGCCGAGGCCGGGCTCTGGCTGTTCGTCACCACGCCGGGGCAGCTCATCGTCGCGTTCAGCCTCGACCTGGACGCCGAGCTGATCGACACGATCGACCTGCTGGAGGAGTGCTACTACCTCCAGGCCCGGTACGGCGAGACGCCCATCGAGACCGTGGCGGCCAGGCTGGCCGAGCGGTACGGCGGCGACACCTCGGCGGGCCTGGCCTTCCTCCCCGACCGGCACCAGCTCGTGCTCGCCGCCGCGCCGCCGGACGAGGCCGCCGACGACGTGATCCAGCGCGTGGTCAACCGCGGCGCCCGGCCGTACCGTCACGAGTTCAGCAGGATCGGCTATCCGCCGGAGCTCAACCGCCGCCCCGGCACGGCCGCGGCCGTCGGCTCCTCGGTCAGCGTGCTCTGCGGCCACGAGGAGTTCGTGGAGAACGCCGCGTTCCTGTCGATGATCCAGGCGGTCGCCAGCGCCGCGTGGCTGCGCGACATCCGCGATAAGGCGTTCTCGGCGGTGGAGACGTTCCGCGTGAAGCAGCGCTCCCTGCGCGACCCCCGGGAGCGCCGCCGGATCCTCGCCCGGCTGAGCAGCCGGCTCGGCGACCTGGAGCTCGACCTCAGCTACGGCGTGGAGGCCTGCGCGGACCTGGCGCTGATGATGCCGTCACTGCGGGTGGCCGGCTACCACAACGCCCTGTACGCGGCGATGGGCCTGATGCCGAAGGCGGAGACGGTCGCCCGCATGCTGCGCCGCCTGGAACGCGCGGTGGACGCCGAGCTGATGGTGATCGAGAGCATCGAACGCCGCATCGACGAGAACCACCGCATCCGCTGGGCCGTCGCCGTCGGCTTCGTGTCGATCGTGCCCGTCCCCATCGGCCTGGTCTTCGCGTTCTTCGGCGTCAACACCCGCGAGGTCGACCGCTTCCGGTCGATGTGGGACTGGAGCTACCTGCCCCTCTACCTGTTCACGAGCAGCCTGATCGCCCTCGGCGTGCTCATCTTCATCGCCCTCTACCTGTACCACCGCATCACGCTCCACCGCGAGCTGCGCAACACGCCGCGAAGCGACGCCCCACACTGAGGTACGGCGACGCGGCCGGGCAGCCGCCGAGACGCGCCCAGGCCGAGGCACGACGCCGCGGGGCGGCCGTCGAGACACGCCCCGGCCGAGGCATGACGCGCCGCAGGGCGACCGTCGAGACACCCCGAGCCGGGATACGGCGGCCGACGGGGCGGCGATCGCGACGCCGCGCTGTCCGAGCGGCGCCGTATGCGTCGCGTCGTGACCGTCAGGGCTCCTCGCCCTCACCCGGCTGGGCCCCCACCGCGCCTGGCGGATGCCCGCCAAGTGCCCGCCGAGTCCCGCTGGAACCCCCACACGTCGGGAAGTGGTCGGGAAGTAGTCGGCGGGCCGGTCAGGCGGTGCGGGTCCAGCGCAGCGAGACGTAGGCGTTGACCCCGGACCAGCGGCCGTGCCGGACCGGCCGCCGGGCGTACTCGGTGTAGCCGAGCCGGCGGTAGACCCGGAGGGCGGCGGTGTTGGTGTCGGCGACCTCGGACAGCACGAAGCTGTCGTACTGCGGTAGCCGGTGCAGCCGGCTGATCAGCGCCGAGGCCACGCCCTTGCCGCGGTGCCGGGCGGCCGTGGCGACGAACTCGATCGAGCCCTGCCGCGGTCGCGGGTCGGGGATCGGGCGCGAGAACTGGCTCCGGAAGACCAGGTGCGCGGCGGTGCCGCGGAGCGTGCCGAGCTCTCGGCGCATGGTCGGGCCGTCGGACCGCACGCAACGCTGGACGCCGTCGGTGCAGGCGGCGATGCCGGCGGGCTCGCCGTCCCGGATCGCGACGTAGAACAGATCCACGACGAAGGTGTGCGCGAAGGCTCGGACCAGGCGCTCCGGATCACGGGCGAACGCGCCGAAGTGCTGGCCGAAGCATTCGACGAAGATCCGGCTGATGGTCTCCGGTGCGGCTTCGAGCTCGCGGGCGGGCACGACGTCGATCACGGCGCCTCCTTGATCAGTGCGGCCAGGACCAGCTCGGCGCTGGGCGGAGTGAAGTCGGCTCCCCGGATCACCGCGAGCTGGCTCAGCCCGGCCAGAGTGGCGAACAGCAGATCGGCCAGCGTCCCGGGCGGCCCCGGTCGCAGGATGCCCGCCCGCTGGCCCTGCTCGATCAGCCGTGCGGTGGCGGAGATCAGGGCGGCCTGGCGGTCCAGCAGCCGCGCGATCCGGGGGTCGGCGGTGTCCCGCTGCACGGCTTGCTGGAGCAACAGGTAGAAGTCCAGGGTCGGCCCGCCGCCGGCGAGGTCGGCCAGGACCTCGGCGACGAAGTCGCGCAGCAGGCGGTCGGCCGGACCGTCGCCGCCGAACCGCTCGACGACCGCGTCGAGTCCGGCGGCCGCCTGGTCGACAATCGCGCCGAACAGGTCGTCCTTGGTGCGGAAGTGACGGTAGATCAGCCCGGTGCTCACCCCGGCCTCGCGGGCGATCTCCTCGACGCCGGTCGCCGCGAAGCCCTGCCGTGCGAACAGGGTGACGGCGGCCGACCGGATGCGGTCCCGGGTGGCGGCGCGGAGGGCTGCGTTCTGCTCCTTGCTGCGCGGCACGGTACGACGGCCTCCGTTCGATGAATAAATTTTCATTCATCGTATGAGTCGGTGCCTCCTCCGGTCAAACCCGCCGGGCGCGGCTCCACGGACCCGGTGTCGATCACTATCGGGACCACCGGCACCGGTCGCCGCCACCACAGCGGCGACCGGACCTCGATCACCGGGCGGTCCGGAACCAGACGCGGAACAGCCTGCCCCCGATGGCGCACCTGACCGGGCTGCGCCTGGAGAGCATCCCCACCGGCGCGAGCCCACGCCCGCCGACCGCGCCCTCGTCGCATGCCTTCACATGCGGCACCCCGGTCACCCCGCCGCGCCGCCGTACGTCCGCGGCGCCCGCCCTGCCGAACCGCGGCCCGCAGGCGACGCCTGCCCGCCGTCCGCCCGCGGCGCCCGCCCTGCCGAGCCACGGCCCGCAGGCGACGCCTGCCCGCCGTCCGCCCGGGGCCTTCCCCCGGCCGCCACCCCGCCCCGCGGCGGCCCGCCCCTGCCCCGATCGAACCGCGGCCGAGCCCACTCGACCTGCCGCATGCGCTCGGCCAGCTCCTCGCGGCTCCCCGCCTCGACGAGGCCGTTCGCGTGCCGGCACCACTCCGGGGGCAGCGCCCACCACCGGCCGGTGACCCGCCCGAACCACACGACCCAGCCGGGAAACCGCTCCGCCGCCCGCTCCGGCCCGCCACCGGACCTGGCAGCCGCGCCGGGCTCCTCCCCCTGCCCCTCGGCGGGCCCCGCTACAGGCCCCTTGGCCGGCCCACCACCGGCCGCCTCGCCTCCGTGGGCGCCCGCGGCCTGCACCGCCTCGCCGTACCGGGCCGCGACCTGCACAGCCTCGCGGTACCCGTCCGCGACCTCCGCCGCGCCCCTGCCATCCGCCGAGCCGGACGCCCCACGCCCGTACCCCGTGCCACCCGCGACCCGCCGCCACCCGGCCGCCGCCCTTCCGACGCCCTCGGCCACCCGCATGGTTTCCACCACCTTGGAGCCTTTCGCACGCTTCGATCGATGGCCCGGTCGGCAGCCACCAGGGCGCGGCTTTTCGGTCGCATACCTCCAGACCAGGACATTACAGTCACTCAATGAATGCGTTCAAGCACACTACGTGACTGCGTCTGCCACAATGACCGAAGGCTTCACACCTCGCAAGCCGTTTACACAGAAAACTTGCTCACCCGCATCGCCGCCCCCGGCGATCACACCCCTCGGGAGGACCAGATGGCCAAGACGAACTACACAATTCGCCTCAAGTGGCTAGGCAACGCCCTAAACAAGATCAGAAAAGAAACCGGCCTCACCATCGAGGAGGTAGGCGAACGCCTCCGCTGG
>Ga0065720_1019983_pt1 | contig 17993 bp, 18 predicted proteins | sample Thericmetagenome_FD_59107 | JGI IMG/M metagenome (GOLD analysis project Ga0065720, IMG submission 59107) | Thermophilic microbial communities from the Joint Bioenergy Institute, California, USA of rice/straw/compost enrichment - eDNA_2 v2... | ecosystem: Engineered > Solid waste > Grass >...
ATGGGTTTTAAGATCTTATATATCAACATGTAAAGCAAGCAAATTCGTTAATTGAATAAATATGATATTAAAAGGAAAGTTCTGCAAGACTTCATCAAAGTCGACGCAGAAATTAAAAGATATTCTTATTGTAAGGATAAACAAAGATATGATTTGACTTACTTGAGTCTAAAAGGACTTGCACTTGTAGTCTTGGGACTACTGATTGGCGAAGTCCTTCGAGATCTAGCCTGTGTCTCATAAACCTTTTGCATTTCTGCAAAAGCAGATAGGTGATTATTATGAGTAACTTTCAGATTTTCAAGCAATTGCATTTCTAATTTTTCTAATTCCTTAATTTTTTTGCTGATTGCTTCCACTTTGGACTCTTCTGTCACAACCCTGTTAGCATACTCCTTCTTAGCCTCTTGCTGAATTTTTAACTTATGGTACAATCTTGCATTTTCAACGTTCTTCTGATGAATAGCTATCCTCCAGACTCTCTCATTGTTCTTGATATCTTCTTCTCTCCTAGCTTCTTCTCTGATCATTTGGTCTATTATGCGTTGTTCTTTGCGCTCAGCAACTCTGGCAGATTTCTCACTCCTTATTTGAGCCATATTTTGCTTGATTTTTTGTTCATGTTGAAGCTTCATTTTCTGAATTTTTTCTTTCTTTTCTTGAATTGACTTCTCGAGTTCTTTCTTGTAACTAGCAATCCATTGTGCTTCTAACTGGTGCTTTTCTCTATTTTGGATCATTTCTTTTGTCTTAGCCTTGGTTTGCTTGATCTTAGCTTTGATCTTTGTATCTTCCGCCTTTAATTTTCTAACCCTGTTTTCCATCAATTTATATTGATACTCGAGGAGTCTTCTTTGAGAGGCCGCCTTTAGGATTTTATGACTGCAGTCAAACGAATCGTCAGTATCATTTAAGGCCTTGCATCCAATTGGAGATTTCGATTTCGAATTATAAGATGTGTTTGTGACATTTTCTTGGACTGATCGTGAGCTTAGAGGAAATGATCTATCTAAGAATTTCGTAAGATGACCGTTGGGACTCAGGGTAGGAGTCATCTTGCGTAGGAGTTGAGATTTGTTCATAGAAATGTCCAACTCGGAATCCATTTTTGTACTGTTGAGTGCACTTGAGTCTCCAAAGAGACTGATCTCGACTTTTGCAGGTTTCGCCAATTTCATTTTAAATTTATTTGTTTTGAAAAAGTTGTAAATCTAATAATGAAAACGCGTTATTTTATGTTATAGATTCCCAACTCCCTACTAACTTAAGTTATTCTTCGATAACCAAAGTCCTCTTTTCTCATTCTCACATTATCTAACATCCTCCTTTTCATCATTTTTCTTTATTAACTCAAGGGTTGAATTAGACCGAAGTGAAATTATCTAGATTTAGTCTGTTCATTTCATATGCACTTGGGTTCTACTGTTCTTATATGAAAGTAAAAATAGAAGCGCAGATGACATATATGCATAAATTTTTTTATTCTCTTTACTTTCTGATCCAATCAAAGTCTCTTCCACAGTTCTTTTCATTCTCCCAACAGTTGAAATTGTGATTCCACTTGCCAAGTTCAGAAGTTCTATCATGTCTTGAATATACAAATCTTTCAGAGCTTATTCTTTTAGCAGAGAATAAAAGATTCTGATTTGGATGGTTAGTGTAATGTCTGTAGAGGGCATCAATAGTGACAATGCTAGCTCCAATGAGAAGGGCTGCTCCAGAGACGTAGGCACCGAAGTAATAGACAATACTTCCAATAAATCTGTTTTTAGCACTTCCCAACCAAGCTTTACTTAAAATTGGACGATTGATTGAGTAGTTCAAGTCATAGTGTTGTCTGTGGTCAACAACTCTTCTGGAGAAATTGTATCTAGCGATAATAGAGCGCAAGTTGTTTTCGTTGTTTGACATTTTACTTTATCTCAAAATTAATTTGGACAATGAGAATAGGAAACAGATACTAAGGAAAGAATCTGAAGAAAATCTCCTAGAAATTTAGAGAAACAATGAAAGTCTACATCCCACATCTTCCAGTAATGAATATCTTGCAATTCGTTAAGAACATTTTTTACAATTCAAAAAAGACTTTTTCACCTTATCCAACCCCTATGATCCTTTCTGTAAAAGTTTTTTTATGTTAAACACCCCAGGGTCTAGATGCTTTGATGTTATGAATTACTAGCTTTTGATGAAATCACCGTAAGAAACCAATTTAAAAAATTCCTAAAGCAGCAGATCTGATGAAAGATATATCTTTAAGCCTTTATTTTCTAGATATTGTATCTGTTCTGTTGAGCCTTACTTGCATATTCTGTTGACAAAATGAAAATGGTATTCTGATAGAAATTGAGATTAATCTGGATTGAGCATGGAAAAGATGGGAAATTTTAATTGTGAGCAATTTTCATACTGAAAAACAACTTATTAAAGGAATGATGCTTCTCTTTAGGATTATAATTGATGTGATATCTTGTTCGTCTGAAGTTTAGCTTGAGTAAGATTTCAATTTTCTTAATTTTATTTCAAAAGCAAATAACAGACATTTGAAAATGAGCGAGTTTACAGACGAGATAGATTGTTATAAATACCTTCTGAGACTCTCAGAAGAGCTATGGAAGAATGCTGGTGTCCCAGAGGATCTTAAGAAGAAGTATGAGCTTATTAAAGAGAAAAGCTTTGAAAAAGTCAGAGTGAATAAGATGAAGAACGATTGTACATTCAAATTTTTCTCTCAATTTACCTTCAAGCTTTGCTAGACATTATCGGAAAGTCAGACACTGATAAATTAGTCACAGAGGCAGTTGGCTATTTCCTTGATATGATTATCACTTCAAATAATACTCTTTATGAAAGAACATCAGCCCTTTTATCTCATATTACTAGCATGACACAAAGATCAGGTACATTTATTCTATGCAAAAGTTATATCTTTACAGATGTCACTGAATCCAGTAATTCTGCCTTCCAGCTAGGACTGATCACAGAAAATAAGAATCAATTCACTTTAAAACTTAAGTCTATGAGAGACTCAGGTAAGTTGTACCAAGGGAAATAGTAAGAGATCTCAGAAAAAAGCGGTAGTCTTAAACAGAGTTTGGATTATTTCTTGCAAACCCAAGTTCCCAAATTTGAAAGAATTGAAAACAAGCTCATCAAGAATATTCTCAAGATTGAAGAGCAGATCATTAAGCAAAACGGAAAAGTCCTAGAAATGGAGGATATCATTGATAAGCTACAAGAGAATGAGCAAAAGTTTAAATTGGAAATCGATATGCTCTCCTCAAAAGTAAATAGACTAATAAAAAGTCTTATTCCATAGTTGAATCAATGGAAACAACTCCAGTCAATTGAACAATTGGAGAAACATCATGAGCTTCAAGACCAAATCCAAACTCTTAAAGTAACTTTTCTGGACAAAAATCTAAATCTTAAGGAAACTCTGAGAAAGACAGAGATGGCTCACGAGTTTGAGCTCAATAAGATCAAAGAGCACTATGAAACCCTTTTGGGCGAATTACAAGAAAAGGAAAGGACTGTTGAAAAGCAATTGGCAGAGCCTGCTATGGAAGTGAAGGAAAGGGATCAGCAAAGAATTGAAGAATTGACAGCTGAGCTTGAAGCTAAGGAAAAGGATATTGAATACCTCCAGACTATTATCAGAACTTTCCGAGTGGAGTTCAAGCCTTTTTATGAAAAATATATCAAAACTCATAACAAAAGTTTTGATACTAAATCTGGAGAAAAGAAGTAAGATTAGATTTTACTAAGTGAATGGTTAGGACCGGGGATGAACTCTCCGATTTGATCTATTTCATAGTTTATCTGTTACAAAAGTTTGAAAATGATAATCTATGGCTTGTTGACAAGCTAACAGAGATTGGAAATGAAAATGAACAGCTAAAGACTAGATTAGAAAGTGAAGCTGCACTAAGAGAGGAATTTGATGGAATATTTAAGAAGGTAAGTAGATAGCTATATTATAAGAATAATTTTAGCTTCGTACTGAATTGCAAGAATCGAAATATGCCTTCCTGGAATGGGAAAATTCAATTGAAAATTTGAAGGTAAATGATAAATTTGATTGTTTGAAATGTCTAGAAATTCTTGGATGAAGAGAAGGATTCAGCAGCAACCACTCGAAGATTTTAAGGCTTCTTTTAAAAATTTTCAATGAATCAATAGCTTTTTATAATTTAGAATGTATCTCTGTTTATAGTAATAAATATTTCATTTCTAAGTATAATTCTTTGCCATAGAAAAGGAAAGAAGCTTCTCCAACAGCAAGTTCTAGAAATTTTGATATTTAATAATTCAAAATTTAAACATATAACTTATTTATCACATAACATCATGACTCAATACGGAAAGCCTGAATACTGGGACGAGCGTTATTCTAGGTATTGTCAGTGATGATCCTCAATTAATAAAGAATAGAGATCTTGAACCTTTTGATTGGTATCAAAGATTTTCTGGAGTTAGAGATGTTATCACTCAATACATTAAGCCTGAAAGCAAGATTCTGAACATTGGTTGCGGAAATTCCAGTAAGAAGAATGAAATAACGAATAATCATCTCAGGAATGAGTGAAGAAATGTTTGATGAAGGATTCACAAATATTACCAATATTGATATCTCTTCAGTCGTTATTAAGCAAATGCAAGACAAATATAGAGATAAGGGACCTAACTTCAAATGTAAAGACATCACCTTAGCAGGCTAATTATTATTAGATCTTCAAATGGATACCAGAGCTATGGACTTCAAGAATGGGGAATTCGACTGTGTTATTGATAAGGGAACTTTAGATGCTATCCTTGTAATTTTCTTGAGAAATTATCCTAAAATAATAGTGTGGTGAGGGATCAGTTACCAATGCCCACAAGACTCTTAGCGAAGTCCATAGAGTTCTTGCTCCCAAGGGTGTTTACATTTTGATTTCTTATGGTATTCCTGAACACAGAACTCAATATCTCACCAAGCCTGAATTCGGCTGGGAATTGCTTCCTCCTGTTACTGTGTATAAGCCAACCATTAGTACTTCAATCTCACTTTCCAATGAAGACAAGGATTCTCCAAATTACCATTATATTTATATATGCAGAAAGGTAACAAAATTTATTTGAAAAAAATAATCTGTAGACTGGAAGCAAAGCAGATGATCAAAAGGAAGAAGCCAAGCAAGATATTTAGAAACTTTAATAGGATATTCAAAACCACATTAGATTGTAGTGTTGAATAATTTTGAAATTATGACTATCAATGGCCTGTAAGCATTGTATGAATAACATTGCAAGGTCTTCATAATGTCTCTCTATTCAATTACCATTTTCAACCAAAAGATTTTGCGAGTCTTTTCTTAAAAAGTCAAGATTTCAGAAATAAGCAAATCTGTGCAATACTATCTAATATCTAAATAAAAAGATAATTCGCCCTAAAAATGAACTACATGAAAAGTTGCCAAACCTTCAGACAACTCCTCAAGTCTGAATGTGTTGCTATTCCAGGAGCCTTCAATGGTCTTGTTGCTAGAGCCTGTGCTGAGCACGGTACCCCTCTCTGTTCTTATTTCTAATTAATAGGATTCAAGGCCGTCTACGTCTCAGGTGCTGCTGTCACTGCTTCCTCAGGAGTTCCTGATATTGGGTAAGACCACTTATTCATAAAGTTTGATGTATTAGTCTAGTGACCCTTGATGGATTCGCTAAGGTTATCAAGGAGGTTCATCATGCTTCTGGTCTTCCAGTCCTTGCTGATGCCGACACAGGATTCGGTGAAGGAGAAATGTGTGCCAAGACTGTCTGGGAATATTTCTCTGCTGGAGCAGCCGGTAAAGACTCCAACAATTTATGTTATCTCTAGGACTTCACATTGAAGATCAAGTCTTCCCTAAGAGATGCGGACACTTGGATGACAAGAAACTCGTTTCTGCTGAAGATTTTGCCAAGAAGGTCGAAATTGCCGTTAAAGCCGCTAAGGAATGCTCTGATGGAGAATTCATTATTTGTGCTAGAACTGATGCTGCTGGTGTCACCGGTATTGATGATGCTATCAAGAGAGCTAAGCTCTACATCGATGCTGGCGCTGATATGATCTTCCCTGAAGGACTTAAGTCCAAGGAAGACTTTGCTCTGGTTGCAAAGGAATTGAAGGGATATGGACCTAAGGGTGGACCTTTCTTGTTGGCAAACATGACTGAATTCGGTAAGACTCCTTACATCACTTTGGAGGAGTTTGAAAAGATGGGGTATAACTGTGTTATTTATCCAGTTTCCACTTTGAGAATTGCCATGAAGGCTGTTGATAACTTCTTGAAGGATCTTAAGCAATATGGAACTCAAGAGCCTCAACTCAAGAAGTAAATTCTTTAGATATTTCTCTTATTTCTTTAGCATGCAAACTAGACAAGAGTTATATAACCTCCTTCAATACACTCCCGGTAAGGAATGGACCTATCCCTCCAAAACTATCAACAAGCCTAAATAAAGATTGTGAATGACTTTTCATATTTAATTGTTCTACATACTCTATGGGGCATTAGTCCACAATAAATCTTTCAAAAATTGAGTAATAAATAGATTTCTTTAGTTAGTTTCTCAGCAAATCATGTAGAACTTCCTAAGAACACAATTACTCTGCATTGCACTATTTTTTGAACTTGATATTGTGATGAACCTTTTGTAATGAACCAGGGAAATTGGCGTACATGAAATATTATCAAAAGGTGAAAAGGCATAATTTTGATGGATTGTCGAAGAAATTCCATTTAATGAGTACCAGAGATGATTCAAATTTTGGTTCCCCGATGAAATCTCTGATATCCGATCCAAAATACTGTTAAATTCAGTTAAGACAAAAATAACAAATAATTCGCAGTTATTAATAGCAACTGAGATTATATATAATACATTTAAATGCGAAACATGCGAAAGCAGCTTTGTTTGTTCATCTTCCTTCTTTCCGCCATCCACATATGTAAAGGAGACCAAGGTCCACTTGAAGGAGACCTTTTCTTACCTACCCGTGATGATCTTGTAGCTCCCTCAACATCTGGAATTGTAGAAAATGTTAATAATGTTCCTGGCACAGCTCCAATTCTTCCTGGTAAGAGTAGATATAACGCTGACGGCTTATCCATTATTGACGGCGATGGCAGTGTAACCGAAACCACAACAACTAGCTGGTTCGATGATCTTGCTAATTCGTTCACTGGTGTCCTTTTTGGAATCCTTATGATTGTTTTTGGTTTGCCTTTATTGTGGTTTAACGAAAGGCACTCAGTCGAAACTGAAAAAGTGATCAAAGAAGGATTAAGAATTTGCAAAGAGACTAGTGAAAACAATTTGGATTCTAATCTAAATGGACAGTTAGTTCATGTTTCAGCCCAGGCCAACAATCCTAAAATTATCTCAGATAAGAAGTTCGGAATAACTGCTGAAAATTCTGCAAGGCTTAATAGAAGAGTTGAAGTTTATCAATTGAAAGAACTTAAATCAAGCACTACTACAAAGAACCAAATTGGAGGTGGATCAACCACAACCTCAAACTACACTTATGAGCACATTTGGAGCGAGACAAAGATTGACAGCTTCAACTTCAAGAATGAAGCTCATAAAGCTGCTAACAATAATGTTAAGTTAATCTTTTCTTCACACACCTTCGACGCTGAGGAAGTCAACGTTGGTCAATTCAAGCTGAGACCAACTCAAATTAGTAGACTTAACAACTTCCAGCGCATTCAACTTAACTCTAATTCCGCTATTCTAAGCAAGGAAGCAAAGGAAGAGCTCAATAAAGCAGGATGGAGCAACTATGTAGTCTCTATAGATGAAAACTATCTCTATATCAAAAAGAATCATAATACTACTGAAATCGGAGATATTAGAATTTCCTTCCAAAGAGTCCCCTTGGAGTGGATCACTGTTGTAGCCTTACAAAATGGTCGTTCCTTGGAACCTTATAATATTAAGGAGCAGGGATTAAAGGAAGGCAAAGGAGATGAAGAAGCCGGATATTGTTCCGGAATTGGCGATTCACTTGACAGCTGTTGCTGGACTTACTGTTGCTGCATCAAGTGTATGTCAAGCCTTCTAGCGACCCAAGAAACAATTGATTGGATTTATGAAAAGAAGATGACCAAAAAAGAAGTTTTTGATTCCGAACTGAAGTCCAACACTTTCATTACAATTTTATTGAGAATTTTGGGATTCTTCCTTATTAGCTTTGGAATCTACTTACTGTTCAGCCCTATCATTGCTTTGCTCTCAATTATTAAAATTTTGGGAGATATTGTTAGTTTTGCTGTTCTTCTGGCCTCAATGCTTATCGGTTTTGCTCTAAGTCTTCTGATTGTGGGAATTGCTTGGGTTTTCTATAGACCTCTATTAGCCTTAGCACTTGTCGCTATTGGTGGATTGATTTGGGGATTCGTTTATTTCGCAGGAGGTGATGACAAATTAGATTAGACTTCCTGAGTATTTTGAACTGTATCTTTGAATTTTTTGTACAACTAAATTGTGTCCTCTAAGCACCATTTAGTACAGAACAATGATTAATGTATTGGATTTATATTCAACAACGAACAATTCAATTATAAATAATCAGGTCGTAGTCCCATATTCTCCTAGTATTCAAGTCTTTGTCCTGTGTGAAATATAGTACCAAAACAAAAAAGAACCTAGTAAAAAGGCCATTACGACTTAATGTCCAAAAAAATGGTCGAAAATGGCCCTAAATTGTTGTTTTGACTTCCTGGTCGACAGGCCATAGGAGATCAAGGTTCATTTTATGATGTATAAGCTTCACTCTTAACAAAAAGGCATCTTTTTGTTTTAAATTCATGTCAATCATGGAGGATTAAGTATAAGATGTTGAAAAAAATCTAAAAACTAGAATGACATCTATGGTCCAACAAGACAGTGGCCTTGTTGAGATTGTATATAGGGAGGAAGATTGCCATAGAGCTAACAGTTGTTCATGGCCAATTTTAGTGATTATTAGAGCGGGCTCGGTACATATATTAATTTTCAATTCAAAATTTTTTTACACTTGCTATTTGCCAATAAGAATTCAAGATCTGATATCTTAATTAAGAGTTCAATAATATAGGAAACAATATATAGTTTCTATATTCAAAACCTAAACAATATCTCATAACACTCCCTCAAACAGATAAATAAATTAAAAATGCCAAAAACAAAAGGTAGCTCGTTTATGGATCTATAATTCTAATGTTCAATAGGAGAAAAGAAAACTAAGAAGGAGAAGAAGGTTAAAGACGAAAATGCCCCTAAGAAGGGAAAATCAGCTTTCTTGTACTACGTCGAAGCTAAAAAAGATGAATGCAAGAAGGAAAACCCCGACTTAAAGCACAAGGAAATCATCAGCAAGCTTTCTAAAGATTGGAATGAGTTGAGTGAAAATGACAAAGAACCATATATTGCTCTTGCTAATAAGGACAAGGAAAGATACCAAAAGGCTAAGGAAGCCTACGAAGCCACCAAGAAGACTGATGATGGTGGTGAAGAAAAGACTAAAGGAGGAAAGAGAAAGGGAAAGGATTCTGAAGAAGAACCTAAGGCCTCTAAGAAGAAGAAGGTTTTTATAACTAAACAATTTGCTAATTAAATAGGCTGCTCCCAAGAAATCCAAGAAGAAGGATGAAGAAGAGGAAGAAGAAGAACACGAAGAAGAAGGAGAAGAAGGTGAAGAAGAAGAAGGAGGAGACGAGGGTGAAGAAGAAGACGAGTAATCCCGTCCTTTATATTTTTCGTGACATTTTATCAGTAATTATGTGTTGTCTCTACTTGATTTAAGCATCCCTCGGTCACCGATTTTCATTAATAAAAATTCTTTCTCTTAATAACAAGTTTCAAAATAGATTATTTATTTTTTCTGCAACATTACAATCTGTAAGTCTGTAAATAAATGAAGTCTAGTTACTTAGGATCAACACTAACATACCCAAACACTCCATTTTATTGATATTCCCTTAGGAGAAGCAACAACTCTTTTATTTTAAAATAAATAAATAGTTTCAAAAATATTCATAAACCCGTAAGGTTTCTTCTCAATGTTATTACCAAACGCCCCCCACGATCAATACGGCTTTGCTGCACAACCCAGAACCATCAAGCCTCGTACTAAATTCCGTGAGACTCCACAAGTCCCTCAAGAAGAGTATAAGAATTATTTTCCCATAATAATGTGAATAGCCAAAATGTAAAGACTCCTGTCAATATTATGTATGACAGAAGAGTCATCAGAGGAAATACTCATGCCGCAGTTTTCACTACATTCAGAGAAACTGCTCAACAAACAAAATCTATACAAAATAAGCCTAAAAGAGGTGTTCAAAGAGGCACTGACATGAATGAATTGCAAGCAGTTCCAGGGGATATATCCACACCTAAACCTAGGGATGGTTACGTACATATGGAGTGCCAAACTGATGAAAATATTGAATTATTAACTGACAAACCACCTGAATATGAAAAAGATGCCCAAACTGACTTTTATATTGACAGACCAGTAAACAGACTGTTCGTTCCAAGAAAGATTGGAGAGGATAAAGAAACTCAAATAGAGGAGGGAGAATTATTTGATTTTGATTACGAAGTTGAACCAATTCTCCAAGTCCTCGTTGGCAAAATTTTCGAGCAAGCCAGAATGGAAGTTCTCGAAGAAGAGGAAATTAGAATTATGAAGGAGGAACAAAAGAGATATGATGAATTGAGATACGCTGAGTTGATAGAAGCTCAAAGACTCGAGGCTTTCGAAAAGAGGCAATTGGAAGAAACTGTAAATATATCGATTTAGACTCTAATAAGTTTAGGAAAGAAGAAGGAAACAATATGCCTTAAGAAATGAACAGAGCGTTTTGAGTCATAAGAAGTTGATTTCCAGAGTTTTGGCAAAGGAATATCTTAAAACTCTCAAAAGAAACACCTATAGTATCTTGGAAGATCAAGGTGTCTTTAGAACAGACTTTGAGATCGAAATCAACAAAGAATATATTCCTTCTGTATACGATAGAACCATGAGCAGACTCAATACCAGAGCCCAAGCTGAAATCATGCTTACAAACTTGGTCCAAAGTGTTATGCAAAGTTTCTCTATTGCTCATGAACAAGCTCAAGAAAATGAAAAATTGAGACAGATTAAGGCAGCTGAGGATAAAATAAAGGAAAGGGAAGAGAGAATTAGATTGAAGAAAGAAAGAGAAGAGGAGAAAAGAAAAGAAGAAGAGAGAAGAAGAATTGAAGATCTTAAAAGTAATTATTTGGACTCTGCCAATAAAATCTCTAGATGCTATCTATGAAAACATCACAATCAGAGGTGAACAAAAGGAGAAGATCTACAACCAAATCCTCTCTGACATTGACTCCTACGGAAAAGAGGGTAACACTGTTGGTCTCCTTGGAGGTCTTCTGGGAGAACTTCTCTTATTGTTGTCAACCATTGAAGACCTTAAGAACGAGGATACCACTCAGCATTATACAACTGTAGTGTTTGCTGAAGAGAATGTAAGATTTATCATTTCTGGAATTTATTTGAATAGATTGAGAAATGGATTATCACTATTCTCAAGGAGTTGACCAAGGAAGGCACAATTGAGGTCGGAGTTAACCCTGAAATCTTGACCAGACTCGCTGAATTTGATCCTAATCTCACTCTAGAAAACTTGTACACAAATAAAGCCCTGGCTGAGCAAATTACCCAATTGCTCAAGGCTATGATCACTTCCACCTTTGTTGACTTCATGCTTGCCAACCAAGAAAAGCTCTCCATCTCAAGAGATGCTTATGAAATGCTTCTCGATTGCTTGATCAAGATTATTCTCTCAGATGACCCTGAAGGTACTTTCCATTGATTTTCCTCTGAACTAAATAGGAAGAAAGATCAAGCTTGTCGTCGTTCCTCAAGAGGCTACCAGACCTGTCGCATATGCCAGCTTAATGCCACCTATTGATGATCTTCCTCAGTTTGATGTTCAACATGCTAAGAGCAAGAAAGGTATATTATTTCTTCAGACAACTGAATAAATGTAGGTAAAAAGGCATTTGCTAGAAGAGAGAGCAAATCATCTGCTAAGTCTAGTAAGATATCAGAAGTTACTATTGAGCAGCCTGAAACAATCACCCAGGAAGAGGAACAAAAGGCTGATGCTTCTGAAGTTGATTATGAAGACAAGATTACCTTATTCTCACAAGTTGTGGAACAGGGTAAAGTATATATCAACCATAAACCTGCTTCCATTGCTCTAAGAAGAGACATGCTTCTTCTTTTCGGTAGAATATATCCTGAAGTCGATAGTAATGAAATAAATATATTGAAGAAGGCTAACCAGAAAGCCCAAGTAGCCGAAGCTTCATACTTGGGATCTTTCGAGAAGCTCCCAGTCTTTAATTTTGAGCTCCAATAATATCCCAGTGAGACGATATCTTTTCTATAGTTTATTCTGGTTTTGCTTGTAATAATTTGGATAATATCTTAAACAAAATCAGATTCTATAAATATGGAAGTATAACTCTATAGACAATGTTACTATAAAATTGACTTTCCACAAAACGATATACTTCTATTCCTCCTTCACTTTTACAATATGAACCTTGGTAGAATAAATCCAATAGATGATCCCTCCTATCATCGCAACACTTGATAATAAAGTAAAGACATGAAAGTCCTCTGAAGTTGAAAGAAGAACAAATCTATTGCTAGCTTTCCAGGGAATTCCCATTGTTAAGATCACGAAGATCAATCCTATGATGCTTATCTTGAAGCATGAACTTGTAGGAGACAAGACATTATATCCCCCTGAGACAAGTAGAAATCCTATGAACTTTGCTAGACCAGAGACGTTCTCTTTTATGATTTCGAGAAGAGCTAGTTTTATATGAAACCTTTCCTGGAAGTCATCTATTCCTGAAGACATTGTTTTCAGGATAAGATGATTATCAAAGACGCCAGCAATATATAAACCCTGGAGAAAAATTGCTAAGCTTAGTAATCTAGCTCCAAGGTGAAATGACAAAGACATATTTTATTTTGAGATTAAATACAAGCACTTTCTAACTTATTTTAGTTTATTGTGATGTCGATCGATATGTTTTTTTATAAGGATAAATATTCCTATAGCTGTTCTAGTGTTAATCACGTATTGTAGACAAATCTAAGCTTTCACCTTAACAGTGTTTCTGCATACATAACCCAGATCAATTTATCATTTTATGTCAATAAAATTTAGTACTAACAAGAGTAACTTCATTGAGGGAAAATGTTAAGCGAGCCACGCCCATTAGTGGAGAAAGGGAAGTATAACTTGGATAATGAAATATATTGGCTCCGAAAGAAGAGGACTAAGAACAAAAGGAATATAAATCTCAAACCAAATGATGCAATTTCTTGGTTTGAGTCATATCAAGAGGAACAAAAAAAGAACGACAAAGAGAAAGAGAATAGAGTTGAAGCAGGACCACACAACTGCTTCCCAGGACCCAAAGGAAACCGCTGTGCTCTCTGTGGAGCCATCATTGAGAAAAATTTCTACTATCTTATCGATTTTCCCACGACTTATTTTTCCTACACTGATCCAATAATTAATACAGAGGAAATCAGAGGAACTCTCTACCAGACTATTCAAAAGCCAACAAATAATCACGAAATGAGAGCATATTTATTAACTATAATGGGTACTAACTTAAAATCTCTGAATGAGATATATCAAAAACGTAAGAAAATCCCCGCGTGTCTCACAAAATACCTAACAATAAGAAATCAGAAAGAGTATCGGAGAGATGAACTTCTAAAGTTTGACTCTAATTTTGAGTCTGGAAATCTGAGTAAAGTATATTGTGTTGAGGAGGATGAGTATGACCTATTCCTGAGTGTTGATACTAACACCAAGGGTTATACACAATGGTTTTCCTTTTCTGTTTCTTGCACAGAAGCTCCAGGAAAAGTTGTTTTCAACATCAAGAACTGTTGTAAGTGGGATAGTGGATTTGGTCATGGAATGCCAATTTCCATTTTCTCTACAAAAGAACACGAGCTAAACAAGACTGGCTGGACCTTTGGTGGTGAAGATATAAAATATTTCCAAAATAATCTCAAGCGAGAGGTCTTCACAATGCAGCCCAAGGGATCTGCTAGAAATTTGGACGAGTCAGAAGATGAACTTGATGAGGAATTCGCCAAAGAGACGATTAAGAAACAGAGAGAAGAGAAAAAACGAGAAAAGGAGGAAGATCCGAATAATACCACAATTCAGGTGAATGGCAAGGGGGTTAATGAATCCATGACACTGGAGAGCAAGCAGCCAAATGTTAAGAAAAGAAAGTTTTACTATTATACCCTCTCATTCACCTACAATTTCCAGCACGACAATGACAAGGTTTATTTCGCCTATATGAGACCATATACATACACTGATTTGATAAATCTTTTTACCAAATCGGAGAAAAAACTTCTAAAAGAAGATTCCACATCCCACTCAAAGTCATCCTTAAGTCACTTTGACAAGAATGACTTTGGCAATTTTAAGCCCTTGGAGATCATTACTCCAGATATAATTTATAGAAGAGAGCGTATATGTACCACAATATCAGGAATTCCATTGTACATGATAACTATTACTGGAAACGCTGATCCTCAGACAATTAAGAAGCGAAAGGGAATCTTCCTGACTGCTCGCGTACATCCAGGCGAAGCAAATTCATCATATGTGATGCAGGGAATTATTAAATATCTCCTTGACGATAATAAGTACGCAAAGAGCCTTAGAAATTTCTATGTCTTCAAGATAGTTCCAATGCTGAATCCCGAAGGAGTGGCAGTGGGGAATAACAGAACAGGCACTGCGGGTGCAGACTTGAATAGAAGATGGGCAGAACCGAATGAAAAGCTTCATCCAACTATATATTATACTAAACAAGCTCTTGCAGAATTCAAGAAGGAAAGAGAAATATTGATATTTTGTGATATTCATGGGCACAGCATGAAAAAGAATGCTTTCATTTATGGCTGTAACACAGCTGCTGACGGAGGATTTTGCTCTTGGACGAAAGTCCGATTGTTCCCAAGAATCTTCGCCAGAAAAACACATGTTTTCTCCTTGAGCGATTGCACATTTAGGGTAACTCCTGATAGAATAGGAACAGCTAGAGTTACTGTCTGGAGAGAATTCAAGATCACGAATAGCTTTACTTTAGAAGTTTCTCTTTGGGGATATGACTATGGAGAACAAGTAATTCCTTTTACAGATGAGTCCTTAGAACAGCTTGGAAGAGACTTCCTATTAAGCTTGTTGGAGTACACTTATGTTTGGGCGGAGCTGACTAGAGAATTTATTTTGACTGGAGGCTGGCTTAAGCCATCGAAATTGATCGAAGTGACAGGAACTCCTGCACAAAAAGTCCTTGATAGACAGTTGAAAGAAGAAAAGGAAGAGAAAAGAAAACAGGAAATTCGAGACAAGTTAAAGAAATTGAAAGCTAAAGAAACAAAAAGGACCAGAAACAAGACTATCCGCTTAGCGGGGATGAAACAGAATAATTCGCTCAATGGTTCTCTCCTGAATTCAAGTCTACAACCCAAAAAGGGAACAGACAAGGAGGAGGCAGCTAGAAGGAATGGTTATTCAGACGATGACAGGTTCTCTGACGGTAACTTATGTGATCATGGGTCTGATCTGGATAACCTACATAACTTCACTACTGAGAGTGAGAGAGATTTGAATATGTCAAAAGAGTTCGAAACAACGAGAAATCCGAATGATAGTATTGATAGAGGGGAGCTGAGTTTTATAGAAAATGTGATTGTTGCGGATAAGAATTTGAAAGAAATATTGCCTCAAGTGAAAGAGGATTGGAGAGAATACTTTAAAGGTGAGGAACTCAATGCAAATTATGAGCTAATTATGAGTGGAAAAGATCCCGATGCAGTTGAAAAGGAATCTGACGAAATTGTAAAAAATGATGATAACGCTGATACTGGATCAGACATATCAGATCTTGAGCTTGAAAAGGAGCCTGATAACCAGGACCAACTTCAGTCAAATGACAGAAAAGTATCCAAGAAAGAGTTCATTATCAAGACGAATAACTTTCGGTCTATCTCAAATAGCAAGCAATCTCAACCACAAAAGGAGGCTAGTGTAAATATAGGGAGTTCAGTAGGATCTAGGCCCCCATTACCTATGCTGAATCTAAAAAATAAAACACCAAGTCGGCAATATAGAAATAAAAATGACTCTGTTGAGACTAGTCTGGAGCAAAGCTTCACAACACACTTAGATTCCAGAAAGGAAAATAATAAAGACCTCCTAAAAGGAGAGATCCTTAATCTAATCAGAAAACAGAAAGCTATTCCTCGAGGAATCCTCCAGGGCTTTAAATCCCCAGCAAGAGATAAAGTTTTGGATCAACTACTCGTAATAAAACCGAATTCAGAATCTACAAAATCTCCTTCAAGAGAAAAAAATCACAAAGAAGTATGGGAACATAGCAGGAGAAATCTTTCCGACTCTGTGAGAATTGAAGAGCCTTTTAGTCCCCCAAGAAGGGGAGAGCCAGTATCAAGCTTAGGGTTAGGGAAAGAAGTCAAATTTGGGTTGATTCATAGGGAAATTAACAAGATAAAGTATGAGGGTTCAGAATTGTTAAAAAGAAGAAGAGGAGCGTGTAATGATATTTCAAATCCAGAGAGCTTGAATAATAGTATAAGCCATTCTAACGGAAGTGTCATCATTTGGAAGAAGAATGAGTATAGGAACCATGATGCTCGAGGAGATAGTAAAATAATATCTCCTGAAGAACTGAGGTATGCTTTAAAACCTCTTCAGAAATTTGCAGAACAGAGTGAGAACCTGGCTCAGTTTGGAAGAAAAGTCTTCTCTCGATTAAAAGCAAAAAAGAATTTTAATGTGCTATGACCCTAAGGTCATCCATTTTACTAGTTTTCCGTTTGCTTTCTTACTTGAGTAATTATAAAAGAATTTGTGTACTTTATTGTGTGTACAATTTTACAAACCTCTTAAGAATTTGCAGTCAGTTCTTAAAAAATACAAAGTAAAATAGGTTATAATTGAGTATATCAACAAGAAACATAGTATTAATCTATAACCAGAATATTCCTATTACTCTGCTTGTTGTCAAGCCTTTTGCACGCAGTTTCATACTCATCTAGCTCTTTATAGTATCTTATTCTATCATTATATGCCATATTATTATATTTTTCCTTTTCTTTCTGTGGAAGCTCTGCCCAATCTTTCGATAACCGACTTAACATATTTAGATGGGTTGCATGGGGGTTCAAGCGTTTAAAGTCCGCTTCCATAGCCTCCACAAAGAAAAAGAAGGCAGATTTGGCTTTTCTTGGAGAATTCACATAAATTGGAAACTCTGGTTTCTCATCTCCTGAGTTTGTATTTATATCCTTCAATGAACCTCTTACAGACTTGCCACCAAGGCTCTTTATGCTATTCATATTGCTTAGTATAGGGGTTTGAGACCCTGAAATTGTACTCTTTCTGTCCTTAGATAAGAACTCTAGATACGGCAATCTTTCAGATTCATCTAGTTCAGCCCATTGCTTGGCTAGCTTGCCGACGATCTGAAGATGGCTTAATTCAGGAAATTGCCTTTTCAGATCGTATTCATGTGCCTCAACATAATATAAGAACGCAGAGTCATAGTCTTTCTTCTTATTAGCTCGATACAACTCCAAATCCTTTTGATATCTCTCATTATCTTTCTCCTCAAGAATGTAGAAAGGTTTTCTCTCATATTCTTCAATCTCATCCCACTGGGTAGCCAGCTTACTTAAAATCTGCAGATGATTCAAGTCAGGATTTATACACTTGAACTCATCTTCATATGCTTCAAAGTAAAAGAGAAAGGCCGATTTCGGCTTTCTTGGAGGCTTTACTAGCTCTCTATTCTCCTGATCTATCGCGAGATACTTCTCCTCTAATTTTCTCGCTCGCTCATATGCATCA
>Ga0065720_1019984_pt1 | contig 17983 bp, 19 predicted proteins | sample Thericmetagenome_FD_59107 | JGI IMG/M metagenome (GOLD analysis project Ga0065720, IMG submission 59107) | Thermophilic microbial communities from the Joint Bioenergy Institute, California, USA of rice/straw/compost enrichment - eDNA_2 v2... | ecosystem: Engineered > Solid waste > Grass >...
TATGAGTCTCAATATTTTAATTCCTGAGTATATAAGTATTTGAGTGCCCGTCACACCGTGCAAGACACCCACACTTTAAAGAGTAGAGTGTTCTTCGCTATTACATTTTGTTGAAAAAGCATGTAACGCTGAATTATAATGCAACTTCGTCATTTGCTGCATCCAATTTTAAAAGGATGACGCTAATGAATGATTTTCTGACATCTAGGATACTATTTTATTATTTTTCCTAGCAATTTTTGGTTACACAAATGCCACTCTTAGTGAGATGTTTGTTAAAAGGGCAGTTTGAGAAAAATCAATAAGAGTATCCAATTACGAGTTTAGGTTAATGAAGCTACCTAAAGACTTACTCATCCACTGTTTAAAGTAGAGAAAAATTATCAGGAATTCAATGAAAAATCACTCTTAACTACAAACTGAGGAGGCCCCTTGTTTGAAAAGCTGAATTATTAGATTTTCTCGAGCAAACATGATATTATTTTTTTTTAATTTTGATCAACGAGATTTCTACCTCAATTTCTTTGAGGAAAATCTCTCCATCAAAATGTTATCCTAGTCTCGCATTCAAGGAAAGTTAAGGGATTTCTAGTAAATCTTCATCAAAAGTATTAAATAAAATTATTTCAGGTCTGTCATAAAGTTAAATGATATCCAAATTCGCAAGCAGGCTCTCAAAGGTACTCTTCCTTGCAGAGATCTAAGCCTCTAGCTTCCACTCACCAAAGCTTTCTCTTCTACAAAGTATAGAACTGCCTCTGAAATCCCTTCTGGGGTCCAAACTCAAAAGCTCAATCTTTTCCAATCTGTCAATAACGCTATTGATACCGCTTTGAAAACCGATGACAAGTAAAATCAAAGATTTCATTGCTCAATATTAGGGCTTTGGCCTTCGGAGAAGATGTCAAGTTTGGTGGTGTCTTCAGATGCACATTGGACCTTAATGAAAAGTATGGCGACACCAGAGTCTTCAATACTCCTCTTTGCGAACAAGTATGCCATAACCTAGTGAGAATAACATCTTAGGGTATTGCTGCCTTTGCCATTGGCTTGGCTAACATTGGTATGACAGCCATTGCTGAAATACAATTCGCTGATTACATCTTCCCAGCCTTTGACCAAGTAATATAATGAGAATTTGAGTGAATAGTTAGATTGTAAATGAAGCTGCCAAATTCAGATATCGTGCTGGTGGAGAATATGACGTTGGTTCATTGACAATTAGAACACCTTATGGAGCTGTTGGACACGGTGGACACTATCACTCTCAATCACCAGAAGCCTATTTTGCTCATACCCCTGGTCTTAAGGTAAGGAATTGTGAATAAAAAGACCTTATTCGTAGGTTGTTGTTCCCAGAGATCCTATCACTACTAAGGGACTTTTGTTAGCATCTATCAGAGACAAAAATCCCGTTATTTTCCTTGAACCAAAGGCCCTTTACAGAGCTCTTGAAGCTGAAGTCCCTGTTGAAGACTACGAATTGGAACTTCATGTTGCTGATATTGTTAAGCCAGGAAGTGATATTACCATTGTTGCTTGGGGAGCTCAACTCCACGTCGCATTAGAAGTATAAATTTTGCTAAATGTCTAACTGAAAGGCTGCTAAAATGGCTGAAGAAGATGGAATCTCATGCGAAGTTATTGACTTACAGACTATCTATCCTTATGATTGGGATACTATTGCTCAGTCCGTTAACAAGACTGGCAGATTGCTCATCACTCACGAAGCCCCTGTTAGTGGAGGTTGGGGTGCTGAAATCGCTGCCAAAGTCCAAGAAAAGTGCTTTTTGAGATTGGTATAGTGGGTAATTTCCATATCTTATTTTCTTAGGAATCTCCTATTCAAAGAGTCTGTGGATACGATACCCCCTTCCCCAGAACCCATGAACCCGTAAGTTATCTAGATAGTAAAATTGAGTTTATAGGTATATGTTCCCACCAAATACAGGGTGTATGAAGGAATTAAGAGAGCTGTCAATTTTTAACATGAACACATGATGTAGTAATTTTATGTATTGCCTAATTATTTAACACAAATTCTTTGATGACGACTCATCAATATTCTTGCCTTAGAACAATGTTAATTATCATAAGTGATTGATTATTTATTTTATCGGTTTGTAAGATAGAATATCACTGTTTCTTTTTATTAGGTTATGCAAAGCCCATACGTAAAATTTAAAAGTTGGTAGATCCTTCTCTGCTTCTGACATTGTGAGCTGTGTTGATAACGAAGTCAGATGTATCAATATTATATCCCTTGCAAATAGCTTCAAACAATTCAGGATGGTGAACAGTTCCTTGCTTCAAGAAATAGATAATCTAAAATTTGAAAAGAATTAACATATGGCTCTTACGACGTCTTGTGAGGTGACACCAAATTCAGTGTAGTTATCCAATTGGCAGGCTAAGTCATATTTCAATTGACCTTCAGTTTCCAAGAAGTCAGCTTCGTCTCTGTCATCGAAATTCTTTTGATCTTCAGTAAGAGGGTTGAAGTTATAGTTTTCGACCCAAGTGAAGTTTCTATCACTGGAAAGGGTATGGGTCTCGAATTTCACAGCCTTTCCTCCTCTGAGAAGCCACATCTTGACGATTCTGTAATTCAAGGATCTGAAGTACCAGAGTCTGGGGATCCACACTATACAGTAAACCAAAATTTCATTCTTATATCTTACAGACGTTCATGAAGATCAAATTGATATGATTGTAGTACCATTCTAATTCAAAGGGGTTCATGTACCACAACCAAGCAGTGAGAGGAATGAAACTCTCGTAAAGGACATATGGATACTTAAGATAGATTGTCATCTATTTATATTAACAACAAGGACGGATTCTTCATTACATGCTTGAAAGGATCGCATGAATAAACCAAGCATTCACCAGCTCTGTCGAATTCTATGGTATAGGTAGGCTTGTAGACTCTGGTTGTTTGCTCAACAATAGGAAGATTGTTAAGCTCTTCTACTTGATGCTTAAGTTTTTCATCAAGCATGTTCTTAATATGATTGATTCCACGGCTAAAGTTCATGCTCTAGTGTTCGAAAACTTACCATGGAGCAGCGGCCAGTTGGACATTCTTTGCGACTTGATTAGTAATGCCGGCTCTTTTGGCAAATTTAGTTACGCTCCTGAACATCATCTCCTTAATAATTTTATATTAAGACACAGAATAACTTTATCTCAAAAAAAGATAAATTTCGAATTTCAGTACTCAATGTAAATAACAAAACACAAAGAAAGTGCATTAATTATGAATTAATTAGAATTTTGAGTTCACATTCTCTTCTCCTAAGTAAGCAATAGCATTTATAACAGTCGGGACCTCATCCATAATTTTAGGTGCGGTCAGTCCATATTTATATTTCTCGAACGCTATCTTTCCAGCTCCTTTTCCCACATAACAAGCCAAGGCACAGCCTTTCAACAAATTGAATTCATTGCTGGTAGTATCGATTCCTTTAGCTAATAAAATATAATATCAATGAATATTATATTACATTTTTGGTATTGCAAATCCCAGTAAGAGTATAGAGCAGTCAATCCACATAAAATATCTCCTTGGCCTGAGATATTATGAAACATACATAACTTATTACCTCCACAGCGCTTATGAGCACCTTCTCTTTTAACGGCATATGCTAATTTTCCATTTGTCATAATATCAAATTCTCCCTAGATAATTATTTTCTTTCTTAGAATATTACCTTTTTTAATATGGTCACATTGTTCATCTTCTGTGCTAGGTCAGATGCATCCTTTGCTAAAGGATTGTCAGGTGAAATCTGAATCACATCTGATTTATAGTCTATAAGATTTTTCTTAGCATTGTTCTTTTCTTCACTAGAAATTTCTTTCTCATCTGTTTATTAGTCATAAATGATTCATATAGTACCTCCTTTGAAATATTTCCATAGCCTTGAAAATTCAACCTCGTTTGGAGTAAGTATAGTGAGCTTGCTTCTTTGTTTAATTTTCTCAATTAGACTCTCTTTATTTTTTTCACTCATAAACCATAAGAAATCAGCATCACAAACAGCAATTTGTTCCTTAAGATTTATAAAGAGATCCTCAATATATTCTGAGCTGATATCATCTCTTCCAAACCCGGGGCCAATTACAACAGCATGCAATGCTTGGTACCACTTTGTTATAGACTTAACGCATTCACTGATTTCTTCTTTTGAGGGTTTTCTAACCAATTAAGTGTCTTAGACTTCTTGAGTAACTACCTTTTCATTTCTTCTTGAGAAAGGAGATAAGGATGAACAATAATTTCAGGAGAATAACTTTTGATAGGAGTTCCTGCTTTTTCAGTACAGAAAATATGGGCTAAATCTCCACCCTATTCTGTTGCGATTATTTCAGATATTTCTTACTCCTTTAAGAGAAGATTCTGCAGCATAAAATGGTGCTCCAGTATATTCAAAGCTTCCTCCAATGACTCCAATTTTGCCTCAAAAGATTAGGCATAGGGGACATCAATTACCATTTTGGCCTTTGTGTTTAGTTGCAGAAAACTTTGGAATAATGCTTTGGAGTTCTCTTTCAGTGATTTCTATGACACTTTGCATGTTGTAAAATAAAAATTAGGAAAAGTTCTAATATGTCTATTCTATAATAAACATAACCTTAGCTGGAGAACTTTCGAGTGATTCAGTTATTAATATTGTCTCTGGACGAATCTTGTGAATTCGAAGTTGAAAACTGAAGAATAGAAGATTGGTAAGCAATATCGATTTATAAACTTGTCAAAGCAACTACCAAAATGCCTATTTTATCATAGTACCCATAGAACTTAAAGTCTATCGAATATTGAGTGATTTAGCTTATCAGTCGTATTAGCAGCAGTAAAGCATTTGAAACTATTAATGAGTAGCTTCTAATTCAATTTCTCCCTTGGATTCTTGGAGCCTTTTGTGAATCTTCTCCACAATTTCCTGCCAATTAGTGTTTATTGCCTCATTGACAATCTCCCATAATATGACTGCCAGAGCCACAGCAAATGCAGTCCACATTCCAGGTGTCTTGAAACCGAAAAATAAAGACACCAATAATTGTTAGTGGGGCTCCAACCAGATATAAACCGATAAGGTTCCATCTACTTACAACGTCTTGCTTATCTGTTGCTTTTAAAAGCGAACAGAAAGAATTCATTAGACAATCAAAAGGTAGAACAATGACCTGCCAAATTACTAAGATATCAAATATGACCTCGGTGATCTCAGGATTTACCGTCCACATACTAAACCATTCACTCCTAAATATTCTCAAGAAGATGTCAGCAATCAGACAAAATCCAATCATAATGTATAATCCTCCTTTGAAATAGTTCTGGGCCCAATAATATTTCTTTCTCCTATTGCATTACCAATCAAACTCATGGCTGCAATTGAGATCCATAAGAAGAAAAGATATGTCAAGCTTGAAGTTTGATATATTGCTCAGTGAGCTACAGCTTGTTCAGTTCCCATCATGCCTGCCATTATCATCATAAATTCAAAATAGATGAATTCGAAGTAGGTCACACCCGCCAGCGGAATTGTGAACTTCATTTGCTTTTTAATTCCTGTCTTATCCAAAGTTTCATTGGCCCATGGTATAAAAGTTTGCTCAAATTTACCCGACTTCTTGATGTAGATATATATCAATGCACAATTTCCCCATTCCTCCAAAATACTACAAATTGCAGCTCCTATAATACCGAGTTTGAATACAAGGATAAAGAGGAATGACCAAATACAATGTAAGCCAATACTAATTAATTGCATATATACGATAGGATCAAATACTTTCTGGGCAATAATAAACGCTTTCGTAGCGTCAAATAATGCAAAACTAACTTGGGAAATAATCGCACTCCTGGTATATGGTCTTGTAGTTTCTGCAAGCTCCTGCTCCACACCAAGGAAGATCATGATCTCAGTGCTATACCATAGGAAAAGGAAAAATGGAGTGATTAAAATGAACAAAATAACTAAAACCCTTTGATAGTAGATTCCACAAAGTCTATAATCTTTAGCCCCAAAGGCATGGGAGACCAAAACACTTAATCCCTGGTTCAAGCTAAAGGTTAAGGCTCCAACCCAGAAGTTAGCCCAAACAAAACCCAGGCCAAATGCTCCAACCAGAACATCACTATTTTCATAGCCTTGTAACCAGAAAATATTGATAATATTTGCAATGGGGAAGCATTCGAGTGAAATTATTAATGGAAGAGCACTTCTAAGTATTGATAGCATGAAAGATAATTTGCCTTGAATTGAAAGCACTGAAAAAGGGGTCTGCTTGACTTGATTTGAACTCGATAATGGCAATGAGAGTTCCTCCATCTTATAAGACTTTAATAAATTTACTGTAAATTGGCTGATTAAAATCCAATATCTTAAGGTTTGATATCAGAAATGATCAAAAATTGCTAAGACAATAATGTAAAAATCAGCCTAAATTCAACAAAAAGGTTGCTCAACCTTAAGGATTTGATTGGGTTTGAAACACTCTCGTAAAATTCAAAAGCTAATAAAAATTCTTGCTGAATGAGTAAATTTCAGTAGTGAAAAAATTAAAATTAAGAGGGAAAAATAAAGTGTAATTTGCTTTTGTACAAATAGGACAACTGTTAAATAACCGGGAAACCTCCTTTATTTCAAATAGTTGAGGGAAATTTATAATGAAAAGAAAAGAATGGATAGCTCATTTACAAACGAGACAGAAACCGAAGTCTTTCCTGCTCAGTTACTTCAGAAGTATTCCATAGAACAATTAATTGGAGAAGGATCATATGGTAAAGTCTGGCGAGCTGTTGAAAAGCGTACAGGCCGTATAGTTGCAGTCAAAGGATATTTTGACCTGTTCAGAGATTGTATTGATGCCAAGCGAGTGTTGAGGGAAATCACTCTTCTTGAAATGATTAAGCATCATAAGCATATTATTCAGCTATTAGACATCATTTGTCCTGATGATCTTTTCCATTTTAACGACGTGTTCATTGTTGTAGAATGGGGAGATTGTGACCTTAGGAGCTACCAACGAAGCTGCTCATATAATTTTCTCCCATTAATCATGGTCAAGAGAATAATGTATCAAATCCTACTTGGCATTGCGACCTGTAAAAGATATGGAATCATTCACCGTGACATTAAACCAGCCAACATTCTTATTATGAATGAAACTATCAAGCTCTGTGACTTTGGCCTTTCCAGAGAGATGAATAGCGTTAAACTAAGAAACGGAAACGAGTCAAAAAGAAGAATTTATGATGATTTAGAATTAAATGATGATAAAGAAATTCAATCTAATTATGGCAAGCCTTTTGCAAAACAGACCAATAATAGCCAAGCTAACACTTCAAATTCAAACAATATGTCTCAGGAAATAGTCTCAGAAAAGCAAACATTAAAGAAAAAGCCTCCAGCGGATAAAATGAAGGCGAGTATTATATCTGTCGGTTGTAAAAAGATTACTATCAACACATCTGATATCTCAATAGATACAAATAAAATAGATCAGATCTCTACGTTCATTGAAAAACAAAACTCTCTAATTACCCCTGAGTTTAAGTATACAAATAGATTTCTCTTCGAGAAGCCTCCACTTAAAAAATCATTAACTCGCCATATTGTGACGAGGTGGTATCGTGCACCCGAAGTCATTTTGCTAGAAGAATATGACTATAAAATCGATGTCTGGTCTGCAGGGTGTATATTTGGAGAATTACTTGGTAATTTCTCTCTTAGTCTGCTCTTAATAATTTAGGAATGACTTATGGAGCTTCATTACGAGGAACTCTCTTTCCTGGAAAAAGCTGCTACCCTATGTCTCCCATAAAGAAGCCAGATGGGATGATGCAAAATGAGAAAGATGAGAACTTGTTAGACGAATATGATCAACTTAACTTGATTTTCAATCTCTTGGGTACCCCTGAGGAAAAGGACTTGGACTTTCTAACACGCCAGGACCGCAAGAAATATGTAAGAAACTTTGGAAAGATAAAAAAGGTGGACTTTAGTGCAATATTCCCTGAGGCTACCAATGAGGCAATTGACCTATTATCTAAAATGTTGGCATTCAATCCTAAAGAAAGGCTTGATGTAGAAGACTGTTTGCAGCATCCTTTCTTTGAAAAGCTGGGATTTATTGAAAAATTACCCAGAGATATTGAGCCTGTCTATATAGACTATGACCATGATCACTTGCATCTGAGCAGTTATGATATAAGAGCTTTGATACTCAGAGAGGTTAATAAGTTCAATAAGATTAAAGACTTTGATGAAACCTTCGGGTTTATCATCAATGAAATACTAACTATTGCTAAAACTGGAAGTGTCGATTATGTCTAATTGTTAATCATTGTTATAATATATTTCTTGAAATTGTTTTTATCTGAGATTTAACCATATCTTCATGATACATCTTTCAATTGTATTCCTTATATTTGAGACTAGACACTGTGAAAATAAGGCACTAATTCAGAGAAACTAAATTGAGTAGTTTTTAAGAGTCAAGCTCGAACGTTTTTTGTGATATAATTTTATTGCCTAGGAAAAAATCTAAAATCTACAGCTGGTTGAATAATGTATCTGCAATAATATTTATTTATGGCTTCTTTCGTTCAAAAAAATTTATTGCTTCTTCATATAGTTTTATTAAAGTTTATTTTTACACCTTGACAAAAATGAAAATCCTTCTTTTGGTGATATTGATTGCTGGATTTAACGGGATTGCTAAGGCCGATGCACAATCCGATTTTGTCAGCTTAACGAATGCTCTTTTCACCACATTGGGACTGGCAAACCCTACTGGCTTGCAGAATTGTTGGAATGCATCATCTTCTGATTCATTTTTCAAATGGCTGAATTCCACTTATCTGGTTTACTCTGACATTATGAAGGGAAACTTGTCTCAATACGTCTTGATTGATTCCGTGAATCAAATGCGTTATATTCAAGCTACTGGTGACAATTGGAAATGCACCATTAAAACTAATGATTTCATGAGCCTTCTCTCAAAACTCAATTTCCAAAATTTCACCCAATTCCAGGATCCAAAACTCTTATATAACGCTGTCTGGGCCTTGTCAGCAGCTTATCCCAATGTCGTTCAAACTTTATTAAGTCCTGTCATGGCTGCTCTTCAAGTTAATACTCCTTCTGTTGCAGGTGTTGCCTTAGCAGCCTTATTAAAGGCAATCAATTACTCTAACTTTGAGACTCAGTATGCTGCTTACGAAATCATTGCTTGGCACAATGGATTATTCCTTGGAGTTAGCTTACCCTTCCCCAGTGCTGCTGCCCAATGCTTTGCCCAGTTGAGCGCTAGTCAACTCGTTCCTCTCAAGAACTTTTATGATGGCTTGTTCAAAGCTCTTTACAACAAGAGAATTTTGGAGACCAAGCTTCTCACTCAAGCATATTACAATGGAAATGGCAAGGTCGCCTACAATCTTATTCCCAAGACTTTATGGGACTGCCTGAATTCCTCTGCTGACACTAAAGCTTTGAAGACTGTTTTCAGCTTTGGAATGGATCCTTATGACCAATGCTACACTAATGCAATGTACGCCTACATCGGTGCCAGCTATGATAATGCATATGAGTACAACACTATTCTTAACAAGATTTACACTTCTTGGTTGCCTGATTATTTTGATGCCACTGCCTACACTTATAAACAATTGTTGAGGGATATTAATGTGTATGCTAAGTGCTAAACATGCATCGATTGCCTGAATAGATATATCGTATTGAAGTTGAATATTATCTGAATAATGAATTCAAAAATACAGAAACCAAATTTACACTAAAAGTAATAAAAGTAAGTAGGATAGATAGTAACTGATTCTTCAGCTTTGCTTGACTCTATAAGACAAAAATCCTGGCATAAGATTATTGATACAGCCAGAAGTGTATATCTGGGTATTTGATTACAAAGCAACGATCTTGAAAAATTAGATTAACGTAATTACAAATTCTTCTTTTCTCTTAGCAACTCAACTCGTACTAATTATAAACAGGCACTGAAAGGTCTTCCACTCTCAAGACATGATTTCAACAAAGCTGTTTCATTTTGAAGCATTCTAAGCAGAGAAAAAAAGGATCCTGATTTTTTTGTAATTGTATTTCAAACCTTATTGTCTTTCATCTGATTCAGTATTACTTACAACGCAAAATGTTTCTAAGAAAGAGGCAAAACCTATATACATCTAGGTCTTCAAGTTTAAAGAATTGTGCCAATTTTGTATATTAAATACTAAAAACTTAATATTGTACCGAAGAAAAACTACTCGGAATAAACAGAAGTGAAGCACAACATTTTTGGTCATAAATTATCCCTAATCACTCTTACAACAGTCAACTGTCGATCCCAACAATAAGATAGAGTCGATATCAAAAAGTACAAAAAATTTGCCAATTCCTAAATAATCCGACAAGAGATTGGCGCTTAATATTAGATTTGAGGTCTTATATTTGGTTTCCCAATTGCTTATCAGCTATACTCTCTTATCTTTTTTTCATTTCGAATATGTTATATTCCTGCTCTACAGACAAATCAGATGAGATGATCTTGTAAGAAAAGAAGCTCTACATTGATAATGAGTGACAACTTAACTGCCAATTTATTTGATTCTATTTCCCGTATAGCTCATCAAGGTTAAATTTTTTAGATAAAAATTTAAATTATCATACTTTCATATGTTAAAGTTCTTCAAGAAGGCAAAGAATATTAAGAGCCTTGGAAACAAAGCAAAGAAAGATAAAAAACAAAATAAGACAGTTCCACCTGAACATCAGGTTGTGGACACTGAAACAGCTCTCAGGCATTGTGAAACTGAAGAAGTTAAAATACATGAAATAGAGTCTGAAAAGCACAATACCATCAAGATTTCAGGATATCATGCTCATCCAGATGCTCAAAAAAACAACCTTGGACCTGAGCAAGAGAAAATTAAGGGCATCTATATTCAAAAAATGGAAAAGATAGATTTGGATCTACCAGATACGTTTACTGAAGATGATGACTCCTCACCACCTCGCCAAGATGACCAGATTAATAGCAGAAGGTCTCTTCGAGACTTAAGTCTAGAAATTATAGCCAGACCAGGCTCGCCGAAAAAGAAATCTCAATTTTCGAGGTTAGCAACTTCATTGAATAGCTTAGATCGAAAAGAGACCCTTGCTGATGTTGCCCAAGAAGATGCTGAAATTAATGCTGCTCTGGTAGCTGATCTAAATGGTCATGCAGAAAAGTTCGGCAGAAAAAATGGACAAAATAAAACTGTCACATGGGGTACTGCCGCTAGTTTTGGTGATCCACTTCCTTTTAGATCTGAAGAAGACATCCCAATGCAAGGTAAGGAAATGACTAGCTCAAGAGAGCAGACCGCCCTTAAGGAATCCATGAAGGAATCAACTAAAGATTCTATGAAAGAATCTATGAAGGAATCTATTATTAAAGCAATAGAAGAAAAACCTCTGGAGAGAACAACAACCAGGACATCTTTGCATGAGGATAAAGAAACCATTGTAAGAAAGTTAACTATTAAAAGTGTGAGCACCTGTAGAAAATTTGGATCAGCTTTGTGGAAGTTGACTAAATTTATAGGGATAGTCTTTATGATCTTTGTCTTGCACGCTGCTGTACTTTTTGCTTCCCATTCATATGAGAAAAAGCTCATAAGATGGCTCCTCAATTTCCCTCTCTTGGCTTTCCTACTCTCCTATACTCAATTTTATGTCATGCACTATGTAGTTGAGAGTGGACTTTCTGCTAAATTGAAGAGCCTGAACTTGGGATATGCGGATAAGCTCAGCTACTCTAAATTTGCCATCATCAAAGCTTCCCACAAGATTCTTCTATTGCTATTGACTACCCTTCTTCAAATTGGAACTGGATTTTTAGTATACATTGAGGCTTTCAGCTTCAATATGCTAGTAATCGTGATTTCCTCTGCTTTTAGCGTCATGCTTAATCTCGTTGTCTGGTGGCTCATTTATATGAGAAGAGACCAGTCAACCAATTCTCATAAGGACCAACATAGATATATGCTTAATAAGCAGCTTGCCAATTTAAACAAGATCCACGAAGATCTCCTTCAGGAGTTCCAACAGACAAAGAAAATGCTGCAATTAAGAGAAGAATCAAAAATGGTTTTCGGCACAATGCCAGGAGTTGCAGGTATCTCTCAGGGACTTCTCATAGCCTTAGCTCTTAATGCCACAGAAGGCACAACTATGAGACTAGACACTAAACTCAATTTGCGTCAAGAATATGCAACTGCAGTTAAAAATTTCACCTCTGCTTTTCTTATGCTCCTCTATTCTCTCATTCAGTTCTTAGCCCAGACTCAGTATATTAGACTGTTTGGAAGATATGATTACAGTGGGGTCAAGATTGGATTTATAAGTGTCGGATATATGTTGATATCCGATATTCCCTCATTTATTGCTGGCATTCTCCCTTATTGGAGAAACCTCAAAAAGATTGATGAAATTATCTCAGTCATCATTTCCGCTGCAGTCTTCAGATTCATAGTTCTGGAATTTAGCATTGAAAGTGATTTGGTTGTGGTTGTTGTGATCAAGGTTTTATATAAGTTTCTCAGGGTTTTCTATAGAATCCTCTACTACACCTTTATTAGAACCAAAGTTGTCAAGAAACTCATTCAGAAGAAAATGGCAGAATTCAATGGCCTTTACACACCCGATCTCTATGAGAAAGAGGAAAGCTCCTTGATGGATTCATTGGAAAAATTCACAGTTTATCAAATTGCAGAAGTTATTAGCATTGGAGTTTTTCTAGTGGCCATTACAGCAAACAAGTATGCCTTTGATAGCGAAATAAACTTTTCCTTGGACATGTCCGACAAATATTATAAATATTTCTGGATTATTAGTTTGGCAGAAATGGTAGCAGAGTTAGTCCTGATTTTCGTACAAGTATCAGTTGTAAAGTGCTCTAAGTTGACTGGAGCTGTTAAAGCTAAGAAGATGAAGATAATTCTAGAGAGTTTGGCTAAAAATTTCAAGCTCATGCTGATGATAAACCTATTTTGCTTCTATGCCCTTTATTTCCATTACTCTAATAGAATGGAACTTGAATAACCCATGGTTACTCATTCATGTATTATAAGTATTATATGAAATATATCTCTTTTTGTGTATTAGATAATAAACGATGAAGTCGTATAAAAACTACATTATTGGTCTATTTTTATCAAAATAAATGTTCTATATTTACAAACAATTAGCAAATCATTTACCATTCATATCCCTTATTTCCAGTTGATTTATTCAAAATTTCTCTTAAGTCAACTTTTTTCTGGCTTTCTCCCTTTCTAATCAAGACTCTTCCACCACTCTTTGTTACTAAAGTGTGTCCATTATCAGATTTCTTTGATGTATCCAGTCTAATATCTCTTTCTTTTTTCAGTTCTAGTCTATGAGTAGGTTGACTTTCCTTAACAATTCTATGTTTAGGCTCAGGATATCTATCCTTTTTCTCAGGGTTCTCATGATCTGGTTGTTTGTTCAAAGTTATCACTTTATTGACTGCTTTATTCTTAGGCTGAATTCTATTCAAAACTGACTCACTGGTATTCACTTTGTTTGCTAAAGAATAAATCCAAATTTAACTATATTACCATGTAACTTATTCTCAGAATAATCTCCTTCTACTTCCTCAAAATCTCCATTTTCCTCTCCATCGAATTGTTCTTCTTCAGCACTCCTATCCTCTTCATCTCTATCGTGGTCCTCTCGGTGGTTGTACCTTTTCTCATCAAAAGGATCTTCTTCATCATGAAATTCATCTCCTCCTTGGCTTTCGTTAGCTTCTTTATAAGAAGGGCCGTGATATTCATCCTCCTCCTCATCAGAGACTAAATTTACTATTTCTTTCTTCTTAGAACTTTGAGAGGGATAGTCAGGTTTCCCTTTACTATAGATAGTCTTGATTCTGGCGACCTCTGCTTCGACATCTGTCTCACTTTTTCTTTGCGTTTTGGAATCTCTTTGTTTTGAAACTTGCTCATCTAGCTAAATTAGTCCCAAAATTTATTCTAGAAAATTACCTTTATGAGACTTCCCCTTAGACCTATTCTCAGACTTCCTTTCTGGACTTCTGGAATAACCTCTCATTTTATTGTTATGGTATTTAGGATTATCAATTTTTTCCCGCTCTCTACTATCACGCTTGTCTCTTGATCTATGAGAATATGAGCGGTCTTCTTCTCTCTTTTTCTGATAAGGACGAACGTCTCTTTCTCTTGATCTTGAGCGTTCTTTTTTATCATCTCTACGATCTCGGCTCTTCAAATTAAATGGCGAATAGTCAAGGAATTACAGAATTAGTGGTAATCGTTTTATCTCGAGGGGGAGGCTTTTCGATGATTAGCTCTTTTTCATCTAACGACATATTAGTAAAGGACAAGTTGTTAAATACATGGTCTTTTTGCACGTTTGCTCATATATATATCCTGGAAATTTAATTTTATTTGAGAGAGAAATATTACTTTGATACTTTGAATCTTGACAAATGTGAAATAATCAAATAAACTCTTGCTTTTAAGATAAAATGAGAACGATAAGTTAGAATCAAAATAGAGGCACTCACTTGCTAATACCAATGACTTGTCCATAAAGGAGGGAGTCACCAGGCTGAACTTTCCATTCGAAGTTAGGGCCAGCTTCGAAGACTAAGACAATAGTAGATCCCATCTTGAATCTTCCCATTTCGCTGCCTTTGGCAACTTCAATTCCCTTTCTGTCATCCTTGAGAACATTGTAAGCTGCTTCTTGAGCAAGCTTAGCCTTATCTTGTTCTTCAGTATACTTCTTATCTTCTTCACCATAGAATTTGATTTGGTAATTGGTGAATGGCATTCTGAGTTTCAGGTTGGTCTGGAGCTCGGGATCAAAATTGAGAACAATTGATCCGACATTCATGGCTCCGACGAAGACCATGCTCATGAAACCTTCAGGCCATTCTCCGAATATACTGACTCTTTCATTTTTCTCATATACATCAGTATGGGTTTTGACATATTTCTCCTTGACTGGGAGGAGCTTACCAACAATGTGGTTTCTTGATTTAATGTGATAATCACATGGAGAGTGATATCTGTGATAGTCACCAGGGGACAAGTATAAAACAATTTGGTAAAGTTTGTTCTTAGGGTCTTTCTTCATTCCCTGTAAAACCTCTTCAGTAACCTTGTAAGTATTGATTCCAGTCAAGAGCTCTCCAAGGCGATATTCAATTCCCTTAACAATAACACATTCGTCTTTTGTAACTTCTGAAAGGCACAAAACCTTTGAATCAGCAGGGGAAACAAGAACACGGGGGTCATTGTCAACAGGTCTAGGATGGATCCTTCTAGTAAAGAAATCTCCGAAGGTTTCGAAGCTATCGAGAGGGTCCACGATATCGTTCAAACGTACTTTGAAAGCACGAGAATAGAACATAAAGATAGTCTTTCTTAAGATTTTAGGAATCTTGATTCTGGTCAGTCCTCCAAAAATACGAGAGATCTTCCTTGTGAAGCTAAGCTTCAGAGCATATTGAGGGTCGTTTTGCTTTAATGTACGATAGGAGAAGGATGTATAGAGGATAACCAAGAGAATCCAGATTCTACGAAGGTCCAACAGATTATGGGCTAAGAAGAGAGAGACGGCTGACATAACCTTCTTCTTATGGTTACGGGATAAGAACTTCCAGACCGACTTTATAGAGGTTAGTACTTTCATTAAAAATTAAAGAGATATTGCTTTATATTTCAGCACGCACTGTGATTTAAATACTCAATGAAGAGAAAATTAATCTTTGTTTCGGGTCTAACAGCAGTAGGAAAGTCTAATTTGGCTATCGGACTTTCTAGAATGCTAGACACTGAAATTATTATCGGGGACTCTCTGCAGGTTTTGATCATTACACCACTTTCTTATCCTTTAAGATTTATAAGAATTTTCCAGTGAGTTCAAATTTCCCCTCTCCAATTATCAGAAAAACTGTCAAGTATCATCTCCTTGGGAGTGTCGATGTCTTTCAGAAAAGAATCATAACATCAGAGTAAACTATCTCCTGTAAAAAGAATAAAAAACAGGTAGCTATAAGAAGATGGTTCTAGAAAAAATGGAAGAGATATATTCTAAAGGAAAAATTCCTATAATAGAGGGTGGGTCTGGCTTCTATCTAAATTACTTCCTGACCTCTACCGACTCTCTTCATGATGAAAAAATTTGGAATAAAGCTACTGAAGAAGCACAAACTATCGTCAAAGAACTTCGGGATTGGGATAAAATGTAAAAAATCCTCTGGCCTTTTTTAAATAATAGAGTAAATAAATTGAAGGAAATTTGTCCAAGTTATGACGATAGTATTTTAAGGAATGATTATTACAGAATAGAAAAAGCCCTTAGATATGCTATTGCTTCTGAAGGACAATCATTTCTCCCTAAAAAGGGTACAGATGAGAGCATAAAAGACCAATACGATGTCAGGGGATTTTTCCTGACTATGAATGCTGACAATATAAAAACTGCAATTGAGCAAAGGTTTCAGACAATCACAAATTACTAATATTATTAGATGTTATCATATGATTGGTATGGGAATAATAGATGAGTTCCTTGAGTACATATCTCATCAGAAAGAACTTCAAACTTACAATGATATCCCTACACCTATCGGTATGATTTCCTGATCTTATATATCACCTCCTAGGATATCATGAAATCGCTAAATTTATAAATGAGTTGATCGATTTCAATGCAAATAAGTACGCTAGAGAACAAGACAATGTCAAAAAAATTTCCAAATTGTCCAAAGCCTTCATTACTGAATTCCAAATAAAATCAAGACAATACGCCCAATATCAAAGAAAGTATTTCAGAAGCAAGTTTAGATATTTCCTTTGGAAGGAACTTACTACTCCAGTAAAGGAAAAGAGCCCTATAATTCAGGAGGTCTATGATGACATTATGCTCACTCCTGACCAATTCTTACAGAAAGTTATTGCCCCTAGCAACTTAGAGTATAAAACCCATAAAGCATTTAACATTTTTAGTATCATATCACAGCATGCCAATCCTTCAGATACTAGAAAACATGCTCCATACTCGGATCGGCAAATGGATAATTTGTTGATTCAATATGTGATTAAAAAGCTGATGCCTAAAGTAGCAACTATGGAAAAGATAAAGATCTTTGAAAATATTCAGTAAATGGAATTATGTATAGAAATTTGTGTCAGTGATTAGAAACTTTCTAGATTCTTTTTAGAGCCTGAATTCTCTTAAATGAACATATTGTCAATAAAATTAAGATAGTTTTATAAAATAACTTTGATTAAGACATCAAATAAAACATGATTTCTCCTTCAAACAACTTTGAAGACGATGCAGGTACTATCTTTCCTCCGTTTTTTATATGTTAACCAGACGATTTTGACACAACACCTTACATTGAGGAGGACCGTTCCCTTATGAGAGCTTCCACTGCGCCTGCACGTCCTCTTACTGATATAGAAGAATTCAGGCGTTCTAGAGAATTTTTCCTTTTAGAACAGTCCGTGATACTCTCAGCACAGCTCATTCAAAGGAGTAACCATAAGTATGATTTGGACTCGCAAGATGGCCAGAGAACGTGTAAGAAATATCTAAAAATCCTTGAGAGGCTCCATGAGGTAAACCTAAATCTAATATCATTACTGACCCACTTCTAGGCTTTTAAATCCAACACATCCAGTCGGCAATATAGGAGTGAATTTTCTAAGGCGTATAAAATTTTGTATAAAGAAGGCTCTCTATGCTATTTGACTGAAATTCTTGATTCAGCCCAGGAAGGTAAGCAAAACTTAATATCAAGCATCAATAATGATAGCTTTTCCATATCTATGGGTAAATGGAGAGAAGTATATTTTTTCAAGCGAGGTCCTTGAATCTGGAAAGAGACTTTTCAATTCATTCTGTAAAATACAACA
>Ga0065720_1019985_pt1 | contig 17973 bp, 17 predicted proteins | sample Thericmetagenome_FD_59107 | JGI IMG/M metagenome (GOLD analysis project Ga0065720, IMG submission 59107) | Thermophilic microbial communities from the Joint Bioenergy Institute, California, USA of rice/straw/compost enrichment - eDNA_2 v2... | ecosystem: Engineered > Solid waste > Grass >...
ACAGCGCCTCCGCCAGGCTCCCCTGTCCAATCCGCCGCTGACCCATCCCCGCCTCGCCACTCCCATCACAAGCTCTAGCGAATCAGCCATCAGCCGCCCCGACAAGGCGTTTCGCAGAGGTCTCCGGAGGTGGGCGAGCGCCATCTCCGCGTTCTGGTCGAGGGTGAAGGGCGCGGGCGGGAAGACGAGCAGCGCGTCGGCGCCGCCCTCCTCGGCCATGCGCGCGAGGCGCGCGGCCTCCAGGCTGCCGTCGGCATAGACGCCGTTGACGAGGGGCACCCGCCCGCCGAGTTCGTCGCGCGCGATGGCGAGCACGCGGCGCTGTTCCTCGAAGCTGCAGGAAGCGACCTCGGAGGCGTGGGCATTGATCGTGATGGCGGTCACGCCCTCGACCGCGGCGAGGTCACGCAGGTGCGCGCGGAAGGCGGCCTCGTCGATCGAGAGGTCGGCGCGGAATGGAAGCAGCGCGGCGGGGATCACGCCCCGCGGCTCGAAGCGGGCGGCGGCTTGCGTCATGCCTGGTCCTCCCTCGATCCGGCATCGCCGGTCGGCTGGCCGATCAGCGGCGGCATCGGCCTTTGGGAACGCGGCCCTCCCCGCACGACCGGCCGGCGGCAGCGACAGCTTCCGCCGGTGCCGCCTCTGGGGTCAAGCGGCGCGGCGGTGCGGAGACGGACGGTCGGCCTCACGCGCTTCCCCGGCCGTCTCCGTGTTCGCCCCTCAGCACCGCGAGCAGGGAGGACTGGCGCGCCGCGATGCGCTTGCCCTCGGCCAGTATTTCGCGGAGCTCCTGGCTCAGCACATTCTGCTCGGCGACCAGCCTTCCGTGTCCGGCGATGTCGTCCGCCGGGAGACGCACGAGGCGCTCCGCGAGCGCTTCGGACTGCTCCTCCAGCGTGCGGAGGCGCTCCTGGAGCGCCGCGGTGGCGGCGCGCAGTTGCTCCGCCTCGTCGTCCGTCCCGGTCACCTTCGCCTCCTGGTCCGGGCCGAGCCTGAGTGCGTGCGACGGCTGTTGGCGCCCAGGGCCCCGCTGGCCCGATCGCGTGGCAAGAGGCCGCCCCGTCAGGCTACAGCACGCGCATTCCCCCATCGATTATGAAGACCGCGGCGGTGACGTAGGACGCCTCGTCCGAGGCGAGCCAGAGGATCGGGAAGGCGATCTCGCGCGGATCGGCCCAGCGGCCGAGCAGGCAGGAGGCGAGGGTCTCTGACCTGAGCTCCTCGGGCGTGCGGCCCTGCGCCGCGAGGCGGCGGATGTGGAATGGGGTGAGCGTGGCGCCGGGACAGACGGCGTTGACGCGCACGCCATGCGCCGCCTCCTCGAAGGCGAGGGTCTTCGTCAGCGAGACGATCGCGGCCTTTGTCGCGTCGTACTGGCCCATGCCGGCGCGCGGATTCACCGCGTGCGTCGAGGCGATGTTGACGATGTTGCCGCGCGAGGCGCGCAGCGCCGGCAGTGCCTCGCGCGACAGATAGGCGTGGCTCAGCAGGTTGGTGTCCAGGATCCGGCGCCAGGTTTCCGACTTCGCTTCGGCGAGCGGCTCGTAGCTGCGGATGCCGGCATTGTTGACCAGCACGTCAAGGTGGCCGAAGGCGCGTGTCGCCTCCGCGACGATATGCGCGGCGGCCCCCTCCTCCGTCGTGTCGCAGACGAGGTCGAGCAGCGTGGCACCTGGGACCGCGGCGCGGATCTCCGCGCAGGCGGCGGCCATCGCCTCGGCATTGCGGTCCACGAGGACGACGCGCGCACCCTCCTCGCAGAACAGCCGGCCGGTGGCTGCGCCGATCCCACCTGCGCCGCCGGTGATGACGGCGACCTTGTCTGCGAGACGGGGCATGTCAGACGGTGCGCTCGGTCTCGGGATTGAAGAAGTGCATGCGCTCCGGGTTCACCGCGAGGCGCAGCCTGTCGCGCACGCGCGCGGGGGCGCTCGGCTCCACCGCGGCGACCATCGCGCTGGAGCCGACCCTGATGTCGAGCAGGGTTTCCGAGCCGAGCCGCTCAACCACCTCCACGATGGCCTCGAAGGTGAGGTCGGGTGGGTCCGAGTCGGTGGCGATGCGCAGGTCCTCCGGGCGGATGCCGAAGGTCAGCTCCCGGCCGGCGTAGCGGCCAACGCGGCCCGCCTGGTCGGGCGGGACCAGAAGGCGCAGCCCGTCGTTCTCGATCCGGAGGCCGCCGCCATTCGCCGCGACGACGCGCACCGGGGCGAAGTTCATCGCAGGCGAGCCTAGGAAGCCTGCGACGAACCGGTTGACGGGATTGTTGTAGAGCTCGAGCGGCTCGCCGACCTGCTGCACCACGCCGTCGCGCATCACCACCACGCGGTCGCCGAGGGTCATCGCCTCGACCTGGTCGTGGGTGACATAGACGGCGGTGGTACCGAGGCGCTCGTGCAGCTTCTTCAGCTCCACGCGCATCTGCACGCGCAGCTTGGCGTCGAGGTTGGAGAGCGGCTCGTCGAACAGGAATACCTGCGGGTGCCGCACGATCGCCCGCCCGAGCGCGACGCGCTGGCGCTGGCCGCCGGAGAGCTGGCGCGGCTTGCGGTGCAGGTAGTCGCGGATGCCGAGGATGTCGGCCGCCTCCTGCACGCGCCGGCGGATCTCCTCGCGGTCGAACTTCCGCATCTTCAGGCCGAAGGCCATGTTGTCGTACACGCTCATGTGCGGGTAGAGCGCATAGTTCTGGAACACCATGGCGATGTCCCGGTCCATCGGCGGCAGGTCGTTGACCACCCGGTCGCCGATCAGGATCTGGCCGGAGGTGATGGACTCCAGCCCTGCGATCATGCGCAGCGTCGTCGTCTTGCCGCAGCCTGAGGGACCGACGAAGACCATGAATTCCTTGTCGCGGATCTCGAGGTTCACGTCCTTCACGGCGTGGACGTCGTCAAAGCGCTTGTTGAGGCTGCGGATCACCACCTGGGCCATGGCGGGCTACCCCTTCACGGAGCCGGTCAGGCCGGCGACATAGTGCTCGACGAAGAACGAATAGACCAGGGCCACCGGAATCGAGCCGAGCAGCGCGCCCGCCATCAGCGGCCCCCAGAAGAAGACGTCGCCCCGGATCAGCTCCGACGTGACGCCGACCGGGACGGTCTTCTGCTCCGGCGACGAGAGGAAGACGAGGGCGTAGATGAACTCGTTCCAGGAGAGGGTGAAGGCGAAGATGCCGGCCGAGAGGATGCCGGGCACCGCGATCGGCAGGATGATGTACACCATCGCCTTGAAGCGCGAGGCGCCGTCTATGCGCGCGCACTCCTCGAGCTCCTTCGGGATGGCCTTGAAGTAGCCCATCATCAGCCAGGTGCAGAAGGGGATGAGGAAGGTCGGGTAGGTGAGGATCAGCGCCCAGGGCGTGTCGCCGAGCCGGAAGTTGCGCACGATGTCCGACAGCGGGATGAACAGCAGCGTCTGCGGCACGAGGTAGGTGATGAAGATCCCCGTGCCGAGGCTGCCTGCGAAGGGGAAGTTCAGCCGCGCCAGCGCGTAGCCCGCGAACACGCCGCAGACGAGCGAGATGGCGGTGGAAGCCAGCGCGATGATCATGGTGTTCAGCATCCAGGTGCTGAACAGCGTCTCCTCCAGCAGGTACTGGATGTGCTCGAGCGTCGGGTTCGCGGTCCAGAACGGCGTGTAGTTGGGCGCATTCCAGGGGCGATAGAGCTCCCCGTCCGGGCGCACCGTGGTGACGATCATCCAGTAGAAGGGGAAGAGCAGCAGGAAGACGAAGATGGTGAGCGGAATGTAGAAGTACACCCACTTCCGCCAGGCGGCCCCTTCGATCATCTCAGCGCGTCTCCACTCGGCGGATGTAGAGGAGCTGCACGACCACCACGAGGAACAGCACGGGGAACATGGCGAGCGAGATCGCCGCGCCCTCGCTGAGCAGGCCCGTGCCGATCGCGATCTGGTAGGCGTAGGTCGCGAAGAGGTGCGTCGCGTTCGCCGGCCCCCCGCCGGTCAGCACGTAGACCAGCTGGAAGTCCGCGAAGGTCTGGATTACCGAGAACAGCACCACCACCATCGTCACCGGCAGCAGCAGCGGCCAGGTGACGTGCCAGAAGCGCTGCCAGGGCCTCGCGCCGTCTATTGCCGCGGCCTCGTGCAGCTCGGGGCTGATGGTCTGCAGGCCGGCGAGCAGGCTGATCGCGTAGAAGGGCACGCCGCGCCAAATGTTGACGACCATCACCGACACCATGGCGAGGTCCGGGTCGCCGAGCCAGTTGATGCGCCCGGTGATGAGGCCGAGCTTGTAGAAGGTCCAGTTCAGCACGCTGAAGGTGGGATCGAACATCCACTTCCAGGCGAAGGTCGAGAGCACCGTCGGGATGATGAAGGGCAGCAGGATGAAGGCGCGCACGAACGCCTTGCCCCTGAAGTGCCGGTTCAGCAGCACCGCAAGCCAGAGGCCGAGCGCCAGCTTGAAGACGGTGGTGACGCCCGTGTACCAGAAGGTGTTCCACACCGCCCTGCGGAAGATCGGATCGTCCCAGATCTTGGCGAAGTTCGCGAGACCGACCCATTCGCCGGGCTCGCCCACCCTCGCGCTCGTCAGGGAGAGCATCACGCCCTTGACGAAGGGGTAGGCGATGAACAGCCCGAGCAGCAGCATGGTCGGGAACAGCAGCGCGGCGGCGAGCCAGCGCTCGTCCTCCAACAGGCCCTTCACGCGGCTTCGGCTCGCGGCCTCAGGGGTGCGCAGTGCGGCGGTGGTGACGGACATGACGGTCACGCTCCATGCGGCGATCCCGCCGACGGCCCATGGCGGGGACGACGGGATCGCGCGCGTTGCCCGCGGGCGGTCTCAGGCGGCGCCGTAGATCTTCACCAGCTCCTCATGCGCCTCGCGCACGGCCTGCTCGGGCGCCATGCCCTGCACGGCCTTCGCGTACATGTCCACGATGATGTACTTGGCTACCACCTCCGCCGCCTTTGCGCCGGACGGCCCGGGGAAGCCCGGGGCGCGCCCGGTCCGAGCCGCGGCGCGGTAGGGCAGCATCACCGGGTCCTCATTCCACAGCGGATGCCCCTCCCAGACGGTGGTCGCGCCGACCGAGTATCCCTTCTGGGAGATGAACCACTTCTCGAACACCTCTCGCGAGTGGATCCAGCGCAGGAAGCGCTTCCCTGCGTCCTGATTGCGCGAGTAACCCATCAGTATGTTCGTGAAGGGAAGGTGGTAGTGGTACTGCCCGTCGGGACCGTGCGGCAGGGGCGCGTGGCGGATGTCGTCCTTCATCGGCGTGCCGCGCTCGGTCTGGTAGGCCTGCGGCCGGCGCTGCGCCTCGATGTAGATCGAGGCGCCGTTGAGCGTGGCGCAAACCGAGCCGGACAGGAAGGCGCGATTGTTGTTCGTGTCGTCCCAGGCCAGCCCGCCCTCGTCGTGCGCATCACGCCAGAAGCCGACCATGAAGCGCACGGACTCGACCGTCTTTGGGCTGTTCAGCACGACGGTCCTGCCGTCCGCCTCCACCTCCCTGCCGCCCCAGGACCAGAGATAGGGGTAGGTAAAGGTCGGCGCATCGCCGAAGGTGTGGCCGAGAGTCTGGCCGATCGGCCGGCCCTTCGCCTTCAGCTTCTTTCCGGCGTCGAGGTACTGCTCCCAGGTCTGTGGGAACTCGGCGTAGCCGACCTCCTCGAACCAGGATTTGCGGTAGGCGATGGTGTTTCCGACGATGCTCCAGGGAACGCCGAGCCAGCGTCGCCCGTCGTGCGCGACGGCCTTGAAGATCTCATAGTAGCCGTTCTGCGCAGCGCCGATCTCCTCGGCGATGTCGTTCACGTCCGCCACGCTCTGGGCGTAGAGCTGGGGCCAGTTGTTCAGCGAATTGACGATGTCCGGGCCGTTGCCCGACTGGATGGCGGAGGTGATGCGCGCCTGGATGTCGTTGCCGTTGATCGTCTCGACGTTCAGGCGGATGCCGAGGGCGCGCTGGCATTCCTGCGTGATCTCCCGGCGCAGGAGCTGGTCGGAGGCGGGGACGAAGTCGTTCCAGCGCAGCCAGTGGATGGTGGTGCCCTGGGCATAGGCGGGCGCGCGGGCGGAAGCGAGGATCGTTGCCAGCCCCCCGGTTCCGGCGGCGGTCCCCGCCACGGTGAGCACCCGACGGCGACCAATGCCATGTGTCATGATGTTGTTCCTCCCTATTGCTTGTGAAGCCTATTCTTGTTTTGTTCCGAGTGGCCCAGCCACACACGGGAAGGCGCTCATCATGGCACGGGGAGCCGGCGCCGCTACAGCGGAAACGCGGATGTGTTATCGAGGGTGGCACGGTGGTCGCGCCCGGTGGGCTGGCGAGCCGACGGGCCAGCCGGTGTGCGCGACGAAGGCGGGCGGACCGATGGCTAGTCTCGCCGATGGTGCGCCGCACACGCTGCTTGGCGCTCCCGCCGGGCGGTGAAGGGCGCCTGCCTTGGCGGTCGGCCGTCAGCAGCCCCAAGGTTAGCTGCTGCACACCTGCGGCAAGAGCACGCTGCCGCGCTGCATCATGGGCCAGGTCTGCCCGGCTGCCAGCGGACGCACCTGGGCGACGCCGGGCGGCCGGGCCACGGATGCTGTCGCTGTCGGCCTCTCTTGCCCGAACAGGTGCCGGGGCTCGGCATCAAGGTGTTCGAGGGCGGCTCGCCTGGGGCGTCGCGGGACAACACGCCCGTGCGCCAGCTCCATCCCTTGCTGTGACGAGCCTCCGCGCAGGCCTTCGCCGCTGCAACCCCTCGCGCGCGAGGACGGCATCATGGGCGGAGCGGCAGGCCTCGCGATGCCCGGGTGGCCGGAGATCGCTGATGCCAGCCGGTTCCCCGCCTAGGGGATGAATCCCCAGCGGCCGAGCAGAATGCCGGTGCCGTGGACCACGCCGACGGGGAAGAACACGAGGCCGCCGATCAGCATCGTGAACCATCCCACGGCGAGGCAGTACCAAGTGTGCATGGCGAGCGCGACGAGGCACCACATGCCGATGAGCGTGCCGGGCAGGGTGCTCAAGACTCGTCTCCTCTCCTCCATCGAGGCCGGGCGGGCGGCACCATGCCAGGACGCAGGCCTGGGCAAGGGGCAGCCAATGGTTCCGCCGTTCCGGCCGGCGCATCGCCACCTCGGCCGTCGCGCGATCTTTCCATGGGGATGCGGCCAAGGACAATCCATTTTGTGCATTCTTCGGCCAGCTCGCGCAACCTCACGTCGAGATTGTGCGCGGGCTCCAGGACGGTATGGCGGTCCCGGGCCAGTGATGGCCAGGAGGCCCCTGCCAGGCGGTCCCGGTGTGCGGCGATGGCATGGCGGTCTCCCCGCCGCCCGGGGCGGGTCGAGCAAGCCAACGGGGATCACGCGGAGGATCCTCGGCCGATACCGGCAGAGCCGCTACGGCAGCGGGGAGGCCGGTGCGCGCGCCCGCATCGGCCGCAGGACCACTCTCGGCGCCGCGCTCGGCCGCTCATAGGCAAAGAACACCGTCACGAAGAAGAGGAAGGTTGGACCGGTGAACTGGTAGAGGAGCTCGACCTCCACGAAGGAGCGGACGACGAACAGGATGGCGAGGGCCACGTAGAAGGACGAGGCGATCGTCCCTTCCTCACGGCTGAAGCGCAGGATGCGCAGAACGACGAGCGCGATAAGGCAGGCCAGGACGATCGTACCAACATAGCCGAGGCCGACGGTCGTCTCGATGTACAGGTTGTGGAAATTGAAGCCCGACCGGCTCGGCATGTGGAAGGTCCGCCAGATGCCCTCGGCCTCGACGTAGTCCTGCCGTCAGAAGGCCTGGAAGCCGCGCCCGAGGAGAGGCCGATCCGCGATCAGGGCCGCCGCCCGCTGCCACAGCTCCATGCGCCCGGTCAGCGTCGGGTCCTTGCCGAGCATGTCCTCGATCACGAGGGACCTCGCCGTCTCGCCGAGGGATGCCAGGAGCACGATCAGGGGCAGCAGTGTCGCGCCGACCGCGAAGAGCATCAGCACCCGCTCGCGCGCGGGCAGCCTGGAAAGCGCATGACTCGCCAGCAGCACGACGACGGCGAGGGCGGAGGCCACCGCCGAGCCCGCCGACCGCGCCGTCTGGAGGACCGGCAGCGCGGCCATGAACGAGAACATCGCGAGCAGCTGGGGGGCATGGGGCTGCCTGCGGTCCAGGAGCACAGCCACGCTCGCGAGGACCAGGATCGCAATGTGGCCGGCAAGGGCGTTCTTGGAGTGGAAGATGCCGACGAACTCGACCTTGCGGGTGAGCGGATCCACGATATGGCGGCCGGCCGCGAGCGACAGGAGCATCGTCACCGAGAGCGCACACACCAGGCCGGAGATGAGGCGCCGCGGGCCAAGCTGCCGCGCCGCGATGCAGGCGCAGCCCACGGTGGCTGCGAATTGCAGCGAGAACCGCAGCGTGGGTGTGGGTGCCTTGGACCAGAGGGTGGAGGCTATGGCGAGGCCCGGCAGGATCCAGACCTGCGGCCAAGCCGACAGGGCCGAGGTGCTCGAGCGCGGAAAGACGGCGAAGAACAGGAGCCACAGGCCGAGGAAGACGTAGGCTCCGACGGATCCGACCCACGCGGCGACCGAAAGTGAGACCGTGCTGGCGACGAAGACGAGCCAGGCAAGGCGGGTGCCGCTGCGGTGCGATTCCATTGCATCCGGGCGAAGGCCCGCCATTGCGATCCCCTACCGGGATTGAGCAGGTAATGGGCGCCTTCGCGCGGCTCGATCTCCTCCCCCGTGATCGTCCGCAGGACGCCATCGCGCAATTCGTAGGCGCCGAGGCGATGAGTGTGGCCGAAGGTGCGGATCCGTGCCCCGGAGACATGCGCGACGATCCCCGGCAGGAAGCGGCGGCGATGGCCATGCGCTGCCCGTCGGCGCCCTGGCGCCGGAAGAGATCGCCGCCGCCACCGCCTTCCTCGCCGAGCCGGAGGCGCGCCACATCTCGGGCGTGACGCTCGACGTGAGCGCCGGCCGCTCGGCGCAGCTCCCGGCCTGAGCCGCGTCCGAGCCGCCATCGGGCGCCGGCCCCGTCACCGGCCGGCGCCCCTGCGCTCAGTAGGCCCGGCCCTCAAGCACCTCGGTGGGGATGCGGCGGGGCAGCCACTCGCCGCGCGGCGCCGCGCCGTCGTCGGCGAGGAAGCGCCCGTTCTCGACCACCACCTTGCCGCGCAGGATGGTCATCGAGGGCCAGACGGCGACCTCGCGGCCCTCCCAGGGCGAGTAGTCGGTCTCGTTCAGGGCCTCGGCGCGCACGGTGCGGCGCAGCGACGGGTCGAGGATCGCGATGTCTGCGTCGCTCCCCGGCGCGATCGCCCCCTTGCGCGGGTAGAGCCCCATCACCTTCGCCGCGTTGGTGGAGACCAGGTCCACGAACTGCCGCAGCGAGTAGCCGCGCTTCTCGACCGTCTCGGTGTAGATCACCGCCACGCGCGGCTCGACGCCCGCATTGCCGCCCGTCGTGTCGTCGACCCGCTTGCCCTGCACCTTGACCGCGAGCGAGCAGCAGATCTCGTCCGTCGCCACCGAGCCGATCGAGCCGTCCAGCGTCCCGGCCCACAGCTCCGCTTGGTCCGCCTTCGACTTCAGCGACGGGTAGGTGTGGTAGATCTGCCCGTTCGGCCGGCGGTAGTCCTCGCTGGTGTAGAGCAGGTACTGGTGCAGCGTCTCGCCGTAGATCGGCAGGCCCTTCGCCCGCGCCTCGCGGATCGCGCGCACGCCGTTCGCGGCCGAGACGTGCATCATGTAGAGCGCCGTGCCCGGCACGTGCTCGGCGAGGCGGAGCACCCGGCGGAAGGAGAGGTCCTCCGACAGCGTGTTATGCACCTCCGCCATGTTCTCGAAGCCGGTCCGGCCCTCGCGGATCAGCTTGTCGTACATGTGCATGACGATGTCGTTGTCCTCGGCGTGGATCACGCCGAGGCCGCGCGAGGCGGAGAGGACCTTGAACACCTCCCAGATGTCGCCGAAGTCCACCATGCGGCCGCGGCGGCTCGGGGTGATGTCGGTGGTGAAGATCTTCACCGTCGGATGGCCGGCCTGGATCGCTTCGCCGAGCTGACCGGGCAGGTCGGGCGGCAGGTCGCCCTCGACCATCACATGGAAGGCGTAGTCGCAATGGCAGCCATCGGCAGTCCAGTCGGCGCGGCGCTTCTCGATCGCGCCCTCGATGGTGTTGCCGTGGGTCCAGCGGACGAAGTCGATCATCGTGGTCGTGCCGCCGTGCAGCGCCGCGCGGCTGACCCGCGCCGGGCCGTCGGTCAGGCCCGCCGTGCCGTCCGGGTGGGGGAGGAACCAGAGGCAGTGCACATGCGGGTCAATGCCGCCCGGCATGACGATCTTGCCGGTGGCGTCGATCAGCCGCGCGCCTTCGGGAACCGGGAAGGTCCCGTGCGCGGCGACGGCGACGATCCGCCCGCCGGCGATCGCGACGTCGGCCGGGCCGTCTCCGTGAGGCGTGACGACGCGATCGCCGCGGATGACCAGATCGACCATGATGCATTCCCCCTTCGGACCGGACCGGCGCATGGTCCCGCAGCGGCCGGCGGCGCGCAAGACGTGGCGTCGGCCCACGGCCCACACGCCGGTCGCGCCAACCCTTGCGCGCGGCATCGCGACGGCCGGTCGGTCGCTGCGACCTCGTGCCATCACGCTGCGCAGCCGGTCCACTCGTTCGGCGGTCGCCGCTTCCGCTCGCGCCTCCGCCTAGCGACAGGCGCGCAGCATCTGCTCACCAAGAGGCGTGAGCCGGGCGCCGCCGCTGTCCGTCCCGCCGCAGATGCGCGATGGCGGGGCCGTCGCCGCTTGAGGACTGCACCGTCTCACTGCTGCGGGAGGGGATCCACCTCATGCCGTGGCGGCGCGCCGCCGCCCCGTGACCGGCCGCGGCTTCAGCCTCCCAGCAGGGCCGAGGCGATACCGAAGTAGATCAGCACGCCCGAGAGATCGGCGATGGTCGTGATCAGCGGCGTGCTCGCCGTCGCCGGGTCGAGGCCCAGCCGCGACAGCAGGAAGGGCAGGGAGAGGCCGACGAGGCTGCCCACCAGCACCACGCACACCATCGTTGCGGCCACGACCAGCGCCACCTCGGGCCCCGCGCGCAGGAGGCCGAGGAGGGACACTGCCGCCGCCATGGTGAGGCCAAGCAGTGCCGCCACCATCGCCTCCCCGGCGAGCATCCGGCCCCAGTCGGAGGCGCGCGCCTCGCCGGTGGCGAGCGCGCGCACCATCAGCGTCGCCGCCTGGCTCCCGGCATTGCCGCCACTGCCGATCAGCAGCGGCAGGAACACGACCAGCGACACATGCGCCGCGATCACGTTCTCGAAGGCCGCGATGCCGGTGCCGGAGAGGAGGTTGCCGAAGGCGAGCGCCAGCAGCCAGAGGACGCGCTTGCGATACAGCAGGCCGATGGTCGCCTCACGCAGCGACACGCCGAGGCTCGCCGTGCCGCCGGCCTTGAGGAAGTCGGTCGTCGCCTCGTCCTCGGCGACGTCCATCGCGTCGTCGGCGGTGACGATGCCGACCATCGCCTCGCCGCCATTGACCACCGGGACGGCAGGGAGGTCGTAGCGCGCCACGAGGCGCGCCGCCTCCGCCGCCGGCTCCTCGGCACGCACCGCGGGCGGATTGGGCTGCATCAGATCCGCCACGCGCCGGTCCGCCGGCGCGAGCACCAGATCTTCGAGCGTCACGGTGCCGAGCAGCCGGCGCCGCACCGGCGAGAGCACATAGGCGACCTGGATGGTCTCTTTCGATGCCGCCTGCCCGCGCAGCGCCTCGATCGCCTCGCGCGCGGTCAGTTCCGGGCGCAGCACGGCGTATTCGCTGGTCATCACCGCCCCGGCGGTGCCGGGCGGGTAGGAGGCGAGCTTGCGGATGTCCTCGCGCTCGGCGGCGGCAAGGGCGGGCGCCAGCGCCTCCTGCGCCTCCCCGGGCAGGCGCGCCCAGAGGTCGGCGCGCTCGTCGGCATCCATGGCGGAGACGAGCGCGGCGAGTTCATGCGGCGGTGCCACGGCCGCCAACGCGACCTGCGTCGCGGGTGCGAGATAGCCGAAGATCTCGGCGCGGCGATCCAGCGGCAGCGCGGCCAGGGTCTGCCAGGCCAACCGGGGCTCGCGCAGCTCGAGGAGCGTCGCGAGGTCGGCGGGGTGCAGGGTGGATGCCGCCTGAGGCGGCAAAGGCGCCGAGGCGTTCGGCTGAGTGGTGGCGCTCATCGCCCTCTCCGTCCGGTCCGGGGCGCCGCTGCGCGGCGCCGGGGCGGAGGCGGGCGGATCGTCAGGCGGCGATCGGCACGCGCAAGGCCCTGCGGCGCCACGCGGCGGCGTGGCGTTGGTGATGCGTGCGGCTACTTCCGCTCGCCTCGTCCATCGGGCACTCCAAAAGGGGTCGGGAGACACGCGCAACCGGTGTCGGTGCGCGCGGCGGGGATATCGCGCAGGCGCGCGGAAAGATCAACGAGGGGAGCGGACGTGATCCCATGCGGCGCGTGCATCGTCCTGCCGCTGCCGCCGGCGGGGGCGGTTCGGGGAGGTAGTGCGCTCCGGCTCCCTTTCGCTGCGTGGGCAGGTCGCAGTGCTGCGGCGCGCCGGGCCGTTCGACCGGCCCTACGGCCGCTGCTATGGGAAGTCGGTCGGTCGCCGGGCTGCACGTGGGCAACGGGGGCGTTCCGGATGGAGCAGGATCGGGCGTTACAGAGCGAAGAAGCGCCGCTATCGCCGCGTGCAGGGAGCCGACGGCTTCGCCATGGTCGGGCGCACCGCCGCCGCGGACGTCCTGTGCGGCCGGCTCATCCCCGGCTGGGCGGATGCTGGGATCGGGCGGCCATTGCTGACCATTGTCCCGGTGGCGGTCATGCGCCACTTCCGCGCCGTCCGGCCGACGAGCGGCAGCGCGGCCTAGGTGCATCCGAACGGATCGCTTGCCGGTCGGAGGAAGGTGGTCGGGCCGCATGCTGATGCAGGTGCTGCTGGTGGCGCTCGGCGGCGCGGCCGGCGCCTGCGCCCGGTTCTGGCTCTCCGGCGTCGTCGCGCGACGTGTCGGCGAGACCTTCCCCTGGGGCACGCTCGTCGTGAACGCCAGCGGCGCGCTCGCAATCGGCGTGCTGTCAGCGCTCCTCCTGTCGCCCCACGGCGTCGCGGAGGGGGGGCGGGCGCTGTGGCTCGCCCTCGTCGTCGGCGTGCTCGGCAGCTACACGACTGTCTCCTCCTTCAGCCTGCAGACGCTCGCGCTCCTCCGCGCGGGGGAGGGTCGGCACGCCACGCTCAACGTGCTCGCTTCGCTCCTGCTCTGCCTGGGCGCGGCGTTCGCCGGCCAGTTCCTCGGCGCGCGCCTGTTCGGGGGCTGATGCGCGGGGTGATGGCGGGCGGCACCAGGCTCTACCTCGCCGTGGCGGCGGGCGGCGCGCTCGGCTCCGTCGTCCGCTATCTCTGTTCCCTGGGAGTGCTCGCGCTGCTCGGTCCGGCCTTCCCCTGGGGGACGCTGGTCGTCAACACGGCCGGATCCTTCCTGATCGGGTTCTACGCCACGCTCACCGAGCCCGACGGCCGGCTCTTCGCCTCGCCCGCGACGCGGCGATTCGTGATGGCCGGCTTCTGCGGCGGCTTCACCACCTTCTCCGTCTTCAGCCTGGAGACCATCCGGCTCGCCGAGGCCGGCGCCCTCGGCCTGGCCGGCGCCAACCTGCTCGGCTCGGTCGCGTTGTGGCTCGCTGCGGTGTGGGCCGGACATCGCCTGGCGCGGCGCATCAACCGGCTCCGAGGGAGGCAGACGTGACGACCGGCACTACCCCGGCGGTCCTGCTGCGGATCTTCGTCGGCGAGTCGGACGAGCATGCGGGACGGCCGCTGCACGAGGCCGTCGTGCTGAAGGCGCGCGAGATGGGCCTCGCCGGCGCGACGGTGCTGCGCGGCCCGATGGGGTTCGGCCGGTCGAGTCGGCTGCACACGGCCAAGATCCTGCGCCTTTCGGAGGATCTACCACTCGTCATCGAGATCGTGGACACGGAGGAGAAGATCGAGCGGCTGCTCGTCGCGCTGCAGCCTATGCTCGGCAGCAGCCTGGTCACGCTCGAGGCGGTGCGCGTCGTGCGCTACGGTCATGAGGGCGGCCTGTCGTGACCTCCGCCTCCCCAGCGGACGCCCCGGCGGAAGCGCTTCCGGTGGAGAGCGCGCGGGCGGTGGCGGACAGGCGTTCCTCGACGGCGATCCGGTTGTTCGTCGCCGTCCGCCAGGCGGTCATGGCGCCGAGGGCAAGGAACGGGATTAGGACGGCGAGCATGAGGCCGGCGAGGCGCGTCTATGCTGGGCAGCACCCGTCGCGGCCGTAGCGCGGCGGCCCGCACGAGGTGCCGAGGTCCATCGCCGGGCACGGGCGCAGCGGAGCTGACCTGTATGCAGGCGGTGGCGTGACGTCGTCCGTTTCTGTTGCGCCCATGCACAAGCCGCGGACACCCCGAGCGTGACAACGCCATCGTGATCTCTTCCGGCGAACCGGGTGCGGGCAAGCGAGGGGGCGAAAGGGTGGACACGATTCCTTGAGTCTGTGCCGTTTCCGGGTACGACGGCGGCTGCCAAATCCTCGGGTCGGCGACATCCGGGCATCGGCCGTGCCGGATTGCGTGACGTTCCACCCACGCGCCGCGCCAGACCATTATGCGCGCGGCCGCATCGGTCCGGCTGCGACGCGAGGCCTGCCCGTCCCGGCCGGCCACCCGATCCTGCGGCGTCGCGAGCGGCTTGTATGGAGTGCCGAACGATTCAGCTCTGCTTCTGTCCGCCTCCGCCAGGCCGAAGCGGTGCCGGCCGGCGACGGTGCATCCGGCGATGAGTCGCTTGTACCGCGGCTGTGCCAATGGTTGCGCGGTGGCCGGACGCTCGTTCTAATGATTGCATACCGGGGCGGGCGGAGCCAGCCGACATGGGGGAAAGGCGAACCGAACGGCGCGATACGCGCATGCGGGGTGGTGCGGCGGCCCGCACGTTGCGGCGGCTGAGGCTCGTGCTGGTTGCCTCGATCGTCGTGCCCGCCCTGCTGTTCGTCGGCGCCGCGTGGTTCGACCGCGAGCGCCTGTTGCAGGACTCGGCCGACGATGCCGCCCGGACCGCCGCCCTGCTGCGCGAGCACGCGATGAAGGTGCTCGATGTCGATGAGCTGCTGCTCCGGCAGCTCGACCGCCGCATCCAGGGCATGAGCTGGGACGAGATCCGCGCGGCGCGTCCCGAACTGCTCGCGGAGATCGCCGCGATCCTCGCCGAGCGCCCGCAGCTCTCCGGGATAGGCATCGCCGATGCCGAGGGCAGGCTGTGGGTTTCGGGCACACCTCCAGGGACGGAGCCGCTCCCCGAGGACATGAGCATCGCGCATCGCGAATACTGGGCGGCGCAGCGCGAGAGCGATGCCGGCACCTTTGTCAGCCGTGCCTATCACCGCACCGCGAGGGAGCGCCCCAGTTTCGGAATCAGCCGACGGCGCACCGCCCCGGACGGCGCCGGCTTCGATGGCACGATCCATGTCGGCCTCGCTGTCTCCTACTTCGTCGAGTTCTGGGCCCGTGCGGTTCCTGTCCAGGGCAACGCGACGATCAGCCTGGTGCGCACGGACGGCGAGGTGCTGGCGCGGTACCCGGAGATGGCGGAGCCCCTGCCGCGCCTCGTGCCGGAGAGCAGCACCCTGATGCGGAGCCTCCAGACGGGTCCGCGGGACGGCGCGTACCGCGCCGCGTCGCCCATCGACGGAGCCGAGTACATCGTCGCCTACGCCAGGGTCGGAGACTATCCGCTGGTCGTGGAGTACGGCGTCTCGGTGGCCTCTGTTCTCGCGGTGTGGCGGCAGCACCTCCTGGTGCTCGGCGGGATCTGCGCCCTGGCCGCTGCGGCGCTCGCCTTCGCCGTGATCGCGGCGATGCGGCAGGCCCGCCGCCTTGCGGAGGAGCAGGGCCGCCGCGCGGTCGCCGAGGCGACCCTCCAGGAGGCACAGCGGCTGGAGCTGCTCGGCCAGCTCGCCGCAGGCATCGCGCACGACTTCAACAACGTGGTCCAGGCCGTGCAGGGCGGGGCCCGCCTGATCGAGAAGGCCTCGGCCGATCCTGAGCGCATCCGCTCCCTCGCGCGCATGCTCGACGAAGCGGCAGGGCGCGGCGCGGCGCTGACGCGGCGGATGCTGGACTTCTCCCGGCGCGAGGCTTCATCGGGCGCGGCCAATGACGACCACAGCGTCGAGGCGGAGCCGGCGACCGCGCCACCGGCCGAGACGGTCGCGGGCGTGTGCCAGCTCCTGTCGAGCACGATCGGGCATCTCCACCGGATCCGCTGCGAGGTCGAGACGGAGGGCGTGCCCGCCCTGGTGCGAGGCGACCGGGGCGAGCTGGAAGCGGCGGTGATGAACCTCGCCGTCAATGCGCGCGACGCCATGCCCCAGGGCGGCGAGGTGGTCGTCCGCGTCGCGGGCGAGCGCGTCCTGGCTGCGAGTGAAGGCGATGGTGCCGCACAACCTGCGGTGCGACTCCTGCGGCCCGGGCGCTACGTGCGGGTCTCCGTGACCGACACCGGCGTGGGCATGCCGCCGGAGGTGCTGGCGCGGGTGGGCGAGCCCTTCTTCACCACGAAGCCGCGCGGTCGCGGCACCGGCCTCGGCCTTGCCTCGGCACGGGGCTTCGCCGAGCGCGCGGGCGGGGCATTGCACATTGACAGCGCCGTGGGCCGGGGCACCACCGTCACCCTCTGGCTCCCGGCCGTCGTCGGGCCGGCGCAGGTGTCATCGCTGCGGCGGTCGCATGCGGCGGCGCCAGAGGCCGTCACGCCGCTGCGGCCGGCGTCCTGACCGGAAGGGCAGGCGGGGCCTCCGAGGCAGGGCGCAACCCGCATGCCTTGTGTGGCGGCCGATCGCTCGGGGCCAACAGGGCTCAGCCGTGCGGGGTCAGCTCAATCCGCCGCGCTCTGGAATTCCCGGTGACGAAGCTCCCAAAGGCGGTGATGGGCCGCGACCAGGCTCTCGACCGCCTGGCGCCGATCGCGCATGGCACCTGGCGCAGGCCGCGCGACCACGGTTTCCAGGATCCGGAGAATCTCGGCCGCGATTTCGAGCGCCCCATGATCGCAGGCCTGGTGAAAGGCCAGAAGGAGCTTGTCGGAGAGACGGCGTCGCCTCGGCGCAGGGCGCACGGCTGTCTGGGCGCCTTCATCGCCCGGATCCGCGGGAGAGGCATGTACCCTGCCGCGCAGGTTGCCCATGGTTCGCCTCGCTTCCGGTCGGTCACTACGCGGCCGGACGCGGTCGGCCGCAGGCGCCAACTAGTGCACGTGGCGATCGTTTGAACAACTAACGGTTGATAGGGGCGGCCAGGAATTAGGCGGAATTGGTGTCCACGCGCCCGGTCCGCCCGCGAAGCAGGGCCGTTCCAACCTTCCCTGGCGGGCGGCGGGTGCGGCCCTCACGCGCCGCGGCCGGGTTCCTTGGGCTCGGCCCCGCCGCGCGCCGCGAGCAGGCGCACCAGCGCCTCGTCGCGCCAGCGCGCGAGGTCGGCGATGGACCGCCCCGCCGCCTCCTCCGTCACACCTTCCACGAGGCGCCTCTGGAGGTCCGGCGTGACCTCCGGCCGGCCGAGCGTGTCCCACCAGCTCTGCATTGCCGGCAGGAGGTGGTGAAGGAAATGCGCCATCCCGCCCTCCCCGCCGGCGAGGTGGAAGGTCAGGCTCGGCCCCATCAGCGCCCAGCGGAGGCCCGGCCCCTCCGACACCGCCGCGTCCACATCGGCGACGGAGGCCACGCCCTCCGCCACCAGGTGGACCGCCTCGCGCCACATCGCCGCCTGCAGGCGGTTCGCGACATGGCCCGGCACCTCCTTGCGGATCTCGATCGGGCGCTTGCCGACGCTCCGGTAAAAGGCCATCGCGGCCTCGATCGCGGCGCGGCTCGCATGGGGAGCCACCACCTCGACCAGCGGGATCAGGTGCGGCGGATTGAAGGGGTGGCCGATCAGAACGCGCTCGGGATGCGCGCAGCCCTCC
>Ga0065720_1019986_pt1 | contig 17973 bp, 16 predicted proteins | sample Thericmetagenome_FD_59107 | JGI IMG/M metagenome (GOLD analysis project Ga0065720, IMG submission 59107) | Thermophilic microbial communities from the Joint Bioenergy Institute, California, USA of rice/straw/compost enrichment - eDNA_2 v2... | ecosystem: Engineered > Solid waste > Grass >...
CATCGTGAAGTCCACGTAGCGGGGCGAGACGGGGATCGTCTGCCCGTACGCCCGCTGGGGCAGCCCCGCCGAGTACTCGACGCTCGCCGCGCAGCGCCGCGCCATCGCGACGGCCTCCCGCAGGAGCATGCCGTTGCACCGGCTGTCGAGCACGGCGAGCTCCTCGCCGTGCCGGCGCAGGCCGTCGGCCAGCCGCAGCAGCGCACTCGCCCTGCTCTGCGGGGACGTCCGCGGCCACGGTCCGCTCTCGAACGCCCGCACGGCGGCGGCGACGGCCTCGTCGACCTGCTCGGAACCAGCCACCGCAACGTGCGCGACGGTGCTCCCGTCGGCCGGATCGGTCACCTCGAGCCGGCCCGCGCCGTCCCGCCACGCTCCGTCGATCCAGGCCTTCCACGCCCCGTCCACGGCGCGGGCCTCGGCCGGGAGGAGGTTCGGTGGCGCGGCGAGCGACCCGGTCACGACGCCCCTCCGCCCCGGAGCGGCAGGCGGACGAGGGCCCAGCCCTTCGCGGTCACGTCGCCGCGCTGGTTCACGATCCGCACCGTCAGCCGGACCCGCCCGTGCCCGTCGGAGCCGACCGGCAGAACCTCCTGGACCTCACCGCGCCCCCGGCTCAGGTCCCCGATGAGGTTGAAGCCGCGGATCTCGACGTAGAGCTCCTCGAGGAACCCGTGGTCGCCGATCCAGTTCGTGACGAGCGTGGCCAGCCACGAGATCCGCTCGGGCCCGTAGTCGTAGGCCTCCGGTACGCCCGCGCTGCGGGCCAGCTGGGAGTCCCAGTGCACCGCCTCCGGCGGCTCCGGCACACCGTACGCATTGGGGATGCCGATCGCCGGGTGGTCCCGGAGATAGTCGAACCACGCCCCGTGCGCCCGGACGAACAACCCGCCCCACGCCTGCTCGAAGGCGACCGCGATGGTCGCGGTGTACGGGCCGCGCACGATCGAGGGCAGCTCGTCACCGACCCGCACGTCGTCCCAGTACCGCGGCTGCGGGCCGGTCAGCTGCTCCTTGGCGTACTCCTCCGCGATCGCGGCGATGTCGTCGGCCGTGTAGTGCGCGAGCCGGGCACCGCCGTACTTGTTCCGCTTGCGGGCGGTGTGCCGCTCCGTCCGCATGCCCCAGCCCTGGACCTGCGCGAACGGTTCCGGATCGGTCGCGGTGCGGAAGGTCGTCATCGAGATCTGCTTGAACATCCGGCCCGCGAACCGTCCGTCGAGCTCGACGAGGTCCGTGAACCGCGTCTCGGCCTCGGCCCGTGAGCCGATCGGCAGCGGACGGAACCAGGTCCAGTGCGAGCCGCCGAACATCGAGTGCACGCCCGGCAGCCCGCCCCGGTAGCCGATCGAGAGCCGGCTGAACGCGTACGGGAGGCACGGCGGCGCGATGATTCCGCCGTAGGGACTGGCCGCCGCGTACTCCGGGTCGGTGTAGAGCCGGTTCCGGTCGCCGGTCGCGGCGGCCCAGCGGCGGATCGCGTCCTGGTTGGCCTCGGTCAGGTACGGCGGCTCAGACACCTCTACGCGCTGACCGAGCTTGGCCCGCAGTCGCTCGACCTCGACGTCGGTGATCACTCCGGTGGATCCCATGTCAGCTCACTCCTCACCAGCGACGCGGGTCCGGACGACCCCGGCCGCCTCGAGCGCGTCGATGCGGACGTCGTCGAGCCCCAGGACCGTCCGGCAGATCTCCCGGGTGTGCTCGCCGAGCAGTGGCGGTGGCCGCAGTGTGCGTCGCTCGTCCCCCACGAACCGGATGACCGGCCCGTAGACCGTCAGTTCCCCCTCCTCGGGGTGGTGCAGCTCGCGCAGCACGCCGCGCTCGTGCAGCTGCGGATGCTCCAGCGCCTCCCGGACGTCCAGAACGGGGGCGTGCGGGATGTCCGCGGCCGAGAGGACCTCCTGCCACTCAGCGCGGGTCCGGGTGCGCAGCACGTCCTCGATCAGCGGCTCGAGGACGTCGCGATGCGCGACCCGGCCTGCGGAGGTGCGGAACCGGTCGTCCTCGGCGAGGTCCGGCCGCTCGATCGCCCGGCAGAACCGGCGCCAGAAGTGCCCCACGTGCAGGGCGACCACGAGGTGCCCGTCCTTCACCTCGAACCGGCCGTACGGCACGACGTTGTGGTGCCTGCTGCCCACCCGGTCCGGGCTGTGCCCGGTCAGCAGCGCGAGTTGGCCCAGATAGCCGAGCAGGCCGCCGAGCCCTTCCAGGAGGCTGAGATCGATGTGCTGGGGCGTGTGGTCCCGGTCGCGGCGGTGGAGCGCGGCGAGCACCGCGATGGCTCCCCACAGTCCCCCCGCGAGGTCGCCCATGGGCAGGCCGAGCTTGGTGGGCGCGTCCCCGGGTTCACCGGTGATGCTCATGACGCCCGTCAGCGCCTGCGACACCAGGTCGAACGACGGCATCTGGGCCATGGGGCCCGTCCGCCCGAACCCGGAGATCGAGCAGAGCACCACGTCCGGGCGTCGGGCGACGAGCTCGTCGAAGGAGAGGCCGAGCCGTTCCATGACGCCCGGCCGGAAGTTCTCGATCACCACGTCGCAGTGCTCGACGAGATCGAGGACGAGCGCCCGCCCGGCCGCCGACTTCAGGTCGACGGCCATGCTCCGCTTGTTGCGGTTGATGGCCAGGAAGTAGTGGCTCAGCCCGTTCCGGTAGAAGGGCCCGATCCCGCGGACCCCGTCCCCCGATCCCGGCTCCTCGATCTTCAGCACGTCCGCGCCGAGGTCGGCGAGGATCATCGTCCCGAACGGTCCCGCCAGAACCCTCGTCAGATCGAGGACCCTCACCCCGGCGAGCGGCCCCGCCGTGTCCACGTCAACGTCCACGTCCCGTCCTCACAATCGGGTACTGGGCAGTCAGTTTACTTCTGGCGCCCGCTCGGTCAAGGACACCGTCATCCCAGGTCGGGCGGCGTGATTGCCGTCCGACCGGGTTCGGCGAGCGCCGCCTCCCCCAGGAAGGCGCGCACCACGGACCCCTGCGAGCGGGCGTCCGCCGCCGATCCGCAGAACACGACCTCGCCGCGGTCGAGCACCGCGACCTCGTCGGCGATCTCCAGAGCCGCGTCCGCGTTCTGCTCGACCGCCACGACCGCCACGCCCGTGTCGGCGATCGCCCTGACCTGGTCGAACACCGTATCCACCATCGTCGGCGCGAGGCCCATCGACGGTTCGTCCAGGAGCATGACCTTGGGGCCGGACATGAGGGCGCGCGCGAAGGCCAGCATCTGCTGCTCTCCGCCGCTCAGCAGGGCCCCCGGCCCGTGACGACGCTCGGCGAGCACCGGGAACAGGGTGTAGACCCGCTCCCGCCGTTCCTCGAACTCGGCCTTGGCTGCCAGGTAGGCGCCGAGGCGCAGGTTTTCCTCGACGGTCAGCGGCCCGAAGATCCGGCGTCCCTCCGGCACGAGGGCGAGCCCGCGCCGCACCAGCACGTGCGCCGCCCTCCCCGTGACGTCGGCGCCGTCCAGCACGACCCGGCCGCCGACCGGCGGGTGCAGGCCGGCGACGGCGCGGAGGGTCGTCGTCTTCCCCGCCCCATTCGGACCGAGCACGAGCGTGACCCGCCCGGGCGCCGCCGCGAGCGACACCCCCCGCACCGCGCGCACGTTCCCGTAGGAGACGTTCAGATCATCCACCGTCAGCACGACGCCCCCAGCGCTTCCCCAGGTACGCCTCCCGCACCGCGGGCTCGCGAACCACGTCGTCCGGATCGCCCCGTGCGATCACGGTCCCGGAGTTCATCGCGACCACCTCGTCGCACGTATCGGTGATCATCTGCACGTCGTGCTCGACGAGCAGCTGGGTCAGCCCCTCGCCGCGCAGCGTGCAGAGGACGTCGCGGACCTCGGCCCGCTCCTCCCGGTTCATCCCGGCCACCGGCTCGTCGAGCAGGAGCAAATGAGGCGACATCGCGATCGCCCGCGCGATCTCCACCCGGCGCTGCATTCCGTACGACAGCTCGGCGGGCCGTCGATCGGCCGATCCATCCAGGCCGACCCGGGTCAGCGCGTCCATCGCAGCCGCCCGCTGCGCCCGCGCCCGTCCCCGCCGGGCCGCTCGGAACCGGCCGGGGCGATCCGTGCCCAGCAGGACGTTCTCGAGCACGGTGAGATCGGCCAGCAGCCGCACGGTCTGGAAGGTGCGGGCGACCCCGCTGCGGGCCACCTCCGCCGGCGAGTGCCGGCGTGCGGACAACCCGGCGTAGGTGATCGAGCCGCGGGTGAGCGGAACCAGCCCGCTCACCGCGGCGAGGAGGGTGCTCTTGCCGGACCCGTTGGGCCCCAGCAGGCCGTAGATCCGACCCGGCTCCACCCGCAGCGAGACGCCGTCGACGGCGCGCACCCCACCGAAGTGCACCGCGACGTCGTCGAGCTCGAGCACCGTCACATCGGCCTCCCTACGGATGCGCCGACACCCTCGCCGGCGAGCAGATCCACCTCGGCCGCACCGGTGGGCGCCCGCCCGGCACCCGGGCCCGGCGGCTTGCGCCTGCTCGCCGAGCGGCGGACCGCCCGCACCGCCTGGCCAGCGAGCCCGATCAAGCCGTGCGGCGCCCACACCGCCACGGCCGCGACAAGACATCCGTAGACGACCGTGCGCCAGTCCCCCAGTGCCTGCAACGCGATCGGCAACCAGGTGAAGATCGCGGCGCCGACGAGCGCCCCCAGCCAGGTCCGGGCGCCACCGACGATGATCATCGTTAGGCCGAGGACCGCCAGATGGAAACCGAAGTCCGTCGGCGCGACGTTGGTCAGCATGATCGCGTTGATCCCGCCGGCAAGTCCGCCCACCATGCACCCGGCGACGAGCACGACGAACCGGACCCTGGCGACGTCGACACCCATCGCCGCGGCCAGCTCCGGATCCTCACGCACGGCGGCGACCGCACGTCCGGTCCGGCCGCGCTCCGACAGCGCCACCGCGACGACGACCAGCAGGACGATCACGGTGATCTCGGTCAGGCCGAGGTCGGCGACCACCCCGTACAGTCCCTCGGCGCCACCGGTGAGCGCACCGCCGTTGGCGACGACCACCGCGAGGATCCCGCCGTAGGCGATCGAGGCCATGCCGAGGTACAGGCCGTTCAGCCTGCGCAGGAGCCGCGCCAGCAGGACTCCGACCAGACCGGACAGCAGCACCCCTTCCGCGAGCGCGAGGAGCGCGGGATGGTCGAAGCGGAGCACCACGATCGCGGCCGTGTACGCGCCGAGCCCGTACGACCCGAGCCCGGCGAACGAGAACACGCCGCTGCGGAGCGGGATCTGCAGGCTCAGCGCGAGCAGCAGGTTGACCAGCATCGCCTGGACGAGCACCGAGTTGGCGCCCAGCACGCCGCTCACGTCCGCCTCACCTCCGCCCGGCCGAGCAACCCGTGCGGCCGCACCAGCAGCACGAGCAGGATCAGGCCGAAGGACACGGCGTCCACCCACGTCCCCGGCGTGTAGGTCAGGACGGCCGTCTCGGCCACGGCCAGGACGAAGGTGCCGAGGATGACCCCGTAGACGTTGCCGAGCCCGCCCAGCACGATCGCCGCGAAGGCCTTGATCACCATCAGGTCGCCGGTCTCCGGGACGATCGAGCCGAGGTGGTAGGTCAGGAGCGCGCCGGCGAGGCCGGCCAGGGCGCCGGCCACCCCCATCACCGCCGCCGCGAGCCGGGTCCGGTCGACACCCATCAACGAGGCCGTCTCCGGGTCGAGACCGATGCCACGCAGCGCGATCCCGAACCGGGAGGTCCGCATCAGCACGGCGACGCCGAGCGACACCCCGAGGCCGAGCGCGATGATCAGCAGCTGGATCAGCGAGATCCGCACCCCCGCCACCTCGATCAGCGGCACGGCCACCGGCGCGAACCCGAAGGGCGCGCTCCGCGTCGCCGTCTGCGCGATCGCCAGCAGCACGGCGGCGACCCCGATGCTCGCGATCAGCACCCGCAGTTCGGCCGCGGCGACGTTCGGGGTCGCCCGCAGCACCGGCTCGACGATCAGGAAGTGCGCCACGACCGCGAGCCCCGCACCGACGAGTAGGCACAGCAGCACCGTGGGCACCACGCCGAGGTCCAGTCGCGTGCTGATCAGATGCCCGGTGAACGCCGAGAACATGAAGGTCGCGCCGTGGGCGAAGTTCAGCACGCCGATCGACCCCCACACCACGCTCATCCCGAGCGCGAAGAGCAGGTAGACCGACCAAAGCACGAGCAGGTTGAGCAGATCGTGGGCCATCTGCTCACATCCGGCGCTCGGCGGACGAGCCCGCGGCGGCCGGGGCGGGCCCGGTCATGGCGCGGGCACCTCGGCCGTGCCGTCCCACTGGACGACCTTGGGCGTCGCCCGCAGATCGTTGCCCTCGAACCGGAGCACACCCTGCGCGCCCTCGAACCCGGTGGCGGCCACCGCGACGAGGCCGCGCTGCAGGGCGACGGGGTCCGCGCTGCCGGCTTCCTTCAGGGCCCGCGCGATCCACCAGACCGCGTCGTAGCCCTCCGCCTCGTAGATGTTGGGCGTCTTGCCGGGGAACATCTTCTGGTAGGCGGCGACGAACGACCGGGTCGACGCCTCGTCGGAGCTCGGGTCGAAGGCTGTCGGCCAGCTGACCCCCACCCCGTCCGGGCCGGCACCCGCGAGGTTGCCGTTGCCGGCGCCGTTCGCGGAGAACACGGGACCGGTGAAGCCCGCCTGCCGCAGCTGCTTCATGAAGGTGCCGTGCTGTGCGCCGAGGAGGTAGACGGCGACGGCGTCCGGCCTGGCGGCGAGCAGCGAGGAGATCGGCGCGGTGAAGTCCTGCGTGTTCGACTGGACCTCCTTGGAAACCACGATGCGGATCCCGAACTTCCGCTCCCATTCGGGCAGAACCTTGGTGGCGGTCTCCACGTACGAAGCCGTCTGCGCGTCGAACAGCACCCCGATCGACGTGACCCCCTGCCGCTTCAGCCGCTCCCCCATCACGTCGTAATACTTCGGGAACGGAGCCGTCGCGCGGAAGGTGAACTCACCGATCAGCACGCCCTCGGAGTTCGACTGCGTGAAGACGACCGGGATCTTCGCCTTCTCGGCGATCGGCGCGATCGCTCGGGACTCGACGGCGAGAATGGGGCCCAGGATCGCCGAGTACCGGCCCGACGCGATTCCTTCGGACGCCAAGCTCGCCGCCGTCTGAGCGGTCCCGGCGGCGTCCTTGCGATCCATCACGAGCTTGGTCTCCCCTAGGAAGCCCGACGAGTTGATCTCGTCGATGGCCACCTCGGACCCGCGGACCGCGCCGAGCCCGGCGTACGCGGTCACCCCGGTCTCGTCCCGTACCGACAGCAGATTCACCGTCGGGGGTAATCCAGCTGCAGCATCGTTTCCGGAATCCGAAACACCGGATCCGCAGCCGGCGAGGACGACGGCGAGCATCAGCGTCGCCACCGAGATCACCGCCCGTAGCGGTGCCGATTTCACATTGGAGAACACGTCCGACCTCCTGATCGCGCTGCTCGTGGTGAAGGCATGTCCGTCCGAGCCGAAGGGAGGCAGGAGAACAGCTGTGACGAGTACCCGGAGATCGCACGCGCGGGCGGCCGGAAAGCCTCCCGGCACGACCCTCGTTGGCCTGCCGTGCCCTACTCGACGTGTACTGGGCGCACAGTATACTTCTTGTTCACACCGTGTCAACGGCGCAGTTTCTCGACCACGATCCGATGGGCCGGCATCACGCCGACGCCGGTCAGGACGCACGCACCTGCACAGGCATGGCTGAGAATCCGCGCAAGATGATGTTGCATTCCCGGATCGCCTCGTCCGCCGGGGTGATTGCAGCCGTCCGGGTACGCAGCACATCCCACGCGATCGTCGTCTCGAGTCGCGCCAGCGCCGCGCCCAGACAGTGGTGGATCCCTGTCCCGAAACCGAGGTGGGGTATCCGCTTGCGCGTGATGTCGAACCGATCCGGATCCGGCCAGCGCGTCTCGTCACGATTGGCCGAACCGGTCAGCAGAAGCATCATCGAATCCGGCGGGATCTCGACGTCACCGACGACCACCCCGTCGTTCGCCAGCCTGACCAGGCCCTGAACGGTCGACTCGTAGCGGAGGATCTCCTCGACGACCGCGGAGATGTCCGGTTCCGCCCGCGCCAGCACCTCCTGCTCCGGGAAGTCGAAGAAGGCGTTGAAGAGATTTCCCAGCAGGTTCGTCGTGGTCTCGTTGCCGGCCGACAGCAGCAGCGAGCAGAAGTTGAACAGGTCCCAGTCGGTCAGCGGAACGTCCAGGTCCCGGTTGTTCTGCAGGATGAGGCTGATCAGGTCCTCGCCCGGGTCCCGTTTCCGTACCCGGATGATCTCACCGAAGTAGTCCATCATCCGCTTGAGCTCGACCTGCTCCTCTTCAGAGTCGCCCTCGCCGCTGAGCCGCTTGATGAGAATGTCCGACCAGACCTTGAACTCCCTGCGGCGTTCGGCGTGAATCCCCAGGATGTCGGCGATGACCCGGACGGGAAGCGGATGGTGGAACGACTCGATCAGGTCCACCTCGCCACCGTCACGCGCTTCCAGCATTTCGTCGGCGAGCTCCTCGCAGATGCGCCGGATCATGGGCGCATAACCGTCGACCGCCTTCTTGGTGAACATCGGGGCGGCGAGCCTGCGCAGCGGCACATGACCCGGCGGATCCATGGCGATCAAGCTGCGCGGCTGCGCCGCGGCCAGCTCACGGATGTCGGGTCGGGGCCCGCTGCGTGCACTCACCACCCCGCCGAAGAGCGCCCACAGCGCCTTCGACGAGAGCAGCGCAGGGCTGCGCAGCGCGGCGTCCACCTCGGTGAACCGCGACACGACCCACAGGTCGTCGACCTCGATGTACTGCGCAGCCGGGCCCTTTCGCAGCTCCGCGTAGTGCGGAAAGGGATCGGCCAGCACCGCGGGGTCGGTCGGGCTGTAGGAAACGCTCTGCATGCGAACTCCGGCTCCTCTTCTGTTCCGATCCCGCGATACACGCAGAAACGCGTTGAATGCAGGAATCAGCGGTTCACGCCGGCGCCGAGCATCGGCGATCGACACCCGGGTGCGACGGTTCGAGAACGACGGACGACCGTTACGCTCAGATGATCTCTATTGCCTGTTCCGGACAGTTGTGGACCGCCATCCGGGCGTCTTCCTCGCGATCCTCGGGGATCACGTCGAACGCCACGTAGGTCGTGTCGTCGTCCGCGAAGAGGAAGACGTCGGGCGCGTTCCCCGCACAGACCCCGTGGCCGCGGCACCGCTCGATGTTCACGCGAAGCCTCACCTGCCCCTCCCCTCTGCCGGACAGTCCCGGACGAGCCCGACCCGGAAAGACACCGAAGCGAACCGACGACCCGGCCCAAGTCGGACGACGAACAGGCTCGATCAGACCTGGTCTGTAAACTGAGCACTCAGTATACTTCGACGTGGTGGTCTGTCAACGCCACGAGGCTTCGTGGGCGTAGCGGTTCGGAGTGGGCCGAAGCATCTGCCGCGTCGAGAACGACGTCGGCGCGCCTCGAATCGTTTCGAAATCACCGCAACGTCCTTCTCGACCCGGAGATCTCCGGCGGGGAGCCCGGGCGGACCTCGAGCCAGCCGGCGACGTCGGCCACGCAGGCGAACCCGGCGAGGTGCAGCGTGCGTTCCACCTCGGCTCGCAGCAGCGCCACGACCCGTTCCACGCCCTCCTGCCCGCCCGCGGCCAGCCCGTACAGGTACGGCCGCGCGACGAGCACCGCCGAGGCGCCGAGCGCCAGCGCCGTCACCACGTGTCGCCCGCGGCGGATCCCCGAGTCGACCAAGACGTCCAGCCCGTGCTCCCGGGCGCACGCGGCGACGTCGGCGAGGACGTCCGCGGTGGCAGCGAGCCCGTCGAGCTGTCGCCCACCGTGGTTGGACACGACGACGCCGTCGACGCCGACCTCCGCGGCGAGCACCGCGTCCGCTGGGGAGAGCACACCCTTCACCAGCACCCGGCCCGGCCAGACGGCCCGGATCGCCGCGATGTCCGACCAGCTGACGTCCCGCTTGAACAGCGCCGGGAACGAGCTGGAGGAGGCGAGCACACCCGTGTCGCCGACGTTGGGGGTGCCGAGCGCCTCCGCCCGCAGGAACCGGGCCAGCCAGCCGGGTCGGGCGACGTAGTGGCCGAGCGTCGTCACGTCCGGCCGCGGCGGCACCGTGAAGCCGTTGCGCAGGTCGCGCTCGCGCCACCCGGCCACCGGTACGTCGACGGTCACCACCAGGACCCGGCAGCCCGCCGCCCACGCCCGTTCCAGCAGGTCGTGGTCGCGGGCGCGGTCGGCGAACGGGTAGTGGTTGGCCCACAGCCCGTGCGGGTTCGCCGCCGCGAGCGTGCCGAGATCGGTCGTCGACGCCGCGAGCGGCACCGCGTAGGGGATGCCGGCCGCCGCGGCCGCCCGCGCCACGGCCAGCTCCCCGCGCGGCCGCAGCGTCCCGGTGAAGCCCGCCGGGCCGAGGACGACCGGCATCGGCAGCTCGACACCGGCCACGCGCGTGGTCAGGTCGGGTCGGTCCACCCCGCGCAGCACCCGGCCGACGACCGGCCGGCCGTCCCACGCGGCCTCGTTGCGGCGCACGGTGACCTCGTCCTCGGCGCCGCCCTCGACGAACTCGAGGACGGGGCGGGGCAGCGCCCGCCGCGCCGCCCGCCGGGCGTCGGCGACCGAGAGCCAGCCCGCCGGGCCCCGCACCGGGAGCGTGGCACCGCGCCGCAGGAACCGGACGACATCTCGCGCCTCCATGCAGGCAGTGAACCCAGGCGTCGACCGACCGGGGTAGACGCCCCGCCACAACGACGCCCGCAGACGTTGGGACCTCACCCCAACCGTGACGGGGGTCTCAGGTCCTAGCGTCTTCCCAGCGTTCCGCCGGGAGCCAGCCCGCCGGACGAAACCCCACGCGGCCCGCACCACGACGACGTGGAGGTCCCATGACCGCGTCCGCACTGCGGCGCGCCCGGTCGCCCGATCCGCGCGGCGGACCCGCGCCGGCGCGGACCGCGGACTCGCCCCAGCACGTCGACGAGATCCCGGCAGCACATCCGGATCTGCCCGAAAGGAAACGGACTATGCGCATCGGCGTCTTCCACCTGATGTCCACGCCGCCGTGGACGAACAGCCACGACGTCATCTCCCAGCACATCGAGCAGGTCGTCGAGGCCGACCGCCTCGGATTCGACACCGCATGGGTCGCCGAGCACAACGTCCGCGACTACGCACTCGGGGGCAGCATCACCGTGACGATGGCCGCGATGGCCGCGGCCACCCGCCGCATCCGGATCGGTACCGCGGTGGCCCGCCTCCCGCTGCACCACCCGCTGCACCTCGCCGAGGACCTCGCGTTCGTCGACAACGTCTCCCGCGGCCGGCTCGACTTCGGCATCGGCAAGGGCTACGACGAGCTGGAGTTCGCCACCTACGGCGTGCCGTTCGAGGAACGGGTGGAGCGCTGGGAGGAGGCCTACGAGGCCATCACCCAGATCTGGCAGACCGGCCGCACCAAGTTCAAGGGCGAGTTCCACGAGATCCCGGACGCCCCCCTCTACCCGATGCCGCAGCAGCGCCCGAGCCCGCCGATCTACGTGATGGTCGTGAAGAGCATCGACTCGATCAAGTGGGCGGCCCGCCACCTGTACCCGTTCGTCATGGGGCAGGGTCCCACCTGGGACGAGGCCCGCGACCGGCTCAAGCTGTTCGCCGACACCGCTTCCGACACCGGGCACTCCGACGCCGACATCGAGCACGCTCTGTCGCGCTGCTGGCAGCTCAAGCAGGTCCACGTCGCCGAGACGACCAAGATCGCCGTCGAGCAGTACCGCGAGCCGTTCTCCTGGTTCTTCGGTGCGCTGCACAACCGGACGATGTTCGGCTTCCCCAACGAGAACCGCGACTACGAGTGGTTCCTCGACCACCGGTCGCTGCTGCTCGGGTCGCCGGAGAAGGTCCGCGACGACCTGCTGGAGTACCGGGAGTACACCGGCATCCAGAACGTCGCTGCCTGGTTCAACTGCGGCGGCCAGCCGCACCCGCAGGTGCTGCAGTCGCTCAACGCCTTCGCCGAGCAGGTGATGCCCGCCCTGCGGGCCGTGTGACCGACCCACCCACCCGGAGGTGACCGCACCGCACTGATCCGCTGCCGTCGACGCGACGGCGACGATCCCGGCGGCCGCGCACATGGCGCCGGGAGATCAACGACGATCACAGAGAGGTCACGACCGTGCCCAACGAGATCCACCCTGATCCGAGAACACCTCGTCCGGGAGCTCGGAACTGGCGCGCGCGCATCCGGGGGGTCGCCGCAGCCACCGGACTGGCAGTGCTGCTCGCTGGGTGCGCCGCGAACGGTCCAGCCGCGTCCGGAGCGGGTGGCGATACCGGGATGCCGCGCGGCGCATCGATCGAGGAGTACCGGGCGGCGTTCGCCGACGTCGAACCGATCGAGCTGCGGGCGCAGGTGCCCGCGGCACAAGGCACGGACTCCGCGCTGAAGTTCGAGGACTACTTCGCCGCGGTGACCGAGTGGTCGGGCGGGAAGATCACCTTCGACATCGCCTGGTCGAACGCGATCGCCCCGCCCGCCGAGGTCGACGACGCCCTCGCCGACGGCCGGATCGACATCGCGCTGGTCACCCCGCTCACCGAGCCCGCCCGCTACCGGGCCAACAACGCCCTGGTGTCGGCGTCGTTCGGCGGCAAGCAGACACTGGTGGTCGGGCAGATGCAGCGGCTGGGTTGGATGACCGAGGTCTTCTACGACACACCGGAGATGACCAAGGAGTTCACCGACCTCGGCGTGACTCCCCTGCTGCCCATGGTGCTGGCCGGCCCGGAAGCGTTGATCTGCCGCGAGAAGCTCGCCGACCACAGCGAGGTCCAGATCACCGCGGGCGGCACGTCGCAGGCGGCGCAGATCTCGGCGTTCGGCGGCATCCCCGTCTCCATCTCCTACGCCGAGCTGTACGAGAGCTTGGAGCGCGGCGTGGTGGCGTGCGTGACGAACAACCTGATGTTCGCCAACTCCATCGGGATCATGCCGATCGCACCGCACATCCAGATCGGTACGGACATCGGGTTCGGACTCACGCCGGCGACGCTCGCGGTCGGCACCGACAAGTGGGAGAGCCTCCCGCTGGTCGCCAAGCAGCTGCTGTTCGACCGGCTCGAGGTCTACATGGAGCGCGCGCTGGAGCTGTACTGGTCCGGCAGCCAGTCCGCGATCAAGGCGTCCCGGGATGCGGGCGGCTCGTTGTCGGAGTTCTCGCCGCAGATCAGGGCCGGTCTGATGAAGGCTCGCGATGAGCTGATGGCCGGCGTCGCCGCCACCTCGGACGGTGTCGACGGGGCTGCGCTGGCGAAGCGCATCGACGGCTCGATCACGAAGTGGCTCGGCATCGTCGAGGGCCTCGGCTACACCGATGAGTACGGCTACGCGGAGTGGGTCGACTGGTACTCCGACGGGAAGATCGACCTGTCCATGTACATGGACCGGCTGATCACGGAGCTCTTCGTCGCGCACCGGCCCGGCTAGCCTCCCGCGGTGGCGGGGTCCGGGGTCACCGGACCCCGCCACCGGTTCGTCGTCGGGGACTCGAAGCCCAGCTCACAGTGAGGAACGCCAGTGGTGTCGATGTCGAGAGCACTCCGCAAGGGCCTGTGGGGGATGAACGCGCTCGCCGCCGCAGTGCTGCTGACCATGATGCTGCACGTCTCGGTGAACGCGCTCACGCGGTCGTTCCTCAACCGCCCGCTGCAGAACACGCTCGAGCTGACGCAGTACTGGTACCTGCCGGTGATCGCCCTGTTCGGGCTGGTCACGGCGATGACCAGCGGCGAGCACCTGGGGGCCGGCATCCTCGTCGACCGGCTGCCGAAGCGGGTGGCCGACGTGGTCTGCGGCGTGCTGGGGATCGTCTCGACCGCGTTCTGCGCAGCCGTGACCTTCTTCAGCCTGCGTGAGGCCCTCGACAGCGCCCGCATCGGGCTGACCGGCGGGGCCACCGAACTGCCGATCTGGCCGGTCACGTTCGTCGCGCCGCTCGCGTTCGCGGTGCTGACCGTCCTCTTCCTCGCGCAGACCGTCGGTGAGCTGCGCCGGCCGGGCGCCGAGAGCCGGTCCCCGTCCACGGAAGAAGCGCGATGAAGGCGGCGAACGCGGTGGTGAACCGCGAACCGGCTGCGGTCGACGTGCTGCCGCTGCCCGCACCCCCCGCGGGCCGCGGCTCGCGCGTCGCGCTCGTCGTGATCGTCGCCGGGGCGGTGGCGGCGACCGTCGTCCTGTTCCTCCCCCTCACCCGGGAGGCGATCGGGCTGTCGGCGATCGCGCTCATGGTGTGCCTGATCGTCCTCAAGGTGCCGATCGCGATCGCGCTGTTCGTGCCGGCGGTGATCGGCATGTTCGCGCTGCAGGGGCCGCGACTGGTCGTCAACGTCCTGGGGTCGCTCCCCTACGGCTCGGTGGCGTCGTGGACGCTCAGTGTCGTCCCGATGTTCGTGTTCATGGGCCTGCTGCTGTGGCGGTCCGGCGTCACGGCGACGCTGTTCGACGCGGCGCGGGCCTGGGTGTCGTGGCTGCCCGCGGGGCTGGCGGTGAGCACGAACGTCGCCGGGACCGGGCTCGCCGCCGTCAGCGGCACCACCGTGGGGACGACGTACGCGCTGGCCCGGATGGCGCTGCCGGAGATGCTGAAGTCGGGCTACGACAAGCGCATCGCCATCGGCTCGGTGATGGCCGCCGGGCTGCCCGGCCAGCTCATCCCGCCCAGCATCCTGCTCGTCGTCTACGCCGGGGTCGCAGCGGTCCCGGTCGGACCGCAGTTGCTGGCGGGCATCGGGCCGGGGATCCTCGTCTCCCTCCTCGTGGCGGTCTCGCTGGTCGTCGTGGGCCTGATCCGCAAGCCGGCGGCCGCTGACACCGAGCCCGCGACCGCCGCACCGTCGCGGTGGCGGTCGCTGGTGCGCGCGTGGCCGGTGCCGGTGCTCGTCCTGATCATCGTCGGCGGGATGTTCAGCGGCATGTTCACCGCGACCGAGGCGGGGGCGGTCGCCGCGTTCTTCTCGGTGATCCTCGCGCTGCTCGCGCTGCGGCCCCGCGCCGGGCTGACGGCGATCGGCGAGGCGGCGGTGGGCGCGGTCGGCACGACCGGGTCGATCTTCTTCATCCTGATGGGCACCGAGGCGCTCAGCCGGATGCTCACGATCACCGGGCTGACCAAGGTGTTCGTGAACTGGGTCGGCGCGCTCAACCTGCAGGCGTGGCAGTTCGTCGTGTTGATGATCGTGGTCTACCTGGTCCTCGGGATGGTCATGGAATCCCTCCCGATGATGCTGCTGACCGTTCCGATCCTCATCCCCACGCTGAACAGCCTCGACATCCCGCTGATCTGGTTCGGGGTGTTCGTGGTGCTCATGGGCGAGCTGGCCGTGATCACCCCGCCGGTGGGCATCCTGTCCTTCGTCATCTACTCGGTGCTCCAAGACCCCGAGGTCACCCGCGGCCGCACGTTCAGCCTCGGCGACGTCTTCACCGCGTCGCTGTGGGTGCTGCCGCCCGCGTTGCTGCTGTGCGTCCTGATGATCCTCTTTCCGGAGATCGTGACGTTCATCCCCGACCTAATGGCATCCCGCTGACGCGCAGACCTGCTCATCGGAGGGGCGAGGCATGCTCACCTGGTTCGTCACCGGTTGTTCGTCCGGGCTGGGCCGCGCGCTGGCCGAGGCGGTCCCCGAACGCGGCGACCGGCTCGTCGCCACTGCACGGGACCCGCGAACGGTTTCCGACCTGGCCGAACGGTTTCCGGACCGGGTGCTGCCCGTCGCGCTCGACGTGACCGACCGGGCTGCCTGCGCGGCCGCCGTCCGCGCGGGTGAGGAACGCTTCGGCCCCGTCGACGTCCTGGTCAACAACGCGGGCCACGGCTACCGGGCCGCCGTCGAGGAAGGCGAGCCCGACGGGATCGCCGAGCAGTTCGACACCCACTTCTTCGGGCCGCTCGCGCTGATCCGCGCGGTCCTGCCCGGGATGCGCAGACGGCGGTCGGGGACGATCGTGAACGTCTCGTCGGTCGGCACGCGCTGGACCCCAGCCGGATCCGGCTTCTACGTGGCCAGCAAGGCCGCGCTCGCCACCCTGTCCGGATCGTTGTACGCGGAGGTGGAACCGCTGGGCATCCGGGTCGTCGTCGTCGAACCGGGCGGTTTCCGCACTGAGTTCACCGGCCGGTCGCTCACGGAGTCCGCCGTCGTCCTGCCCGACTACGCCGCGACGGCGGGGGCCCGGCGCCGCGCCGCCGACCGCAGCCACGGCACGCAACCGGGGGACCCGGTCAAAGGGGCGCAGGCCATCATCACGGCGGTGACGGCGGCCGAACCGCCGCGGCTGCTGCTGCTCGGTTCGGTCGCGACGGCGCGGTTCGACGCGCGCGAGGCAGCTGACCGCGCCGAGGTGGAAGCCTGGCGGAAGGTGTCGGAGGGCACCGACTTCAGCCGGTGATCCCGAACAGCGCGGCGAGCTGCGGCAGCGCGCTGCGCGCCACGATCTCGATGCGCGGGCCCGCGGACTCCGCGACGAGGTACCGGGCGTGGCCGAAGTCGGCCTCGACTGCGTAGCCCTCGTCCGCCAGCCCCCGGGTCGTCGCGTCGAGGTCATCGCACCAGTAGCCGAGGTGGTGGAGCACGAGCTCGCCGCCGCTCTCCCACACCGAGCCCGGCCGGTCCTCGATCAGCTCCAGGTACGGCGGTCCCGCTTGCGAGTACACCACTCGCACCTGCCCGTCCGCGGGTCCGCGCTCCTGGACGTCCGACCAGCCGGTACCGAGCACGGCGGAGAGCAGCGCCATCGATTCGTCGAGGCGCGGAACGACGATTCCGACGTGGTACGGCGTCTGCATGTCCAACCCCTTCCGTCAGCAATTCACAAATCCACACCCGAGCGGCCCGTTCCGCCCTGTGCGGGAGCCATGAACACCGTGCCGTTTCTGGTGCTCGCAGCACATCCGCCGTTAGCGGGCCCGCTGCCAGACTGCCCGTCGGGACGCAGGAACCCGCATTCACGCTCGCGTTTCTCCCGTAGAGAAGGCCTCCTGGAGGAGTTCGTTCGATGACGACCGCAACCGATCGCGAGGGACCGGGCCACGAGCCGGGTAGGTGGTGGGTTCCCGACGGGAACCGCGACTGGCAGGAGGGCGATCGCCCGCCCGGGAACTTCGGGAAGCTGACGATCCACGATGTCACGCTGCGCGAGGGCGAACAAGGCTACGGGGTGATCCTGACGGCCAAGGAGATGGTCAGGATCGCCGAGGAGCTGATCCGCGTCGGCGTCCCCCGGCTGGAGATGTGGCCGATCCTCTCCCGGGAGAACACCGAGGCCCTGACCGAGATCTCGAAGCTCAGCCCCGATCTGGACACCTACGCGCTGGTGCGGCCCGGGTTCCAGGAGGACCTCGATCTCGCCCACCGCTGCGGCGCCGCCGGGGTCATGGTGTTCACGCTGTCGCTCAACGACTGGATCGCCGAGCACGCGCTGCGCAAGAACGCCGACCGGATCGTCGACGAGATCGTGGAGGGCATCGCGCTGGCGAAGTCCGACGGCTTCAAGGTCGTGTGCGGCCCCGGCGACGCGTTCCGCACCCCGCCGGCCCGGCTGCGGCGGCTGTTCTCCGAGGCGGTCGAGGCGGGCGTCGACAGCGTCAGCGTCAACGACTCGCTGGGCCAGGCGCTGCCGAGCACGTTCGAGGCGCTCACCCGCGAGGTGCGCACATGGGTCGGCAACCGGGTGGAGATCGAGACCCACTGCCACAACGACTTCGGGATGGCCACGGCGAACACTCTGGCCGGGGTGCGCGGCGGGGCGGATGTGGTGGAGTGCGCCGTCAACGGCGTCGGCGAGCGGGCGGGCAACGCGTCGTTGGAGGAGGTGGCGGTCGGCGCGGAGATCCTGCTCGGCCTGGACACCGGCCTCGACCTGAC
>Ga0065720_1019987_pt1 | contig 17971 bp, 10 predicted proteins | sample Thericmetagenome_FD_59107 | JGI IMG/M metagenome (GOLD analysis project Ga0065720, IMG submission 59107) | Thermophilic microbial communities from the Joint Bioenergy Institute, California, USA of rice/straw/compost enrichment - eDNA_2 v2... | ecosystem: Engineered > Solid waste > Grass >...
CCAGCCATAAAATTGACTTCGTTATTGAGGTTCCCAGTCTCGGATTATTTACTTCTATGCTGGGAATTCTCCCTATCCAAAAGACCTGCCTTTATTTGTCTCAATTAAAGGACATTAATGTCGATAAGCCCAGAAATTTGGCCAAAACTGTGACTGTCCAATAAGATATTTTTGAATAAGTCTCTTTAATTCAATTTTTATACTTTACTCTTAGTAACTACCCTGAATAATATATATCCAAAACTATATTGAAGCCTTCTTGCCCTTAGAAAGAGAATTTATTTATCTGCTTGAACAGAAAATATATAAATTTAATTTGGGGATCAAATGCTTAGGAAAGCTTTTTTGAGTCTTGGAAAAATGACCAAGCTGGTCAACCCTAGAACCAGCCTGCCTTATCCTGTGTTGAATGTTCTCTTCCCATATACAAATAATTACTATTTCTCTACAATGCCGACAAAGGCCCAGGAACATGAAAATGAAATAGTTGTTGAAGACGAGGAGGACATTTCTGATGATGAAGAGAGCACAGGGATCAAGAAACAGAGATCCCAAAGACACTTTAATGAGGAGACTTTGCAACAAGAGGAATGCAAATTTGTCGAAGCTGGAGATAAATTGCTAATAAAAAGTCATTTTGGCCTGTTTGAGCTTAAGGGAAGCCTTATTCCTCAAGAAAAAATTAAGAATATAAAGACATTGTATTACCTAAGAGACGGAGTTCCATCGAACTATGTAAGGAAGATTCTCAAGGCAGATCCACATTGCTTAGTTATATTCGAACCTTCTTCTCACTATCCAAACATGAGAGCCATATACAGAAGTTATCAGAAGAAGCTATACATGCAATTCTATGGAACTAAGAAGAAGCCTAGAAATCCTTTCAAGAATTGCAAGAGTAATAAAGAAATTTTCAACCTTAGCAGAAGAATTAAGATTCAGATCAAGTCTTTATTGACTAGAATTTGTATTATAGTGAACTACGATGCCTCCCTACGTATCAGAGGTGAGAATGTTCCATACTCTGACACTCTAAAATCACTGCTCCATCCTGAAAAGACTGCTAAAGACGACACCAAAGTTGGATTTTATAAGCATGATTACTTGATTCCAGTGAGCTATTGGCAAGGTATTCACTCCTCTGATCAATGGGAAAAAGCGGGAATACCAGTCGAATTTCTTGGAGGAAAGAAAATATATCCTCTCTACAGTGTCTGGCCGCCCACCAATCAACACTATTTGACCTTGCTAAACGACTATCTTGAAGAGAATAAAGACATCATAAAAGCCAAGAAACCTATCCTGGAGATAGGATCAGGCACAGGAGTACTCAGCTTCATGCTGGTTCATAAATGTGGTTGCAAAGACATCTATGCTATTGACTCTAATATCAAAGCCGTTGAATGCACAAGATATAATGCCCAGATCCTAGATGTGGCAGGAGCCATTAAAGCATTCCCTATGGATTTAGTTCAGTCTGTCAATGAGAAAAAGAGTGAAGAAAACCTAAAGAAATTAAAGTAAGAGTATTGTTTTACATGAATATAATTTATTAGCTTCCCTAAAAAGTATGAGCTGATCATTGCCAATCCCCCTTGGATAACAGCTTCCAAGCTAAATACTGAACATGAATTGGACAATGGTATTTTTGATCCCAATGAAGAAATGCTGGTCTCGATATTCAAATTTGCAAGTAACTTGTTCTAATTATATTCTTTAAGCATTAGGCCAACATCTAACTACTGAGACTCCTTTAACCAAAAATGGAGTGTTACTCTTGTATTATAGTGACTTATCTCAGATTCTTGAATTGCAATCACCTGATAGGATTGAACAACTTTGTAATGAGTATAAATTGGTGTTGAGAAAGACTATGTCCACCAAGTTCTCGGACGTCCAGGTTCGTAGAGAAGTAGATCATGATCCTTTAATTAACTTCAAAAATCAAGCAAAGATATTCTTGTATGAGATTACTAGAATGTAAGAATGAAAATCATGTTGTATTTTGATTCGTTTTGTTTATATGGGCCTTCAAAAGATTCATACCTAAAAATTGTTCCATGACACACCAAAGTGTAGAAATTTGAAAATCAGAATCCTTTTGGAACTATGCTCTTTAGCAAGTAAGAAAGAGATTTTTGTGCAAATACCTTTTTTTTCCCCCCTATAGAAATTCAAGAGAACACATCTTGATTTTGTTGAACAATGTGAGTAGTAGTGTCTCTTTTAGTAGAAGGAGGAATACCACCCGAGATTGGCAGCTCTTTCTGGATAGATTTACTACTTCGGAAGCCTTCTTTATAGACCTACTTACAAGACTAGGTATGAGAGGGGGTAGGTTCATATGTGTTTATCCTTTCTTTATTTGGACTTACTGTTTTGACATTATTTACTGGTTTTGAGATGATTTCTGAAGATAGAGAGTGAGTATAGTAAATTTTCAAGAAATTATGTGTTTTATTGTAGGAACCATGAATTAAAGGTTTAAATAGGAACGTAAATTGATGTGTAAGTTATAATGAATATATTGCTTACTCATTATAATCGTAATGTTCTTTCTAAGAATAATCTAATTTCTTCACTGACAATTTCTGGGTTATCAAAGTTGGCAAAGTGCCTTGTGTTAAGCTTAACGAAATCTCGTTTTTCATCGAATTGACTGAAGATTTTGTAATAATTTGCCATCATGCTCGGTCTGACATACATAGAGTTGGTTCCGAGGATTCTGACAGGCCCAGGATAGGGTGCCTTAATATCTTCTGGTTGAAATAATACAGTGACTTGATCTAACATTCTCTTATATAACACCTCGATATTCATCTTCCATTTTTTCTTTCCATCAGGCAACTCAACTAGCTGACTCATAAGATGGCCCAAAAATTCAGGACTCTTAATTTGGGTTGCAATGATCTCTCTGATCTTTTCTTTTGGCTGATCCAGATTCAAATCCTTGAGGAAGTCAATGAAAATTTTATTCTTCATTCCAATTTGATGTTCAGGATCTTTACTATAATCAAACACACCAACATCTAAAATAATTCCTCCTTTGCAGTATTCCGAGTAATCACAGAGAAATTTCATTGCTATTCCACCTCCATAGCTATGTCCAAACAGAACATTATCTTTTCCAAGGTTCTTTTCCTTTATAAAATTATGAATATCAGTAAGATTTTCATCAATGTGCATAGAATCCGTCCATTCAGAGTCCCCATGATTTCTAATATCCAAAGCATAGATATTGACCAATTTTCTTATGGGCTCTACATTTAAAACTCTCTCTAAACTAGAATTAGTGAAAAGAAAACCATGTAGAGCGATTAAGTTTGTCTTCACTCCAGGAATTAAGCAGGGATAATATGTGTATCCTAACTTCATTGGCTGTATACTCCCAAATGCCCTTTTTAACTGACTCCAAGACTTGAAAACTGTATGGGAGGAAATCTGCATTAAATTCGCAGTATTAAATTTATTAATTAAGAATGCTACAGAAATCCTTATATTAAATTGTTTCTCTCAATCTTTTGTTTTGCTTATCTGGTCTTTTGTCCCACGTAGAGGTATTTCAGGAAAATTCAGATATCCATATTGTCCAAAAGTGATCACATAAAGTAAATTTGAGGAGTAAGAATGAATAAGATGATTATTGTTAAGCTGACCTATTTTTGATATTGACAACCAAAAACAAAAAAGTTCAAGTTGTAAATTATAGAAAAAAAATTTATGATGAATCTAGATAAATATCCCTAAAACTGGAGGGGAATGGATCAATGATTTCAGGTTCTTGTGGATGGATTACACTTTGAAGAAATTGAGAAACTTCAGCAGTAAAGAGGTAGGGTTGAGAATAATGTACCCAGTGATCAGCGTTCTCTATCCATACCAGATCTCTTTGCTTAAGAAATTGCTCAAATGGCTTGTGAAAAGTATGAACAATATCAGGAGCAACATAGTCAGACTTTTCTCCACAGATCACTTTCACTGGGCCAGGATACGTCTTGTTTCCTCTATAATCTAGATCCTTGATGATCTGACTCATATAGTTCTTGAGGATACTATCTAGGTTAATTCGCCATTTATATTGGCCATGAATGTTCACCAAATTAGACGCAAATAATTCTCCTTCAGCTAGGCTATCAGCAATCTCAAAGATCTCTGTCCTAATATGTCGAATGTCTTGTTTAAGGTTAATCTGTGAGAGCTTTTGGAATTTCCAGAGAAGATCTTCTGGGAATGTGAACCGATAATCATCCCGATAATTATACGGAGCTAAATCCACGACTACTACCCCTTTCATAGCTTCGGGATATGTAACAGCCATCTCCATTGCCACTCGAGCACCCATGCTATGTCCTAGAACTATCAAGTCTGGTCCAAGCCTATTTTCTCTCACGAAATTGTAAACATCATCTGCCATTTCTTTATAAGTCATTGATTCTTTGTGTTCAGAGTTCCCGTGGTTGCGCAGATCGACCATATAGGTATTGACGAGTGAGGATATCATAGGGGACTTGACCACAGACTTGAAACTTCTACCAGAACCAAGTATTCCATGCAGCATGATCAGGTTCCACTTGGAATGCGGATTTTTGCAAGGTTCATATATGTGATGAAGTTTAGCTACTGATGAGAATTGGAAGGCTTGGTTTGCTAGGTAGGTTGAAAAAAGCTGTTTTTTTGCTATTCTCAGGAACATGTCAGAAAATAATTATTTAAATTTAATAGATATACTTAAAGAACTTCCATTAAGACTTTCGACATAATACAAATATAAACAAAAAAAAGTAATATCCATAAGAACTTTCATAGTTTTCATTAGTTATTAAAAAGAATATGTTCTGCCGGCTCTCTTGCCACCGTCACCTTCAATGAACTCTTCTGGAGATAATCCAGCATTCTTTTTAAGTAGTGTGAAGAGTCTTGCTTTTGCAGCTTGACCGTAATGCAGTAGGCTCTCTGATAATGCTCACTAGCCTTATCCGAATCTCCAACTGCCCTATACACTTCAGCTATAGTCTCATGAGTATTTGAGATCTTAGTATGGTGTTGTCCATAGATATTATGGTAAATTTTTAGTACTTTATAGAAACATTTGAGGGCGGCTTGATACTTCTTTTGTGAATGCAAGACTAAAGCAATGTTGTAGTAAGACTGAGCGACAACTCTATGACCTTGGCCAAGAATTTTCTCTCTTATAGTCAGGGATTTATTATAGTAATCCATGGCCTCCTCATATTTCTCTTCACTCTTATATGAATTTCCGATTGCTTCGTACACACTGGCCACTTCTGTATGTTCTTGGCCAAGTATTTTTTGGTAAATTTCTAAAGACTTCATGTAGTATTTTATTGCTTCTTGGCAATTTTTCTTCCTACGTAGCACTCTTCCAATGTTGTAGAATGAGTCAGCAACAATTACATTATCCTCGCTGAAAATTGACTCTCTTATCTGGAGGGTCTTCTTGTAGTTTTCCATAGCAAGATCAAATTTCTCCATACAATAGAATGCATTTCCTATAACTTCATACACATTAGCCACCTTAGGGTGGTTCTCTCCATGTAGTTTTAAGTATAAGTTTAGTGCCTTTTTGTAGTTCTCTATTGCAGCATCATACTCAGAATTCTCGTGGAAGTTCATTCCCATAAAGTAGAAACAATAGGCCACAGGGAGACTCTCCGGTCCGAAGAGTTTCTCCCTTATCTTCAGGGCCTTTTTGTAGTAAGCAAGGGCCTTATCGAAGTTTCCGAGTTCTCTATATGCACTTCCAATATCATTAAAAGTATTTGCAATTTCACTATGCTCTTCCCCGTGGTACTTCTTATAAATTATCAAAGCTTTCTGGTAATGAAGTATAGCGTTCTTGTGGTCTTCCTTCTCAGTATAAAAGTTGGCAATAGCCCAGTAAGAGTATGCAATATTGATATGGTCCTCTCCAAAGATTTTCTTCCTCATTTGAAGAGCCTGTAAATAATATTCTTTTGCTTGGTCATATTTTCCTTTCTTAGAATAGCAGTTACCAAGGCAGTCATATGTCGAAGCAACTCTGCAGTGTTCCCCAAGACATTCATAGTATATGTCCAGGGCATGGGAATAGTACTCAAGTGCTTCGTTGAACTCCTTCATGCTATACTTCACAAGTCCGAGGTTAAAGTAAGTATCGGCAGTAAATTGGCTTTTCTCTCCGAAGAAGGCAAGTCGAATTGCAAGTACTTTTTGATGAAATTCAAGTGATTCTTTGTGTAACCCTTGAGAGTTAAGAGTAGTGGCAATATCTTCATAAGCATTAGCGGCATAGGGGTCGTCAGGTGCGAAGACTTTCAAGGCCATTTCTAGCCTTTTCTCCAAGCATTCTAGAGCTTCCTTATAATTTCCTTGATGTTTATGATATATTCCTATAAATCTTGTGCAAATCGCAATTTTAAAATGGTCATCTCCGTAGATCTTTCTATAAATGTTCATGGCGTTTTGGAAGAAAACCCAGGCTTCCTTATACTCATTTTGCGAAAGCTTAATTAGCCCAGCATCCTCGCACAAATTTGCTAGTTTTATGTTTGTATCTCCAAGGGCATTCTTTATCATTTGAATGGCCTTAGTTATAAACTCAAGTGCCTTTTGGTCCTCTTGATAGTTATAATAAATTCTGCCAAGCCACTGGTAACCACTTGCCATGAAAACATTCCTGCTCTGCTCATGCCCAGTAGCAAATAAACGCATTTTCATCTGTAGGGACTCATTTTCTAGACTCAGGGCTGTATCATCATTTCCGATGGCTCTATACAATCTGCTCAACTGGGAGAGAGAAGTGGCTACATCAAGGTGGTCTTGGTCACCATAGTAACTTTTTCTAATTTCAAGTCCTTTGGTCACATATATTCTTGAGTTTTCATATTCCATTTTATCATAATACACATTCCCAATGTCTGCGTAGCTCTTTGCTACCATTGGACTTATCTCGGGGTATATTCTCAGTTTTATCTGTAGAGACATTTCGAAGCTGTGCTGCGATTTGTCCATGAATTCCCTGGCTTTTTCATAACCTGACATAATATAACAGACATCACCGTAATTTTCATAAAGCTTGCTAAAAATCTGACCATGCTCAGATAATTCATCTAAAGACATTTGGTCAATAAGCTGATCAACTTGAAAGTCAATATGCATTTCTCTGATCTTATAGATCTTTTCAGTAACGTAGTAAAGACAAAGTATATTGTTCATTATAATAGTTGTGAATAAACTTTTCTTCCCAAATTTCTGAATGCTTAAGTCTAGAGCTTTATTAAAAGCCTCAATAGCTTGATCATATTCTCCAAGCCTGGCAAAGATGCATCCTTGGTTATTACTGAGTGCAATAGCGGTATAAGGTTTGGAATTGACACCCTTGGCTGCAGTGGCTATAGCTTTTTCGAGGAACATGAGGGCAGATTCGTGGTCACGGTTCTGAAATGCTGATACAATCTGTTTATTGTAAAAAAGAATGGGATTATCTCGGGCATTTTCATCCATTTCGAGGGAAAGATAGCTTCTGCTGGGGTCTAGCTGTTCTGTCACTCGAAGGGATTTTCTTTCGAAGAATAGACGTACTTTAGAATTAAGAAAGAACTATTTTGGTACCTTCTTCAAAAAATGCCAAGATTATCACTTCAGAGAAATCATGGAGCTGAAATTCTAAGGAGGGTTATGGAAACAATGTATTACACTGTACCTTGTTGTATATTGGAGTGGTCTTCAGATTCTATTCTAGTTTTCTCACTCATATTGATTATTTTAAAGTTAATTTATTGGTCTTATAATCTCGCCCTAGAGTCTGCAGATCAGAGAATTTATAAGTCTTAGTCGAGGACTATGACTGACCTACTTGGATCTCATTCAAGAAGCAGGAAAAAAATCCTTCCATCTATAATGATATCAAGGATTATTTTTTGAGTGAAATTATAGGCAGATCGAGCTTTCGAACTATATTATAAATCAATAAACTAGGTCTTAACTGCACTTGATATTTGTTGATTTTTTGTACAGTATTCATCATGTTTACAAGATTCACTCCTCTTCATTCTCTTTGATTAGATAGTCTTCACTATTGAACATGTTTTAAAATATTCCAGAGTAAAAGTCGTTGATCATTTCTAGAGGATTTGACCCCTTTCGTGATAAGGAAATAGATCACTAGTATGAGCCTGTAAAGTCAAGAATTTGATCAATCACTGTTCCGCTGTTCAGTATTTCAAACAGTGGCCAAAATCTTTGGTTGATTCTCACTTTAGTCAGAGAAATGTTCTCAGTATGATCATAGTATGATAATTGTAGTCCTTGATATTACACAATTTACTAAGGTTTAGGAATTGGTGCAATTTCAAAAATGATAATGAGGCATAGAAGAAATGAAACCATCATCGATAAGAAAAATTTAGAATTGGAACAATCATAGTAGATGCAGTATCGCAATGAAGATCACTTTGAAATAGAATTGAACGAAAGAGATGAGACAGGAAAATAGATTTAAAATTGGAACGACTAATAAGATTGCACTGTCAATTCAACTTTATCACACTCAAAAGGTGTCAGTTATAAAGGGAAAAATACGCTGAAAACACAATTTGTGCAGTAGAAGATGTATATGTTTGTTTTAACTTTTGAACAATGTGTTAATCTAACTTATGACTCAGGATATATGATTTTCTTGGAAGTGATTACAGCCATTCGGATATTCACTACAGTGATTTCTTGTTAGGCTTGCCAGAGCCAGATTGAGGTGGAGACAGGCCATAAAATAAATGTAAGATACTGATTTGTTATAAATATCAAGTAAAGAATACCCCAGTCAACTCAGCAATAGACCTCATTACTCTATCTATATCTAAGAATCGAAATAAATTTAAAAGCATCGGGCATGGATAAAATATTCCAGACCTGCATTATTTTGCTCATTCAAGTTGCCTTGTCTGGGTCAGTGACTCTCTACATCAACAACAATCATAAGTATCCAAATCCAGATGGTTCTAGGGATAATCCTTATTATTCCTTCCAGGAAGCAGTTGAAGCAGATGTTTTCTCAGATATTTCAAGCTCAGACTTTACAATCATTTTCGCTACCTCTAATACTATATATCAGGTCTCTTTCCCGTCCGAATTCTACTTAAACAACAACAAATTGATTAACATGACCTTTTCATCAGGTGTAAATGATCTCAAAGGGGCCGAATGCTCTATTTACCCAACTATTGAAATCCAGAATAACAACTACAGTAGCCCCGGGCTCACTGGGGATAATATTCATATTTCCATGAACAAACTAATCGTTACTATTCCTGAGCAGTCTAATCTTGGAGTAGCCTTGAATTTCAAGTCCACATCCACATTAAATGGATACTTTAGCAATATGTGCATAATGAGTCGCTCGTTTTCCAGTACTAAACCCTACATGCTAGGCTTTCGTGCTGATATTGAAATGAATCTAGCCTTTGAGAATATAGCCTTTATTGGACTTTACAATGAGGAAATGAATGGGATGATGCAAGCAAACCTCCCCACCAAGGCTAACATAAGCATTAACAATATGAATATCTCCATTAACTCAGAGGATTCTAGTACATCTTATTCGGGGATTTTCAAATTTCAAAGTGCAAGTTCAAGTCCTACTCAGATTATTACAATTAATCAGAGCATATTAACTGGAGCTATAACAACACCGGTAGCTGGGGCTGGCCTTCAACCTGCTCTCTTTGAAATTTCGAATATCTCTTCCGTACAAATAATGAACTTCAAGAGTGATAGCTTTATCAGTTATCGAAATTATAGTGGATTTATAATTCAAGAAGCTTCTACCATCACACTTGATCAAGTGTCTATCAAGAATATGGAATATCTGATTAGCTCTACAACAAGCTTTTTCATTGTAAAAAACAATCAGAATAATCTGAGCCTACATATGAGCAATATTGTGATAGCAGATTCCACAAGAGTTTCCCTTCTGTCTGTAACAGGGTATATTACAGAATTCAAGGTTTCAAATGTAAAAATTTCGAACTTGTTTGTTGGTACCTTGATAACTGAGACTAATTCTCTGTTTGGAATTACAGCATATCCCCTACCTAATAAGATCTACAATGAAAGTACACCATTATCCTTCAAAAAAATTAACATGACAAATTCAGATCTTCAAGCTCGAATTATCTATGCTGAAACCATAGGAGCAGCCACTGAAGCAGACGACGAATACTTCTTGATCCCATGTTATAGAGTGGAAGTTAAAGATTCTACTTTTACTGAAAACAGATTCTTTAGCATACAAAATCTCAAGACTTATCAGGGATTCCTCGTCCTTTCTACGGATTTGTCTGTAACTAACACAGAATTTGCAGGGAATATCTGGAGCAATTTTGAAATTTTTGCTGATGCTCTTCACACCTCTAACATCCTCCTCTCTGGAAATTCATTTAATCAAGAGATTTTTTATCAAACTAAACTCATAAACGCTAATCCATCGGAAGATTTTGATAATGGATATGGATCGACATTGAGATATAGAACAGTTTTGTTGGAGAAATCATCCTTCCAAGGAATACAATTTTTCGACCAGAGCCAACTAATTCAAAGCCAAGCCCCATTCTTGATCATGACAGGTAATATCTTCCGGGATTTTACATTCACAAACTCCTCTTTTGTGATTATTAAAGGTGTTAGCCAAGTCTGCGCTGGATCAACAACCAGAAATTCGACTGTTGAGCAGAATGTATACAAGAATTATCCTCAGGTTATCACTTCTTTCAGCATTGCCTTCACAAATTATTGCAATGGGTCTTGCTATTTCTCTATGATAGCCAATAATACATTCTCTTCATCCTCAATGACAAATGCAATGAATAGTTACTTTGATCTTCTGAGCTTTACTCCCCAAGAAATTGGCTACTCAACCTTTATCATCACAAATAACATTGTTAAAGAATTAGAGAGTGATTTTGGCCTTTTTCGTATCCCTTCAACTGAAGGAGGAGCAATAGTTCACAATAATGTTATCGTCGATTCTTCATTGTCTTGCACAATTTGTTTGGGAGATGTGGCCTGGGTTTCCCTCGAGAACAATTCTCTGGTGGGGCTTCATGGAGTTAGCTCGGTGATATATGTTGATCCATTCAACAGCAAGCTATCAATTGCTAATACAGTGATAGCAAATTCAAGATTCAACCAGACCTTTATGCAAGTGGAAGTTGAATCCTGTAGTTATATAAAAGTCAATACAATCACTGTTGCTAATTCGATTATTTATGTGGGAGGAATTCCTGACTTATTCAATGGAATCATGCTATCGATCACAAATCAGACGACCACTGCCACCATCAGCCTTGAAAATGTCAGGCTAAATGTATCTTTCGCATCCTTTATCGTACCCAAATCTGGATATTATGATATCCCACTTTCAGCCTTTGTCTTTGCTAAACTCCAGGGCCTTGGGCAAGTCATCTTACAAAATATTGTTCTAGGAATAGTTAATCAAAAGGCAGCTGCTTTCCAACTACTGGCTGCTTATGGAGAGCATATTAGTTTTGACAGATTAGAATTCAATCCTCATAAAATCTCCTCATTATCAACTGATTTCATAACCCTTGTGACAAATCATCTGGAACTCTCTAATGTACTTATATATGATCTTCCAACCCATCAGTTCCAAGGGGCTAGATCCAACCTTATCCATCTAATCTCCGTTTCTACCGAAGCTACAGTGACACGATTACAATTGATAATTTCAGACTTGTCAATACTGAGCCAGACGCTATCAGAACTTCAAACATCATATCAATAGATACGGTTAATAATGAACTCGTCTTTGTTTTTCAAAATGCCCAGATTACAAACACACTTAATGACATTATTTGCCTGAACATTGGGAATACCTTAGTCAAGTCTGCCAGAGTCTCCTTCAATAATGTCACTGCACAAATGTCTGTCTCAAATCTCTTTATTGTGGATGGGGCTGACCTAGAAACTTTCTCTCTCTCAATCTCGGACTTCACAGAGACAGGAGCCCCTTACCAAGTAGCTGAAGTTCCGTTCTTGTTCAACTCATTCATCAAAAACCTTACAATCAATATGTTCAACGTTACAGCTATCCATTCGAGTCTTATTTTATCTACAAGTGCCTATGCCTCTGTCGTTGCAAAGCACATAACAGTCTCACAAACAGGAAAAAGTGGAAATCTGATAGATCTTAGCCTCTCACAAGACCTTTTCTTCAATGCAAGTGATATATCTACCTCAGAAAGTCAAGGCCAGAGCCTACTCATTGTCAAAGGAAGTAATATTGAGAAATCTCAAGATACCTCTCCCGCTTATTTCATCAACTTTGAGAATATTGCTTCCCAGAATAGTTCCTACAAGTTTCTAATAATTACTACACCAGACGATTCTAATCTATCTCCGAATATTACAACACGGTTTAGCAACATAACCTGCACTTCTTTCAATGGCTCTCTTCTTGAAGCTTCAGTACCTCTCACCTTAACTGTTGAGAATGTAGCGGTCACAAATGGAAACCCATCATCTTCATTTATCAATTTTACTTCGAACAGTAACAAGTCTTCAGATGTTAAGATTAGTAATTTGTCTCTTGTAGGCCTTGACTATGGTAGACAATCTAAGAACATCCCAATACATTTACAAATAGCGAAGTGAATATAAGCAATCTGAATTGTCGACTAAACAAGAATTCCTATGCATATGGAGGTTGCCTCTATCTAAATAATGCTACCTACAGCATTCAAGATAGCTCATTTATTGATAATTATGCCAGAGTAGGAGGAGCAATTTACACATTCTATTCAAAATACACAGTATTAAAGAATAATACGTTCCAGAGAAATGAGGCCTTACGTTATGGAAACGATAATGCCACTCAGCCTGCTCTAGCAGTCCTCTTGAACAAGACGAAACCAGACATATCACCTTATTTGCTGACTTACTACAACTTCACTATAAACCCAGCCACAGTGGAGGGGAATACTATCTCCTATAACCTTACAAATGTTTCTAGTGCAGCTCTTAATGTGACAGATTTTTACATTTATTTGCAAGATCACTTCAATCATACAATTAACTACATAGAAGAAAGACCTTTGATCACTCCTTCCTATCCTGTGAGCCTTATCCAGGAAGAAAATGATTCTATTGTACTAGTCGGAACTAGTATCAAGTTACCAGAGCCCAATTCCATGAGCTCCTTGATCTTGGCCATTAACTATCTATCTACAGATTTATATCTCAATATCAGCTTTACTCCCAGGCCTTGCTATATAGGAGAATTCTTTGATCCAGATAGTCATCAATGCCAGCTCTGTCCTCCAACCTTCTATAGTATTAATACTAGCATAGGATGCAGTGAATGTCCTTCAATACACATGCAGTGTAGGGGCGGCAACATCTTCGACTTAGAGAGAGGATATTGGCTGTTCCCTAATACTTCTGAGCTAATTGCCTGCCATGACGATGGAATAAAGAGATGCAAAGGAGGACTTAGCTTGGACAGCCAATGTGAACAAGGATATAGAGGGGCTTTGTGCCAGGCTTGTGATTATGAACAAGATTATACCTTGGCATCAGGGAGTGTCTGCATTAAATGCGACGATGATGTCTTTATGATGGTATTGAAATATTTAGGGGTGTTCCTTATAGGATATCTCTATGAACTGTATTTCTTCTATGCTACTGTGGTCTCCAACAGCAATTTTGTGAAGCTATTCCTCATGGAGTCAGACACCACTATGGAGAGAATTGAATTCAAGCAGAAATATTATCAAGGTATTCTCATGAGATTGCTTACCAACTTCACTCAATTCTCCTACATTATCTTTATATATGCCCAGTACAGTTTCCTGGAAATTGTTGGGTTGGTTGATCAGGCCCAATCATACTTCTCATTTATTTCAAATCCTTCCACCCAGCAAAGCTCCTCACTGGAATGCCTGTTCCTAAAATTTGGTATTCAACCTGATGAGATCCCCTACTTCAAAATGAAATATTGGCTCGCCCTTCCCATGCTCAAACTTCTTCTAACTGTCACAATCCTCATTATAGGCAAATTCAAGGGTCGAATCAACAGGCTAAAGGATAAAATACTCATTATTATTCCTATTTTATTGCTTGATGAGCAGCTTGGATTACTTGTGAACCTTGGCAGATTCTGCAACTGTATACTTCCCTGGGTGGATGACTATGGGTTTATGCAACTAGACACTTCTATTCACTGTGGAGACCCTAACTATGACAGCTTTGTTCGCGAAATTATTATGCCTGCACTTGGGTTCTGGGGTATAGTGGTTCCTCTAGCTATCTTTGTGATTATTTTCAGATCAAGAAATAAGCTTGATAATCCTAAAACAAGAATCCGTTATGGAGGTATCATTAATAGTTACAAGCCAGAGGCCTATTATTGGAACTTTGTTATTATGGTGTTCAAGCTAATCTTGCTTGTCTCCCTCATTTTTATTAAAACGACAAGTACAGCTTATCTCACAGGTTGTATAGTCATAGTGGCTTACTACATTATTTTTAATCATATGCAACCTTACTCAGCTCCAGAGTTTATGGAAATTGAGAGATATTCTATATTAACTTACATGGTAACTCTGTTTTTGATGGGATATGCAGGGACTAATGATGATTTGGTGGTTCTAATAGGAAGTGGGGTGATCATCTTGATCACTAACTTGGCAATGCTATTTGGAATATTGAGGAAGTGCTTCCTTGGATTCTTAAAGGCAAGAAGAGAAAGACAGAGATTTGCAGCTACTCAAAGTGATATCGTGTTTGACGAATCGGTATATGAGGAATTTGCAGACACGAAGAGAACAATTAGTATGGCCCTCCTTGCAGAGGAATAAGTAATAACTTCATTTAATTTGCAGATAAATTTTGTTTCTCTTTTTTTTTTTGTTCATAATAGTATTTGTGATAAGCAGGTATTTTTGGATCAAGGCTAATTGAAATATTTCCAGGAAAATATAAGTGAATCGTACGTAAACAGTGTAAATTACTAATAAGCATCGAACCAATGAGATAAGTGTAACACTAAAATAAAGATACATTTGCATTCATATCATTTGTTATGATTTGAATGTTATTAATTTCCTTTGAGGTCGAGCATTGTAGAACTTAGTCATCTTGCTCAGGAAATAGTCTTTGTGCCAGTTCAAAATATCTCTAAGATCCCTTAGGAAGTCGATATACTCTTCATTAGGCAGAGAGGCCATATCTTTAGTGGTTCTCTTGAGGTTACCCACTTGGCTGTTTCCTCCAACTTCTGAGGTTGTAGATCTGACTGAAAGTAGACCTTTTCTAACCTTCTTCTTTTCTGCTTTGGCTTTAGAGGCAAGTCTTTGAGCATTTTGGACAACTTTAAACACATCAAACTTTCTCTTAGGAACTGTTCCTTCCGCAACTGTCAGCCTAAAACTCTTAAGGCAAGGGAAAAAATGTTTACGTTAAAGGATTAGCCACTTGAGAAATGTTTTCTGTGGGAGATTGAGAGATTTCGAAATGGTTAGGATTGACGCTGCTCCTTCTGCTCAATTCTCCGTCTCCACTCTCATAAGTTAGAGTGTTAGTTCTTCCAATACAATTTAGAGATATGAAAATACCATGAGTGACAAGCAGATCTGAATCATATTGACGATCACTTATAGATGACTCAGATGAATCTAGAAGTGAGGCTCGGAGCTCCTTTAAGGATTCCACGCTGAAAGGTAATGCATAGAGATCCCACATATATTCATCTCGGTGGAAAAATTTAAACTCATTATTGGGGATTCTTCTGCCGACATGGGCCAAGACTTGGAACAACTTGGAAAGTACATCATTGTAGCGACCAGTAGCTCCACCATAAAAGATATCTTTACTCTCGTAAATTTGCCTCTTATCTTTGAAAAGGTCTTTGAAGTGTCTCCAGAAACCATATTTCAAATATTCTACTTCGAATCTGTTCCAGTTCTTGTGGACTATGAACCACTTGTTATTAGAGTCTCTGAAAATGAACTTTCCAAGTCCTCCTTTCTTCATCAAATTGGAGTTTATACTGATTTCTATCTTATGAATTGTCTCCAAAAAGTCATGAGAGGGAGCTTCTCTTTGCTTCATAAGTCTAAAATTAAGCATTCACATTTGGATTTTTACCTCATCAATCTAACTATGCATCTGTTTTCAGTATCAATGGCATGCACTAAGGACTCGATTTTGACTTGATTCAACATGTCAAACCAGGTTCCATAAATATGTCTAAGATGATCTGCTTCGAATTTCTATGTTCGATCATGAAAGTTCTAATGTTATACCTTTATATTCTCCATGTCTGTGCCTTCTAGCAAAGCTGTTCTGATAATTCTATCCACTGTTGGTGCATCTAACACTATGAAACCAAATTTCAGGTACTTACAGTTCATAAATTTCTTTTCCTTAAGCTGAATGCTTGTTAAAACTCTTTCATATAAGTGATCATACTTCTCTTGGTCCACGTTCTCTATCCCAGCTAGACTAATAGCACTCAAGAAATCAGCTCCAGCAAGTACTTCGGCTTCTATTTTCTCTTCTTGATTATCATCTTCATCCTCAAGTCTCAGATATAAGGCTTCAGTATCTATTTCCTTGCTCCTCAAGTCCGGAGTAAGTACGTTGTCTAGTTGATTCTTCTTTATTTCAACATGCTTATAAACTGTGAACTTCTTTGTATAGACTTCTTTCTCAAGGATAAAAGTAACAGTCTTGGAGATTTTCTCAAACCCTAGTGTGAGTCCCTGATCGGGATCATCTTGAGGATCATATTCAGCTTTCTTAGTGAAAGTCATTGCCATAGCTGGTCCTTGAATGGCACTGGGCTTACGGCTGTCAAGTTGGGCATTATCTCCATAGTGTCTTGGTATGGGGTCTTCTGGTTCTCTTCTAGCTGAACGATGTAGGATTTCTGTATTGAAACTCCCTTTTAGAGGAGTTTGCAAGAGAGCTTCTTGGTCATTTACCCTGAAGCTTACTCCCAATGAGCCTGCATCCATGTACAATGGGTTAAGGTCTTCTTGATAGACTAAAGATGGTAAAATTGGAATTTGATATTGATGCTCGATCCTTTTATCTGTGCCTTGAAGAGTTGGAGTTTGAAGAAGGTTTTCATTGTTTTCAAGCTTTGAGGATTTGAATTTCTTGGCTTCAAAAGCCCCTGATAATATGGGAATTTTCCGATGGTCTTTGTCGGCTCCTTCATCTAATTTCTTTTTATCTTCTTTAGTGGCATCCTCTATTCCTGATTGGCTCAAATCGCGTTCGTTGTTCAGATTTATGTCCTCTAAATCTATTTTCTTAGTTCTATTCAACAACCTTTCAATAACATTCAGCCCTGAGTTAGTCTGAGCATCTTCCTGATCCTTCAAGGCTGTAGTGCTTTCTCCTTGAGCTAGAGTGCTTTGATTCTTTGAGATCCAACTAAGATCGGACTTCATGGTTTTCATTGATTTAGCTGTTCGTCTATGGAATTTCTTTAGAGAACTGGTTATATTCAGGATCGCATACCGTATATTTGTTTCTTCTTCCAGATTTTTATTGACAAATGTGTAAATTTCCCAAATCAGACCTGTCAATAGCGAAATCAAGATAATATTTGTTATGCAGTGATAGCTATTAAACAAAGCAGCAGCAGCCCCTAAGTTTTCAAATCTGTAAGCAGCATCCAATTCGATTGCAGTCCATCTAGAAGATAAGCCATTAAAGGCAATCATTTACGTAGAACCATTTATTATATGGAAAAAAGATAATAGGGCATCCCCTATTGTATCAAAGCTGGTATATTGTTTGGGCATAAATTGAGATTTCTCATGTATTTGGTAATCACTATGAAAGATTTCCATAGCCAGAATTGAGTAGCTGTAGGTCACCATAAACACTAGAACAGCCAGTTTCAAGGCAATTGGCAAGGTAGCTGCTATACTTCTGACTAGCCTCT
>Ga0065720_1019988_pt1 | contig 17969 bp, 17 predicted proteins | sample Thericmetagenome_FD_59107 | JGI IMG/M metagenome (GOLD analysis project Ga0065720, IMG submission 59107) | Thermophilic microbial communities from the Joint Bioenergy Institute, California, USA of rice/straw/compost enrichment - eDNA_2 v2... | ecosystem: Engineered > Solid waste > Grass >...
GGTCAAGAACATCAACTTCACCGACATGGTGTACGCGATTCCGGCGTTCCTGATGATCGTCATCATGCCGTTCACGTACAACATCGCCAACGGCATTTCCTTCGGCATCGTTTCCTACGTCGTCCTGGCTGTGATCGCCAACCTGGCCGGCAAGAAAGCGGAGGACGGCGGCGCGTACAAGATCCACTGGCTTATGTGGGTGCTGGCGATCCTCATCCTGGCGCGCTACATCTTCATGGGCGGGGAGTAATAAGGCAGTTTGCGGAAGCAGCGCTGGACCGGCGCTGCTTTTTTTGTTGAGACGGGATATTGGCAGCTTTTTTTTGAAACCTTGAATCGATGCTGTCGTCGACCTCCAGTGGTGCAAAAACCCTTGGGGGTCGACGACAAAAGCGAAGTTTGGAAAATACTGATATATCGAGAATTGTGTGATATATTATGGGTGAATCCGCGCACATTTGAGATAGAAGTGGATAGGTTGAAAGGTTTGAATTTTCAGGATTTTTGGGGTTTTGATCGTACCTATGAGGAATTGAAACCTTAATCCCCGACTCGGCCGCCGCCAGTTGTTTTTGTTTTGATCGTACCTATGAGGAATTGAAACTCGCATCTGCAACTGGTCGGAGCATTGATGACGTAATGGTTTTGATCGTACCTATGAGGAATTGAAACCACAGACCTCGACATCGGTTTTCGCCCCTTTCGTCAAAGTTTTGATCGTACCTATGAGGAATTGAAACGAAGAACACTATACCTCCCTCGAAATCAGTCGATACGTTTTGATCGTACCTATGAGGAATTGAAACTTGGAAAGATTTTTCGGGATCGGTCGGTTGTATTCTTGTTTTGATCGTACCTATGAGGAATTGAAACATAGAGTTTCAAAAAAAATCCTATCCGGCGCATTCGAGTTTTGATCGTACCTATGAGGAATTGAAACCATGAGGGGAGGAAACGGGCGATGACCTTCGGACAATGTTTTGATCGTACCTATGAGGAATTGAAACTCGATCGTTCGAAATCATCGGCAACATCTACGAAAACGTTTTGATCGTACCTATGAGGAATTGAAACCCATGACGCGGCGGCATAGCCACGATCAGGCGCTTTATCGTTTTGATCGTACCTATGAGGAATTGAAACCTGTGTCAATGACTTCATCTTCCAGACGTTTGATCTCAGCGTTTTGATCGTACCTATGAGGAATTGAAACACTTTCTGGATCTGGCCGATTGTCCACCCGCGGCGAAGTTTTGATCGTACCTATGAGGAATTGAAACAGGAGTTCGTCGTCCGACTTCGTTTCGAGTATCGACCGCGTTTTGATCGTACCTATGAGGAATTGAAACTAAAACGCCGCCGCTCGCTTGTCCCTCTTATGCTCGGTTTTGATCGTACCTATGAGGAATTGAAACTTCGATTGTTCCGCAACACAAATACGACAGGCAACGTTTTGATCGTACCTATGAGGAATTGAAACCCGGAATGGACGGATACGATGCTGTCCAAATCGGGTACATGTTTTGATCGTACCTATGAGGAATTGAAACTCGTCCAAATACACATTTTCGGAAGCACCCGCAACATTCGTTTTGATCGTACCTATGAGGAATTGAAACTTCGGGAAGTCGCTGAAGGTTGCGAAGAAGGACAGCGTTTTGATCGTACCTATGAGGAATTGAAACTAGCGAAACAATTTGCTGATGCCGTCGGTCACAATCCGTTTTGATCGTACCTATGAGGAATTGAAACTCGTGATTGATGGTGTCGAGCAACCTGTTGGCGAGCCATGGTTTTGATCGTACCTATGAGGAATTGAAACCATAGATAGCCCCTTGAAAGGAGGGAAAGAAGATGGCGTTTTGATCGTACCTATGAGGAATTGAAACCCACAATCGCCAAAAAGCGGACGCAGGCGAAATAATGTTTTGATCGTACCTATGAGGAATTGAAACTTCTTGAGCTGAACGAAACCTTCCGCCCAGTCCTACTTGGGTTTTGATCGTACCTATAAGGAATTGAAACTTGCATGATGGAAGATGAGTCTTCGTACCCTGCTCCTGGTTTTGATCGTACCTACAAGGAATTGAAACTGAATACAAAGTAGTGTGCGGTCTGCCGATCAGCGAGGTTTTGATCGTACCTATAAGGAATTGAAACTTTGATCATTATCAACCTCTCCCTTCATCTTCGATTCGTTTTGATCGTACCTATAAGGAATTGAAACCTGTTCACGCGGTACGGGATGTCGGCTTGGTTGAAGTTTTGGTCGTACCTAAAAGGAATTGAAACCGGGGCGCTTCGTTCCTAGCCAATCCGGGTATGTCGAGTATTGATCGTACCTATAAGGAATTGAAACATCCGACCATTCGTTTGTATCGGCGCTCCAGCATGTTTTGTAAGGAATTGAAACTCCGCACAGTTCACAGATGCCGAGAGAGCGGGCTTTCAGGTTTTGATCGTACCTATAAGAAATTGAAACTTCTTCTGCCCGGCGTTTGATGTTGATGCGTTTGCGGGTTTTGATCGTACCTATAAGGAATTGATACTATCGCAACACGACCGCCGTATGGTTATCTGATTCAGTTTTGATCGTACTTATAAGGAATTGAAACTCGCCAGCAAAACGGCGGAAAGCGTTCGTGCTTTCGATCGTTTTGATCGTACCTATGAGGAATTGATACATCGCAACAAACAGCTCAGCCACTTCCACTAGCTTCGTTTTGATCGTACCTATGAGGAATTGAGACCGGGCATGGCAAGACATTTCGCTTCTACGTACCACAGCGTTTGATTGTACCTTTACTTCCTCACATTTTACATTGTTCCTCTTTTGTGCAATCTATTTACAAGTTTTGCATTTAAGATTATCCTAAGTGTTAAGACCTAGTCTATTAATCCCAAAAACCCCTTAGATTTGGTGGCCGAATTGGGGGAAGTTGATTTTTGCGTATAATGTTGAATTTAACCAGTGATATTCCGTTGGATTTACCAATTAATTATCAAGAATTGCTGGTCGGTTTTATTTACCAGAACATTAGCGACGAGCAATATCGTCATTTTTTGCATGAAAAAGGGTTCGAATACCAGGGAAGGACATACAAACACTTTGCTTTTTCACGAATTGACGGACGCAAGAAGGTGGTTCGGGAAAGCAAAAGGATAATTTTTTATCCACCATTCCGTTTATTGGTAACTTCCCCTCTGAGTGAATTTCTCCAATCATTCGCCAAATCCATGCTGCTTTCGGAAAATTTGAGAATCGGAAACTATCCGATACGACTGCTGTCATTTGAGACTATGCCCGAAATGAACGAACTGCCCGACACCATGCGCGTCCGCATGTTAAGTCCCCTGGTCATCTACAGCACCCTGACACATCCAAACGGAGTGAAATACACTTACTATTATCAACCGTATCATGAACAGTTCTCCGTCATGGTCGGGGAGAATCTGAGACGGCGATATTTCAGTCTTCATAAAGATGACCCGGATTTATATAAGAGCACATTTTCGATTCAACCCCTCCATGTCACTCCTCGCGACAAAATAGTTACCCGCTTCCGAGGTACCATCATTGAGGGCTGGATGGGGGAATATGAACTTCGGGGCGATCCAAGATTGCTGCATTGGGCTTATCACACTTGTCTCGGAGGTAAAGGCTCTCAAGGATTCGGCGTGTTCGAGCTTCTCTAGTGGGGAGGGGAACATTATGTTGGCAGAAGCAATCATCAGAATTGGACGACCATTGGCGCGGAGTTCGATGAAAGCGGCCGATCGGATTCGTTGGTTGACGGATGTCGGAAACGAGACCTGCAAGAACTATTTTCAGAACGTTTGGGTTGCAGAGTTGGGTTCGGAAGAAGCGCAGGACACGTTGCATTACTTGCAAATCGGAGAGATGAAGGACGACGGCAAGCAGTCAATCTTCGAAGTCGACTCCAAGCGCATCGCTGCATTCCCGTTCCATTATCCCAATGGCGGAAATCCCCTGAATGCACAAGGCATTTATCCGTTGCCGTGCTATTTGTTGTGGGACGCGCACATCAAGGGGATGTCTTCACCGGACGAATTCGCGGCGGAAGTTCTGTTGCCGAGATTGCTTCGCACCGTCCCCTATTCCAGCGAATCCGAAACCGATTTGAGCAGTATCGCAAAACGGGTGGCCAACCAAATGGCGAAAGCATGCCATATGTGGGCAAGTGATGAACGCCAGCTTGGAATTCTGATGATTGTCGATTCGCATTTGGAATGCTTCCGTTACGACGAACAACCCGATGAACTGGCGGTTCATCCAAGCGGCATTCAACCCGAGAAATGGATTGTCCTGGACAGCTCGACCACGCTTCAATGGATTCGGGAAGCGAAATTGCGGGAAGCGACGGAGCTGGGGGAAGCATCCAATCAGGTGTCGACTTTTACGAATCGCCGTACGGAGCGCGTTGTCTCCTTGTACAACAAGTCATGGTTGTGGTTGGCGCCGACATGGGAAATGCCCCGGTCCATTTACTGGAAGGACAAGGAATGGATCAAGGGGATAAAAGCTGATCCGGAATCGTACGAACATTTCTATTACGGCACGCAATTTATGAAAGCGATCCAGGTTCCAATCAATTCGGCTACACTCAAGGAAATGTTCGCGCCGGTCATGCACGCGGAAGCTCGAAAACATATTCGGGCGAGCAGTTACGAGCAAATTTACGGTATTCCGATGCTCCTTCCGCTATTGGACGGGGATTCGGAACAGCAGTATCGCAAATACCGGCTGATGCTCCGCCAACAAGAGGACGAATCGAAAAGCGCCCTGCATCTCAGGATACTCGCGGGACTTGACCGGATCGTTCCCGAGATCAGTGACGATTATCGTCTGACCATCCTGTACTATTCCGGAGATTTGTCGCGAGGCAACATGCATATCCGCGCCGTGATCGAGGATGTTGTGCCAAGTGTTGCGTCTGCAGTACAAAATATCCTTCGCAATATCAGCAGCATAGATGTTCCTCAATTGACACAGGCGCTGGGATTGCCGGATCAGTTTACCCTGCATGCGCTGAACGATTTGCCCTCCATGTTGGCCAATGCGTTCGGACCGGGTTATGTATGGGATTCATTACAGAAGGTGCTGCACAGACACCCCATCCGGATCGACCGATTGCATGAGATAACGGCGCGAAAATGCAACGACAGCGCCAAGCTGGACAAGTGGCACCATGTGAGATGTGAACTGCTGTTCTACTGGGCGTTCTTAAGTTTCACGGATCAGTATGCCCTACAGATAACCGGAACAGGGAAGGAGAGTGTCGCGGTGGACTGGCGTCAGTTGTTGGCGAATTACCAACATGGGCAGTGGGATGACGAACGCGAATGGAGTGTGCAAGAACTCGGATTTATCAGCGGGTTGCTGGTTCGGCAATTCGAAAACTTGTACCGCGTGAAAGTGCACAGTTCCTACATGAAAAAAAAGCTGCTCAACTTCGGGAGTAAGCTGACCCCGCAAATGGTATGGGAGAACGGCCTCATCGAGTTCCAGAAGTTGATCGAGCAACGAGAATTGAAGATCGGCAAGAATTTTTATCCGGCGTTAGCTCGGGCGTTGCTCGCATTCCCCAAAGCTCAGGCCGCAGGTCTGCTGGACAAGCATCGGCATGAATTTATCAGCACGTTCTGGTCCGGCTACCTCATGTATAAGAAATCTGATCAAGATCAATCCGATAATGCTGAACATTCTGAAGGAGGGGACAACGATGACCATTCGCAACAGTGAATTCGTTTTTGTCAAGTCCGTCAAGGATGGGATCCCGAACCGCGATCCGCTGAATGACAGTGATGCCCGGCGATTGTTTCCGGAGGAAGACGGGCGGATTTCGCTCAGCGATGTGAGCGTCAAACGGGATGTCCGCGACTACGTGCTCGCTCTGTATCCAGATGGCGGTCCAGATAAGAAAAACTTTATTTTTGTCCAGCAGGTACTGAATGATAAGGGCAAGCTTCTAGGACGTGGCGGTCTCGCGGAGAAAATTGCGGCAGACGCTGGACAAACAGAATCGTTCAAGAAAGATCCGCAATCAGTACTCCTGAATCACAGCTTTGATGTCCGGACGTTCGGCATTGTGTATTCGGTGAAAAACGTATCGTTCCACCTGACAGGGCCTGCACAATTCGGATGGGCGCATTCCATGCATCCCGTCGATACGCAATATGTACAGGGAACCGTCGTCATGCCGAGCACGGAAAGCGCAAAAGAAGGCGAAGAAGGGAAATCCCAGGGGACGATTTGGACAACGTACACGCTGCCTTTTGCAGTGTTCGCCATGCCCGGCGTGATCAACAGCTTCCACGCGTCCAGAACGGGCATGACGGAAGAAGACCAGGAATTGCTGCTCAAGGCGCTCTGGCAAGGCACCCAGCACCGGCAGGCAAGAGGCAGAGGTTTGCAGCAGTCGCTATTCCTGATTCATGTGGAATATCATGACCCGCATTATCGGATCGGTTATCTTGAGGATCTGATCCGTTTGTTGCCTGATCGTGAAACATGGATCAAGGCCGACAAGAGGCCCTCTTCTCTGAGCGAGATCACCCTGGATGTATCCGGTCTGATGGAGAGACTGGAGCAGGAAAAAGATCGGATTGCGCGTTGTCGGATCTGGGTGAACCCCTCCTTGACCGTATCAGGTGACACGGACGCTTACCGTCAACCGCTATGGTAAGGTGTGTGCTGTGATGAGGGGCGTCGTCTTCGATGTGAAGGCAGATCTGGCATTCTTCCGCAGACCGGATACGACAAATACGCAATTGACTTACCCGTTCATGACACCAACGGCTATCAAGGGATTGGTTGGCGCGATCCTGGGTATCGAAGATTTTGTGACAGGGGATCGGGTCGGGTTATCTTTGCTGTCGCCGGTTCGCACGGTCGCGCAGCAACTGTCCATGCTTGGCAAGGATACCAGTTCAAGTACATTCAATCGTCCGACCACGATTGAAGTCATCGTGTCTCCGGGTTATCGAATCTATTACGCGGGCAATGACAAGGCCGAGCAGCTGGCCCAACTTCTGAGAGAAGGCAAGGCTGTATGTCACACATATCTCGGAAGCGCGTTTGCGCTGACCAAGCCGGTGTTTGTCCGCGAAGTCGATCACGTTGAGGTCTTGCAGAGCGATTCCGAAGTCGAGACCGCGACTGTTGTACCCACGCGGTTTGTCAAATCCATCGTTCCCGAATCGGGAAAATATTACAGCCGGGCTGGAGGGTTCATGCATCGTTATCTGGGCGGCCGCGTGTTCGAACGTTCAGTGGATTACATTTACGAACGGTACGGACGATCCATCCGGTTCGTTCCGAAGCGGGACATCGATCCGGATGACGGACTGATCTGTCATTTCGGGGAGGAAGTCGTATGCCTGGTCTGATTCCTTTCAAAGATTGTATTGCAAGGCCGGATGATGGAGACAGGCGATATCCCCTGGCGGATCATTTGCGAGAAACATCCCGTTTGCTGGCGGAAGGTTGCACCGATTCGGTTATAAGCATTTTGTTTCGTCTAGCGGGACTCTGTCATGACATTTACAAAGCGCATCCTGATTGGCAGACTTACGTGAACAGTCGGGGCGCCATACAGAAAGGCCCGGCGCATGCGGCTGCCGGCGCCTTTTTGTTCTCTTGGCTGGCTTATCAATGGCTGGAGAACACGGGTAAGTGGAGGGTTTATCGCCTGAGCTGGTTGCGCATGGCAACGGATATTGCCGATCACCATGGCGAATTGGGTTCACTGATGCAGGGCAACCGTCTGGCCTGGATCAAGCAATATGAATGGGAACGTCTTGACCTGGACGGAATCCGTCAATTTCTTAATCAGGAGATGCCGGAACTGCAAGGCGTCCCGTTATTGCCTCCTTCCATTCGAGACTGGATCAACGTCGCAAATGATGCGGTGCAAGACATGCAGTTCGATGATCTTGATCCCGAGGAGACGGGCGGTTCTCCTCTGGAATTGATGCAATTGCTTCAGGATTGGAGATGGACGACCACCCGATTTATTGCGGCGGACCGGTTCAGTATTCAATCCATGCCGCCGGGGTATTGGACAAGCGATGAGATCAATTCGGCTGTGCGTACACTGGAACGATTGCTTGTCGATCAGCAGCATGGCACGATGCAAGAATTGAGGACTCGGCTGCAAGCCGAAGCGTTGACACGATACCAGGATTGCGGATCCCCGGATATGACCACGGTGAGCCTTCCCACCGGATACGGGAAAACATTGCTGGCGCTGCGTCTCGCATTGAACATGGTACTCAACGAAAACCGCAGAAAAGTCATTTATGTTGCCCCTTACCTGTCGCTGTTGGAACAGGCCGCGATGGATGTGCTCCATTGGTACGGCTTTGCCCCGCTTGAGCATCATTCACTGGCGATCCATCAAGACATTCCGGGATCGGACCTTGAAGAATCGGGTCACGGAACAGGTTTTTCAACCAGAATAATGGAATCCTGGTCGCATCCGGTCGTCTGTACCAGTTTTCAGCAGTTCTGCAGAGCGTTGTTTCCAGCCAGAGCTCAACACACTTTGCGCAGGGCATTCCTGGAAGACAGTGTCATCATCATTGACGAACCGCAGATTTTCAGGCCCGAAGGGTGGAATTTGTTCCTGACCGGTTTGGAAGCACTGAAGAAGCGGTATCGTTTGAAAATCATCTTTCTGTCCGCGACCATGCCGCCCATGCGGTATGGTCTTGCTTCCACTCCGGTTGAGCTGTGTCCGAATCCGCCGGCGAATCTGAACCGCTACAGGCTTGAATGTTCGGCTGAACCTTGCGATCAGAAACGATTGGCTGAGTTGCTGGCTGAGCGGCGTGAATTGACGCGAGGAGCAATATTGAATACGGTACGGGATGCACAATTGGTCTATCAGAAGCTCATGGAACTGGATAAGAACGTGACAGGCGATGTGTTGCTGTTGCACGGCGGCATGATTCCGTTGCACAAGAAAGTCCAGATTGCAAAGATGTTGCATCAATTGAAGGATTTATCCCGGCTTACCGTGGTTGCGACGCAAATTATTGAAGCGGGTGTCAACGTCAGCTTTCAGTTTCTGTTTCGGGCGGCCGCGATCCTGCCTTCGATCGTGCAAGCGGCCGGTCGGGTGAACCGTCATGCGGAATCCGATCAGGGAATTGTACTCGTGCGTCCTTTCCTGCGTGACGGTGAGAAGGATACCCGTTCATGGATCTACAAGCAGCCCTATTTGCGTCAAATGACGGATGAACTGTTGTACGCCAAGCCGATTCGGAAAGAATCCGAGCTCAGAATGCTATTGATCGAGTACTTCGAGCGTATGTTCAATCACAATAGCTATCAGGCTTGTCTGCAGCGCATTGAAGACGCGTATGCAGGGAATTGGCCGGCGCTTGGATCATTCGAACCTTTTGAGAATGATGCGTTGCGTCTGCCGTTGTTCATTCCCTGGGAAGCGCCAGAAGCGTTCGGGAGGTTTGTACCGGACCATTACCGGTATTTAATGAGACTGTTCAGTTTGAATAATGCAACTCAGATTTATGATCGATACGAAGATCGGAAGTGGATGAGAAGTCTGTCCTATGAAGAACGCAAGAACTTCATGATTCTGTTCCATTATCATGTCGTAAACATTCCAGGCAGATTGGCGGTGAAACTGGCGGATTCGGGCTCGTACCTGCAACATCGAATACCTTGTCTGTTCGGAGCGTGGGGATATCATGATGAAACCGGAATAGCATCGGTAGACGATATTGAATTGCAGTTCTATTGACGGCGTGCGTTAACAGGGGGGACCAAGGTTGTCTTTGGCGTCGGAGCGGGAACCACTTGGTATTAATGGCACATTGATCTGGTACTACTTTATCTGCAAGCGGGAAGTTTGGCTGATGGCCCGACAATTGAACCCCGATGAGCATGATGAAAATCTCGAGTGGGGAAGGTTCCTGCATGAATGGCGTTATGCCCGAGAGAAGAAAGAGTTGTCCTTTCAGAATGTGAGGCTGGATATCGCGGGTGAGCGGGACGGAAAACTGGTTGTGGCCGAAGTCAAAAAGTCGTCAAAGTACAGAAAAAGTGCCGAGATGCAGCTGCTGTTTTATTTGTGGCAATTGCGGGAAGCCGGGGTGGAAGCGGTTGGCGAGCTCCGTTTCCCCGAGGAGAAGAGGCGGGAAAATATTCAATTGGATGATGTGTCTGTTGAAAAGTTGAAAGCCGTTGTCTCGGATATTCGCAGAATAGTGGCCGCCGTTGTTCCGCCGAAAGCCGAGAAGATCGGATTTTGCAAGAACTGCGCGTACCGCGAATTTTGCTGGGCTTAAGCGAGTGCGGCGAAGTTGCTCTAGAGACAGAAGGGAGGAGGACGATGCGAAAAACCCGGTATTTGCTGAGCAGCGGAGAACTGAAGCGAAAAGACAACACCTTGATGTACGAAACCGCGGAGGGCAAGCAATATATTCCGATCGAAGATACGCAAGAATTGATGCTGTTCGGAGAAGTCAGTCTGAATAAAGCCGTGTTGGAACTATGCACACAAAAAGAAATTATTTTGCATTTCTTCAACTACTACGGATATTATACAGGAAGTTATTACCCCAGGGATCACTACAATTCCGGATACATGATTCTGAAACAAGCGCAGCATTATCTGGATGATACCCTCAGATTGGATTTGGCCAAGAAGTTCGTGAATGGCGCAGGGCGCAATATGTTGCGCGTCTTGAAGTACTATCGAAGCCGGGGAAAACCGATGCAACACGTTATTGAGACGCTTGAATCTCAAATGACTGAAATCAGCGCCAAATCCGATATTCCATCGCTCATGTCGGTTGAAGGTCATATGCGCGAAGCGTACTACTCGGCATTTGACGTGATTTTGGACAAACCGGACTTTCGCTTTGAACGACGCAGCCGCCGGCCGCCACACAATGAATTGAATACCCTGATCAGCTTCGGGAATTCTCTGTTGTATACCCAGGTATTGAGCGAGATATATCAGACGCATTTGGATCCCCGGATCGGATATCTGCATACAAGCAATTTTCGTAGATTCACGCTGAACCTGGATGTGGCGGAGATCTTCAAGCCCATTTTGGCGGATCGGGCCATCTTCAAAGTCGTTGGTCAGCAAATGATTACAAAGGATCATTTCATGCGGGAAAGCGGGGGCTTGCTTCTGACGGAATCCGGGAAAAAGGTTTTTCTGAAGGAATGGGAAGAAAAAATGCGTACGACGATCAAACATCGCACATTGGGCCGGGAAGTGAGTCACAGACGTCTTATTCGCATGGAATTATACAAGCTACAGAAACACCTGATGGGTGATCAGGAATATGAGCCTTTCAAGGCACTGTGGTAGCGGGTTTCTGAGGAGCGGATATCGATGTTTGCGGTTTTGGTCTATGATGTTGGGGAGAAGCGCGTTGCCAGGGCACTCAAAACTTGCCGCAAGTATTTGACATGGGTACAGAATTCGGTATTTGAAGGTGAGATCAGCGAAGTTAATCTGAAGAAGCTGAAAGCCGAATTGAAGCGGGTCATGGATGAGGATGAAGATTCCGTCATCATTTATACCTGGCGAGTTCAACGATACAGCAGCCGGGATATATTGGGTGTTGAAAAAGGCAACATTGATTTGTTTATCTGAACTGTCGTCGACCCCCGGTGGCGCAAAAACCCCCGGGGGTCGACGACAAGTATGGGATTTGGAAAATGCTGATCTATCAAGGGTTGTGTGATATACTGGGTGCGGATGATGTTAAGATGGGCTGAATTGCGCTGAGAAAAGAACTTGATTTCACGAGGATTTTTGGGTTTTGATCGTACCTATGAGGAATTGAAACTCACGTCTGCCGTCAGCGCCCCTTCCGACGACAAGGTTTTGATCGTACCTATGAGGAATTGAAACGCATCCACGATGTTGATCGGGTGCGACGTCAAATTCACGTTTTGATCGTACCTATGAGGAATTGAAACGAAATTGTGCAAACTGCATGGCAAAACGCGCTCGCGGGGTTTTGATCGTACCTATGAGGAATTGAAACTTTGATGTCGAAGGCGCCGGATTGAATTTCGTTTTTAAGTTTTGATCGTACCTATGAGGAATTGAAACCATCCACGCAGGCACGGCTTGACCAAGACGAACAGGAGCGTTTTGATCGTACCTATGAGGAATTGAAACCCGAATACATTGCCAAGCAGTATAGACGTTACTTAGATGTTTTGATCGTACCTATGAGGAATTGAAACAGCTTGATCACGGCGTAGCCTCCGATGTAGCAACATAGTTTTGATCGTACCTATGAGGAATTGAAACTCGTGCCAATCTTGCAAATTCCCTCTCAGCTTCGGCTTTCGTTTTGATCGTACCTATGAGGAATTGAAACGAGTCTGCGGCGGAGGCGGTCGATGCTGCTATGTGCAGTTTTGATCGTACCTATGAGGAATTGAAACCCGCGCACCTGAACCGGGCGCTCGAATGGTACGAGCGGGTTTTGATCGTACCTATGAGGAATTGAAACTCGGATTGGGCGCCAGTCATCGATGAATCCCAAGTATACGTTTTGATCGTACCTATGAGGAATTGAAACTTCCTCATCGCCTTCATCGTTCCATACCTCGTCAGCGTTTTGATCGTACCTATGAGGAATTGAAACTAGCTTCCTATGGCATCCAAGCCATAGAAGACTTCGGTTTTGATCGTACCTATGAGGAATTGAAACTAAATACTTGTAAACGTGGGCTCGTTCGTAATAAAAGCGTTTTGATCGTACCTATGAGGAATTGAAACCTGTCTCGGATTCGGCGAAGGCGTGAACCAGCTCAGTTTTGATCGTACCTATGAGGAATTGAAACTCGCCACGCTTTGGACTTGTAAAAGTTTCGCGCCCAGTTTTGATCGTACCTATGAGGAATTGAAACCGAAATTGTGCCGGAAATTTGCCGAAGAAAGGCCGGGTTTTGATCGTACCTATGAGGAATTGAAACCTCAACCTTCTTGCTGATCAGCAGTTGTCTGAGTGCGTTTTGATCGTACCTATGAGGAATTGAAACTCACACGGGCGAACTCATCCAACAGCGATTTCGTCAGGTTTTGATCGTACCTATGAGGAATTGAAACCCAGGCGCAATGCCATGATTGTGCAAACCATCATAAGGTTTTGATCGTACCTATGAGGAATTGAAACGGACTGGGTGGAAGGGTGGGGCTGGTGCTATGAAAGTTTTGATCGTACCTATGAGGAATTGAAACACCGTTCCGCCAGCGACAGGGCAGAGAAGTAACCCACGAGTTTTGATCGTACCTATGAGGAATTGAAACCGGTGGCGGGCGGCGGGGCTGGCGCAGCCCGCGTGAGTTTTGATCGTACCTATGAGGAATTGAAACCTCGGCTTTATGAAAATGGTAATTTTACTTTCATTGGGTTTTGATCGTACCTATGAGGAATTGAAACGCGAACGCCCATGCGCGGGAAATCCGTGTACCCCTCTTTCGTTTTGATCGTACCTATGAGGAATTGAAACCCATTAGATACACACACCGGCGATTTTCAGCGGCGCGGGTTTTGATCGTACCTATGAGGAATTGAAACTCTTTCGGACGATAGCGCAGGAGCTAGATAGATCGGACGGTTTTGATCGTACCTATGAGGAATTGAAACATAAACACATCCGCAACCCCTCGATCAGCTTGTCCCGTTTTGATCGTACCTATGAGGAATTGAAACCCGATAGGATTTCCTGTTCTTTCTCCTGCATAATGGTTTTGATCGTACCTATGAGGAATTGAAACTAGATGAATACGGCAGATGACAGGCTCACTTCATCCAGTTTTGATCGTACCTATGAGGAATTGAAACTACTGCGGCAATATGGATGCAGCGGAGGCATGTTAGTTTTGATCGTACCTATGAGGAATTGAAACCCGCGATGCTCCCGGCGATGTCCTGCGGCCGGTTCGGTTTTGATCGTACCTATGAGGAATTGAAACCGTGGCGCGAGCAGGAGTTCGGCATCACGGCAAGTAGTTTTGATCGTACCTATGAGGAATTGAAACTCTGAGGCGCGGGCGGATCAGCCTCTGCCTCGACAAGTTTTGATCGTACCTATGAGGAATTGAAACTCATGCGTCCTCACCCTCGTCCTTCTCCACTTCCGGGTTTTGATCGTACCTATGAGGAATTGAAACTGCGCATAGTGTCAGCAGTGGCGATAAAGCCATTCGCAGTTTTGATCGTACCTATGAGGAATTGAAACTGACCAATCGGACCGAGGCTGAACTGCTCAAGAGCGACGAGTTTTGATCGTACCTATGAGGAATTGAAACAGGCGATGTCATGCGTATTTCAGGCGCAGGATCGCATGTTTTGATCGTACCTATGAGGAATTGAAACTCGGAATCCACCATGAAGGAAATCCTCAGTCGAAATGTTTTGATCGTACCTATGAGGAATTGAAACCTGGACGGACGGCGGTACTTTTGACGACACATCGAAGTTTTGATCGTACCTATGAGGAATTGAAACACTGCTCCGGTGACAGGGTTCACTTCGTAGCAGTAGGCGTGTTTTGATCGTACCTATGAGGAATTGAAACTCGTCCAGATACACATTTTCAGAAGCGCCCGCAACATGTTTTGATCGTACCTATGAGGAATTGAAACAGTTGCGTATTTTGGCTAACAGCCGGCCAATTACCATGTTTTGATCGTACCTATGAGGAATTGAAACACGTGGGAACGTGCAACGGACACGGAACGAAACGAGGAGTTTTGATCGTACCTATGAGGAATTGAAACTCTCAGCCGCCTTCGTCTCAATGTACCACAGCCTTCGTATTGATCGTACCTATAAGGAATTGAAACGCTCCTGTGGCTTCTGCAACTGTTCGCAACGGAACGTCTATGCAGAATTGAGACGTCGTGGAAAAATGTCCTTCCCCATTTCTTTATACCCTCCAGTCCTGTTGATCTGACTTGAAATCAAACCTTCTCACATCCCGCGGCACTCCATTGACCATCCCCCTTACTCTTATTGCGGATATCTTCATTGTCGGATTTTCAGCGTTTTCCATCCTTTAATTTCTTCAGCAGGAATTTGATGTTTGGTTGTTGAACTTGTTAGGACCGATGAATCACTACTTTGGCTTCGGTAGTCCAAAAGATGGATCGGAAGCGGATGTATGCCACTCATTTTCGGCATCGGTCCGCGTCCATGAACCAAGATTCGGGAGAACCAGTCATGACGAGAAAGCTTTATTCCTTCCTGGGCACCAACGAATACAGGGAATTTTCCTACATGCTGCCGGGCAATCTTGGGACATCGTCTCCCACCCGATTTGTGCAGACGGCGATTTGGGAAATGCTTGAGCGAAGAGGAGAGTTGCCCGATGAAATCATCTTGTTTCTAACGAAAGAAGCGCAGGCGAAAAACTGGCTCAGCCGAAAAGATGCGCAGAGAAACGTGATTCCGGGGCTCCGTGATACCTGGATCGCGAAATATGGCGAGAATTCGTGCCGGTTCAAAACCGTGAACATCAAGACGATGATCACGAAGACGCATTGTGGCATCTGTTCGAACGGATGGCGGAAGAAGCCGGGGAACGCGACGAAATCTTTATCGACATCACCTACGGATTTCGTTCCACGCCCGCCGTTTCTCTTATCATCAGCGATTATGTGAGCGTGCTGCGCAAAATCAGACTGAAAGGACTCTATTACGGCAAGGTAGATCATCATTCCTTCACGGCCGTCATTCACGACATGACGGAGATGCTCATCCTGTTTAAGTGGTCACAGGCCATTGAGTCCTATCTTCGTACGGGAAACACGCAATTACTGCTAAGCATCGTGAAGGAGCAGGCGCCGGTCCATGAAGCGGACTGGCAGTTCATGGAGCTTGCCGAACGGTTGAACAATGTGAGTATGTCCATCGAAACTTGCCGCGGGCAGATGGTGGAGGAAGCCATACTCAAAGCGCAGGAACAGTTGCGGAGATTGAAAGCCGATTCGTCAAGCAAGCTTAAGCCGCTCCAGAAGCTGTTGGATCAGATCGTCCGAAAGTTTGCAGGATTTCATCCCGGTCGTGATGAGCAGAATTTGCTGTTCATCGTGCAATGGTGCATCAACCATCACCTCTATCAGCAGGGGTTCACCTTCCTTCATGAAGGCATTCTGACAATCCTCGCGCGTCACATTGGATGGGATCCCGCAAATCGAGCGGATCGGGAGCGTGTTAAGGACATTATCTATAAGACGATTCATAGTCGAAACGGAAATCCGCACTTGACAGGTGACGAGGCGCGGCTGGTCAGAAGCTGGAAACCGTTTGCATCCCGTCTGAACTTTTTCGCAAAATTGACCGACTACCGCAACAACATCAACCACGGACAGGCAACAGACCAGCGGTTCACGTATGATCAAGTGGCAAGCGCGCTTGCGAATTTCTACAACAATACGCGGGGACTCATCAACCATTTGCATGAAATTCCCCGCGGGTGAACGAGCGAAAGGAGCGAGCTAAATGAAGGTGCTGATCATGACCGTGGGAGGAGATCCCTCGCCACTGGTACAGTCCATCAAGGAGATGAATCCAGATCATATCTGGTTTATTTGTTCCTCCGGTCAACGATCCAGCAGAGTGATGGTTGAAGGGGCGGAACCCAATATCTTGAGCCAAACCGGCTTCCCGAAAGATCAGATCTCCATCGCGGAAGCGGATCCGGATAATCCTGTCGAGGTCTATGAATTGGCGAAGAAGCTCATCGCAGATTACAGAGGGCACCAGGTGTACACCGATTACACCGGTGGCACGAAATCCATGGGTTCCGGTTTGCTCATGGCCGCGCTGGAATTCGATTATTGCCAACCTTACTTGATGAAAGGTCCCCGAGCTGATCTGATCAAAGTTACCGGAAACCGGAGCCGGGTATTTATGATCGACCGGGGAAACATCATGTTCAGCCGATTCAGGAAAACGTTCGAAGAGGTTCTGAATCGGCAGGATTACGGCGGGGCTAGGGAGATTGTCCGCGTCATCGGCAGAATCGGGGCGGGTAGGAAAGAGGAAGAATTTCTGGATCGCGCCAACGTCGTCATGAACGCGTTCGATCTGTGGGACCGATTCGAATATGGTCAAGCGTGGGAGGACCTGGAGTATTTCTCCCGAAGCTTTGTCCCGAATCGGCAGATGATCCAGCTCAAGGAGACGGTAAAACGCCTTGCCGGCATTGTCGAATGGTTGAAGCAGGGCACGGAAGCTGCAAGCAGGGACGGCAAAACTGCATCGGCGCAAAACATCCCGTACGCCGTGAAAGTCCCGTGGAAGGAAGCGCCGCTTCCGGTATACGACCTGATCCGAAACGCCGAACGCAGGGCTAGGATGGAGCAGTACGACGATGCCGTGGCTAGGCTGTATCGGGCAACCGAATTATACGCGCAATTCGCCTTGCGCAGACGGGAAATTCATACGTCCGACATCACGGAGGAGACGCTTTCCCAATTGTCCGTGGAACATCGGAACAGGTTGGAGCAGAAGCGTGATTCCAGAGGGAAACTGACAATCGGACTGTTCGAAAGCTACGAGTTGCTGAGCGGATTGAACGAGCCGATCGGCCGAATCTGGGAATCTTACAAATCTCGAATTCATGATGTGATCCAGTATCGAAACTTGAGCTGGCTGGCCCATGGATTCGAGCCGGTGACCAGGGAGAATTACGAGAAATTCCAAGGGGTTCTCACGGAGTTTGTTGAAAAATGCGATGAAGCCGATCCGTACTACAGCAAAAACAAGAACCGATTGCACACGTACCTGGATCTGCCGAACACGATCTGCTTCATGGATTGAACCATTCAGGAGGGGCTTGATGTGAGCAAGAGATGGTTGGTCATGTACGAAGTCTCCCAGAAGCAGCGCTACATTTTCCGTTCGAACCGGCTGAGGGAAAACATCGGTGCTTC
>Ga0065720_1019989_pt1:5000-17964 | contig 17964 bp, 13 predicted proteins | sample Thericmetagenome_FD_59107 | JGI IMG/M metagenome (GOLD analysis project Ga0065720, IMG submission 59107) | Thermophilic microbial communities from the Joint Bioenergy Institute, California, USA of rice/straw/compost enrichment - eDNA_2 v2... | ecosystem: Engineered > Solid waste >...
CATCAGCTTGCCGAACTGCTCCTGCGGCGGCTCGGTGATGCCGATGTAGTTGCCCAGCGATTTGGACATCTTCTGTACGCCGTCCAGCCCTTCGAGCAGCGGCATGGTGAGCACGCACTGCTGAGGCTGGCCGTAGTGCTTCTGCAGCTCGCGCCCCACCAGAAGATTGAACTTCTGGTCAGTGCCGCCCAGTTCGACATCGGCCTTCAGCGCCACGGAGTCGTAGCCCTGGATCAAGGGGTACAACAGTTCGTGCACGGCAATGGGCTGGTTGTTGCGGAACCGCTTGGCGAAGTCGTCGCGTTCCAGCATGCGTGCCACGGTGTATGTGGACGCCACCCTGATCAGCCCCGCGGCGCCAAGTTCGGTGCACCAGGTCGAGTTGAAGACGATCTCGGTCCGTTCCGGGTCGAGAATCTTGAAAACCTGCTCGCGGTAGGTCTGGGCATTGGCCTCGACCTGTTCGCGCGTCAGCGGCGGACGGGTCGCGTTGCGGCCGGAAGGATCGCCGATCATGCCGGTGAAGTCCCCGATCAGGAACAGCGCGGTATGGCCCAGATCCTGGAAATGGCGCAGCTTGTTGAGGACCACGGTGTGCCCCAGGTGCAGGTCCGGAGCCGTCGGGTCCATCCCCAGTTTGACGCGCAGCGGCCGGCCGCTCTTGAGCTTGTCGATCAGCTCCTGCTCGACGAGCAACTCCTCGGCGCCGCGTTTCAAGATTGTTAATTGCTGCTCGATATCCGACATTTATGACACTTAAGCGCCCCGATTTCTGTTAGACTCGCGGGCGCTTTTCTTTTCAAAACAATGCTGAAAAAAGGGTTCTCGATTCTATCTCAGGGCAGTGCCTTGCGCGACCGGAAGAAGTTGCGCGTGGCCGCTGCCGGCCTCGTCGCGCTATTCGTCGGCATGACGGCGTTCGGCACGGTGCAGCAATCCGAGAACCCGCCCATCGATCCGCAGACCGTCGTCGAGGAACTGGCCCTCTCTTTCGGCGAAATGGCGCCGGCCGATCAAGCCGACGAGGTGTACTGGCGCGAGGAGCGTTTCGTCCGGGGCGACACCTTCACCTCCTTCCTCGCCAGGCTGGGCATCAACGCCAAGGATGCGTCGACCCTGGTACGGCGTAACGGCGGCGCACAGTTCTTCCGTTCGATCGGCCCCGGCATGAGCGCGCAGGCCGAAACCAATGCCGACGGCGATCTCTACCTGCTACGCCTGTTCACCACCCAGGACCGGGTCGTCGGCCTGAAGCGCCAGGGCGACGAATTCGTCGAGTTCGAGGAACAGATCCCGCTCACGCGCTCGGTGCACATGGCGACGGGCGCGATTTCCTCCTCGCTCTTCGCATCGACCGACGCTGCCGGGCTGCCGGACAGTATCGCCACGCAAGTGGCGGAAATCTTCAGCGGCGAAGTCGATTTCCATCGCGACCTGCGGCGCGGCGACCGCTTCGCGGTGGTCTACGAAATGTATTACCACGGCGGCCAGCCCATCCGCTCCGGGCGCGTGCTGGCGGCGGAGTTCGTCAACAACGGCCGCGTATACCGGGCCACCTGGTATGAGGACAGCACCGGCCGCGGCTCCTATTACACGCCCGAGGGCAAGAGCCTGCGCAAGGCCTTCCTGCGCTCCCCGCTGGAGTTTTCGCGGGTGACTTCGGCTTTCTCGATGCGTTTCCATCCGATCCTCAAGCAGTGGCGGCAGCACAAAGGCGTGGATTACGCCGCGCCGGCCGGGACGCGCATCCGCGCGACGGCCGACGGAGTGGTGGAATTCGTGGGGCAGAAGAACGGGTACGGCAACACCGTCATCCTGCGGCACCCCAACGGCATCACCACGCTGTATGCGCACATGAAGGGTTTCGCGAGCGGCATCCGCCGCGGTGCGCGCGTCGAACAGGGCCAGACCATCGGTTACGTCGGCGCGACCGGCTGGGCGACCGGCCCCCACCTCCATTACGAATTCCACGTCAACGGCGTGCATCGCAACCCGCTGAAGGTCACGATGCCCTCGTCCAATCCCATTCCCGCCAGCGAAATGCGCGCCTTCCAGGAACAGGTGCGCCCGTATCTCGCGCACCTGGATTTTCTCAGGGACGTGCGCGTCGCCTCGATCGACTGATGCTCTCGTGAGCGAGCTGTACATCGGCCTGATGTCGGGAACCAGTCTCGACGGCGTCGATGCAGCGCTGGTCGACTTCTCCGCCGCCCGGCCCGCGGTGCGTGCGACCTGCTTCCTTCCCTATCCCGAAGCGGTACGCGCCGAGGCGCTCGCGCTCAACACTTCCGGGGCCGACGAAATCCATCGCGGCGCGATGCTCGCGCGCACCATCAGCGGTCTGTACGCCGATGCGGTATGCGAGCTGTTGGCGCAAACCGGACTCGGCGCCCGGGCAATCGCAGCGATCGGCTGCCACGGCCAGACCATCCGTCACCGCCCGGACTGCGGCTATACGGTGCAGCTCCTTCAGCCGGCGCTCGTCGCCGAACGCACGGGAATCGCCGTGGTGGCCGATTTCCGCATGCGCGACATCGCCGCCGGCGGCCAGGGCGCGCCGCTGGTGCCCGCTTTCCACGCCGGCTGTTTCCGCGCGCCCGGCGTCGATCGGGCGATCGTCAACATCGGCGGCATCGCGAACATCACTTACCTGCCGGCACGGGGGACGGTGATCGGTTTCGATACCGGACCGGGCAACCTGCTGCTCGACATGTGGTGCATGCGCCATCGCGGCACGCCTTACGACGCCGAGGGCGCATGGGCGGCGAGCGGCACGGTGATCGAAACACTGCTCGAGCAGATGCTGGCCGATCCCTATTTCAGCCTTCATCCGCCCAAGAGCACGGGGCGGGACGATTTCCACGAGGCGTGGCTGGCGCGCTTCGCGCCCGAGCGCCACGACCCCGCCGATGTGCAGGCCACCCTGCTCGAGCTCACGGCCGCGACGATCGCCGATGCTTTGCGACGCTTCTGCCCCGGCACCACCGAGCTCTACGCCTGCGGCGGCGGCGCCTCGAACAACGCGTTGCTGGGCCGTCTGCGACAACGCCTGCCCGGCGCCCACGTGGGCACGACGGCGGAACTGGGGCTGGATCCGGACTGGGTGGAGGCCGTCGCCTTCGCCTGGCTCGCACGCCAGACGCTGCGCGGCGAGCCGGGCAATCTCGCGGAGGTCACGGGCGCCCGCGGCGCACGGGTGCTGGGCGCGATCTACCCGGCATAAAAAAAGCGGCCCTGCGGCCGCTTTTTCCGGGCACCGTTGTTTGCTTCAAACCGCGAACGAGGAGCCGCAGCCGCAGGTGGTCTGCGCGTTGGGGTTCTTGATCACGAACTGCGCGCCTTCGAGCCCCTCGGTGTAATCGATCTCCGCGCCCACCAGGTACTGGTAGCTCATGGGATCGATGAGCAGCGAGACGCCGTTCTTCTCCATCACCGTGTCGTCCTCGTTGACGACTTCGTCGAAGGTGAAGCCGTACTGAAAGCCCGCGCACCCGCCGCCCGTGACGAACACACGCAGCTTCAGGTCGCTGTTGCCTTCCTCGTCGATCAGCTGCTTCACCTTGGCGGCGGCACTGTCGGTAAAGATCAACGGCGCCGGCATTTCGGTGGCCATGTTCATTGAGCTCTCCTGAATCCCTGTTGCGTTTGATTATCCGTGAAGCCGGAAGCGCCGGTCAACGCGCGCCCGGCGGCTCCGGCAGGACTTTGTCCTCGTCTGAACATTCAGAGCGCGGCCCCGGCGGATGGTTCCTCGCGGCGGCTCAGGGCAACACCGGCAGTTGCTGCAGGCCGGTGCGCTCGTCGAGCCCGAACATGATGTTCATGTTCTGCACGGCCTGGCCGGCCGCGCCCTTCACCAGGTTGTCGATCACCGACAGGATCACCAGGGTATCGCCTCCCTGCGGCCGGTGGACGGCGATCCGGCACATGTTCGCCGCGCGCACCGAGCGGGTATCCGGATGGCGTCCCGGCGGGAGCACGTCGACGAAGGGCTCGTGGCGGTAACGGTCCTCGTACAGCTTCTGGAAATCCGCGTCCTTGGTGATGCGGGCGTACAAGGTGGCGTGGATGCCCCGAATCATGGGCGTCAGATGCGGCACGAACGTCAGCCCCACCGGCCGCCCCGCCGCTTGCGAAAGCCCCTGCCGGATCTCGGGCAGGTGGCGGTGGCCGGCGACGCCGTAGGCGGAGAAATTGTCGCCGGCCTCGGCATACAGGATGTGCGTTTCCGCCTTGCGTCCGGCGCCGGAAACGCCCGATTTGGTGTCGGCGATGAGGTGGTCCAGATCGACGACCCCCGCCTCCACCAGCGGCAGAAAGCCCAGCTGCGTCGCCGTCGGATAGCAGCCCGGGTTGGCGACCAGGCGCGCCTGCCTGATCCGGTCGCGGTTCACCTCGGGCAGACCGTAGACGGCTTCCGCCACCAGGTCGGGCGCGGCATGCTGCATCTTGTACCACTTCTCCCACTCCGCGACGTCGCGGATGCGGAAGTCCGCGGCGAGGTCGATCACCCGCACCCCGGCGTCGAGCAGGCTCCGCGCTTCCTGCATCGCGACCCCGTTCGGCGTGGCGAAAAACACCACGTCGCAGCGTTCGAGCCCCGCAGCCGCCGGTTCGGCGAAAGCCAGGTCCACCCGGCCGCGCAAGGACGGAAACATGTCCGCGACCGGCATGCCGGCCTCCTTGCGCGAAGTGATCGCCGCGAGCTCCACCTCCGGGTGCTGCGCCAGCAGCCTGAGCAACTCCACGCCCGTGTAACCGGTGCCGCCTACGATGCCTACCTTGATCATTTCCCAGCTACTCCACGTCCCGACTGTCGGATCGCCCGCGTAGACAAAAAAGCCGCCTCGAGGGCGGCTTTTTTAGTCAGTACCAAAGCGCGCTTAACGCTTCGAGAACTGCTTGGCGCGCCGCGCCTTGTGGAGGCCGACCTTCTTGCGCTCCACTTCGCGGGCGTCGCGCGTCACGAATCCGGCTTTGCGCAACACCGGCTTCAGGTTCGGATCATATTCGATCAGCGCACGGGTGATCCCGTGGCGCACCGCACCGGCCTGACCGGCTTCGCCGCCGCCGTCCACGTTGACCTTGATGTCGAAGTTGCTCAGCGCATCGATCAACCGCAGCGGCTGGCGCACCACCATACGACCCGTTTCACGGCCGAAATACTCGTCGACCGGCTTGCCGTTGACGATGAACTGGCCAGAGCCGGGCTTGAGGAATACCCGCGCCACCGCGCTCTTGCGGCGGCCGGTGCCGTAGTAGTACTCGCCGACCATTAGTTCAACTCCAGGGGTTTAGGCTGCTGCGCGGCGTGAGGATGCGCATCGTCCGCGTAGATTTTGAGTTTCTTCGCCATGGCGTAACCGAGCGGCCCCTTCGGCAGCATGCCCTTGACGGCCAGCTCCAGCACCCGGGCCGGATGCTTGGCATGCAGCTTTTCGAAAGTTGTCTCGTAAATACCGCCGGGATAGCCGGAATGGCGGTAATACTTCTTCTGCCGGGCCTTGTCGCCGGTCACGCGCAGTTTCGCCGCGTTGACCACGACGATGTAGTCGCCGGTATCGACGTGGGGCGTGTACTCGGGCTTGTGCTTGCCGCGCAGACGCGCTGCAATCTGGCTGGCAAGCCGGCCGAGCACCTTGTCGGTCGCGTCGACGACGAACCAGTCGCGGCGCACTTCATGCGGCTTGGCGGAGAACGTCTTCATGATTCGGATTTTTGAGTTGGTACTGCGCAGAGAAGCGCGGGATTCTAAGCTCCCCCTTCTCCCCTGTCAAACCGCTGGCGGACAAAAAAAGGACGCAGCCCCGAAGGGCTGCGTCTAAATCCACCAAAGAGGAGGAGGAGGTGGAGGAGACAACCGGACGGCCGCCCTGAGGAGGAGGAGGAGGGGGAGGCGACCGCCCGATACGGGGCGTATTGTCCGCCAAGCTTTTGTGCAGCGCAAAGAAAATTTGTGCATGGCAGCATAAGTAAAGTCACTACCTCCGCCTGATGGCTGGCAATGGCCGCCGCCCGCATACAATCGCCGCTTTTTTCGAGGTTCTTGCCATGGAATGCACCGTCAAATGGGTCGATGGGATGAGTTTCGTTGCCGAGACAGGCAGCGGCCACGTGTTGAACATGGATGGCGCGCCGGAGGGCGGCGGGCGCAACCTGGCCCCCCGCCCCATGGAAACCCTGCTCGCCGGCGCCGGCGGCTGCACCGCCTACGACGTGGTCCTCATCCTCAAGCGCAGCGGCCAGGACGTGCGGGGATGCCAAATCCGCATGCAGGCCGAGCGCGCGGAAACCGACCCCAAGGTTTTCACCAAAATCCATCTGCACTACATCGTCCGCGGCCGTAATCTGCGCCCGGCGCTGGTGGAAAGTGCGATCAAACTCTCGCACACCAAGTATTGCTCCGCCACGGCGATGCTCGCCCGCACAGCCGAAATCACCCACGACTACGAGCTGGTCGACGATTTGCTATAGGAAATCTGCAACGCTCAACAAGCCGGGTACGGCTTGCTTCGTTGGCTGCGGCCGCGGCGCTTCCTATACTTGACTCCCACAGTGCGCGATCGCATTCGAGGAGGAGGATTAATGCAGAATCGCGAATACAAGTCCCGCGCACGGTGGGCGGCGCTGACAGCAGTCGTTTTCGCGGGCAGCGCGCACGCCGCCGGCTTTGCGCTGATGGAACAGAATGCGAGCGGTCTGGGCAACGCTTACGCCGGCCAGGCCGCAGCGGCGGAGGACGCCAGCACCATTTTCTTCAACCCGGCGGGGATGGTGCGTCTCCCCGGCCGTCAGATCGTCGCCGGCGGCAACTTCGTCCGGCCGAAGCTGGAGTTCAATGACCGCGGCTCCACCAACGCCTTCGGCCTCCCCGGCCCGGACGGCGGCGACGCGGGCGATCTGGGGTTCATCCCGCACGGCTACCTTTCGTGGGAAGTCGTTCCCTCCGGCGTCTGGGTAGGCGTGGGTGTCGGCGCCCCGTTCGGCCTCAAAACGGATTACGACGAAGACTGGGTGGGCGGATTCTTCGGCACCCGTTCGGAAGTCAAGACGATCAACATCAACCCGTCGATCGCCTGGAAGGTGAACGAAACGGTTTCGATCGGCTTCGGCCTCAACTTCCAGCGTTTCGAAGCCGAGCTGTCGCAAATGGTGCCGATCGTCCCGCCGGTCAGTCTCGAAGGCACCGTGGAAGGCGACGACTGGGGCTGGGGCTGGAACGCGGGCGTGCTCATCAACCTGTCGCCTTCGACGCGTATCGGTATCGCGTACCGCTCGAAGATCGACTACGACCTCGAAGGCAAGTTCAAGGGCATTCCCGGGGCCGAGGCGGATATCGAAGCCGACCTCGAACTGCCGGATTCGCTGTCCGTCGCTTTATCCCATCAAGTCACGCCGAAGCTGCAGGTGCTCGCCGATTACACCTGGACCGGCTGGGATTCCATCAAGGAGATCGCGATCAATCGCAAAGCCGGGGGCAACATCAGCACCTTGCATCTGGACATGCACGACACCTGGCGTATCGGCGTGGGCATGAACTACCGGCTCAACGATGCCTGGAAGCTTCGCGCCGGGATGGCCTTCGACCGCGCTGCCATCCGTCACGGCCGCACACCCCGTCTGCCCGACGAAGACCGTCTGTGGTTCGCCGTCGGCGCGCAATGGGCGCCGAACAAGACCACGGCGATCGATTTCGGATACGCCTACCTGCGCGCCTTGGGCGACGCCTCGATCAACCTGGACGGCGCGCCCACTGCCGCCCGTCTCGTGGGCGACTACGATGCCAACGTCCACATCGTCGGCATCCAGGCCCGCTACGCGTTCTGACGCAGCGGGTCCGTAACGAAAAACGGACGCATTCCGCGGCCGTTTATGCCCCGCGCGCCCGGGCTAGACGTAGTGCGCGACGCTGGTCATGACCTTGGCGCTCAATTTCATGGCCAGTTTGACCGGCGCAGGCAGTTCACGCGCGCCGAGCATTTCCGCGGTGTGCGCGTGCTGGGCTTCGTCGATCTTCATCTGGTCGACGATCGCCCGCGTCTTTTGGTCCTGAGGACTCAGGCGCTCGAGATGGCCGAGCAGATGCCGCTCCACCTGCTTCTCGGTCTCCTTCAGGAAACCGAGGTTCCATTCGTCGCCGAAGCGGCCGGCGACGTAGCCGATGGCCAGCGCGCCGCTGAACCAGAGCGGATTGAGCAGGCTCGTGCGTCCGCCGAGCTCCTTGATGCGCTGTTCGCACCAGGCGAGATGATCCTCTTCCTCGCGTGCCGCCTGACTCAGCGCTTCCTTGATATGCGGATCGCTGGATGCCAGCGCCTGCCCCTGATAGAGCGCCTGGGCGCAAACCTCGCCGCAATGGTTCACGCGCATCAGCGCAGCAGCCAGGCGGCGTTCTTCTTCGCTCAACGGCGCGTCGGGCAGCGATTCGCCGGGCACCGGCCGCGCGGCTTGGGGTCGGCCGAAAACGGTACGCAGTCCACGGTCAAAGGCAATGATGGCGGCGTCGAGATTCATGGCAAACCTGCAAAGAAAAAGGGTGCCCGCAGGCACCCCGAATATTACTCCTCCTCGGAAACGAGACGGCTAGAAAGCGTGGCGCATGCGGACCGAGAAGGCCTTCACTTTCTCGCCGGCGCCCGACGGCGCGTGGCCGGCATCGAGGCCGTAAGCCACGTTGTCGTCGTTGTCGACCATCGTGAAGTAGGCGCCGATGTTGGTGCGCTTGGAGAAGTTGTACGCCGCACCGATGGCGAACGCCTGGGCCCCGCTGTCGCTCACGTCGTCGAAATCGTCCGCCCAGGTATAGGAAGCCATCAGATCGACGTTGCCGATGCTGTGCTTGATGCTCGCGAAGATCAGATCGCGTTCCAGATCGTCGCCATCGACAACGGGAACCGCGCCGACAGCACCCGAGACCGAACCGAAATCTTCTTTCGCGTACATCAGGCCGAACGTGGTATTGCCGAGCTTGTAACCGGCGCCGATCTTGTACGACTTCGCGCTTTCCAGCGCGAAACCGGCCCCGCCGCCCAGATCGACTTCGAGCCGGTCCTCCTGGTCTTCATAAGCCGCCACCAGCGTGAGACCGCCGAGCTTGTACGTCAAAGCGATGCTGAAAGCGTCGTCCTTGCCGTCCCCGGAGTCCTCTTCGTGCAAGTCTCCATCGCCGTCACCGTTCAGGCCGTAGGTCGCCATCAGTTGGAAGCCGCCCCAGTTCGGAGAGGTCCAGTGCACCGAGTTGGTGAAGCGGTCGTTGAAGCCGTCCTGGTCGAAAGCCGGCACGCCGAAGACGTTGTTGTAGTCGCCGATCGTGTCCGCGAAGGGATCCAGGAAGTCGGTCGAGCGCTTGTACGCGGTGAACTGCGTACCGAGCGTGACAGAGCCGAAACCGCCCGCAAGCCCGACCCAGGAATCACGGCGGGTCCAGCCGGTGCCGCTGCGGTTGTCGAAATCGACTGCGCTTTCCAACTGGAAGATGGCTTTCAACCCGCCGCCCAGGTCCTCCGAGCCCCGGAAACCGAGGCGGGAGTTGTTGTTCGACATGTTGGTGCCGCTGTCATCGCCGTTGTCGACAAAGTCGATGGACGGTTGCAGCAGACCGTAGATCTGTACGGTCGAGCCTTGTTGGGCTTGGGCGGCCAAAGGGGCCGCCATTGCGCCTGCCACCGCTAAGCCGATGAGTTTTCTACGCATTTATCTCTCCTTCGCACTTACCTTGGGAACGGAAGAATCTCCGGACGACCTCCCCTCGAAAGGGTTGACCCATTGTGTGCAGGCGAAGAAGCGCGCCTGTCAGAAAACCGACGTGACAAATGTCACAGATTGTCAATCGTGTCGAAAACACAACATCGGCGCAGGCCGGGCAGCATCGGTAGGGAACAAAAGAAAACGGGCGCCCGAAGGCGCCCGTCTTACAACGGCTCAAGCGAAACCGCTTAGAACGCGTGGCGCATGCGGATCGAGAAGCCTTTCACCTTCTCGCCGTCCGCGGCCGGACCATAGCCGGAGTCGAAGCCGAAGCCGGCGTTGTCGTCGTTCTTCACCTGCGCGTAGTAGGCGCCGATGTTGGTGCGCTTGGAGAAGTTGTACACCGCACCGATCGCGAAAGCCTGGGCGCCGGAGTCGTCGACGTCATCGAACTCGTCGGCCCACGTGTAGGACGCCATCAGATCGACGTTGCCGATGCTGTGCTTGACGGCCGCGAACAACACGTCGCGCTTGTATTTTTCGCCCGTACCGGCATCTTTACCGAAGTCTTCGACGGCGTAGGCACCGGTAATGGTCGTGTTGCCGAACTTGTAGCCGGCAGCGACCTTGAAGGCCTTCGTGCCCTCGAAAATGCGATCGTCCTGGTCTTCGTAAGCGGCAACCAGGGTCAGCCCGCCGGTCTTATAGGTGGCGGCCAGGCTCCAGCCCTCGTTATCGCCGTCGGATTCGAAGCCCGCGCCGCCGTTGCTGTTGAGACCGTAGCTGGCGGAGAACTTCAAGCCGCCGAAGTCGGGCGAGTCGTAGAAGATACCGTTGGTGAAACGGTCGTTGAAACCATCGGAATCGAATTCGAACACGCCGAAGATGTTGTTGTAGTCGCCGATGGTGTCCGCCATCGGGTCGACGAAGTCGGTCGAGCTCTTGTAGGCGGTGAACTTGCTACCGACCACCACCGAACCGAAGGAGCCGGCCAGGCCGACCCACGAATCGCGGCCGGTCCAGGTGCCGCCGCGCTCATCGGGCCGTACCGAGCTTTCCAGTTGGAAGATCGCCTTCAGCCCGTTGCCCAGGTCTTCGGTCCCCCGAAAGCCGAGACGCGAGTTGTTGTCCGTCATGCTGGTACCGGACTCGTTGCCGTCGTCCACACGGTCCACGGACATCTGCAGCAGACCGTAGATTTGCACGTTTTGCGCTTGAGCAGCCAGCGGCGCAGCCAGCGCGCCGGCGATCGCCAGGGCAAGCAGTTTCTTTTGCATTTTTTCCCCTAAAGTGCGTTTTTAGTGTGCCTTATTTGCCCCGCTGAACTCGGCACGGCTTTAGTGAGTAAAGCGGGTGACCGGATTCTGTAAGTTTGTCGAAGCCAATGCCACAAGCGCTTGTGCTTGATGTCACGTTGCCGAGCAGTTCGTTGCAAAGACGCAACAGGCACACACCAAAAAACGGGCGCCCGCAGGCGCCCGTCGAGATGGTTGCTAAGCCTTGTGCTTAGAACGCATGGCGCAGACGCACCGAAAAGGCCTTCATGTCTTCGCCGATACCGCCCGGGTTGTAGCCGCCGGAAGCCAGGCCTTGCATGGCGAAGTCGTCGTTCTTCAGATGGACGTAGTAGGCGCCGAGGCTGGTGCGCTTGGAGAAGTTGTACACCGCACCGAGCGCGAACTGCCGAGCACCGGTGTCGTCGAAGTCCGTCGCCTCGTCCGCCCAGGTGTAAGCAGCCAGCAGGTCGACGTTGCCGATGCTGTGCTTCAGGCTGGCGTGAATGACGTCGCGGTCGGCGTCGGCGCCGAACACCGTACCGTAGTCCTCTTTGGCGTATACCAGCGCCACGGCGGTGTTGCCGAACTTGTAGCCGCCCGAGACTTTGAACGCCTTGACGGCGCCGTCCTCGCCGTTGGGACGCTGCTTGTCTTCGTAAGCGGCCGTCAGGATCAGGTCGCCGGACTTGTAGGTCAGCGCCACGCTGCGGTCGGTGTTGTCGCCTTTGCTCTCATAGGGCGCGCCGCCGTTCATGCCGTAGGTCGCGGCGAGCTGGAAGCCGCCCCAGTTCGGCGAAATGTAGTGGATGGCGTTGTTCGCGCGCGCGTCGAAGGGACGCTGGTCGTGCGCGATGCTGCCCAGGATGTTGTTGTAGTCGCCCACGGTATCCGCGAACGGGTCGGCGTAGTCGGTCGAGGACTTGTAGGCCGTGAACATCGAGCCGACGCGGATTTCACCCCAGGTGCTGGAAGCCAGACCCACCCAGGAGTCGCGGCCCGTCCAGGTGCCGCCGCGCTCGTCGGGCCGGACCGAGCTTTCCAGTTGGAAGATCGCTTTCAGGCCGCCGCCCAGGTCTTCCGAACCACGGAAGCCGATGCGCGACGAGTTGTCGGCCATGCTGGTGCCGGTGTCGTTGCCGTTGTCGACGCGGTCCACCGACATTTGCAGCAGGCCGTAGATTTGCACGTTCTGCGCTTGGGCAGCGAGCGGCGCGGCCAGCGCGCCGGCCACAGCAAAAGCAAGCAGTTTCTTCCGCATTTCTCCCTCTTGTTATGCGTTGTTGGTCTGCGATGTTTGCTGCCGCTCAAGGCGGTATAGCTCGAATGCGTCGAAAAGAGGCGGAATTCTAAAAAATTGTGCGCCTTGGGTCCAACAAGCCCAGACCTCAGGCGAGCGGCGTCCACCGGCGCCCGGCCCGCTCGCACCACGCAGACGCGGCATGCGGCGCGACGATCAATAAAAAACGGGCGCCCGCAGGCGCCCGTCGAAGGTGGTTCCTAAGCGTGAGCGTTGCTTAGAACGCGTGACGCAGACGCACCGAGAAGGCTTTCATCTTCTCGCCAGCAGCGGCCGGGTTGTAGCCGCCGGAGGCCAGACCTTGGTTCGCGGCGTCGTCGTTGTCGAGGTGGACGTAGTACGCGCCGACGCTGGTGCGCTTGGAGAAGTTGTACACCGCGCCGATCGCGAACTGCTGGGCGCTGGAGTCGTCGATGTCGCCGAGGTCGTCCGCCCAGGTGTAAGCCGCCAGCAGGTCGATGTTGCCGATGCTGTGCTTCAGGCTGGCGTGGATAACGTCGCGGTCGCGGTCGTTGCCACCAAGCTCACCGAAGTCCTCTTTGGCATACACCAGCGCCACGGCGGTGTTGCCGAACTTGTAACCGCCCGAAACCTTGAACGCGTTGACTTTGTCGGTGACGGCGGGCTTGCCAGCGGAACCGAAGCTGAGCTGCTTGTCTTCGTAGGCGGCCGTCAGGGTCAGGTTGCCGGACTTGTAGGTCAG
>Ga0065720_1019990_pt1 | contig 17956 bp, 16 predicted proteins | sample Thericmetagenome_FD_59107 | JGI IMG/M metagenome (GOLD analysis project Ga0065720, IMG submission 59107) | Thermophilic microbial communities from the Joint Bioenergy Institute, California, USA of rice/straw/compost enrichment - eDNA_2 v2... | ecosystem: Engineered > Solid waste > Grass >...
CCCCAAAAAAATCACTTTCACGGTAGCGTTCTCCAAGAACTCAACGATTCTCCTTCGCTGCTCGAAATTTTCAGACCTGTTTTACTCGTCATTCCCTGCATTCTCCTCTCCCAAAATGCGGTGACAGACCTTAGAAACCATTCGTTCCTTGAATTTCTCGGCATGACCCTTCGCTTAACCTCCGATGCTTCTAGTCTAGCTCTCCAATTTCCAGCCATTTAGAAAAAAAAATTCTTGTAACATTGTCTTCTGGCCCAAGCTTCTGTCAAACTTCCCGGGAGCACTTGTCAATCATCCCGGCGCTTTGTCGCATCTTCCTTGACACCATCAAGCCTCAGCAAGGGGGCTCCTGGATTCGTAATAGTCCAAGGCATCTTCTATTCTGCCCATTCGCTCCCATCTCGCAACAACCTTCGTCAACAACTCTTCTGCTCCGGTAAGTCGGTTCTCGTCAAGCTTCGATAAAGAAACTTGGTATTTGGCTGACGCTACGAAACGGGCTTCAACTCCAATTTTCTTTCTATCACTTCAACCATTAATAGGACCTTAGCACCTGCTTCACATGTACTCGTGCCAGTACCATTTACCGATTTGCGGAAGCCTGCCTTCGGAAGTAAATATGCAGAGCGAAACAGACGTTTCTGATCAAAGCATTGCTGCCATCTTGTAGATTCCTTTCTCAGATCTAGAGAAAGCAATAGTATATTCGGGGCATCGTTTGCATCTAAGCATCTTGTGGGCTCAGACATCCTCTTGGCCATCCGTTCAGGTACTTCGGTGCCCTCTTCTGAACAGTTCTTTAAAAGAAGGCGTTGCTGAAGGTCGAAGAGATGGAAAATGCAGTGGCCATTTGGCGGAACTATCCAACGTTCTATTCGCTCTTATCTGGAATCACATGACTCGGAGGTAGAGACCATCAAGTCTACTATCTTCTCGAGTACTTTTCTGGCTTCGGCTATCCTGGCCATGTTGTTGACATAGGCTGACAAATGCCACGACAATGACGGAATCGTCTTCTCCGGTCACCTTCATGTGGACTTTGACACTTGTCAGCAGTTTCACAATTGCCTGACCATGAAGTCCTTGCCCACCATGTTGTATCCTGGATCATCTGTGCTCCACAGCCGTTGACAATAGTTTAAGTCCAGCATGCGTCGTCTGTTTGAGAGAGTGAAAATGAGCTCGATGAAGATGCTCTCCCAGATATCGACCAGATGGTTTCAGTATACTGTGGGATTGTCACCATCGATAATAAAAGCTCTATCGTTCTACTTGTTCATTACACAGCAAAAGAGTACTCCCAGGAAACTCTTGCCCAGTGGTTCCCAGATGCACATACCAATGTCTCTAATATTTGCGCATCATTCATTGTATTTCAGACTTTCTCGAGTGGTCGTTGTTAAAGGGTTAGGAAGCTGTCACACTATCGCACCGATATTACACATACCCCCTCTTGGACTATGCTGCTGAGTAATATCAAACAAACAATGGTAGACCTGATGTTCACACAAACTCCTGGGAATTTCCTCACTGGAGAGTCCGTGCTCATAGTTCCCTGATACTGCAATCCTACTGTAACGGGTGACTTGGTCTGGTGCAGCCAGGGATCGACAATAGGTCAAATGGGTTGGATGATGGCCGTTGACGATGTGGGGTGCACAACGAAGTCAATTAATACGTGTAATAATTTTTCTTGGTCATCAGTGTCCTCCTGTCAGGGAGAAAAAGAACAAATAGAAGTCCTTTATCATGTCCGGGCAGCTTCCTTTATGGAATCCTCCTGCCCTTGTGAGTGCCTCTCGGTCTTCCAGGCGTTTTAGAGGTCTCGTCCTCCTGCCTCGGCCCTCTGGCTCATTCAGTCGTGTGGCTCCAGCTATCTTCCGGGATCAACCACGTATTTGTGTCGTTTCCAATCATTCTGTCTCTGGTGTCCCTTGTGTTGGCAGTCGGGTATACCCCTTTCCTTGGACTGCCATGTCCGTGTGACATCAACCCAGATCTTGACTATCCAATTCGAATCATCAATCCCGTCTTGGAAGAATTACCACGATTCCAGCTCACTTCATCCTCTCCTCGATGATGACATTGTCTTTTTCAAAGGTCTTAGACCTATCGACGTCATCAAAGTTATTATGGTTCTGGAGGAGTATATCGTGCAGTGGGTAACCAGCTCTTCCTTGATATGACAGGCGGTTCCCTTTAAGTTTCCTCACTGAACGCTCTGGTTTGATAATCAATGGTTGATAAGAGTTGGCAGTGGTCTTGAACCGCTTTATGATCTCACCTTCTGTCCCAACCTTCTTCTTAACGTCCAAGGCATAACTTTCCGAAAGCTTCACAACCTTTCGTAACGCCCTTGTAACCAACAGATGCTAACAAGATCATCAGCCACGGAGGAGTAATCCGTTGCATCTAGGAACTTGCTCTGACATGTTTTATGATGCTCCAAGATGCGTAGATTGCTACCCCTGAAAGGATCTCAACCACGTCTTAAGGATACATTGCCGCGGTAAATATCCCATCTTCGAGGTAGTTCATAACATGCTCAGTATTTCTGGTGACATGATAATTTGAAGCTGTCAGGAAAAGACGTCAGATGCATTCTCTGAAGAGCATAGCAATTATGAACTGGAGGAAGCGATCGATTGCCTTTTTCAGATACAGTTTGCCCAGGGAATCAAGCATCCATCTTGCTGTCTCCTGCACAATATTCTGCAACTCGAGGTTACCATATTCGTTCTGAGTGACAAAATAATAATTCGTTAACTCGTTACCAGTCATCTTCAAAGCGTTTGACCCAGCCTCTGCGCTGGGTTTGCAACGAGCAACTGGGGAAAACTTGGTGTGTCCTTTGAGATAGATGCTTTTCTAAGCTCGCAGAGGCAGCGCGACGGGAGAGATACAGAAGTTTTCTCTACAGTTCTGAGAATCAAGCATTCATTGAACTCATATTGACGGACCACAAAGTCCATAATGAAAAAGGTAAGTTGGTCGCGGAAGAGTGATTTGTCTCAATCAAGTCTAATGTATCTCCCAGTGCCCTAAGAATAACGTTCGATTCTGTTTGCGAGCCGCCCCTAGGGAGATCTGCAGAGTCTTCTGCCAGTATGAAGCGTCCTGGCTTTTGGACCTCTTCAAAAACTTGGGCAACTGACATGCGCAGACCAGCGTGCCCCGACACTTGATGTATGTCGTTGCCATAAGAATAGCAAGGGGGTAAAGATCAAACGTAAGAAGAGGCTTACGTAGATTCTCTTGGTAATCATCATTCAGTCCATCAAAGCTGTGATTTAAGCAACTTGACTGCTTCATTCTGTCATTGGACCAATCAAGAACGGGTTTTGATCCGGCTGCTTTGGGAAAAAAAAAATAACCTCTGCAGCTTTGTGGCTGCGTGTTGTAACAACAATGAACCAATTGTTGGCTTGTGGGAAATACCTAGTGAGCTGCTTTTTAATCAAATTTACATGATCAGTACCGTTAAAAATCATGACTCGTTTGCCATTTTCTTTGATCCGTAGCCAATCGTGGGCAAGTTCGCAAATATGCACTCCCGTTGTTTTCTGAATACTCAGCTTCAGGATGCTGGCAATCCGTTGAAGTCCGCTTCCTATACTCTTTTGAGATCCAGCTTTAATCCCAAAAACCAAAGTGTCAGAAAACTTATCGCCGAATCGGTATCTCACTTCTGCGGCAAGTGCAGGTTTCCTTCGATATCGTACAAAGGTTAGTTTCCGTCTCTGTATAGTAGGATGTACAAAAACAAGTTTTCATGAAGACATACCCTACACCCCCAATTCCCACAAGGGCAACGCAGGAGTGCCCTTTGCCATTTCTGCACTTTTCTTGAAGTTTCTGGAACAGATCTCTGCGCTTCTCAAAAGAATCATTCCGAGCGTAGTTAATACCCGTTGTTAGTTTGGGCTGTTCTGTCTTATGGAACAAATGTCAGCCCAAGATCGGCCACAAGACGATTACTCGCAAACAAGCTAGATCAGGGTTTGGACAAACCTGCTTGCGAATAGTTGTTGAGCGTTTGCCATTGAACATAGCCAATAATGTTCCCACAGCCAGTATTCAGAATGCTACCAGGCTGGAAAATGTTCTGGATGTTAGGGATAATACCAGGGAAACCAGTGGTGTTGACAGCAGAGGAACCGATGTTATCTGCAGCAGTAGAACCAGTGTTATTGGCAGCAAGGGGATTAGTGTTGTTGACGGCAGAGGAACCGGTGTTATCTGCAGCAGTAGAACCAGTGTTATTGGCAGCAAGGGGATTAGTGTTGTTGACGGCAGAGGAACCAATGTTGTTCATGGCGGCGGGGGGGTTAAGATTGATAACACCAAAATTCTGCCCAATCTGGAAACCAGTACCGTTTAGGTCTTTAAAGTCGGCCTTATAGGACAGGGACTCTTGAGTGATTTTGTCCTTAGATTCCTGCATCTAGTCAAAGGTCGATGATTTATGGAGTTGTAACCGTTTTCCCTTAGGTCGAAAAAGAAAACACACACCTAAAAGTGGACTCTAGCTTAGTTGGATATGCTGCCAATAATGAAGAAAGGAGGCAAGAGGGAAGAGGCATAGGGAAGGAGAATCATGTCGAAAGCTCGCCCATATATAGCTTCAGGCAAGCTTTAGCTCAAGCCTCGTCGGCGGGTCTTTGTGCCCAATTCTAGCCTGATTGTTACCTGCCAAGACGAGTACGGACACATTCTTTGATTGGCAGACAATTGGAGAAGGAATGGCTACACAGCTTCTGTTGGGGTGGGGGGGATAAACACTTATCGTCCAAACGTGTGTCAGGAGGCTTTCCCTCGCGCACAAGGGTTCAGTTGTACATAGTTATCATTACCTGGACCGCTTCTGGTATCTTTGTAGAGGGGTTAAGGGTTTGGCTGGCAAGAGATACCGATGCTGGTCCACAGCTGGCTGGATTTGGAAGATGAACAATGTTCGACGCCAAGACCGTGAGCTGGTATCAGTCAGGGGGACATTGAGTGTCTAGGTAGGCTCTCGGCCTTACGCGATTGTTGATGCTTGTAAACTTGTTGATCGCAAAGAGAGCCTCGAAATCCCAGGCCATGCCCCGTGTCTGGAGAAGGTGACTTGTCCGAGCAGTTCCTCCTCTGTTGCTAGGCTTGCCACGTACTAGAGCCTAAGAGAAGTGCACCTCAAGGGGAGGGGGGGTCACTGCGCTGTGGAGGCTATTCTCTTCATGCAATCTCTCCTGGCCTAAGCCTGTCATTCCGCCTTAGCCACCGCCGCAAGGCGTCTTCCCATTCTCCCTTCCAATAAGGAGCTTTCAGAATGCAGTGAGCCTAATGGCACAGCCTAGTTTAACGCCAAGACTGGTTCCCTGCATGAAGGGGCGGGGTAGTTTGGGGAAAGCCTACATCGTTAGAGTCTGCCTGGTGTTTTCGTAGCTCACTTCCACGGGTCTCCTTTAAACGGAGTCACATCATGATGGACGCTTCCCTTCTGGTCAGGCTCCAGTAGGTGTGGAGTGTCGAAGCCTTCCTCCATCGAAGACAAACTGGGGCAATCATGGATTTTCGTAACTGGACAACCCACGTTGAGCGAGCCGTCACTGTACATTGAGCTATTTGTCTCTTGATCAATATTAACATACCGTTATCGTCGCAGAGACCAAATAGCTGCATTTGAAGTGTAGTGTTGGGATCAACGAAGTCTTCCTGCCCTCTCAACAGCACCGCAGAACTAACTGCTAAGATGTCGGACAGGGCTGGTAGATGGTGGATGGTGGCATGGTGATAACGTGACCTTCGATGTTGATGCGTGTGCATGAGGTCCCTCATCGCCTCTCGACTCCTCGATTATCTGGGTCAAAACTAACTGGTCTTCTGCGCTTCTTCGGTGCCAGAGTAGAACAGTTTCACATTTTTGAGACACTCCTTGATGCAGCGATGAGTGGAAGACTTTAGGATGTAGACCATCACGTTAGCTGAGTAAAAGCACTAACTAATAGTTTCCCTGTTCTGACTATTGCCGCAATGACAGTCGGCCTGGTGTAATGAACGGACACGGACATGCCTTGGCTCTGATTCAGGGGCCGTGGAACTATCTTTTCACACAGGTAGACTTCCAGGTTAAGTCGGTTTGACTTATAGAAAGCCCTTGTTACAGAGGCCGCTTATGTAAGCATTCATATTAGCGGCAGTCTTTGACTACTACCTCAGCTGGAAGCCCCACTTACCAGGCCTTTCCCCTTTTGGGTCGAATCAAAACAAACGATCGGCCGGCACCCACGTCGACCTTGACATCCACCCACGTGTGACTGTGTGCCTGCAAACTGTTTGCCTCGACTCTCCCTCGAGTTGTCGCCGTCAATTGCAGTTTTTCAACCGACAGGATCTCATGACGCGCATTTCCGGATAGCAGACGGCCATATACCTACCAACCTTTTTGTCGCGCCGTCGCGTCATTGTTTGTTTACTTTGCGAATCGAGTCATCGTGCCATTAGCAGCCGCATCCCCAACACCATTTCTCGCCCATTGAACCCAATTGGCATGGCGATGCGAGGCGGTCCGCGTCTCCAGGTCGGCTCGGCCGCCTGGGTCGCAGAGGAGCGCGAGGCGGCGCTGAGCATCGCGTGCTCTGAGGTCGACGAGTTCTCGTACGCCGCACGAAACGAGCTGGACTGGCTCAACGAGCACATGGCCGACATTTTTTCCGAGAATCAGATGTGCGTGACCCCGCGTCAATTTAGTCAGAGTGATGTGCTGATGTGAACAGGAATGTCGCCGAGATCTTTAAATCGCCTAGCAAGTTCCGCGGCAAAACGCCGCGCACTGTGAGGAGAGAGCCTAGCAGCGCGCGTGTGGTAAGTCTTTGCAAAGTTTAGAGAGAGTTTTAAAGACGCGTCTAACTCGGCAGCCCCTCGCGAGCGTGTTCTCTTCGACCCCCAAGGGCGCGCCTAACCCGCTCGCCATGTCGACTATCTCCCTCCCGCGAAGCCCGGCCATTCAAGTCGCTGAAGACGCGCCCTCATCCGATTCGCCCATCCCGTCGTCGCCAACCGGTCGGTCGATGTCCCCTACCAAAGCGACCGTCGTTCATCCCATGCACGAAGTCAAGCCGCGCGGGCACGGCTCGCTGGCTGACTCGGGGTATCATGGAAGCCAATCCCAGCTGACGCAGTTCGAGAAGGAAGAGCCGCTTGAGGAGGAGGACATCGAGATGTCGGATAGTGGCGAGCAGGGCGAGACGCTGTCAGATCCGGTCTTTTCGCCGGAGAATAAGCCGACCAGCCCGTCGGCTACATCCGTGCATGAGACGTACCAGAGCCCGGTTGAGACACGCTCGCCACAGCGCCAGCAGAGGGAAGAGAGTGCCGTACCGACGCCGTCGTCTGCCTTGCAGCAGCCAAACAGCCCGTTTGCGAGCAGGACAAGGCTGCCGATTATGTCACCACGTGCACAGCCGTCACCTAAGAAGACTTCCTCTCCGATCGGGCAGTCCCCCGGAAGACGGTCACCCTCGCCGCAGAAATCGCGCTTGGCTAGCCCGCCGAAGGCCTCGGCCAAGCTTGAACCCGCCCCACAAACTGAAGAGAAGCCCGAGGATGGCGCCAACCAGAATATTTCGGCCGACGAAGAAGAAGAAGAAGAAGAAGACGACATTTCCGAAGCATCTAGCCCCGTCCTCCGCCCCGTCATGCGCAAATCCTCGCTCAACTTTGCCTCCCTCCCCGCGCGCGAGCCACTTACTTCTAAGAAGAGCCTCGGCGGCGCGGCGGCGCGCATGTCGCGCACGAGTTTTACACGACAGAGCTACTACCCCCCTGCTGCGGCGTCCAGACTCACTGGTGGGGGGAAGAGTCTCGGTGTTGGGAGACACGAGGACGATGATATGGAGGGGGTTGAGAAGGATGAGGACAAAGAGGAGGAGGAAGTCTTTGCTGATAGCAAGACTTATACGCAGAGGTTGCATGAGCAGATTAGTATGCTTGGGAAGAGCCAGGCTCAGAAGAGTGCGAGACCGAGCAAGAGTTTGGCGAGTTTCTTGCCGGCGGCTGCTGGCCAGCAGCAGCAGGGATCTGCTGGATCAATGCAGGCGGGTAGGCAGGCTTCTCCTAAACCGAAGCAGCAGCCCGCTACTACGCCTGGTCCTGTTGCTGCTGATGAGGATGATTTCGTCCGGGGGATGGGTAGTCCGAGACCTCTTCCCCCTCGCCCTCAAACATCTGGTACGACAGAATGCAGAGACACAGGCGACATGTCACCTGCCTCATCTCTCCCCCGCAGTCGGCCGACTTCCCCCTCGAAGAACGTCTTCTCGCCGACGCATCGCACTCCGAACTCTCACAGCAAGTCTCAATCTGTGCCAGTCCTCCCGTCGTTGGAGCAGCTGCGCACTGGTAATCCTGAGGATGGCCCGAAGAAGACAATCGCACAAAATCCTGCGCTGAGCACAGCAGCTGGTGACGGGCTGGTGGCTGGCTCGCCGGCGCCCAGGAGTCCCCGGAGCTTTAGGGATAACCCCCTGAAACAGGTCAAAAATAAGTTGAGCAGTTTTATTAAGAGCTCTAAGGGGTTGATTGGAAGCAGTGGTTCAGCTACTTTAGGGGAGAGCAAGACATCATCGGGTCTGGTGCAGCATACGCCGTCTGTGTCGCGCGCCCCGCAGCAGAAGGTTGAGAAGGAACGTGAAAAGGAGAGAGCAGGGGATGAGTCCGTCGAGTCGTATAAGACAGCGGATAATGTTGCGTATCCAGATCTCTCGCGCCAGGTGGAGGGTATCAACCCTACATCCGCAAAAGAGCAGCCGCAGAGTCCTGTGCAGAACGTGCGTAGGACGCGCGCATCCGCCGAACGTGAGCGCCTCGAGAAAGAGCGGGCCGAGAGTGAGCGTCAAGAACGGGAGAAGATGAGGGTTGTTGAGAAGGAACGGGAGCGGGTTGCCCAGATGGAGAGGCAGATCACTGCGCAGCAGGAGAAGGAGAAGCAGGAGAAAGAGAGAAGGGAACGTGAGCAGGACTTCCGGACGCCTGGCCCCAGGCCAAAGAGCGTGGCTAAACCTGCACCGTCAACCATCCAAACGACCCCGCATAAGAATGCTGCTGCAGACGAGGATTTGGATATGACTGAGGCTCCGACAACCATCGCTCCGCCGTCTGTTGCTCGCCCGACAACTGCTTCTTCAATGAGGATTCCGGCTGCGAAGAGACCGCTTAAGCCGACCAAGGAGGCGCTGAACCGGTCGACCGCGAAACAAGCGCCTACTGTGATCAAGGTGAATACCTCAAGCGCGGCACAAGTGTCGAATAGTGTTTTGGCGGCGACGTTGGGCGAGACATTGGCCCCTCCTACCAACCAAACGACTCAAGCACAGGCAGCTCAGGGGGCTACTGCTGTGAAGGGATTAAGTGGGAAGGGCAGCGCAGGCTCGTTGCGCGACAAACCCTCTCTCCAATCCCTCAAAAACTCGATGGCCTCCTCCTCCCAGCAAAAGCAGAAAGCCGCTGACGCAGCCGCCGCCGCCGCCGCGGCACAGAGGAAGAAAGAGCAAGAAGAGCGCGAGGCGCAGAAGAGGGAGTTGCAGCGCAAGCGGGAGCAGCGGGAGCGGGAGCGTGCCGCCCAGCAAGAGGAGGAGAGGCGTCGGAGGGAAGAGATGGAGCAGCAGAGAAGGTTGGAGGAAGAGCAGAGGAAGAAGGAAGAGGAGAGGAAGCGCAAGGCGGCGATCGAAAAGGCTAAGATGACTAAGGCGCCGCCGCCGCCGGTTCGGACGCAGCCTAATGGTCCGCCGGATTATAGCGCTACTGTCGAGAGGGAGAGGCAGACACAGCAGCCGGCTAGACCGCCTTCGAGGCTGGGATCGATTGCCGAGGGGGGGGGTAGGTTAGTGAATACCGTGTTGTCGTCCACGGCCGCAGGGAAGGGGGCGAAGAGGCCGCTGCAAGAGGAGAAGAAGTACCAGGCCGCTGGGGTGGACGCAAAGAGAATGCGGATGAGTGAGGAGTTTGATGAGAATGTGGATATGGCTGAAGGAGGAGGAGGGGGCAGCTCTAGGATGATTAAGGGCGCGCCGATTAGGCCTAGTACTGGGTTTAAGAAGGTGAGTATTTCGACTGGGAAGTGAGGGTTGGGAGAGTATACTGACAAAAAAAAGCAGGAGATCCAGCCTCCTAAGCAGCATACGTACTCCTCCAACGCCCACGGCCACACCTACAGCAGCAAGGACCTGTTCAAAACAACCGTCATCTCGCAGCACAACAACCAAAACGCAGGCCGTCCCGCGCATCCCCTCGACATGGCGCAGGTTGCTAAGGGCCCGATTCCGTTCGCCAACAATAACACTCAGGCGGCCTCTTCCCACAAGACCCCCGCCCGCGCCCCAGGAACCAATTCCACAGTCCCCTCGTCAGCTGCAAAATCCGCCGCCCGTTCCTCCCCACGCTTCCCCAATGGCGAGCTCATCGAGCTCCCGGACATCGCAACCGACGACGACGACGACTACTCCGACGCAGACAACTCCGGCTCCGGCGCAGGCCAGATGCTCCCCTCGTGGGCCGACTCGCCCGAGCTACGCCGGCAGCTGCTGGAGCAGGAAAGGATTGACCCGACTACTGTGTTTGGCGTGCCGCAGCCGCTTAACATGGAGGAAGTGTTTAACAAGAGTAAGGATCGGTGGCATCGGTTTAGGCAGCGGACGAGCAGTGCCAATTGGAGTGGGGCGGATCGGTTGACGGAGGAGGAAATGAGGCGGGACGCGATTGCTCGAGATAGGATGAGGAGGGAAGGGGGTTGGACTTGGGAGTTGGGGAAGGAGATGTATTAGTTGGTGCTGTGTTGGTGTATTGTGGTTAGGGGGTTTGTAGGATATATTTTTGGAAGGGGGAGGGGTTTTCGTGTTGGCTTACTTCGGGTTTGTGGTTGGTATTGTGTTTGTTTTGTTTACTTTGAGCTTACCTATGACGGGAGAGTGGAAAGCATTAGGGTTTGGTGAAAACAGTGGGAGGGTAGGTATAGCGAAAATGTTTTGGTGGTTGGGTCAAGACGGACAGGAAGGATCAGAGAAGAGAATCAATATGCATACAGAGTATGACTTTTGACTTTTGATTTTTTTTTTTTTTTTCACGGGTTGTGTTGGACATTGTTGCATCGAGTGTACCTGCTGTACTTCTAGCAGCGTGTCTAAATCCAGGGTCTGCTATTTGCCGAACACAAGGTCAAGGAGTATATTCTGCGTGTTAGTGTGATGTTAACCTCATTGAAAGAGTTGTAGACTCGATACAACATCCATTATGAACTGAGATGGTTTCCCATAACAAGTTGCCTTTCTCATGCACAATGAGTTATCGTCCTCCTTATTAAGCAGAGAATATTGTGGATATAATCCCCATGCCTTCCTTCGGGTATCACAAGCTAAAGTAGCATTGGAAAGTTGAGATTAAGTTGAGTCCAGTCTGCTTCTGCTGTCAACAAGGGGCGGTATGTGTAAGGCTGCTTTATGTAACTCTCCATGTTGAACTTAGATATACAGAACTTTTTGTGCAACCTTCGGCGTTAATATGAAATGGCATTTTAAATCCAAGGAGATTCAGTCTCTTAAGTTGGCTTTTCAACCAACGAAGCTTCGGTCTGAAGTCAGTCACCGGCTCATGCCTCATTGAGGATTTGAGATAGATTTATGGCACTCATATACAGAAACTGTAACTAGCATTGAAGAAGACAAGGACGTCCGGGAACTCTGAGTAGGGCTCGGGGACGTGAAGATTATGGTGACAGCAAATCTTGTCTCTCCAGGTTCCTTGGCCTTTCACACTTGACAGGGGATGAGGGACATGAGCAAGACCCAACTCATGTTGGGTGGCCTACGGGCACAATATCCTGCGGTTTCAAAAACAAGATTAAAAAATGTCTTTTGTGGTTCTCTCGGATCGTCCATTCACTGACAAAGCTCTCGGCACATGGATGTTGGTGAAGGCGAGAGGCGTTGAAATTTTGGCTTACGTAAGCAGACTACCCAGAGCTGAGGACCGACGTCATCGTTGAGGGGCTGAGCTTGGCGCAGCCCTAAAATGGTTGTTTGTTTACTTGCGGGAACCTGGACAGGTATTATCTCCAAAAAAGTTGCGATCGAAATTGAGGCAGGTTCCGTAGATCTCGTGAGAGCTGTCATACCGAATCATCACAAGACTGTCTCCAGGCTGTGTCACGGTTCCGGTTGCACATGAGCTGGGCTGACAGGTGACGGGCTGACCTGGGGACGTCCCCGGGCCAGTGGGGGGCTGAGCCTCGTAAGGTAACCTACAAGCCACTGCGGTGCCTGGTTAACCTGAGGCCAACAGCCTGCCGAGCAACAAGACGGCAACACTAACTTTATTCCTTCCTGCATCATCTCGCCCACTCTTCCTCTTTTCCGTCTTCTCTGTGCTGCGCGAATTCCGATCCTCTTTTTTTTTTTCGCCAAAATATCTTGAGCACAACCTGGAAGCGAGAGCCCGCCACTCCATTTGCAGCCTGACGGGAAGTTTAATTTCATCGGGCTTTCCGGTCTGGCCATTCGTTCGTTACGCGTGCAGCGTTCCGCGAAAAATACCGTACGCGTTACTCGCATGTCTGCCCCGCTTCCTTCGTAAGAATCCACACTTCCACAACGGCCAGACTCTGTCGCCCCGGCAAACTCAGCGTAGCGCAGCGCAGCCGTAAACACTGAGCGAGTGACTGCTCAGCGTTCATTGCTGGCCAGATAGTGCAGCCCGCTTTGCAACCCGCTTTCGCATTCGCAACCACTCAACGAGAACTTCATCTGCAACCCATCATCCATTTCTGCCCGACCGTGTGCACCCTGCAACAAGCAAAGAACTGACTGTTTAACCCGATCAGCATCTGGCTCGCAGGCTGTGTGACCTGTGACTTTGTTGTTAGATTGTTCGCTCTACTACTGTTTATTTACTGCTGCAGACCTTTTTTTTTTTCTCTACTTTTCGGCCTGCTCCGCAGTCTCAACTTCCATTGCGCCCGTCGCTTTCCGGCCACTGTTCAGCCCTCGTCTCGGGCTTCAGAGGAAAGGGAAAAAAAAAAGAAAAAAACTGAATGAGTGTATGATCAGCTTTCTCACTTGGATAGTGCTATAACGACGTTTGCCTGCTCGCTGAGGTCGCCACCATGGCCAAGCTGGACCTCACGCGAGACTACTACGCCGACCTCGAGCTGCCTGTTGGTGCCGACATCAATGAGGTCAAGAAGCAGTACAGGAAGCTGGGTGCGTACAAGCTGAGGTACATTCTCTCTGAGCTCTGCTGACTGCTGTTTCCCAGCCCTCAAATGGCATCCTGATCGCAATCCGGGCAAGGAAGACGAGGCCAAGGAAAAATTCCTGATCATCTCGACTGCCCATGAGATCCTGACCGACCCCGCGCAGAAGGCCAAGGTTGATGCCGCCCTGCGCCAGCGCACAGCTCGTTACCCGACCGCGTCCGGCGTTCGCGGCAACCCTTGGGCGAACATGGCCCACGAGGTCAACGCCAAGTACGGGCCGCCGCCGCAGCGTCCTCCTATGCCGACTCGTCCGGCCGCTTCTGCAAGTGCTTCAGCATCGAACCGCTACTGGGACTGGGGTCAGAAAGTTAAGACTAAGATGGACCAGGCCCGCGCGAGTTCTGATGCCTGGGAGCGGTCGCGTCCTCAGCCAAAGCCGGCGTCCCAGCCTGGCCCTTCTGCTGCGTCAGCGTACCGCCAGAGCACTGCTCGTCCGACGAATCCTCCGCCCCCTCCGAGGTCTGCGGCGCAGGCTAGAAGACAGGAAGCTTCGTTTGGCACTAGGAAGCAAGGGTTTGCTCCACAAGCGCCGGGAGGCGATGAGCCCCCCGTTAAGAATCATCATTACACGACAACTCCCAAGGAGAGCATGCCCATACCTCCTGATGAGGACGAGACAGAGCCGAAGAAGCGCGACAACACCGAGCCGCTGAGCAGCCAGTTTCGCGAGACCTTCTTGGACCCTCGCCAACGCACGCCCTACGCCGCTAACGTGGGCGAGAGGACGAACCCATTTGAGCCGCTCAACAGCGTCAACCGCGCCAAGAGCATGCGGGATCCCGGCTCCCGGCAGTTCCAGGGCGGCGGCGATGATCCGGCCCGGTCGCCTACGGCTGGCCGTCAGCGCAGCCATAGCGTGGGCACTGATGGTCCGTTTACGAGGGGGGCTGGCCAGGAGACCTCGGGCAATGGCGCGCGCCCTTCGACGTTCCAGAATAATACGACCAATGCTCCGCCGACTGGGTCCGCTTTCGCGACGGGGCCCTCATTCCAGTTCGGAACCCGTGCTGCTGCTAATAATGGTGAGTCCTTCGCGTACTGTCCTGCTGAAGGGCAGAACATAGGACGAAACTGACGCTTTGGGAACAGCGAACGGAGAGACCAGAAGCAGCGAGACCAGCAATATGTATGGCCCTCCCCGCTCCTTTTCTCCTTACAGAAGAGCCTATGAGCAAAGCGCCCCAGATCGGCCATACCCTGAGGTGTACCGGATGCATCACTCAACTGAGCACCGGGATCGCATGCGGGGTGGCCCGTGGGCAGAGGAGATCTACTCTACTCCTAGTGGAGCATCTCGGGCTTTCTGGCAGCCCAGCAGCGCTGGTGCTGTCCCCCATGGATACGTCCCGAGAGACTCTGCCCAATGGCAGCAACCGGCCTGCTCACCGACTCCCAGTGGGATGAGGAGGCCAACCTTAAACGCAGGGCCCAATTCGTTCGAAAGGATGCTGCATGCTCAGTTGCAGCAAGTCCTCGCTAAGGCCTATGCAAAACGCCAACCAGAGCAGCCCTCGCCCAGCAATCCAGAGCCGAGCGGCTATGTCTTAGGCCCCAAGAAGACGCCCGCCTACCGCGTCTCCAAAAGCACCGCGGCTAACTCCAGTCACCCTGGCAGCTTCTCGTCGGTCCCGCTCGGCGCTGCGACGCCAGAAACGGCTCGATTCACGCGAAACAGCACGGATAACATTAACACGCAGTTCGTGGCCGAGGAAAAGCCTGGCTTCCACTTCAGCGCCGGCACCCCCAGCCCGACGAATTCCCCCTCCGACGATCACTTTACTCGCGCCAAACAGCGTGCTCGCGGGCACCAGTCGCCGCTGCGTAACACGTTTACCGCGTCGGACGAGTCGATTGCAGGTAATGCTGCTGCGAATGCAGGTGCTACTAACAATCAGCAGCAGGCTGGTAGTCCCAAGAAGGTAGGCGATTTCAAGCCCGACGAGTGGAAGGAGCTTTTTACGCCGCATATTTTTGAGCCGCCGCAGCCTAGCAAGCTGTCTAGCTCGCCTACAAGGCCGATTCGCCCGATCAAGAAGCGGACCACTGTTCGTGCGGGGGCGTCGGGCATGGCTGCGCGTGTTGAGTCGGACAGTGAGAGCAGCAGCAGCAGCAGCAGCAGCAGCAGCAACAGCAGCAACAGCGATGAGACCCCGCGTCCGACGACGGCTAAGACGAGCGGTGGTATCGATGGGACTAGGAGCCCGAATGCCATGGATATCGATTCCCCTGCGGCTGCGTCCCCTTCGCCGTCGCCTGCCGCGGCGCCGGGTGCTGCTCCCCCTCAGCAGGCCAACAATGCGCGCAATGTCAATGTCGAGCCTACCAAACCTGAGTGGCGGCCCGGCAACGTCAACAACATCCCCCTCGGCACGAATGGCACCGCCCCGACCAACGACACTACTACAGCCGAACCCAAGCTCGGCGCAAGCATCAAAATCCCCCACGCCAACCACGCCGGCTCCGAGGATACAGACCCTCTCCTGCGCCCTCTCTTCCCCGATTTTCGCAATACCGAGCCCTTCGCGCCGCCGAAGCCTGCCGGTCTGGATTCGTTCGCAGACCTGGGGTCTAACCTGCCTTTCCCCAGCCGTCCGGCAGCCAAAGTGCCGATCAGCAAAGACAGCCCTAAAAAGACAGTCCAGCTAAAAATGCCCTCCCCTCCCGCTGCTCCCAAACCGCCCGCGCAGATCCTCGAAATCCTCGCGTCAGGCGCCAAGCCTGCTAACGGCGCGTCAACCCTCAACTCCGCGTGGATCTCGTACACGGCGGAGATGAAGCGTTACTTTGAGGAGTGGAGTGCCTGGAATCGGAGGGTTACGGATCATTTTGCCGTCAGGCAGAGAAAGCATGAGGACAAGGGGTGGGCATGGGTTGCTGCGATCGGGGTTGATGCACCGGGGGTAGCGGAGTATCTTAGAGCGATGGAGGAGGATAGAGTGGTGAGGGAGGGATGGGAGAGCGCGTGGAGGGTGCATGAACGGGTTGTGGGGGAGTGGGTTGCTCTGCGCGCCAAGGTGTTGGGATGAAGGAAGTTTGGTGATGATGGTAGTAGTGATGATGATGATGATGATGATGGAGGAGGATGGCATATTTAGAGGTAGTTGGGTGTGACTTTGGGCTCTCATTAAAAGAAGTAGAGGGACTGTGTTGGATTAGGGGTTTGTGTGGGATTACTTTTCATGTCTGGTTTTTACATGGGTACGGTTCGGTTCAGGGGCGGTTTATCATCATGACGGATTATCAAGAGGACGGGCGGCCAACTTAAAAAAAAAGGGTTTATCACGGCTTATGGTTTGTTTCCTTTCAGGTGAGCCACTGTTTTACTTAACTATTTCTACAATACTGTACTGGATGGGATACGGAATGGACTGGATCGGACTGGCGGCATGGTCTGGACTGGGAAGACCGGCTAACGGCTGGCTGGCATTGACATGGAAAGGGCGGGTATTACTGTGACTGTGTAGGAATAAGTGTCAGTGTTTTTGTATGTTGATACCCTGACTACATGAACTGGAAGATGGAATTCTTATGAAAAAGGTACTTCTTGATGTCCCTGACTGTGTGTTTCCAGTGTTGAGCTGGAGACTGTAGTCGGTTTCTGGACAAAGTCGGTTTCTTGGACAAGGTCTGGTCATGAGATGGCCTGGCTTTCGCTTAGGTGTTTTCTTTTTTTTTTTATTTATTTTTTCAAGACAATATTGGTTGGGAGAAGATAGAACGGTCGTGTCAGCACTTGCGTGCCTAAGGAAGACGAGGGATTCATCAAATATGGCCTAGCAAGAAGTTAAGACTGCATTGAAGTCGACTGATCTTTAGGGCTATGCTGCTGGCCTAAGGTCTAGTGATTTAGGTGCCTTGCTGCCTTTGTAGGATGGTGTTTCACAGAGGTCTGTCTGATCTTCAAATTGAATTAAACTTGATCATTCTAATTATCTCAGGGCCTTCAAGGTGATCCGGGACATGGGATGGGTTGGCAGGTTTCTCACCTCTCTACTTCATCCTTGTGACGTATGTAGAGTCCTGGAATTTTGTCGAGAGAGAAGTTTTCCTCACTGTTTGCCTCTTATGAGCGAACCTTTGGAAAATACCTAAGACAATCTAAGGAGGAATATGCTCCAAGTGTTTGCTGAGCGTCGGGTTTGCTTCATGGATGAGAGAGGGATGACCTGCCCTTGAGTAGCTCATGTGAGATAAGCTGACGGAAGGATGTATGCAACCTCGGGACATGTGTTGGCCTTCTGGATGCATCTATACCTGATCAGCTCATCTGACTTACTAGTTTTTATACTTCTACCTTTAAAAGACATGACCGCAACAGATGGGACAAGGAAAACAATTAACAAAGTTCCTCTCGATTCTCATCATCACTCCATTCATCTATAGATGAAAGTTCCCTTTTCAGCTAAGCCTCGATAGATGCATCAACGCGTCCCACGCGTAGTCTTGGCGCCAAGCTGACCCGTCTTGGTGGCACAGTGGGGATAGGCTGCTATGCGATTCGCAGCCGCAGCAACAGTAGCAAGACTTCGACGCAGAGCCCAGGGCCAATTTCTCAATTTCCACGATCCAATCCAACCAAACTCGACTCTCCAAACATACCCTCTCCCTCCAACCATTGGACTCCCGACGGAGTACCTTTTACCTCTTGCAGTTTTTTTTTTTTTTTTTTTT
>Ga0065720_1003420_pt1 | contig 17951 bp, 16 predicted proteins | sample Thericmetagenome_FD_59107 | JGI IMG/M metagenome (GOLD analysis project Ga0065720, IMG submission 59107) | Thermophilic microbial communities from the Joint Bioenergy Institute, California, USA of rice/straw/compost enrichment - eDNA_2 v2... | ecosystem: Engineered > Solid waste > Grass >...
CCTCGCGGGCGCGAATCTGCTCGTTGACGCGGTGCTCGACGCTGATGGGGCCTCCTACGTATCCGAACCTCACCGGGTCCCGCTTGTGCGGGCCGGTCTGTGTCGGCCCACGAAGAAGGCCCTGGCACATGCCAGGGCCCGCTCGACCGGTCCATCGCGCACCATCTGCACGCGGGCGTCGTCAGCGCCAGACCGGACCCGCCTACCTTGCGGCGACGGGTGGGAGCGGGGCTCCTCTTCGCTCGATGACTCGCTCGGCCGGGGCCGGCTTGCCATCGGTCATCACGACGGGGCGTGATGGGGTCGACGCACCTAGCGTACCAGACATCGGCCCGCGTCCCATCATCATCGGCGCTCGGGGCCCGTCCGGCCCGGGCCTGCGGCACCCGGGCGCCCGGGTGGATGCGCGCGGATGATCAGTCCGCCCGCTCGTCGACCGGCCTGGTCGACGCGACCTCCCCGCTGGCGGCGTCCTGAGCAACGGTGTCCTGAGCGGCCGCGTCCTGGGCGGCGCCCCGGGCGGCGGCGTGCAGCGCCCGCAGCTTGCGGACGGCCGCGACCGCGTGCTCCTTGTCGTTCGCCTGCACCGCCATCACGGCCAGCAGGTCGTCGTCCTCGAGCTCCAGGCTGACCCACGGGTTGCCCCGCTCGAAGACGATGCGGCGCACCACGGCCCAGGGCAGGTCGTGCGTGGCGAGCACGTTGCGAACCTCGATGTGCTGGGTGTCGGCCACCACCCGGGGCCGGGTGAAGAGCAGGATCGCCCCGGCGGCGAGGAGCCCGAGCACGACCATCGCGGCCTGGTCCCCGCCCTGGAAGACGCCCGAGGTGGGTGCGCTCCCGATCGGCCCGCGCAGCAGCGCCCCGAGCACCGCGAAGAAGATCGCCACGACCGGGGCCAGCACCCAACAGACCCGCCGCAGACGCCGCGGCCGGATCACCACTGGGGAACTACCCTCGTCCACGCTGCGAGTCTGCCACCGTCGGCGACGAACCGCCGCGCCGACCTCGACACACGTGAGCTTTCGGCAGGACGGCGGTCACTGGGGAGACCGGGCTACAGGTGCCGGTAGACGTCGGCCAGGGTGAGCCCGCGGGCCAGCATCAGCACCTGCGCGTGGTAGAGCAGCTGCGAGATCTCCTCGGCCGCCCGCTCCGGGCTCTCGTGCTCGGCGGCCATCCACGCCTCGGCCGCCTCCTCCACGACCTTCTTGCCCACCGCGTGCACGCCTTCGGCCAGCAGCGCCACGGTGCGGGAGCCAGGGCTGCCCGCCGCCGCCTTGCTCGACAGCTCTTCCCACAGCTCGTCGAAGGTCTTCACGGGTCGCCATTCTGTCAGGTCGCCGCGAGCCGACCCGCGGCCGTGGGCTGCGCTCTCTGGTCACGGGCGATGACACAGGCCCCGGGCGACACTGGTGACTCCCGCACCGGCACGGTCGCCATTATCGTTGCTCAACTGGTCCGCCCGGTTCGCACCATCGGAGGCGCTCGTGTTCAAGAGGCTGCACAGTTCCCTGGTCAAGACGCTGCAAGGTTTTAAGGATTTCATCCTCCGCGGCAACGTCGTCGACCTGTCGGTCGGTATCGTGATCGGTGCCGCCTTCACCGCCCTGGTCGAGAGCTTCACCACGGCCTTCATCGAACCGCTGCTGCAGCTCTTCGGCGCGAACGAGGAGAAGATCGGCGGCAAGTTCTCCGTCGGCGCGGTGGACTTCCCGTACTCGACGTTCATCAACGGGATCATCACGTTCCTGATCACCGCGGCCGTGCTCTACTTCTTCGTGGTCACCCCCATGAACAGGTTCGCCCAGCGGCGCCGCAAGGGCGTCGAGCCGGAGCCGGACGCGCCCAGCGAGGAGATCCTGCTGCTGCGGGAGATCCGGGACGCGCTCAAGGCGGGCGGCAACGTCCCCACCTCCCGCCGTCCGGCGGGCGACGAGTAACCGCCGGGGGCGCGGCGTCAGCGGACGCCGAGCGAGCGGATGGCGAGGGCGGCGTCCAGCGCCGCGATCGTGGCCGACCAGCCCTTGTCCTCGGACGAGCCGGGCAGGCCCGCGCGGGCCCGGGCCTGCTCGAGCGTGTAGACGGTGAGCACGCCGTGCGCCACGGGCTTCCCGGAGTCCAGAGCCACGCGCGTCAGCCCGTCGGTGACCGACCGGCACACGTACTCGAAGTGGGCGGTCTCGCCCTTGACCACCACGCCGAGGGCGACCACGGCGTCGCAGTCGCGGACCAGGGCCTGGGCGACCACGGGCAGTTCCACCGAGCCCATGACCCGGACGGTGCGGACGTCGTCGACCTGGCAGGCCTTGGCCGCCTCCTGGGCCCGGGCCACCATGTGGTCGACGATGTCGCCGTGCCATGAGCTGCCGACGATCCCCAGCCGGAGCCCGTGGGCATCCACGGTGGACAGAAACGGCTCGCCGTACCCGGCCACGTCTCCTCCTTCCCTGCCTCGACCTTCCCTGCCTCGACCTTCCCTGCCTCGACCTTCCCTGCCTCGACCTTCCCTGCCTCGACCTCAACGTCCCTAGCTCACCGCGGACATGTCACCGTCGAGATCCTCGAGCAGGTGGCCCATGCGGTCCCGCTTGGTGCGCAGGTACCGCACGTTCTCCGGGTGGGGGCGGACCGGCAACGGCACCCGACCCGTGATCGCCAGGCCATGCCCCTCGAGGGCGGCGCGCTTGGCCGGGTTGTTCGTGAGCAGCCGCATCGACCGGATGCCGAGGTCGGCCAGGATCTGCGCCCCGGTCCCGTAGTCGCGGGCGTCGGCGGGCAGGCCGAGCTCGAGGTTCGCCTCCACCGTGTCGCGGCCCTGGTCCTGCAACTGGTACGCCTGCAGCTTGTGCATCAGGCCGATGCCGCGCCCCTCGTGCCCCCGCACGTACAGCACGACGCCGCGCCCCTCGGCCACCACCCGCCGCATGGCCGCCTGCAGCTGCGGCCCGCAGTCGCAGCGCAGCGAGCCGAACACGTCGCCGGTGAGGCACTCGGAGTGCACCCGCACGAGCACGTCCTGTCCGTCGCCGATGTCCCCGTAAATGAGGGCCACGTGCTCGCTGCCGTCGGCCAGGTCCCGGTAGCCGGCCGCCCGGAACGTGCCGTACTCGGTGGGGATGCGGGTCTCGGCCACCCGCTCCACCAGCCGCTCGTGCGCCCGCCGGTAGGCGATGAGGTCGGCGATCGTGATCAGCGCGAGGTTGTGCTCGGCGGCGAAGGCGCGCAGGTCGGGCAAACGCTTCATGGTGCCGTCGTCGTTGACCAGCTCGCAGAGCACGCCAACCGGCTGCAGGCCGGCCAGGCGGGCCAGGTCCACCGCCGCCTCGGTGTGCCCGGCTCGCCGCAGCACCCCGCCCGGCTTGGCCCGCAACGGCACGACGTGCCCCGGTCGGGTCAGGTCGGTGGGCAGGCTGGCCGGGTCGGCGAGGACCTGGATCGTGCGGGCCCGGTCGGCGGCGGAGATGCCGGTGGTCACGCCGTCGCGGGCGTCCACGGTCACCGTGTAGGCCGTGCCGCGCCGGTCCTGGTTGGTGACGTACATGGGCGGGAGCTCGAGCCGGTCGGCGGTCTCCTCGGTCAGCGGCACGCAGATGAACCCGGACGAGTACCGCACCATAAAGGCCACCAACTCCGGGGTGGCCTTCTGCGCGGCGAAGACGAGGTCGCCCTCGTTCTCCCGATTTTCGTCGTCGACCACCACCACCGGCCGACCGGCCGCGATCTCCTTGATCGCTTCCTCGATGGTGGCGAACTCCCGGCCGGGCTCCCCCTCCTCGTCACCCGGACTCCGCGGCGATGCTCCCTGGGGCGGCCACTGCTCCGTTGCAGTCATCTAGTTACTCCCACCTATGTGATTGGTCCCGGCCCCGCCTGGCCGGAGAAGCCGCTCGACGTACTTGGCGATGACGTCCACCTCGAGGTTCACCAGCGAGCCCGGCTGCTTGATGCCGAGCGTGGTGCGGGCCAGCGTCGTGGGGATCAGGCTCACGGTGAACGACGCGGCCCCGGCGGCCGAGTCGCTCGCGGCCCGGCCGGGCGCGGCGTCCGCGACCGAGACCACGGTGAGCGACACGCCATCGACGCATATCGAGCCCTTGGGGACGAGGTAGCGGGCCAGCTCGGTCGGCAGCGATACACGCACATCCGTCCACGCGTCGCCCGGCTCGACCGAGACGATCGTGCCCACTCCGTCGACGTGCCCCTGCACGATGTGCCCGCCCAGGCGGGAGGCGACGGTGACGGCCCGCTCCAGGTTGACCGGGTCGCCCGGGCGCAGCGAGCCGAGCGCGCTGCGCTCCAGCGTCTCCCGCATCACGTCGAAGCTCATCTCGTCGCCGTCGACCTCGACCACGGTGAGGCAGACACCATTGACGGCAATCGAGTCGCCGTCCTTGGTGTCGGTCACGACCAGCGGCCCGCGTACGCGCAGCAGCGCGCTGCGCCCGCCGGGCACCCAGCCCAGCCCGGTGACCTCACCGAGCTCCTCGACGATCCCGGTGAACATGTCAGCGGCCCTTCGGCAGCGCCGTGATGCGCAGGTCGGGCCCGACCCGGCGGACATCGATGATCTCCAGGTCCACCGCCTCGGCGATCGTGACGATGCCGGCCGTGGACAGCGCGGGCTTACCGGCCCCGAGCAGCTTGGGCGCGACGTACCCGATGACCTCGTCGACGAGCCCCTCCCGCAGGAACGCGCCGGCCAGCGTCGGCCCGCCCTCCAGCAGGACCCGCCGGCAGCCACGCTCGTACAGGGCCTTGCCGAGCGCCCACAGGTCGACCCGGCCGTCCCGGTCGAACCCGAGTTCGGCGCCCGTGGCCACCCAGGTGCGGGCGGCGCCGTCGCGCACGCGGGCGTCGGGTGGGGTGCGGTTGTGGGTGTCGATGATGACCCGCAGCGGCTGGCGGTTGGCCAGCGCGCCGGCGTCGGTGCGGTAGGTCAGGTGGGGATCGTCGGCCAGCACCGTGCCGACCCCGACGATGATGGCGTCCACGCTGCCGCGCAGGTCCTGCACGTCGAGCCGGGCGTCGGGCGAGCTGATCCACTGGCTCGTCCCGTCCAGCGCGGCCGAGCGACCGTCCAGTGTGGACGCGAACTTCCAGATGACGAACGGTCGGGGATCACCGGCGGCGGCCCGGCGGGTGGCGGTGAGCCAGGCGAGGTTGCCGGCCTGCACCTCGGCCGCGCGGACGCCGCCCTCCACGTCGATGCCGTGCGAGCGCAGGGTCTCGGCCCCGCCAGCGGCCACCGGGTTGGGGTCGTGCACGCCGAAGACGACCCGGGCGATGCCGGCGCGGATCAGGGCCTGGGTGCAGGGACCGGTGCGTCCGACGTGGTCACAGGGCTCCATCGTCACCACGGCGGTGCCCCCACGGGCCCGCTCACCGGCCTCCGCGAGCGCCCGGACCTCCGCGTGGGGTCCGCCCGCGTAGGCGTGGAAGCCCTCGCCGACCACCTCGCCGTTCGCGTCGAGGATCACGCAGCCGACGACCGGGTTGGGGCTCGTGGTGCCGAGCCCACGTGAGGCGAGCTCGATGGCGTGGGCCATCGCAGCGTCTTCGGCGGCCGTTACCATGTGTCCTCCGCCACTGTCCGTCACGACGTACCGGCGCGCGGTGGGTGACGGAAGAAACGCGGAGGAGCGGGCCCGCGTGGCTGCCATAGCTCACCGCGTCCCGCGTCGACCGCGCGCTGTCTCCCATCCGGACTGTGACCGTCGGCCTCAGAGTCACACTGAGTCCACCGATGACTGGCTGCCACCGGGTCGCGGGCTCGCCGTCGGGCCGATAGCCCTCACAACGGCTCACCGCCGGTTCGGAATTCCACCGAGTCCCGCCAGCGCGCTGGTGGGGTGTCTGATCGAGTGTGCCACGCCGGAGACCTGTGATGCACGTGCAGCCGAACCGTCACCCACCGAGTGATTGGTCACACGGGCCACCGCCGGGGTAAGGGCCGGCGCCGGGGCAGCCCGTTGCGCCGGTCGCCCCGGGCTGGGTGGGGCGTCCCGGGTGGATGGGCCGACGTCCTCGGTGGGTGGGCGTCCTGGGCGGCCGGGCGGGCGCGGCTACTCGCCGGAGCGCCGGTCGACCGCCACGTACGACCCCGGTTGACTCTTGGCCACGCTCTTCATCTCGGTGGCGTCGGCGATGATCTGGCGCGGGTCGGTGTACGCCCGGCGGGTCGACAGGGCAACGCCGATCGAGACCGTGACCAGGCCGACGTCCTTCACCCCGTCGCGACGGCTCTTGACGGTGATGTAGCCGCGCTCGCGGTCCTCCGGGTCGTAGAGGGCGTCGGCCGCCTTCTCGAACTCGGTGACCGCCTGCTCGGTCAGCGGCCGGATGTCCTCCGGGTCGCAGATGACCACGAAGTCGTCGCCGCCGACGTGGCCGAGGAAGGCCGACGAGCGGGTGGAGACCGCCTCGAGCAGCTTGCGGCCGAGCGTGACGATGAACTCGTCGCCGCGGGCGAAGCCGTACGCGTCGTTGACCGCCTTAAAGCCGTCGATGTCGCAGTAGCACACCGCGAACGGCTTGCCCGAGCGCAGCCGGTCGGCGATCTCCCGGAGGATCCGGTGGTTGCCGGGCAGCCCGGACAGCGGCGAGACCTCCCGCGACTCGCGGTTGCGCCGCAGCGTGTTCTGCACCCGCACGACGAGTTCGAGCGTGTCGAAGGGCTTGACCACGTAGTCGTCGGCCCCGGCCTGCAGCCCGATCACCTTGTCCGGCGTCTGGCCCTTGGCCGTGAGCACGATGACCGGCAGCGCGGTGGTCACCGGGTCCGCCCGCACCCGGCGCAGCACCTCGATGCCGTCCATCTCGGGCATCATTACATCGAGAATCATCAGGTCCGGCTGATAGGAACGGACCATCTGCAAGGCGGCCAGCCCGTCGTAGGCCACCGCGGTGTCGTACCCCTCGACCCGCAGGCTCATCTGCACGAAGCCCGCGATGTCGGGGTCGTCGTCGACCACCAGGATCTTCTGGGGCGTGTCCCCCACCACGCTCACCGCTCCCCCTCCCCGCCGGGCGGGACCGCGTCCGCGGCGTCGGCGTCCGCAGCGTCGGCGGCCCGCGCCCGGGCCCGCGTCGCCACCGCGAGCTCGCGCAGCCGGCGGACGGCGGTCGCCGGGTCGCTCGCGTGGAAGACCGCGGTGCCGGCGACGAACGTGTCCGCCCCCGCCGCCACGGCCTGCCCGATCGTGTCCTCGGCGATCCCCCCATCGACCTCGATGCGTACCTGCAGGTCGTCGGCGTCGCGATGCGCTCGGGCCGTCCGAACCTTGTCGAGCAGGTGCGGCAGGAACGCCTGGCCGCCCGCCCCGGCCTTGATTGTCATGATCAACAACATGTCGATGTGCGGCAACAGCTCCAGGTACGGCTCCACCGGCGTATCCCGGTCGATGGCCAGGCCGGCGCGCGCCCCGGCGGCCCGGATGTCCTTGGCCAGCGCGGCCGGGTCGGGGCAGGCCTCGGCGTGGAACGTGACGTACGTCGATCCCGCCTCGGCGTACCGGACCGCCCACACGTCCGGATCGGTGATCATGAGGTGGGTGTCCAGTGGGATGGTGGTCGCCGCCCGCAGTGCCGCGAAGTGATCCAGCCCGATGGTCCGGTTCGGCACGAATCGACCGTCCATGATGTCGACGTGCAGCCAGTCGGCGACGTCCGCCACGTCCCGCACCGCGGAGACGGCGAAGTCCACGGCCAGCAGGCTCGGCGCCACGACGAGATCGTGCGGGTTGGGTACGGTACGCGACGGGCCGGTCACCGAACCAGTGTATGGAGCCGATCAAGACGTCGCCCAGCCGCCGGCCGACGATCACCGGCCGCTCGACGACCGCGCGTCCCGGATGGCCCGGGCGAATCGACGGCCCGTCGGGCCGGCTCCGTCACCGGCGGCGGATCAGGGCGAGGAACATGGCGTCGGTGCCGTGGCGGTGCGGCCAGAGCTGGACGGTGGGCCCCGGGCCGAGGTCGGGCAGNNCGGCCGGCAGGCACGCCCGGGCGTCGATCAGCTCGGCNNNGCCGACCCGGCGCAGCGTCTCGGTGACCGTCACCCGGGTCTCGACCGGGTGGGGCGAGCAGGTCACGTACGCCACCACGCCACCGGGCCGCACGACCCGCAGCGCGGCGGCGAGCAACTCCCGCTGCAGCTTGGTGAGCGGGGGCAGGTCGCCCGCGGTCTTGCGCCACCGCGCCTCCGGTCGGCGCCGCAGCGACCCCAGGCCCGTGCACGGCGCGTCCACCAGCACCCGGTCCCACCCCACCGGCTCCCCGGACCCGTCGGTCGGCCGCGGCTCGGGGGGATCGGCGGGCCGGTCGTGGGGGTCGATGGTCCGCCCGTCCGCGGTCAGCACGTCGACCGGCAGGCCGGCGACCGCCCGCCGTACGAGGTCGGCCCGGTGGGGCGCCACCTCGACGGCGGTCACCCGAGCGCCCCGCTGGGCGGCCAGCGCGCCGAGCAGCGCCGCCTTGCCACCCGGCCCGGCGCACAGGTCCAGCCACCGCTCCGGACGACCGCCACTGTGCACGCCGCTGTGGCCGGAGCCGTCGGGGCCGCCGTCGCCGCTCGCGGCGTCAGCGGGGGCGTCCAGGGGCGCGGCGGCCAGGGCGAGCGCCACGATCTGGGATCCCTCGTCCTGGACGTGGGCCAGCCCCTGGGAGACCACCGACAGGTCGCCGGGGGCGCCCTCGGGCAGGTACACCGCGTACGGCGAGTACGCCCCGACCCGGCCGCCGACCTGACCGGCCAGCTCGGCCGGGTCGATCCGGCCCGGCCGGGCGCACAGGTGCACCAGGGGTCGCTCGTTGTCGGCGGCCAGGGCCCGGGCCAGCTCGGCGAAGCCGGCCTCGCTGGCCGGGTCCACGCGCAGCGACTCGGCGAACGCCCGGACGATCCACTCGGGATGGGCGTGGACCAGCGCCAGGTGGGCGACCGGGTCGGTGGCGGCGGGCGGGGCGACCCGCGCGAGCCAGGTGGCGAGGTCCTGCTCGGCCAGCCGGCGCAGCACCGCATTGGCGAACCCCGCCGCCGCCGGGGCGACCGTCCGGACGAGATCCACCGTGGTGGCGACCGCCGCGTGGGCGGGCACCCGGGTGTGAAGCAGTTGGTACGCGCCCAGCCGCAGGGCGTCGCGGACCGGGGGGTCGACCGCGCTGGTGGCCCGGTTGGCCGCGTCGGCGATGAGCGCGTCGAGCTGCCCCTCGACCCGCAGCGTGCCGTAGGCGAGCTCGGTGGCCAGCGCAGCGTCGCGCCCGGTGACCCGGTGCTGGCGCAGCAGCCGCGGCAGCGCGATGTTGGCGTAGGCGTCGTCGCGGTGGACCGCGACCAGCGTCTCGTAGGCGACCCGCCGGGCCCCGTCGGGCTGTTTCGGCGCCCACGGGCCACCTCGCCCGGGCGGACGCTCGGGCTCCCGCCGGCGATGGCCATCGGGGCCGCGACTGGGGCGACCCGGACTCATGCCCGACCTCGCAGCACCGACGTCACCGATGTCAGCGATGCCAGGAAGGACGCCCTCCTGACGCCTGGTGACCAGGAAGGCGTCCTTCCTGCGCACCAGGCGGGGTCCGCGCACGGGGTGAGGTCCGCGCGCGCAGTGGGACCTGCGCACGGCGTGGGGTCCGCGCACACGGCGGGGGGCGAAGTCACGTCAGGCGCTCACCGGGTTCGACTCGCACACCGCGGGCCCAGTCGGCGGCGGGCATCTCCCGCTTGCCGGCGGGGCGGACCAGGCCGAGCTCCACCGGCTCGGTGCCGGTGCCGACGAGCACCCGCGACTTCTCCACGCGCAGTTCCCCGGGGGCCAGTGACGCCGGCGGGGTCGCCTCGCCGGTTGGGCGCAGCCGTACGGGCGAGAGCTTGAGCCGCTCCCCGCGGAACTCCGTCCAGGCGCCCGGGGCCGGCGTGCAGGCCCGGATGCGGCGGTCGACCGCGAACGCCGGGTCCGTCCAGCGCACCCGCGCGTCCTCGACGGTGATCTTCGGGGCGAGGCTCACCCCGTCGGCCGGCTGCGGGACCGCCCGGGCCGTACCGGCCTCGATGGCGTCGAGCACGCTGACCAGCAGCCCCGCGCCCGCGACCGAGAGCCGGCCCAGCAGATCACCGGCGGTGTCGGTCGGCTCGATCTTCTCGACGACGGTGCCGTAGACCGGGCCGGTGTCCAGCCCGGCCTCGAGCTGGAACACGGCCGCGCCGGTGAGCTCGTCGCCGTGCAGGATCGCGTGCTGGACCGGGGCGGCGCCCCGCCAGGCGGGAAGCAGCGAGAAATGGAGATTCACCCACCCGTGCCGGGGGATGGCCAGCACCTTCGGGGGCACCANGGCGCCGTAGGCCACCACCGGCACGCAGTCGGGCGCCAGGNCGGTCAGGGCGTCCACAAAGGACTGCTCCTTGGGATGGNCCGGAGTCAGTACCTCGATACCGTGCGCGTCGGCCCAGGCGCCGACCGGTGAGCGCTGGGGCCGCCGGTTGCGCCCGGCCGGGGCGTCGGGCCGGGTCACCACGGCGATCAACTCGTGGGATGAGGCGTGCAGGGCCTCGAGCGAGGGCAGGGCGACCTCGGGGGTGCCCGCGAAGACCAGACGCACGGCGGCCTACCGGTGGGGGCTGACTTTGACGGTGGGCGGGTTGGCCGGGTCGTACCAGGGGGCCTGCCGGATCTCCCGCATCGCCTGCTTGCGGGCCGCCGGGTCGAGCCGGTCCAGGAACAGGATGCCGTCCAAGTGGTCGACCTCGTGCTGGCAGCAGCGCGCCATCATGCCGGTCCCGACGATCTGCACCGGCTCGCCGTACTGGTTGAAGCCCCGAGCCACCACGTTGAGGCGGCGCTTGGTGTCGACGTACACGCCCGGGATGGACAGGCACCCCTCGGGCCCGTCCTGCTCCTCCTCATCGGGGAACTCCAGCACCGGGTTCACCAGGTGCCCGACCACGTCGTCCACGTCGAAGGCGAAGACCCGCAGCCCCACGCCGAGCTGCGGCGCGGCCAGTCCGGCGCCGCCCGCATCGAGCAGCGTGTCAGTGAGGTCCTTGACCAGCGTGCGCAGTTCCTTGTCGAAGTCGACCACCGGGTCCGCCTTGGTGCGCAGCACGGGATCCCCGAAGAGTCGGATCGGCTGTACGGTCACCGGCGGATTCCTCTCGATCGGCTGGGCTTACCTGTGGGCCTGCTGGTGGGTCCCGAGTCTGGGATGGTCCCGAGTCGTGGGTGCGTCCAGTCTGGGACGCGTCCCAGTCTACGGACGCCCGGCACCGTCCAGCCGCACCGTCCCGCCCTGGCCTACCCGGTGACCGGAATCTCCACGAACCCGCGCAGGGTCAGCCGCGGCCGGCGCAGCGGCGGGGCGACCAGCGCCAGCCGGGGCAACGCCTGCACCAGCAGCGGGAACGCCACCTGCGCCTCCATCCGGGCGAGCGCGGCGCCCAGGCAGTAGTGCCCGCCCGCCCCGAACGACAGCGGGGCGATGGCCTCGCGGGTCGGATCGAAGACGTGCGGGTCCGGGTATCGCGCCGGGTCGCGGTTGCCGGCGCCGAGCAGGACGAGCACCTGGCTGTAGGGCTCCAGCCGTACGCCGTGGATCTCGACCGGCTCGCGGCACCACCGCGTGGTGAGCTGGACCGGCGAGTCCCAGCGCAGCACCTCCTCCACGAACGACGGCGCCAGCGCGGGGTTCGCCCGCAGGGCCGCGGCCAGGTCGGGCCGCTCCAGCAGCACGGCCAGCCCGTTGCCGAGCAGGTTGGTCGTCGTCTCGAACCCGGCCACGAGCAGCAGGACGAGGTTCGCGATGAGCTCGGACGCGGACAGGGTGCTGCCGTCGGCGTCGTGGGCCCGGGTGAGCGCGGTCACCAGGTCCTCGGCCGGTTCGCTCCGGCGGGCCCGGACGAGGTCGGTGAAGTACAGGCCCAGGCGGCTGCGGGCGCGAACCGCCTCGTCGACGTCGGTCACCATCAGCGCGGGCTCGAGCACCTCGGTGAGGGCGTGCGCCTGCTCGCGGAACCAGTGCTGGTCCGTGGGCGGCACCCCGAGCAGGGTGCAGATCACGCGGATCGGCAGCGGGTAGGCGAACTCGGTCACGAAGTCGAACGCGTCGCCGCGCTTGGCCAGGTGAGCCAGGTAGCGGGCGAGCGTGGTGGCCTGGTCGGTGACCGCGGCCCGCATGGCCTCGATACGCCGCGGGGTGAAGGCCCCGGCCGCGAGCCGCCGCATCCGGGTGTGGTCGGGCGGGTTGGCCCGCAGCATCGAGTCACCGAGCACCGCGTCCTCGGCGCCGTCGACGGCCTGCAGCCCGGCGAGCTCCCGGTCGGGCACCAGCATGCGCGGATCGCGCAGGATCGCGTCCACGGCGGCGTACCCCGTCGCCACCCAGAACCGGTCGTCGACCCGCACCAGGGGCCCGTACGCCCGGATGGCGTCGTAGACGGGATAGGGATCGAGCCAGTGCTGTCCGCTGAACAGGGCGCCGACCGCCTCGCCCACACCCGGGTCCGCCACCCGAGCGAACCTACCAGCCGTCTCCCGCCCCCACACCCCACGCATGCCTTGACATGTACATGTATGGATGTCTTGGACCCGGGACCTACCAGAGTTCGCGAGGATCGATCTGGATGCGGACGGTGCCCTCGGCCTTGCGGGCGCTGCGCACGCCGGCCGCCGCGCGCAGGGCCGCGGCCAGCGCCGGCCCGGCCGAGCGCTGGGCGACCCGGATGAGAACCCGCTCCTCCTGCTGTTCCTCGCCGTCGGCGGACGGCGCCCCGACCGGCACCGGGCCGAGGACGACCGCCCCGTCGGGCAGGGCGGCCAAGGCGAGCACCTCCGCCACGGCCGCCGGGGCACCGGTGACGCTCGCCATCCGCGCCGCCGGCGGGAAGCCGAGCTCGCGCCGTTCGGCCAGCTCCCGGGCCGCGAAGCCGGCCGGGTCCCAGCGCAGCAGCGCCTGGACGGTGGCGAGCGCGCCGTCGGCCACCACGACCACCCGCCCGCCCTCAGCGGCGGGGCGGGCCAGCGTGGCGGCGGCCAACCACCGGCGCAGCGTCTCCTCGGCCGCCCGCAGGTCGGCCCGGGTGAGCAGCGCCCACGTGTCCAGCAGCAGCACCGCCCCGTACCCGCCGGCGGCAACCGGCTCGGCCCCCGGCGTCGCCACCACCAGGGCCGGCCGGGCGTCCACTGTGGACAGGACAGCGTCGCGCCCCGACGTCCGTACGGTCACCCCGGGAAACGCCCGGCCCAGCTCCTCGGCCGTCCGGGCCGCGCCCACCACCGACGCGCGCAGCCGCCGCGCCCCGCACTGCCGGCAGGCGAAGTCGGCCGCCGGGCGACCGCACCACCGACAGGCCGCGACCCCGTGCGAGCTGCGCAACTCGAGCGGGCCGGCGCACCGGGCGCACCGGGCCGGCGCGTGACACTCCACACAGGACACTGCCGGCACGTAGCCCCGGCGGGGTACCTGCACCAGCACGGGCGCGCCGGCGGCCAGGGCATCCCGGGCGGTGCGCCAGGCCAGGCTCGGCAGCCGGGCCGTAGCCGCGGCCGGGTCGCGGGCCCGATCGGCGTCGTCGCCGGTCGGGGCCACGGCGGGGGCGCGGGCCCGGACGACGGGGCGGGGGGCCACGAGCTCGATCGCCCAGCCGGTCTCGACGAGCAACTGGGCCTCCGCGCTGCGGGCGGTCGCGGCGACCAGGGCGCCGGCCTCGGCGAGCTGGGCCCGCAGCAGCAGCACCTGCAGGGCGTGTGGGTACGGCGCCCGGGGCTCGGCGTGCAGGTCGTCACCGTCGTCCCAGATCACCACGAGGCCCAGGTCGCGCACCGGGGCGAACGCGGCCGCCCGGGTGCCGAGGACCGCCGACACCTGGCCCCGGCTCGCGCGCAGGAACCGGCGGTAGCGCTCGGCCGGCCCCAGCGCGTTGTGCAGCGACACGTACGAATCCGGGCCGAGCGTCCCGGCCACCGCGGTCTCCAGCCGCTCCAGGTCCCGGGCGTCGGGCACCACCGCCACCACACCCCGTCCCGCCGCGACGGTGACCGCGACGGCCTCGGCGAGCCGGGCCGCCCAGTCCTCCCCCGGCAGCATCGTCAGCACCGCCCGCGGCGGCGACCCGGCGCCCGCGATCCCCGCCTGGTCATCCGACCCCACCCTGGCGTCAGGCCCCACCCTGGCGTCAGGCCCTACCCTGGCGTCAGGCCCCACCCTGGTGTCAGGCCCCACCCTGGCGTCAGGCCCCACCCTGGCGTCAGGAAGGCGTCCTTCCTGGGCACCAGGCGTCAAGAGGGCGTCCTTCCTGACACCCGGGGCGGCCAGCGCGTGCAGGAACGCCTCGCCGCCCGCATAGTTCCGCCAGGGGCCGGGGTCGACGGACACGCGGGGGGCGGCGCCGGCTCCGACCGTGGGCGAGGCGGGTCCGACCGTGGGCGAGGCGGGTCCGACCGTGGGCGAGGCGGGATCGGTCGTGGGCGCGGCGGGGTCGGCGGCCGACTCGGCGCGAGCGTGGCGAGGTGGGACGGCCAGGCGGAGGACGTCGGCGAGCGTGCCGGCGTACCGGTCCGCCACGGCCCGGGCCAACCGGGCGACCTCCGGGGTCAGCACGGGCTCGGGCGAGACCACCTTCTCCAGGTAGGCCAGCGTCCCCGCGTGGTCGGAGGAGGCCACGCGCTCCAGCAGGAACCCGTCGACGACCCGGCCGGCGAAGCGCACCCGCACCCGGCAGCCGGGAACCGCGGCGGCGGCCAGGTCGGCCGGTACCAGGTAGTCGAAGGGCCGGTCCAGGTGGGCCAGCGGCACGTCGAGGGCGATCCGGGCCACCGGCCGGTCGTCGGCCGGAGTGCGCGACCGGGGCGCCGCCGCCCGGGACCGGGGCACCGCGGGGCGGCCGGTGGCCGCGCCCGTACGGTCCGCGGGGGCACCGGGGCGGGATGGGGTCGTCTCCGGGCGTCCGGACGCCGGACGGGGAGACGGTTTCCGCTCCGCCCAGCCGCTCAGGTCGAGCCCGGGCAGTTCCACCGGCCCGTCGCCACGCGCCACCACTCGCCCGTCATACCAGACGGAGGGCCCGAACGCGTTGATCTAGGCGTCCACGTCGTTGATCTAGGGCTTAGCGTCGTGGTTGAAGATCAACTCACGCCTCCAAGCCCTAGATCAACGAGGGGTAGCAAAGGGGGCAGGGGGCGTCAGGCGCCGGCGGCGGACTTGAGGTCGGCCACCCGGTCGGTGCGCTCCCAGGTGAAGTTGGGCAGCTCCCGGCCGAAGTGACCGTAGGCGGCCGTCTCCTGGTAGATCGGGCGCAGCAGGTCCAGGTCGCGGATGATCGCGGCCGGCCGCAGGTCGAAGACCTCCCTGATCGCCTTCTCGATGCGCTCGACCGGGATCGTCTCGGTACCGAAGGTCTCGACGTAGAGGCTCACCGGCTGGGCCTTGCCGATCGCGTAGGCGACCTGCAGCTCGCACCGCTCGGCGAGCCCGGCGGCCACCACGTTCTTCGCCACCCAGCGCATCGCGTACGCCCCGGAACGGTCCACCTTGGACGGGTCCTTGCCGGAGAACGCACCGCCGCCGTGCCGGGCGTAGCCGCCATACGTGTCCACGATGATCTTGCGGCCGGTCAGGCCCGCGTCGCCCATCGGCCCACCGATCTCGAACCGGCCCGTCGGGTTGACCAGCAGCCGGTACCCCTCGGTGTCCAGGCCGAGGCCCTCGATCTCGGGCGCGATCACGTGCTCACGGATGTCCGGGGTGAGCAGCGTGTCCAGCGAGATGTCGGGAGCGTGCTGACTGGAGACCACCACGGTGTCCAGCCGGACCGGGCGGAAGCCCTCGTACTCGATCGTGACCTGCGTCTTGCCGTCGGGGCGCAGGTAGGGAATCGTGCCGTCCTTGCGCACCGCCGCCAGGCGCCGGGCGATCCGGTGCGCGAGCGCGATCGGCAGCGGCATGAGCTCGGGCGTCTCGGAGCAGGCGAAGCCGAACATGATGCCCTGGTCGCCGGCGCCCTGAGCGTCCAGCAGGCTGTCCGACTGCCCGGTGCGCAGCTCGTAGGCGTTGTCCACGCCCTGCGCGATGTCCGGCGACTGGGACCCGATGGCGATGTTCACGCCGCAGGACGCCCCGTCGAAGCCCTTCTTGGACGAGTCGTAGCCGATGCGGAGGATCGTGTCCCGCACGATCCCGTTGATGTCGGCGTACGCCTTTGTGGTAACCTCGCCCGCCACATGGACCTGGCCGGTGGTGATGAGTGTCTCGACGGCGACCCGACTGCGCGGGTCCTGCGCGAGCAAGGCGTCAAGCACGCCGTCGCTGATCTGGTCAGCGATCTTGTCCGGGTGGCCCTCGGTGACCGACTCGGAGGTGAACAGGCGTCGTGCCACGGGCACTCCTCAGCATTCTCAGGGCGATCCTGGGCGCGAGTGTACCGGCCCAGGACCTGCGGTAAGCGGAAGTGCGCGAGCGGTACAGCCTTGGACACAATCGCGCGGGTTACGGCAGCCGGGGCAACCGGGCCGCGACGAGATCCCAGACGGCGTCAGCCACCTCTTCCTTGAGGCGCTCAGTCAGCTCCACCGTGGATCCGTCCGCTCCGAGGATAGTGACCGTCGTCCCCTCCTGGCCGAACACCCGGTCCGGACCCACGTCGTTGACCACGATGAAGTCCGCCCGCTTGCGGACCAGTTTCTCCCGGGCGTTGGCCAACGCCGCCGCGCTGGTCCCGCCTGAGTCGGTCGGCTCGCCCGTCTCCGCCGCGAAGGCCACGAGCACCTGACCGGGCCGTTTGCGCTCGCCCAGCTCGGCGGCGATGTCGGGATTGACGGCCAGCGTCAGCACCGGCGCGTCCCCCGTCTCCGACTTCTTGATCTTCTGCGCCGCGTACTCGGCCGGGCGGAAGTCGGCCGGCGCCGCGGCCATGATCACCACATCCGCCTCCGCCGCGGCCTCCAGCGTGGCCACGCGCAGCTCCTCGGTGGTGCCGACCCGGACGATCCGCACCCCGGCCGGGTCGGGCAGCGTCACGTTCGCCGAGATCAGGGTGACGTGGGCGCCCCGGGCGACGGCGGTGCGGGCGAAGGCGTACCCCTGCTTGCCGGAGGAGCGGTTGCCGAGGAACCGCACCGGATCCAGGGGCTCCCGCGTGCCCCCCGCGGTCACCACGACACGCCGACCGCGCAGCGTGTCGTCGACGTCCACGCCCCGGCGCAACACCCGCCGGCAGACCGCGAAGACCTCGGCGGGCTCGGGCAGGCGCCCCTTGCCGGTGTCGGGGCCGGTCAGCCGGCCCTCGTCCGGCTCGAGCACGATGACGCCCCGCTGCCGGAGCGTCGCCACGTTCGCCTGGGTGGCCGGGTGCTCCCACATCTCGGTGTGCATCGCTGGCGCCATGACGACCGGGCAGCGCGCGGTCAGCAGCACGTTGGTGAGCAGGTCGTCGGCCAGGCCGTGGGCCGCGCGGGCGAGCAGGTCGGCGGTGGCCGGCGCGACGACGACCAGATCGGCCTGGCGGCCGAGCCGTACGTGCGGCACCTCGTGCGCGTCGGCCCAGACCTGCGTGGCGACCGGAGCGCCCGACAGCGCCGCCCAGGTCGGCTCGCCTACGAACCGCAGCGCGGCCTCGGTGGGCACGACCCGGACGCGGTGCCCCGACTCGGTGAACAGGCGCAGCAACTCGCACGCCTTGTAGGCCGCGATCCCGCCTCCGACGCCCAGCACGACCGACGGGGCGGGGCGCTCGCCCTCAGGCACGGGGTCAGTCCTGGGTCGGCTCGGCGGTCAGCAGTCCTGCGTTGATCTCCCGCAACGCGATCGAGAGCGGCTTCTCCTGCGGGGCCGCCTCCACCAGCGGGCCCACGTACTCCAGCAGGCCCTCGCCGAGCTGGCTGTAGTAGGCGTTGATCTGCCGGGCGCGCTTGGCCGCGAAGATCACCAGGGCGTACTTGGACTGGGTGCGATCGAGCAGCTCGTCGATCGGC
>Ga0065720_1019991_pt1 | contig 17944 bp, 23 predicted proteins | sample Thericmetagenome_FD_59107 | JGI IMG/M metagenome (GOLD analysis project Ga0065720, IMG submission 59107) | Thermophilic microbial communities from the Joint Bioenergy Institute, California, USA of rice/straw/compost enrichment - eDNA_2 v2... | ecosystem: Engineered > Solid waste > Grass >...
CCCCCAAAGTGCTCGCTGCTCGCTGCCAGCTTAGAGTGCGGTGGGAAGGATGGATGCCCCAAGGCCTGTGCTCTTGGCGCCAATCCTTGGTGCTCTGTGCTGCCCCCCCAGCAGCCCCCCCAGCTTGCTACCGAAACGGTAAGAAGTGGGGCTCTGGGCCCGCCCGCCCAAGTCTGAATCGCTGTGAGGGGGCCACATCGAGTCTGCGGGCTGCAGCACATCCACCTTTGTTTTCTGACTTGCACCACAAAAGCCCCTGTGTTTGACCTCGTTTACACGCTCGTGGCCTTCGTGTCCAGGCGGAGAGATTGTGAAACTCTGCAGCTAAAGATACGTGCAAATGTGTCCTGCAGAGGTTGTCAAAACTTATCACTCATCCAGGGAAGCTGGTAGTAAGACAGCGGGAGAATGACTACCTAGCCCAGCCAAGGAAGTCCAAGCAGCCCCTTTCCCAGATCGGGGCCTCAAGCTTGTCTTTTCCTAAGTCCTGATCCCGAGAGATGCCAGGGGTAGCTGGACTGCGAAGCGCGGGGCAGCGGTCCAGAGCTCACGATGGATGGCAAAGTTGCCCTCCCATGATCGCAACATGTTGCCGCAGCATCACTGCTATGAGCGTTGACATGCTGATAGGCTAATGTAAAACTTGTAAATGCCGATTCACAGCGGTTTGTATAATATTTTGTTTAGTCAAAGGGCCAGGCCCTGTTTCACCAAATTGCTGGTTTTGCCTTGTTCCAGGGTTCGCGAAGCGATCAACCTCAAGTTGCGATGATGCGACCCTGATGGGGAAACTCACCGATAGTGTGGCATTGTGCTGCGGGGCAGAGGGCAGAGGGGAGCTAGCGGCAGCACTCAGGGGCCGAGAGCCTGAAGCAGAGAGAACTGTAAAACCTAAATGTTTTTTCAATAATAATGCATAGAAGTGAAACAAAAAGTCTTCTCATGGCATGATGGCATAGTCATCTCGGCGATTTGGTCATCAAAAGTGGGCTTTTGACCAAAGTGTGCACAGTGAATGGCCACATTCTGGTCCGTCTCATGCGTCTGCTGAGGGATCTTGTGGTTCTGGCAGCCTACTACTCCAGACAAATCTTTAGCTACACCTGTTCTTTTGAAGCGTCACATACCCACGGTAAAAGGCTGTGTTTTGCAATTCCCACACCACACCCAAAACCAATCGCATACACACAGAGAAAAGAGCGTTTCGAAGCACAGGAGCAAATGTTTTCAACGATGCAAATCTGATTCTTATGCGTATAAAAGAATATCGAAACGCTTCTTGACTTTCGGTCATCATCGTGGGTTTGTGATCAGAAGGTTCTTGGCTTCGGTGGCCTGTCGGATTGGGCAAAGAGACCCGCCAGCGGCACCCCTGATTGGCTGAACAAGGGGGAAAATGTAGCTCTAAGAAAACAAGTGTAGCGCTTCAAATCCTAAATTCTAAACATGATAACAAGCTACTCCATCTTCACGTAATATCAGGGTTAGGGTTGACCTGACTCCGGACCGCCCAGCATGGGCGTGGGCACGGTGGGCCCGATAACCCGAACCCGTAGGGTGTCTCTAGCAGGCGATTCATTACCCGAAACAGGTCTCCAACAAACCACCAAAACACTGCGCCTGCACAACCACTCTGGCGATCGCGGTTCTTGACCGAGCGCGACTACAACACGCGAGCAGCTCGAACGTTGACTTTGCATGATAATGGCCTGGTAGGGCAACGAATTAAACGAAGTCAGGACTGCAGCAATGGCCGGTTCTTCTCCTTTAAATCATCACCTCTGGTCGAGCCCGTCGCGAACGATCGAAGAAATCCTCGCCGAAGACAGAAACTCCGAAGCGCGCCACCGCTACTTGCTCGAACTCGCTAGAAAGGAACATGAACGAGTGAGGGAAGAGGCAGCGCGCATATACCGTGAGCAGCTGGCTCGAGAAGAGAGGGAGCGACTCCTCGCAGAGCGCCGAAAGGAGGAAGAGAGAATCAGGCTTGAGCAACAGATTGCGGCTGAAAATGCCCGGCTGAACGCTCTCAAGGCAACAAGGATCGAGATTCCTCCATTACTACCGGATCCTGTGCCTGCTCCTTCAACAGTAAACGGAAAGCCGACTCTCCCTGCTGCTGTTGCGACTGAGGCGAAGCGCTGCCCTTCCGAGCCTTCGCTGGTGAACGGCATCGCCTCGAATGGCGTCGTCGAAGCGCCAGCAGCCGCTTCTATCAAGACCCTAGAACCTGCGAAGCCTGCGGCGCCAGCGTTTAAAGCAGCGGGCTCTGCTACGACTGCTGCGCCCGTTGCGCCTATAGCGAGTGTGCAACCATCGACAAATGGGGTCGTCTCGGCTGTCGCGTCTACACCCAAGACAGCTCCACCGGCTCCAACCGAAACACCTCCCGACAGATATGTTGAGATTCATAGGAACTTGAAGGGCCTCCGAAAGTATATGGCTGAGCAGGCCAAAACAAACCTTAAATTGAAGCAGCGCATGGGCGACATGAGGCGTGAGATCCGAAAGTCGGTTGGCCAACTCACCACAGGCGGCATGGCCGCCAACAAAGACAAGGTATTGCGATCACAACACCATGTTCACGCCGTGAAGTGCTGACCCAATAAATGGTAGCAACAAAAAATCAAGAGCATCCTCACCGAGGCTCTTTCCAACCAGGTCGAGTCTGCGCTAGTGGACCCCAACAACTTTGTTGTTGAACCCAGGAAGCCAGTTGAGGGGGCGACAAATAACGACCCTCTGCTTCCATCCATCTTTGTTTATCTCATCAACATCTTTGCAAAGGCTGCCATCTCCCAATTCATCAATGAAGCGGGAGCGCGGCCGGAAACCGCAGATCCCGTCGGCATTTGCGTGGCCGCCATCTTGTCAGAGCCTGATTTCTTATGGCGCGGGGCTTCCTTGATTGACATTCTGATTGCGAAGTTCCGAATTGTCTGCCCTGTCTTGTTTGGCTATCGAGGGAGCGAGAAGACGGAGCAGGGTAGACAGAGACTCGGCTGGTGGAAGGAATCAGGCCAGTGGATTTCCGAGCAACAACACATGGACCGTATGACAGGTCTCGGAGCCGGGTTCGCTGCCATCTCTCTTCGCAAGTTTGCTCTCTCAAAAAAGCAGAATCCTTACCCTCCGCGGTTTTATTGGATGGCAATGGCAAAGATCGTCAATACCCCTCCTGCTGAAATTTCCAACACCCAATGCGTTGTCTTGAAAGCGATGGTGCAAAACTACGAGGCAAAATTCATTGAATTCTACGGAAGCGCTGCCATTGCGGCTTTGCGTACGGCGCTCATTGACTTCCCTGCTCGGGCACCGCACAAATCAGCTGCGGTGAACTCGCTGGAGGTTCTGGCTCAGATGTTGAAGAGAGACACTGGGCTGGATCTTGGATAAGGTGTATGTTGATATGTGGGAGAATCAGTCATGGCGAGCTGGGCATATCTGGAGCATGTATCATATATACACATGGGTCAGGTCTGGCTTCTGAACTACAGGGATGACAGCATTGGTCGACCGCATTGCAGCGGCCCTAGGGGACAAGCTCGACTAACAGAAATCTAAGCATGTTGATGGCACCATCGTTGATACCCAAGTAGGAGCAAAATAGATCCATTAACGCCTTTGTGTTCAAATATCCCCATCTAGGTACTTGTCCTACTCCGTTGCAAACCCTATACAAAACCGCTGCTTTAGCAATAGAGGAAACGGAGGATATGTAAGTGAAGAAGTATCTAAGTTTTGAGCATGCCACCCATCGAGTGACCCAAACTTCAAAGCCCTCATGCTTCACAGTATCAAAAGCAGAATTAACAAAATAACCAGCACAACGATCAAAACTCCAATGCATAGGCTGCTCAGACGATCCTCGTTCTTCCGCATCACGTACCTAAGCTTGTCCATCCCAGTCTGCAAACGGCCCCCGACACGTTCAACCAATTCGTCTGCCACCTCGAGCATCTCACGCTGTTCCTCCAATTCGCGACCCATGTCGTCTGCTTGCCGCCGCAAGTTGCCCACGGTAACAAACACATCTTCCAGGTGTTCATCTTGCTCGCGGAGCATCTGCAACTGCTGCTCGCGCTCGAATTCCGCTGCGTAGTCGGCAGAGCCGCCAGTCTCGCCATCTGGGATATGGAAGGTCGACGGGTCCGGAAGGTCGCTGGATCCGGGGGGGTGGGATTTGGACGACGTCCCCATTGCTGCCCCCTTGCTAGAGAGCTTCTTCAGCTCCTCGCGGATGTCGTCCACTTCGCCACCAACTTCCTGTAGTAGACGCTTGCGTCGCGCGATCTCGGCCTCGGAGAGTGCATATTGAGAGGGGTTGGCCTCGATCACACGAACGGCCTCGGTCAGGTCAGAGAGGTCCTCGGAAAGCGACTCGAGCGCAATATCGAGGTCTGCGCGGGCTGACGCTAGTTCAGGGGATGTCGCTGAAGTAGTAATCGAACGAATGCGCAAGTATGAGTTAAAGAGGGAGCGAGCAGACTGGAGCTGGGCAAGAACATCTCTGCAGTTGTGAGGATGATGTTAGTCCTGAGAGGGGTGGTGTGTTCTGTGCAGAGGATTACGCACTGTTGGACTTGGAGGAACGGGTCCTCCTCGTTGGTTGAGGACATCATCCCCGCGCCGTGGTCGGTCACGTTAGAGAGCGGATTCTGGCATCACAGAGCCAACGCATGCGCATATCGCCGAATGGTGTTGCATACGCTGAAGACGGGGAGTCGAGTGATGTTGGAGCCGGGGCGCTGCAGCCAAAAAGGTGCCTTTGTCGTCGCACCGAAGCGTCGGCTTCCACACTGGGAACTGTAGACTCACCCCTGGGGTCGGCATGACGCTATCGATAAGAACACTCCGTCTTTCCTCTTTGGTATTAGACTGGTGCTTCGTGCTGCCTAGCCCCGCAGCAGTCGTGGACACTTCTGCGACTTTGGTGCGGGCCGGGCGGATACCCCTGTCGAAGCTGTTGCTAACGTGTTTGGGAGGGGGTCGAGATCGATAGCAATTGAAACGTAGCTTCAAATGCTGACGTTGCCTTTTCTTCAAATCCCCCACCATCCTCCCAATTGATCGGAATCTTTGCCAGCCAACATCACCAGAAGCTTGATATCAAGTTGTCCCCAAGCCAGACGCAAGAGTACCGCCATGTTCAACCTCAAGAAGCTGTTCCTCGCCGCCACCGCGCTGGTGGGCGCCGGCCTGTTCATTGCTCAGCCGGTGGAGGCCGTCAAGGGACCCAAAATCACCCACAAGGTGTACTTTGATATTGAGCACGGCGGCGAGCCTCTGGGCCGCATCGTCCTGGGCCTGTACGGCAAAACCGTCCCAAAGACTGCTGAGAACTTCCGGGCTCTGGCTACTGGTGAGAAGGGCTTTGGCTATGAGGGCTCTACCTTCCACCGTGTCATCAAGAACTTCATGATCCAGGGCGGTGATTTCACCAACCATGACGGCACTGGTGGCAAGTCCAGTATGTGTCTTCTCCAAAGTGATTACTGCTTAATTGGACGTGCAATGCTGATCACTGTGGCTGCAGTCTATGGCGACCGCTTCCCCGACGAGAACTTCAAGCTCAAGCACAACCGCAAGGGTCTTCTCTCAATGGCTAATGCTGGCAAGGACACCAACGGTTCTCAGTTCTTCATTACCACAGTCGTTACCTCGTAAGTAATACAAACAACTCTTTGCCGAGCATTGCTAATCATTCTTCCCGCAGTTGGCTGGATGGTCGTCACGTCGTCTTCGGCGAGGTCCTTGAGGGCTATGACGTTGTAGAGAAGATCGAGAACGTCCCAACCCAGGCAAATGACCGCCCAGTCAAGGAGGTCAAGATCGTCAAGAGCGGCGAGCTCCCCGTCCCCCCTGAAGGTATCCACGTGGAGCTCTAAGCCTTCTCTTCTGTATACTGTGTGCACTTTGTCCTTTGTGCTCTATACCCTTGGCTTTGATTGTGGTCACACCCAGCCAGCATCCATCGCCAGCAATGACAATTAGTTGTTCCCTGTTGCAATGATTCTTCACTGTCCAGTTGGGCCATGTGCTGATTACTTAACTCTTGTCGTTCTCTAAACGGCTAGATTCTGACGAGTCTGAAGAAGCTCCACAGGCGCAGCCCGGCGATATCGACGGAAACCAAACTCGGCTTCTCCCAAGCAAGCTGTTTTTCTTTGTCTTGGTTCTCGGGTTGATTGCTCTGTGGATTCGGGCTTCAAAAAACCAAAAGGTCCGCAATACCATTGTCTATCCGAAAATGCGGTAAATGAACTTAGAAGAGCATAGGAGATTCCCTGTTGCTGATAATGGCCGTCGTGTGTTGTATTGGGGACGCTCCGCGATCATGTACTTATCATTGTAGCCTCGGTAATTGCATCTGTGTTTCAGGTTGCCCCGTTCCAGGAATGCATTGATTTTTGTGGAGTTAGTTCAAAACTTCCACCGAGCAACCTCAGCAGTCATTGGCCTACACAACTCACATCTTAAAGCACAAAATGAAGGTCCTTACACTTAATTTCTTAACCTGTGCCGTTAAGGCTTGCAAAACCAAGCCTGAATCATTCCCGCTGCACCCAAAGGATGCAGAACTTGTGAGCGATGATGTGGAAATCAATCCTCAACTTTTAATAAATCTCCTGCCCCGCCTTGACTGGAATGCATTGAGGATAACGGCTACTGAGGTGAGTCGGACAAGCCCTTACAGTATTGTGCATGAAAGACAGGGAAAGGAAGTCTTACAAAATGAGGTCATTGGCCAAGAGATATCGTGATTAATACCACCGGGATCACCATTGCTCTTTCATTCTCATTCATCATACTCGCTCTCTTCATCGGCTTTTGCTGACACTTGACATCACTTCAGTTGGGCTTTCCCCAACTTCCAGAGCAGCCCCCGACAGCAGAGGAGCTGCAGTCAGACGAAAAAGTCCTTAAAGACTTGCACACCCTGCTCATGGAGACACAAATCATGGAGGGCAAGCTGGTGTGCGCCGCTTGTGGGCACGAGTATGCCATCCGAGAGGGTATTGCAAACTTCTTGTTGCCAAGTCACTTGGTTTGAGGCTATCGGATAATGGGGGAGATAGTGGATAGGCAAAAAGGGACTAGGTTGAAAGCAAGAGGGAGTTGGCTATTTACTTTTCACTGTGGCGTTATGATTTATACTATTCTGCTATCAACGATCATCTAGCATTAAGTCAAGTCATCACTAAATGACCAGGAACTGTCATTTGCTCTGTGGACAGAAGTGATATTAAGTTTCAGGCCACCATGCGGAATACCTTGTCTCATCAAACGGTCACCTTGTGTTTAAGGAAGTCCAACACTTAAAGCTGATGCCATGACGATACCCAATTCCTCTGAACTCCAGCCCAAAGAGACCTATGCTGCAAAAACCAGAACCAACCATACCATGTACAATGAGAAAGGAAATGCTGCTTTCTACATCTGCTTCTTCTGTGCCGCAGGCCCCATCTCCTTGTCAAAGGCACCATACGAGACCTGAAGGCTCGCGATGGCCTTAAGTCCCGCTCCAAGGATAGATAGAAGGATAAATAATGTGATCAGTGCCATGAATACTCCTACAACTAACATTAGGAAAGGGCCCGTTTGCAGGCAAGAATATATGAGGGAGCATACCTGGGGTGAAGAATTGATACTTTTCAAATAGAGATCTCTTATCCGCCGTAAACTTGGCTTTTCTATTCACGGGAACAATTTTCTCAGGCTCCGCAGACCAACGTTTCTGCTTCAGATTTGCGTCGACAACAGGAGAGCTGAACTTTGGCTGGTACGGCGTAAACTCGTTGGAGTCTGAGAACATTATAACTGTGTAGTCGTCATCCAGAGCTTCCAACAAGCGTCCAAGCTCGTGGTCTGCCACAAAGTGTCAGTAACTGAACCGGTGTTTCATAAGGAATCGAGAAACCAAACATACCATTGTCCCCCAGGATCAATTTCCGTTCTTCGTCCGCGCTCCCTACGGCCGGCAGATGCTTTAAGCCCAACTTTTCAACTTCGACGTCCACGGCACGTTGCTTAGCGCACACGTCCTCAATATACTCGGCCAGCGATTGCACAGACAGCTGGCCAATCACCTCGGCGACACTAAACACCTTGCTTTTATCCATGGAGGAGACAGTGCGACAGAGGTTCGGCATGAGGCAACCACCGCTGCTGGTTTCGTCGTTAATGTTTTTCCGGAGATCAGCCGCATGGACGTTAGGCTGCGAGACGAGAATATACCGCCGGGTTGGGCATTTTGCGAGGAGTTGCTTCACTGAGGTGAAAACGGAGTCGGCTGTCTGAAGCTGAGGGGTGTTGGGAGCTGCTGGCAGGCTTGTCCTATGTTAGTACTTGAAACCAAAGATGAGGATTCAGGCGAACAAAAATTGGATAAGTGATTTAACTTCGAGAAAACCAAAATCTACCCGTAGGCTTGACCTTTGGTTTCCCCGGATAGAGGGTGAGGGGCGAGAACGGTTGTGTAGGGAGGCAAGGAGAGGTTGACGTACTTCGCCGTTGAGAACAAGACGAACGGTGATGAATCTGAGAAAGCGTGGGCCTGGGCTGTCGCACAGGCCAGCAGCGACACTGCAGTAAGCAGATGCATTGTGATGATGCTGGTGGTGATGCTGATCACGGCCGTCGGCTCACTGTTAAAATAGAGGTTGGTTGACGGTGTTGCATGGCTGGCTGGCGAGCTCCTTGTCTTGGCACAGTTGCATCATGCCCCTGGGTTCGGGTTGAATTCGAATTAAAAGCGGTGTGTGGTGGCAGAAACTCCGATAAGCAGATTTGTCTTGTACCCACTTATGCATGAAGTGCAGACCCGCGAAGTTGCTACCAACAAACAAGCTACATCTCTAATTCTTCACAGCTTGCTTCCAACCAACCCGACACATATCAGACATGTTTGGGCACCCAAGGATACGAAAGGCAGCACCCCTGCCAAAGAAGAGAAAAACAGAGCCTGCGGTGGAGGAGATCACCTTTGACAAAGAGGCCCGCATTGAGTATCTCACAGGGTTTCGGAAGCGCAAGCAAGCTAGAATCAAGCAAGCCAAGGAGATAGCAGAAAGGAAAGCTCGTGAGGAACGGCTTGCAATAAGGAAGCAGGTTCGGAATACTCCAGGAGTGTCCGATTTGAAAGGAAACATCTATTGACCGCTCTACAGCTCAGGGAACAAAGGAAACAGGCCGTCGAAGAGCACATCAAAGCCATCAATAAGATTCTACGAGAGGCCGAGAGCGCTGGTACCGGCGATATCAGCGAGAGTGGCTCGGAGGGGGAATGGGGAGGTTTTTCGGACGCTGAAGATACAGGTGTACCGGAACCACCGCCGCTTGATCTCGAGGAAGAGTATATCGATGAGGATAAGTATACAACGGTCAAAGTAGAGGCTGTGAGCGTTGACCGGGAGGGAATGCACAAACCACAGCTGGATAGCTCGTCAGACAGTGAAGGTACAGATCAAGAAGGGGAAAAGGGCTCACAGAAAGGAAAAGAGCAAGTGGACAAGGAGGCGTCCGCAAAACGGATAAAGAACCCGACTAAAAAGAAGAAGAAGAAGTTTCGGTATCAAAGTAAGCTTGAAAGGGAGTTTGAATCCCTCAAGCAGAAACAGAGGGCGAAGAGAAAACGAACAGTATAGATACCTAATAAGTAGGCAGCCTGAACTGCCTCGAATGCTCTGCAGCTCTGGCGCAACACGACAGATACACGCACATACTGAACCATGTCTTGCTGAAAAATGGGGGGGCGAATGTGTTGATTATAGTAATGAGTCGCAACTCAGGGTAAGTACTCGGTGCAGTGTGACAGGGACCGATCCATCTCCAACTCCTACTCTCCGTTGATGAAGTGACAGGCCGTGAAGTGACGGGGAAAGGAAACCCAATCACCAACAATCCACCACACGCGGTCGGCAACCAAGCGCCCCGATGAATCCAGCTTGGTGCAGAACGGCTGCACTTAGATGGCGGCGATTTCGTTCTGGAACTCCTCGAGCTCCTTCTGGACTTGAGCGTACTTCCGGGCCATCTCCTCGTACTTGGCCTCCCACTGGTCGCGTTCCTGCTCGAGGGCCTGGACTTTCCGCTCGAAGTGGCCCGCCCTGACGTCGGTCTGTCGCAGCCTGGATAGAGCGAGTGAAAAAGGCGGTCAGCATGTGCACCTTGCCTTTCGGTGTGCTCGGGTGGAGTCGACTTACTTCTCGTTGGCCTCCCGCAAAGTCCGGTCCGCTTCTTCGGCCTCTTCCTCGAGAAGTTGGAGCCTTCGAGTCAGCGCTTCGTTCTGGGTTCCGGCCTGCTGGCCCTCAGAGGCCTGGGCCTTGAGTTCCTTGACTTGCGCCTCGAGTTTCTCTACCTCGGCCTCCAGAACGCTATTCTTGTGCGTGAGCGAGATAATCTCTTGCTCCTTCTGCAGGTTCTCCTGCTCAAGCTGCTTGATCTTGGCCTGGAGCTCCTCGACCTTGGCCGTCGCCTCCTCCGCCTCGAGGCGGAGCTGGTTCATTTTCTGGAATCCGCCGCATCGAGTCAGCCAACTGAACCATCATCGTGTAGACAAGTAGTTGAGTATAGCGTAGTGTTTTGGCCTCCACGCATCCACAGGGAGCGACGAGATGGTACGGGATGGCGACGGTCGTGATGGTCGAGCGTGCTCATCGTTGAAGGTGTTGTGAACCCAATGGTGGGGCCAAACAGGGGTCAGCTAGAGGGAAAGGGGGAAAAGCAGACTGACCTCCTTGATGCGATCCATGGTGATGTGGTTGTCTGGCGTAGGGAATCGAGCAGAGAGAAAAGAGGGAGAGAAAAACTTGTCTAGAAGCAAGAAAACTCAAAGCAGGAGTGTCGCAAGATGTGGGAGGTGGTTTGGTTGAAGAAAGAAGACGGTGGACAACAATGGTCGTTGGCGGAGGAAATGAGGGACCACTCATGACCAGGGGGGAGCAGTGCCCCTCTCACCCCCCAAGCGGCGGTGTTCCATTCGTTGCGGTGGCCTGCACTCTCTCTAGTTCCGTCTGTTCGACCCCGGCAAAAGTGGTGGGGCACCTTGCAGCTCGCGGTTGCTGTGCCAACGGTTTGTATCACTTGTTCCCAAAAAGGAAGACCGCAGGGGCAAATGCTGCACGAACGCGACGAAGCCGGCGTTCACACGACTTTCCCACTACCTTTTTACACTCGAGTCGGTGTCGCATTTTGCACTTACACACCACACCGATATACAACCGAACATCTTATTCAAAGTGGATATTGTGACGATGCTGGCAGCCCACCACGACCAAGAGAACTTGTACACCCACCAGGCGGGCGCCTCGAAGCCTCAGCTTCAGGCTAAGACCCCAGGTGCCCGATTTCCGAAAACCCCGCTCAAAGTTCCGCTGAACGACGAGAATACTCATCACGGTTTCGGCGGGAAGAATGTCTTGAAGGCAAAGGGCAACAATGAGAATATTCTCACCATCGGGAAGGGCGGTCATGTCCTCGGAAAAGGAGGAAAGCAGGCCCTGGTGACGCCAGCGGGTATGAGCAAAGTCCTTCATGACACATAGCATGCCATCATTGAAGCTATACTAACCATCTCACAGGACCTCGAACTGTCCGGGCCCCTCTGGGTAACAAGACTACTAATGCAAAGGCGAGAGCTACTCAGCAGACTCCTGCCGGCAAGGTGATCCTTCGCGACCCCCAGAAGACAGCTCTTAAGCCGACAACAGCCGCCCGTCCGAAGCTTGCTGCCCCCAAGGTTGAAGCTTCAAAGCTCGAGGTGCATGTTGATAAGGATCCCCTCCAAGTTGAGGAAGTCGAATATGCACCACCGAAGCCCAAGGAGATGCCATATGAATCAGATGTCTTCCCCGAAGGAGTATTGACCTACGAGGGCTTGAAACCCGGTAGGCTCTTCAAGGGCTATTATCAGTATTATTTTAATCCTATCGGTGAGGATGGAAAAACGCTCCAGGAGCGGGACCTGGAAGAACAGCAGAAGCATTGTTTTGAGCGAGGCGAAGAAAACATCCTAAAGGATATGGAGGAACTCGACTGGACCATTGGCGACCTTCCGGAGAGCAAAGAGGTTTTGAAGAAAAGAACAAAGCGAACTCCTCTCTCGGCGGCATCGAGACCCTCTGCTAAGGGCCTCCTTTTCTCGAAGAGCAAGCCGAGTACCTCTGCTGCTCCGGCATCTACCCTCCCCGTCCGCGAGAGGCCAACCGCTATAGATGCGTCGCGCGTTTGAAGGAGGAGGTGGGCATGGCGGTATATGGTTGGCTTAGGGTTTTTGTTATTCATTGAGTTTTCACGTCTAGGTGATTGTAGGTCTTGGGTTTTGATGTACATAGGTCGTTGATGGAGGGGTGGTTACTGTGGGATTGGGAGCACTTCAGGGGAAGGATCAGGATGATGAACCCCAAATATCCATGTGCGCTTTCTCTTGTTATAGAAATTGATGTCTATGTTTTGTACCATATTACAGCTAACGTGTCCAAATGGAACATGTTCGCAGTCCTTTTCCCTCTAGTGCCTGTGAACTTCAAATGCTTTTTTCGAGGTTCCGGGGTTTACGATCACAGGGCTCACACAAAAGCGCGATCCATTGCCCACGAGACTGGGGCTGAGAGAGAAGTATTAGAACTCATCAATAGTCCTGAAATATTTATTTTGCTTACAATGCCTGAGGCCACGAAGTGGCTGCAAGAATCCACTTGCTGTGACAATAGTTTGCCTGAACAAAAACACATGGCCATTGACCCCATTCCAACCTCCCTCTTCCTGCACCGCCACCTGCCTTTTCAAGTTCCGCCACACACACCGCCACATGATAGCAGCGCCCCACTTTCACATTCCTCCTGTGCATTGATTGATCACCTATCCTCCATTTCAGGCGCTCGGGCCAACTTGCACGGACGCATTTTGTTGGAGGCCAGCCAACCAAGTTTGGCTTAGCGAGAAGCAAGCGCCTCGCGACTTCACACGCCCTGGAACGCTCCTAAACTTTGTGACCTCAACTCCTTTCCGCTTCACCCTCTAGCAGCCTCAGCTCGCCATCCAGAGCTGCCTGCACCGTTTCGCGTGGCCAAGGCTTGTCGCATACACTCTTTGGAGCTTTTGACATACTGCTTCTCTCACGAAGGCTGGATCCAACCGTGCCTGGGCTCCCAGCGGCGACATTCTGCGGCGCAAGTTCAGCGGCTCTCCCTGCTACAGACACAAAGGTCGGTCGCGCGGGCTGCACAAGCGCGCGTCATTCTGCCAACATCCCGCAGCCTCATCGTTATCGAGCCGGCACTCCTGCACGACATATTTCTTCACCACTCCATCGCTGCACCGTGAGCCCCGGATATGTCGGCATGAACATCGAGGGAGCGCCCAAAGTCATCGGTTCTTGCCATGTCTCGCCCTGCGGGTGCGAGCTTCGCACAGTTCTTCCCTGCCGCCCCTAGGGCCGCCAGGGACAGGGCATTGGAGCGCGAACGGGCCAAAATCAACTCGCAGGACTCACCTCTCCCACAGGCTGCTGAAGCCTGTGGACAAGACACTGGTTCTACCTCTGCTGGCTCATATCATCGGCATGGCCCTGCTGCCAATGGAGCTCACCCCTCAACTGACGACAGCGAGTCGCTTCCAGGAGATACTCTCACTTCTAGTGGATCGGCAAGCTCACATGCCAGTTCTAGTTCTTCACTGTTTTGTGCTCTCTCTCGACCCGGCACCGCCGCGGCTTTCAAGGGCTCAAGCAGCCATCTCACTCCTCCCACATCCGATGGCTCGCCTTCCTCATATCCCTCAGCTTCTCTGCATTCCAAGGCACAGTCGACTGCTTCCCAACCCACGGACAGTGCGGATTCTTCAATGTCAATACCCAATGGGTCGAGCCATGATCATTCAGCGACCTTATCCAAGCTTCCCAACCGCCTGCCACCTTTCGACCCTTCCCACAAGGTCGTGTGCGTCAAGTGCAAATATGATCCTGCCCTGGATGCCACGATCTCAAGCTCTGAAAAGAGGAAAAGGAAACCCGAATATGTGGAGTTTGGATTGGTATGTACACTCAATAGCATGAATACTCTCACGATACCGAAGGGGGAGCGTCATCTTGAATGTGAATTAATGGCTAATACTATATGTGTAGGGAACTCAAGATGGCGCTCCCCCCTCGGACCCCCGTCTGGCCAAGGGCGGGCGGTTGAACTACATCAATGTCGACTTTCACCTACCCAAAGCTCGACTGCGCCATGCCCCCTACATGCTGAAGCCTTGGAAGTATGACCCCAAGACCTCTTGCGGCCCGGGCCCGCCGACCCAGATCGTTGTGACTGGCTTCAATCCCTTGATTGCCTTCTCCAAGGTGACCGCCGTGTTTGCTTCATTTGGTGAGATTGCTGAGAGCAGTAACAAGATGCACCCAGAGACCGGGAGCTATTTGGGCTTTGCTACCTTCCGCTACAAGGACTCGCAGCCCAACCGCCATCGTCCGTACCCCATTCTTGCGGTCGATGCTGCAAAGCGTGCCATCGAAGCCATGAATGGAAAGAGGATCGAGGCGAACACGGTCCGTGTGGAGTATGACCCTGAGGGTCGAAAGAGCTCCCGTATGCTGGAGGAGGTGCTGAAGAAGGGCGATGAGACTTCCTATCCCTCAATCGAGCCTAAGATTCCAACAGGCCCCAAGCCCAAGGATCTCACAGCGGGCCCTCCTCCCACCGCACCCAAGGGTCCAGCTGCGCAGCGCGGTAGCCTGATCAATGTTAATGGTGTCTGGATGCCAAAGCCTAGGCCAGATTCCATCATCGAGCATGAGCCCATTGCCCCCAAGCTCAAGCATGAACCGTACATTTTTGTCGCCCACGAGCATGTCCCCGTCATGCCCACCACTGTTGCTCATATGAAGAGACGGCTGAAGCAGTTCCGGTTCGATGATATTCGTGCCGACAGATCGGGCTACTTCATAGTCTTCCCAGACACGGGTTATGGTCGCAGTGAGGCAGACCGCTGCTATCGCGCTGCCGATCGAACACCTTTCTTCACATATTGCATGGTGATGGATCTTCGTCGCTACGGCACCCTTGGGAAGAGCGCTCATCCTTCCGCTTCTCGACATCGCAGTCGGACTCCAGACCGGCGTCGGTCAGATGATGGTCGCTCTAATCATCATCATCATCATCATCATCACCATCATCATGACCATGACCGCAGCAAGAGAGATGAGGAACGAGCCAAACGTGAAGAGCAAGAGCGGCGTAGGAGGGAAGAGGAGGCAGATTTGGAGGAGGAGAAACGGCAAAGAGCTAAGAATTTTGACCCGGTTCTTGAGGCCACCGACGTCATCGTGCGAGAGATGAAGGAACAGCTCATCAAGCACATCCGGACCAAGATTGCCGCCCCTGCTTTGTTCAAGTTCCTAGATCCGAACAATCACATCGCGAAACGCCGCAAGCTTAACTTGGAAGATCCCCAAGGTGCCGGATTGCCGCCGATTATTTTGGACGATTACGAGGAGGGATCGCCTGTTGGCACACCGAACTCAAGGGCTGATCCCATCGAGCGGCGCACGGGTCGCCTTGATATTTCGACTCTCCCTCGGATACGCAAAGTCAAGACTGCTTCCGGCCTTCCGGCTCGCAAGTATGGCTTCAACGATCCATTTGCCCGTAATCGACCGCCCACTCGTGGCAGCGCCTTCCGGTCTCTCCATTACCGTCTTAGGGATGACAGTGAGGATGAGTCTGATGATGAGATAGAATTGAGAACGTCTCTTGGCAGGGACACAGAAGAACCGGAGTCGCGGCCGAGGAGTCGCATGAGCTCGGATGACGAGGGTACCAGAGATGACTTTGGGTCGTGGGGCCCTGGAGATGATGATTCCATTACAGAGACCAGCTTTGTGCTCAATGATGGCTCAGTTCTGCCAAAGAAGAGGAAACTGGATCTCCAAGTGGAAGCAGTTGTCAAACGGCAAAAGAGGTCTGACGAAGAGCTTTTCGGGGCCACTGTGGACCGCATCGAGAACGAGTTCGTATCAAAAGAACCCTCGCCTGAGGAGATACCAGCTCCTCCTGCTCCTTCACGGCACACAGACGTGCTTGTGGAGAAGGAAACAGATAGCTCTCGTCTTCCAACTCCCCTGCCACAGAGCACAAAAGCTCCCAAAAAGAAAGCCGCCAAGCCGAAGAAGAAGTCCAAGAAACAGCTGTTCGAGGAAAGAGAGGCTCTCAAGCGACAACAACAGGAGATTTATGAAAAGGAAGCGGCTCAACAAATTGAGGAAGGTGAGGAAACAAAATTGGCGGTTGAGGTCGAAGATGAAGCCAAGAAACCTGAGGTTGTTGGAGAAGAAGAGGAGAGGGCGGACTTGGATGAAAATCTCTATCCGCCAGAAAAGGTCCCTGCTCTCCAGCTTCCTTCAGACTTCCATCTCGAAGTGGCAACATTGCAGGAATTGGGCCTTGGTGAATACGATCAACCAGATCTGGACACACTGCGCAAGAAGTTTGGTCCTGGCAAGCTGGCCGATGCAGAGCTCTGGCTGTGGAGAAGAGATCGCATCCGAGAGTTCAACTCATCCGACGGGTCGACGAAGAACCCGGTGCGCATTGAGGGTTACTATGTCCCCAATTCGACCGGCTGCGCTCGGACTGAAGGCGTCAAGAAGATTCTTAACTCCGAGAAGGCCAAGTATCTTCCTCACCATATCAGGGTTCAGAAGCAGCGCGAAGAGCGGCAGGCGCAAAACGGCAAGAATGCCAAAGACGCGGCTGCAGCGGCTGCGGAGGCATCACGACTTGCTGCCGAGAGCATGGTGGCCAAGGGCAACTCGCGCGCAAACCGTGCACACAACCGGCGGTTTGTTGCGGATCTCAACGACCAGCGCAAGACTCTAGGCCAGGACTCGGATGTGTTGCGGTTCAACCAACTCAAGAAGCGCAAGAAACCTGTCAAGTTTGCGCGGTCCGCGATCCACAACTGGGGTCTGTATGCGATGGAGAACATCCCCAAGGACGAAATGATCATCGAGTACGTAGGCGAAGAGGTACGGCAGCAGATCGCCGAGCTGCGGGAGAGCCGGTATCTCAAGAGCGGCATTGGCAGCAGCTACCTGTTCCGTATCGACGACAACACGGTCATCGATGCGACTAAGAAAGGTGGCATCGCGAGATTCATCAATCACAGCTGCATGCCAAACTGCACGGCCAAGATCATCAAGGTGGAGGGCAGCAAGAGAATTGTTATCTATGCCCTCCGGGACATCGCGAAGAGTAAGTATCTCTGCTGTGGCCTACATACCTTTGCAGACGGGGCGAGATCGGCTGACACAACGTACCACAGATGAAGAATTAACGTACGACTACAAGTTCGAACGCGAGCTTGGCAGTGCCGACCGGATCCCTTGCTTGTGCGGCACGGCAGCCTGTAAAGGTTTTCTCAACTAAGATTCGCGACTCTGCCTGCTTGTACCTCACTCATATATTTCTTCACCGATTTACGTGCTCATTAGTACTTCATGGTCATATCAACACTTTGGGGATGGCGATCGACGGCCCTGGTGTGCGGTTTAAGGCGGCTTGGAGCTGGATAGAGGTCATTTCGTATATGGAGATCATGGTTAATTATCGCTCTAGTGTCTTACTGCAGAGCAGCACGGAGAGGGGCTACTTGATGTTGGACGTTCTGGCTGGATGCTGTCCAGCTAGAGAGGGAGGTGCAAGCCGCTGTTTGTGGAGGTGGGAGAGGGTCATAATCGAAGAGACGGGATGATAGCTCCCCTTGCTCTTCTACAGTCCCATCTCCATGCATTCAACACGGCGCTGTTGAATCCAACTGGTATTGAGTTTTTCATTCAAGCTTTCGTTAGTAAGGTGGTTTGAGTTGATTGAGTTGAGACCAGAATTCTGGGACAGGTTCACGGTTGGGACGGGGGGGGGGTATGGAACAAAATAAATGCTTTAGGGCG
>Ga0065720_1019994_pt1 | contig 17935 bp, 24 predicted proteins | sample Thericmetagenome_FD_59107 | JGI IMG/M metagenome (GOLD analysis project Ga0065720, IMG submission 59107) | Thermophilic microbial communities from the Joint Bioenergy Institute, California, USA of rice/straw/compost enrichment - eDNA_2 v2... | ecosystem: Engineered > Solid waste > Grass >...
AAAAAAAAAAAAAAAAATCTCCTATTGAGCTTCACAATTCCAACTTCCGATTTGCTTCACCGCCAGCAGTTTTTTTATCTACTCAGCTCCGTCGCGAGTAGCAAAAAATGCCTCGACGCTCCGTCGCTGCAGTAAACAGTCGCAACGCTCATCGTCACCGCCGTTTTCTGCCCCACAAGAGTAGCAGGCGGCATCTCAGCCAGGGCCTGCGACTCCGATGGAGAGGCAGGGGTTTTGCAATACGGAAACAAGAACGAGAAACGAGAGAACGTTGTGATGATCGTCATCGATCTGAACCCTGCGGCCAAGACCCGTGGCCTCATGGTTGTGGTCGGGGAGGTCGGCGACAAAAACCCTGCCCTTCCAGCTTCGTTTGCCTGCCGGGAGAAGGTCGTCCGGGGTCAGACGGGGGCTGCTGATGCAGTGGATGCCCCGGCGACGTGCCCGCCTGTGGCGTCCATCTGACAGTGCAACCTCTCACAACCAGAGAGGACGTGCACACGCAGCAACAGAAATCAGTTCATCTGGCCGCAGCCCTCCATGCGTTCATTGCAGCAGCTGGAATGCACGTCTTAGGTGCTATGCGCATAACAGCCTCTGGGCCTAATGCTAGGTGTAGGTGTTCACAGAGGGAGCTATTGCCATTCGCCTTGCTGCCTCTCGCCATTCGCCCGGTGCGCCACAGCCCTTTTTATCGCCTGATCATGCGTGTCTTGCTTGTTGATGCTGGGATCGGGAACGGATGTGTGTGAGATCTCGCGGGCGGCGATGCAAGTTGCAAGCGGAACTGCGGCTCGGTTATCTTGCTCTGGCTTTAACGGGCTTAAACAGCCCTGTGCCGGCTAAACGTTCGTCCGTTCAAAGGATCTGTGCCCATCTGCAATACATCTTATCACTGGCTGGGAAGTCTACCCGTACCGTCCTGTGCGGTTCTTGACAGATGAAGGCCGGAAAGCAAAAGGACCTTGTTATGAGATACTGTTGAGCGCAAGGACAAGTCAGGACGGGAGGCTGAGTGGGAAGACGTGGACGAAGCTTGGCAGACTTGTTGAGCAGTTGACGGCCAGAGGTCGGACTAAGCCGAGCCCCAGCCAAAAGTTTTCATCGACAAAGAGCGTCCGCCAAGGCCCATGGCGCCAGATATTCTGCACAGCAGAAATGTGTTACAAGAATCCGCAACAAGACAAGCAATTTGGAAGAGAAGGAAGGTAAATTGAGAAAAAAAATGAACGAGGGGCTAAACGTTAGGACGCTGCTGCGGGGTCTTGGTGCGCGTGTTTCCAAACGCTAGCGTCATGATCACCAAATTGGTGTTGTGGAAATGCGCCCCTCCCCAAGGTCGATAGCGGGCGCGTTACCCGCTTCGCGCGGGCAGCCAGTGCCCCCAAGACTCTTGCGGGAGTCTCCCGCGGTGGCCCGGAATGGGCGGATCGACCGGTCCGGTGGTGGGGGGAGTACTAAAAGCGATGTCGAGCATTTGTGTGGGCCCGCGGAATCACACTTAGGACCAGGTCATCGACGGTAAACATCATGGCTTGGCGGTCCAAAAAGTCCTGGATGGCGATGTTGATATAGCCAGCTGCTAATGGAGATTCATCGGGGAGCTCTTGATCCTCAGCGCTCTTCCCGTCTTCCCTCCAGAGTTCTAACGACGCTGCTTGACTGCCGAAAAGTCGATAGTATAAAACGACAGCAGCGTAGCCTCCCTGGTCCCAAATATTACCTGCAGAAGAGGGGAGTTGTGGGCAATGCCATGCCGCACCGGGTCCAGCTGGACGTCTTCCCCGTCCAATTGGCAACTGCGCTCGCCGGCGCTGACAGGGCAGACGCAGACAAGGGTGCATGCAGGGACCCCAGAAGCCCCCTTAGCACTGTGAGCACTGGGGAGCCATTGGATCTCCCGGGTATCCTGGCATTCTGGTATGCAGACCAGGGCTGCACGGCGTTTGTAGCGCCTGCAGCCAGCCCATCCCGGAAGGGGAATTGGGGCATCCCCAGCGCTGTCACACGACGGGCCGAAACTCTTGAGCTGCACAGCAGGAAGAGCTGCTGGGAGGTACGCAAACGCACCCGCCAGGAATGATCTTGCAGTCCGCTGTTGATGTGCACAGCGGAGAAGCTTCGCCGAAAGCCAGTTAAGTCTCGACCCGTATTAGTAGCAGCTGAGGCAGAGTCTTCATGTCACTTGTCGCGACTCTCTATGGTGGTTGTCACGTTGGTTCCTTTTTAAAACCTCGAGACGGCCCACTTACGCTGCCGTGGCAGCATAGCGCTAGAGGGCCGCTAGCGAACAGCTCCCGCGAGCGACGAAAAGCAGAACCCGGGGCCCCAAATTTGATGACCAACGTCCTTAACTCCCAAATACATATCAACCCTAGATCTTCTCAACATTGCTCTCGCGTTATAACCCAATCTTTGTCAACTACCGACCATAATCTCGCCAGCCAACCATTTCTTTGGGAGATATTTCCGCGCTCTCCCATCGCACAGTGATCACCGTTGCCATCGTCAAAATTTCCCTTTCGGCACCATTTTGCGGCAGGACTGCCAGACATCAGCCCCTACGTTCGCTCTCGCCTTCTCGTCGTCCGTTGCGCCCTTAGTACGGAGCGTTGGCTTACCACGACAAGCAAGTTTTCGTCGAGACAAACCGATTGCCTTCTTCCCGATCAAGACCCGTTTCCGCACAGTTCTGGGGGCCAAAAGAAGCGACAAAGACCCAACCGCTAACGGCCCAAGTCTCATCACCTGTACCTACTCAGTCGGCTTTTCTCGTTAGCCAAAGCTTTTGCCTCGATTTCCGCACTTTGTCCTGTCTCGAGCCACGTTCCGGCGATCGCATCCGATCCGTCGGGCCGGCCTGACCTCCAAATCGAAACGCTGACTTACGCTCCCTTGCCCAACACGTTTCCTCCGGATATGCCGCCTGCTACCCTCGACGAGGAAGCTATTTTTCCGCAAGTACGAGGCCAATAGTCTGCCGCTCTGCTAGGGACGCTCATTTCTCAACATATGCGAGCTGAAACAATGAAGAGCACACCGAACAACGAGGAGTCCAAGCTGATGATGGACATCATCCGCAAAAAGACCAGCATTGTCTTTCCCGCCGGTAACCCGGACTTCCGGGAGGTGAGGAACCGGTGTGCGAAGGCGTGCCGCGAGTTCAACAACACGCCAGAAGACGCGGATCCGGAGGTGCGAACCCGCAAGTGGCTTGAGTGAGTATCCCTTCCTAGTTTCAACCCCGGTGAGCTTCGGGCCGGGCCGTTAGTATCGGAGCATGGTTTGGCCCCACCGGCGATGGCCACTCGGTGTTGAAGCCGAGTAGCATGGACCAACGCTAAACGGTAGTCCCGCAGCATTGTTCGGCCGGACCGCGATCGCAGCAAAGATCGCACAGCTGCTGTCACCCACGACCAAACCTTCGCCAACCCTAACCTCCAAGCTAAGACTCCCTTCGTCAAGCCACCATTTTGGGCAGACTATGGTGTCCGGCTCAAGGTTGGCGGGTCGACCTTCATTAACCGCGATTGCAAGATTCACGACACACCAGTGGCCGATGTGGTGATTGGCGAGGGTTGTAACATCGGGCCCAACTGCACCATTGTCAGTGTTACTCGTGAGTTGTCCTTCCCTATTTCCTTTTTTTCCCCCCTCATCTTTCGGGCCCAGTCACAATGCTCCGGAAGCGATGCAGTCATTGTCACGCCACCGTCCCCTCTCGGGTGCGTTTCCCGTGCGAACCAAAGGCGCGACCATCTGCGGGTAATTGCACTAGTTGCGTCGTGCACGCCAACTGCATCTTACACTTTGCATGTCAGACAACCCATGGAAGAACACACAGCAGCTAATCACATTGCCCCCTCCCCCACACCAGATCCAAAGCGGCTTGATGAGCGTCTCAAGCGCGATAGCATCGGCGCGCCTATTACCATTGGGAATAATGTCTTTATTGGGGCGAATGTGACGATTCTGTAAGTTCAACATTTCTTACTGTGGTGGTACCATCATCGCTCTCCTGTCAAGGACGCCGTATTGCCGGTTGGCCCCCTTTATCCTAGATCTCCTGCGGCACGGTAGAGCGATCACATCCATGCGCAACGCCGCATCCGTCTCCCCTAGTTCCCCGATTGGCTGCCGCCTGGTTACACAACAGTCGGCAATGTCGTACACCTGGTCACACCCCCCCAATGCAATTCCCCACCGGCAATGTATTGCGGGCCAGAACGGTCACTGACATTCATACCAGAGACGGTGTCACAATAGGTGACGGCGCTGTTATCGGCGCAGGCTCCGTCGTCAAGAGGGATATCCCGCCCATGTGTGTCGCCTTTGGCAACCCCGCCGAGCCGCAGTGGTTCCTGGATAACGAGGAGCCCATTCTGTCTAGCCTTCGTGGTGTCCGGTGCCTTAAAGAGGCGATGCAACTGGATAACCAGTTGAATGAGAACGTAAGGGAGGAGGCAAGGGTGATGGCTAGGGAATTGATTGCGGGCTCCTCGTCCTCGGACTTCAATGATGGAGTTTTGAGTGAGCCACAGCGTGGGCGCGGCCTTGCTGGACACAGGCAGGGAGAGTTTGGATTGAAGGCATGCGTGGCTGCTAGGCTGGGCCTGGGCCGCCAGCGGAGTGCTGGGAATGTCAAGTGTGAGTGGATTGTGTTTTTCTTATTGGGGATGTTTACCAACCTGGTGTTGACGGTGCTTGTGGCGGGAATATTGTATCGATATTGTGAGAGGTTGGGGTATGGTGGGCGGTTGAACACGCCTGGGGCCGGGGGGTATAGGAGAGAGGTTTAAGGAGGATGGGTGCCAGGAAGTGACATTCTCGATGTATTTGGGGGTTGAGGTCGAGATCGAAGCGAGGATGCGCCGCTGGTACAGGGTGAGCGAGAGTCGCTCTTTCCAAGATCGGTCTGTCAACATATGTTTGGGGTGACGGTGCGGTTGGATGAGAGGGGGGGAATCTTGGTTCGAGTTGTTGTGGTCTTTGGATACCCAGGTGGTGCTTCTCATCGTTTTTTTTCTTTCTCTGGATGTTTCTGGGTCTGAGATCTGGTATGGGTCATTTTTGGCGAGAAAAGGCAAGGAAGGGGTGAATTAATCGGGACGGGAAACTGGGTGTATAGAGGCGTTTTTGCTGCTTTGGTTGTCTCATCTTATTTTTTGGTTTTGGTTCATGGTCTGTTGATCTCCCTTGGGAGTGTTGGGGATGCTCGAGGATATGTGTGTGCATATATGGATATCTTTGTGGATTGACTTGACTAATTGTAATATTATATGGATTTATTGGAGCAGGGTTGTCCTTTTGACTTTGTAGTGTGGATGCTTTGCAGTTTTGATGACTTGTTTACTTGACCCTTCGCTCCATCAGCAACTAGATCGGACCAAGATCGGGCTTTATTTTCAGTTTTGGAACATTCGCTTAACGTTAATTTCCCCAAGACTTGGGCACAAGACCTCTCAAGCGCTGAGTAGGTAAGTTCATCTGCGCGCCTCTTGGGGATTGTGATCTACATGACCACCCGAGGAGTGTCAGAAAAGTGCATACTTGTCACCAACCCTTCCAGAGCATCGCTGTCCACCAGACTAAAAGGCTCCTGAGCTCTCCAGGGAAATAGAGACCGATGATCACACAGGTCCGCCCAGCAAGAATTCCTCTTTTCTGTGGAATACCTAACCAGGTGAGTACCTTCCTCCACCTCAGGGTTCATCTTCCGAGCTGACGTTAACCCCATCAACCTTTCCACCTCATCTCCATCACAGGCCACTTAATCCAAGCCCGATGTTCCTCATCCAAAATCTCCATCGCCCGCCCCATCAAATGGTCTGCCCACCCCTGTAACCACCAGTGACTGTCATAATGCTTCAGCAACACACAAAAATGAGCGAAAATAACTACCGCCTCCTGATGTTTTGTTGGCTCCCTTAACAAGGGAACAAGGGAATCGGACACCAGCCACAGCCAAACCATGGCATCCAGCACATCCTTGGTGTCGTGTCGGAAGTGTGGGGAGTCATGCAAGGAGAGGGAGTGTTCATGAGTTATGATCAGGAGGGAGGGTTCTAGGAGGTCAAGGGCCGTGAGGTAGGTTTTGAGCAAGTCCGTTTCTGATGCAGGAATCGTGGCTGATATCTTCTCTCGGAGGGAGGTGAGGGGTAGCAGGCGGGAAGAGATGCCTTCAGCGGCACTCCCAGGCGCGAGAGATGATGCAACTGAGCTGGTAATCGATCCTGGGCCTGAGGCTATGTTCGACTCCAACCCTGGATTCGAAACTGAACCCGAAGCCGACCCCTCCCCACAACTGCCAGACTCCAGTCCAGACCCGGACCCTGCTCCAGCGCCCAGCTTTTCCTTAACAGCCTTCAGCTTCGCACAATGCGCTTCCCATCTACGCGCTCCATAGTACAAAAAGGGTGCTGCAACGGTCTCATGCCGCCTCTCCCAGCCGAGCACGTCCATGATGGATTTTGCGCCGCTTAGCAAGAAGGCCCAGTCGGGGATGCCAGAGTCGCCTATGAAGAACGTGCCTGATGGGGTGGGGGAGCGGGGGGTTGCTAGGGCTGAGGAAAGGACGATGACTGAGGTTAGCAAAGACGAAAAATTCAGCTGGCATTACATGGGAGATCAGGGGGATCGGATGGAAATGACCGGCATGGGAGCTTCTGGAAGGGGGATGGAAGGGCTGAGAGGATGAGTGAGCTGGGAGCCTGTGACGACACAGAGCCTAGTGACCTGAGGCAAGATACATTTGAGCCTTGTGAGTAAGTTAGGGGAAAATGGGGTGAAAGGCTTCAAGCTAGAGGCCAAGGGCAAGCGAAGGGACTCTCTTCACAAGATTGAAGAGCCCACATCCGCATATGGCTATTGCCTGCATCTTATAAAAGAATCGGCATGTCTCTCATAAAACGAGCAAATATTGGCAGACAGATAAGGATTCGGGTATTGGGCCAGGCTGACCAAACAGATACCAGGCTGCGAGGACAAAGAAAGCGACGAGATCGATCGCATAGAAACACTGACTTACCGAAGAAGACAGTCAACATACTAAACAAGAACAAACATGCTGTCTCATCCTTATCCAAACCCTCGGCCCTCTCCATCACCTTCATAGCCGACCGACTCGCCCTCTGATGAAGCAATATCGCCTGGGCTGTATACCAGTCCCTTTTGTCCGGCCTATGATATGCCAAGTGCAGCGCGCTAACAGCTAGCACCGCGCGCATAATATAGTCGCAAGTGAACCCCAATTGCACCATGTCATCTCTCCAGAAAGTCCAGAGGCTCGAGTCTGCGGTCAGGGTGGTGTAGGTGCGGGTGGTGAAGTTGTGGAGGAGTTCAAGCTCGAGGGTTGGAAGGGGATCATCTTCCGTCGGATGGAGGATAGAGGTCTGCGTAGGTTGGGGTGAGGGAGAGGATGACAGTGAGGGCCGGGAGCGGGACAGTCGCGGACGGGTCCGAGTGGCGGACGAGGCTTTTCGGCATGATGATGTTGACGATGACAGAGGCGAACCGTCAAGGAACGGACAGCGCACACCGTGTGTGATGCAGTTCACGCAAGAGGGGCGGTGTTCGTCGCACTAACGTAACGTGAGCCTAACTGTCTCTCACTCGCACATCCGCGGTAAGGCTTGCGGCACCCGGCTTGCTTGAAACTCACCTTAATCTTCCGCGCCTTGCATACCGCACAACCTGTGCGGCTCTTCTTATGTGAGCGACGGCCAAAGGTTGTATACCCCTGGGGTCGGGGTAGGGATGCGGGGGTTGCAGACGTGGGCGGGGTTGGCGCGGGCGTGGTAGATGTGGACGATTCGGTGCTGGCGGGAGTTTCCTCCACTACCACATGGCTTGATGCGGGGATCGGATCGAGCATGGCGCGGTGGGATGCCGATGCGATGCGATGCGGGTCGGTTGGCCAGAGGGTTGTGGACCGTGGGTGGGATGCTCCGAAAGTCTATGGATAAGGGTTCAGCTTCAGGGTTCCAATTGCTGGATGAGATCATGCAAACAGCTATGGGTTGTCTAGTAAGAGTAGCTGTCGGCTAGGGGATCTTGCATTGGACTCAGGCTGCATCTGCTGTACGAGAGATGTCACAATATCAGAGTAAGAGTCATCATCGATACGTCACGGCAGCCTGGGTTTTGGGCAATGCAGTTTCCTGGAGGCAGCCTGTAGACAAGACAAAAATGCACAAACTTACTGAAACAGAAACTCAGTGACAGGCGGGACGCATACCCAGCCGTCAAGGCTCTCTCAATGTCACGATTCGTGGAGAGAGATAATGCTGCAGTGTGCTTAGCGTTACGCAATCTTGCCCTCCCTCAAGGTTCGACAGTAGCTCGGACACGGAACAATCATGTGCGCGATATCCGACGAGCCAATTGTGTGAGATATGAGCGCCGAACAACAGATTTGCGACGGGAAGTTCTTTGATGCAGGGCTCTCTGCCCAATCTTAGACTTTAGCATGTCCATGGCCAGTTCCTCGCCTCGCGGAGCGTTCGATGAGCCGTTGTGGGGTTGATATCGGGTCTTGGCGACGTCACAGAATCCGACATGGATGACGCTCATGGTGTGAGTTTAGTCGCGTTCTTGTGATGTTGAGATTGATCTCAGGGGCTGACCAATGATGTAACGCAATTTGTCTTTCATAGCGCCACACCGCCGTTAATCTATTCGCATTCGCTTTCCACAGGCTTGGGACTTCTGCTTCAACCCTGGATGTGGGCTGTGCTTCTTTACCTTCGCCAGCGCTATCGTCCTGTCGCTGCAGAAGTTTCATCATGTTTTGCTCAATCTCGAATTGGAGTTGCGAGGGATTGAACCCTCTTTGACGCAGTGGACAGCACAGGAGGAATGATGTATCCTTTCGCATTTGCTCGTTTCCTCCTGAACATTAAGTCTATCACCATGGCCACTCCCACCGTGGTCTGGCATTCTTCACTTTTGCCCCACCGGCATCCTTTTGGCTGAGTTGTTGCTCGCGCTCACTTCAATCATCCGACCCAAGCTTCTGGAATCTTTCGGCCGGCCAGATTCCCATCCCGAATAGCGAGGATCTGTCATATGCCATCTTCCTTGCCAAGTCAGCTCCACATTGGCCCACTACGCCGGCTTCTCCGGAGCTCTTGTTACAAATTGTCGACGACTGCTCGTTGTTGCCGCTGCTGCTGTGAGCAACATCGGTTCTTTAGTTTGACTTGACTGTCAGCTGCTGACGCTGTGAAGTCATCCACCATGGAGTCGGTCCCCTCCCTGCCACCAGGGTGGTACCCCTCCTACGACACTTGCCCGGAGGTGTCGCCGTGGTGTCCTGTTGAGGCGACAACTCTGGGATATGCACCGATCAAATCGCTACAGATCTTCTTGGCTGCTGCTTATGGTGTCCTAGGTGCTGTCACGCTTGGTCTGGGCATATTGTACCAGACATGGGAGTTTTCGCTTGCTGTTGCTGTGGGATGTTTTCTCGAGTTGATTGGTGTGTTCTCCCTTCTCACTCCTCGTACATAAACATCAGTGCTGACAGGTCAAAGGCTACGTCGGCCGCGCTCGCATGGGCATCAACCCATGGGATTACGACGCCTTTCGCATGCAGATTGTCGCTATCATCCTCGGCCCGACTCTCGTTTGCATCGGCCTGTACCTCACCCTCCGCCACATTGTCATCCACCTCAACCGCGACCTCTCTCGCGTCCGGCCTCGCATCTACCCCACCTTCTTCATCCCCGCCGACATCTCCTGTTTAGTTATCCAGGGCGTGGGAGGTGGTATTGCTGCTGCTGCTGAGACCCGGTCTCTCCTGAAGCACGGTAATAACCTCATCATGGCGGGTATCTCACTCCAGGTCGCGGTCCTCGCCTTCTTTGGCATCGCTGCCTTCGACTACCTCTGGCGCGCTCGCCGTTTCTTTACCTCGTTCCCGTCTATCCCCTCCTCCGATCCTGCAACGAACGAAAAACACCGCGCCGGCGCCCTCCTCTGGACAAATCGCAAGTTCCGCGTCTGGCTCATCGTCCTATCCATCGCCTATGCGGCGCTCATGGTGCGGTGTATCTACCGCATTGCAGAGATGGCGGGCGGTTGGGGCAACGAAATCATGCAAGACGAGCCGTCATTTATTGTGCTCGAGTCATTTATGGTGCTTGTAGCGTGTATCTTGTTGACGATGTTCCCGCCGGGGTATTTCTTCCCCCAGATGGGGAGAAGATGGAGGAGGGGCGGGGGTAGAGAAAGTACTGGGATCGAGCGGGAAGGGGAGAGTGCGATGGGGAGTGGGAGTGCGACAGAGGTGGAGGTTGAGGGGGTGGGGGAGAAGGTTTAGGCCTTTGGGATTCGCATCGCGCCTTTGGTTTCAGTTTTGGTTGGCTGTATTCACTTGAGCTCTGGTTTAGGGAGTTGGACGTGAGAGTTTTGCATAGACTTTCATTTCCGATATAGAGGATAGATATTGCTTTGGGCATTTGCCTTCACTCTTGAAACGCATGATTTGTCATATAAGACCTTGTGTTTAAACTCCAAATCATTGGATAGCTTGTGCTACAATAGGACCCTCAACCTTGCGCGGTCACCTTCTTGTGCTCATTGTCCAATAGTTCGTGGGGCATTTTGCCATAGAAAGAAGGATTGGTATCTTGATTCTGATAGGCTTGTACGCTGTCTTTCTGCCCATAAAATGTCAAGGATTCGAAGGGAAAGAAAGATGGCCCCGGTGGGTCTATTGAGAGTATGCCGAAACATATTTTGTTAGAGTGGACGAATTAGAAGATTCCAAGTCTACCGAGTTGTATATTTGCACTGATTTTTTCGCCTGGGATGATGCGATCAATTCACTTCTAAGGGAGCCTGTGCTGAGAGAGTTCAAGATCCACATTATCCAAGCCACATACCAAGGTCTTCTATGTGAAATGGTTGAGGACAATCATAGCTGGGATAACAACCGACCGGATTCATCAAAGATATTGAAATCACCGATGGAAGTTGCTGTATATCGATAAGACCTCTCGGATAACAGAGCAAGAGCTCGAGTATGGCGGATGTGCCTTTTCATTGACAGTTGAGACCGATCTAGATAGGGACCACTCCAACTACTTCAGGTACTTCACCTTGCTTCTGCGCTCTGCCGTCAATAAGATCACGTGCTCATTCGACTGGAACCGGACTACTACGGCAGGCTGCATTTGCGAAACAGGCAAACGCGATGAGGATAGACTGGCGGCAGGATGACAAGTTCAGTATCAAGGTCAGGTTAGGCACAATGACGATCGAGGGGAACAAGCACCACTTCGTTTGGTGTAGTGTCAACTTTCGCGACGGAGGGCGTTACTATATGAATTTGCAGCGGGCGATAGCCGAGATGATGAAGGTGAAAACGAAAAATGAGCATGAGATGAGTGCAAAGAAATTTATGCTACATCAATTGAATGATCTAGAATATAGTGACAAAGATCTGAGGTACAAGGGTTAAGGAGGAATTCAAAAGTTAAACATGCCGCCTTATATTCAGGTTATGATATTGAGGGTGTGATTGGGTTGCTGGGTTTTTACGAGAGGATTATGTTGAATGAATTTCCCCCAGCCTTCCCGGTAGCTAGGAAGCCCAAGATCACAATGCCTAAGACATTCTATCCGTGAGGCAGATTGCAGAGTCGTTGACTAAAGAGAGAATAAATTTCCATGGAGCAATATCATGATGACGCCCCATTATGTATATAGGCCCCTCCGTCAGTCCGCCACGCCGCAGGTTGGAAGAATCAACTCGGTGCCGTGGAACTTGATGGCTAGGAAGCTGCGAGAGCACTTCCTTAACATTTGAGATAACCTATCAGTGGGCTCTAACCAATCATTGCTCTGAATTGCAGACCTAGGTACAGATTGGTACAACGACCTTAACAATTATGATTAAGAAATGATTTTTTCCTACAAATTTCTTAAAGTAGGATTAGAAAAAAAGTTCATAACTCTTTCAAGTAATGTGACTCTATTGATTCTCGCTATTCTTACTTGTATGTTGAAGGTATATGTTAGATATACTAGCTTGGAAAGTCGTCGTTAAGTTAAAGGCGCTGTTGATCGCGTCTACTGAAAGGGTTTTCACGGTTAAGCAGATACATGGCCCCTCGACCAATGACATCGCTGAAAACTTGAGGAGAAAGACACAGCCACATTTGAGCGTTGTGAATGCTACCGGTTATGCAGCCCACTGGACATAATGTTTTTAGCTTGATTGATGCCCAACTTCGGGAAATCAAATGGTGCTTTCTATGGGTCCATAACCGGCACGTATAAGGGAATTCCAGGTTGCATAAGTAAACGGCTCAACATCAACACCACCCGGGCCATCTTCTTGTTATTCTCTGGTACTCCGTTGCTATACACTCGTCCAATTCATTCAATAATACCATCCTTTATCATCCGCGCTGACCTCCGTTCCTCGCCGAACGCAACCTCGAACCAATGCGACTGCTCAATACAAATACACTGCAATTTAAAGAGTTTTTCGACAACTCTGCAAGGCCATTCTATGCCATTCTTTCTCATACATGGGGATCGGAAGAGGTAACCTTCCAGGAGATGTTATCTAGGCCTCCAGGCCTCGAGAATAAAGATGGTTTTCAGAAAATCCGACGATTTTGTGAGGTAGCCAAATCTCATGGCTTTGAATGGTGCTGGGTTGATACTTGTTGCATCAATAAAACCTCCAGCGCCGAACTTTCAGAGGCTATCAACAGCATGTTTGCCTGGTATCGGGATTCGACTATATGCTATGTGTACCTGGAAGACATGCCGCCTGCTGACCTTATTCCCGAATTACCAGTAGACTGGAACGACAATGAGAAAAGACCCTCGGTGTCTTTGAGTGGCGCTGCTCTGCTCCGATTGGGAAAGTGTCGATGGTTTACCCGTGGATGGACCTTGCAAGAGCTACTCGCGCCGCCTATGGTTATGTTCTGCGCAAATGACTGGTCATTGGTTGGCACAAAAACTCAATTGTCTGGTGTACTCTCCGATATTACGGGCATTCCACAATCAGCGATACACGGTGAAGATCTGAAAAACTTCACTGTCGCAGAGAAGATGTCCTGGGCTGCACCGAGAACCACGACAAAACCAGAAGATGAAGCATACTGTCTTCTAGGCATTTTTGACGTTAATATACCACTTATTTATGGAGAGGGCTACCGGGCATTCTATCGCCTACAGGAGGAAATACTCAAACAATCAGAAGACCTTTCGTTGCTACTATGGATGGATACTGGGATCTTTCCTGACCACTGGTACTCAATATGGCAAAGCTCAGAGAGACCGCGACTCATACATCCAACCCCCGTTCTAGCTCGGCGGCCAAATGCTTTCACACACAGTCGGCCTTCTCACCTATATTCTTCGCTCAAACAAACCAGCTTCTCAACGGCATTTCAGAAAAGAACAAACCTTCTTGAATTTTCCAATTCATTGCAGCCAGCACACATGACAAGTCGGGGTATTCGTGTTCAGCTACCCATCTTTCGTGTCGATAACCCACTTTCAACATATGGGGAAAAAGAGGTAACGTTCCTTTGGACCGGTTTCATGCGAGATAACGCCTATGTTTGCCTCCCATTAATCCATCAAGACTCTCCGGGCCAAGCTGTATATCTCCGGCTATTTGATTACTCCCATTCTCTGCACTTTTTCTTGGAAGACGATGTTCACGACGTTGAGATCAAGGAGATGTTTTTACAAACTTCCTACACGGCCTGGCACGATGTTGAGCGACATTTCTACCCAAACCCAATATGCACTCCCCAAAGATTGAACAGCCTTGTTCTTATCATATCAACTCCACATAAACCGGCTAGCCGGATTCAAATAAGCTCACAGGAAATCAAACTCAAACTGCTGGGTCATGAGTCCAGGGCACACAGCGCTATTCTTACAAGATACGACTCTGAATTGTTTTTGGTACATCAAGTCCCAAAGAGTGGCATAGTTCTCACTGTGGACATCGAACTTGCTTCGTTGTTTAACAATGAAGTTTGTGTACAGCCTAGAAAAAGCACTGTCTTTGTGCACCTTCTCCCCGAGAGCAAGGGCAGAGATAGTGAGCTTGTCATGAAACCCAAGATAACACATCCAGATTCGCTTTATGATATCACTACTTCAGATCTCGATGATACTGCTTACATCACCGGAGATCAGTTCTTTGACGTGACCATTGGTGCAGAGATAACGGCAAAAATGGACAATGTCTTGAGTTGTGGCTCGTTCATTCATCTTTCTTGTCACTTTCTTCGCATTCTCATTTCTCCTCTCGGTTGTGTTCATGATACTAGCCATGCGGAACATTACATGTTGGAAAGTTACAGGGCCATCAATTCTTCGGTGAAAACCAGAAATCATAGACGGTTATAGTCCCGTTAAGGTACTTGATGGCATTTTCTGTATGGATTTCACTTTGATGGAACTCAGATATCAAAAAAGAAAAGAAAAATCAAGTGCTTGATCTGCAAATTGCATGGGGACGCGGATGACGGTTAACTCTTGTAGGTACCTTACTACCAATGCATGTTTTTGTGAATAAGTTGATGCAAGTAACAAGTTCTGTTCTACTGCAGCAGCTTACATTTATTCTGTATCTCATTTTGTCTTCTGTGAGCCCTACTCCTTATAACAACATTTTGCTGTGACTCCGTCAGCTCCATGTTCCATCCTGATGAAAGACAAAGATGTTTGCATATTCTTTTGAATAGTGTGGAATCTGGTCTTGGATATTATACTCCTTTGGTACTTTTGACAGAGAGAAAAGTAGCTCTATGAAGCTGCATCGTTTGTAGGCAATTAAGCAAAGTTTTGTTCAAATCTATAACTTTGTATAGAAGGATTCCCTTTATCCATTTGTGCATCGAAAGGAACTTTCGGAATTGATGTACTACCCCTGAGGCCTTAAATTCCACCGTAATAATCAAGCAGAGATAGAATATTGTTGCAGTCTGCACTCTGAACACTCCATAATGCAGCAACAAATCCCCTCGTGGATGTAAACAGTCAATTGTCTGTAAAAGAAAGCTTAATGTTGTATCTGTGAGGCATTCGCACTGCAGAAAAGCTTGTCGACTGAAAGAACAGTTCTTTTTCCACTGTACTGTCAGACAATTTCATCACAACATCAATGCTAATAATCGTACTTCATTGGCCAACTTTATGGTGCTAACCTCTCTTCGAGCCTACTCTAACAGGACCATCCGCTGAAGCAAAGATGGAGTTTCCTTTGAATCTGCATAGTTGCTGCTCATTTCTTTAACAGTAATCTTGGAGGGTATCCGGACTGTTGTATATAATGCTGGTTTCTTTAATTTTGCTGAGGTGGTTGATGAGCCAGCTTTGGAGGGCGCTGGGTTTTGCAGAGCTGTACTATTTTTCATGTTTGTTCCCTGTGTCCTTGTTTTCTTGGTCGGGCCTGCTGACCCTCCTTTCTTTGCAGGTGCCATCATGAGGCGCACCATCTTTGCCCAAGTGTTTTGACTCAAGGTGGTCATCAGTCTTCTCTGAGTTACGGTGGGTTCTGGAAGGCCTATCGTTTCCTGTCCTCGTCAGAGACGCAGCATGTATCAACACTGCTGTTGTATTTCTGAGCCTGAACCAACCGTAGGACAGGCAATTTTTTTGCCGCTTTGTCATAAACAGAAGGATCATCTGGCATAAAGGTAATGCAATTCTTCTCCAAAACAGTCTTTTCTTTTTCCAATTGCAGACGTGTCACAAGGACACGGCAGTCTAAGGAAAATTGGTATCCCTGACTGCCAAACATAAGGGACACCGGAGATAGAATAATTATGAGGGGCACAAAACCGTGGTTGATCCCAAGAGATATCTGGAAGCCGCATGACCGAAAGAATGAACCGGATGGCCGAGATGATTCCATGAAGGAAGCTACTCGGATACGATAGACTTCTCTTAATTTCCTCTCCTTAACAAAAGGACACTGAGAACTAAGAAAGATTATTACACGTATTAATTGACTTTGTTGTGCACCCCACATCGTCAATGGCCATCATGTAACCCATTTGACTCGTTGTCGATCCCTGCCTGCACCAGACCAAGTCACCCGTTACTAGTGCGACATCTGAAAAGCCTGAAGTGCTGGAGCTCGGCTGTGAATGTCCTTATAGCACATATTGCCGACCTTTTCCAGCATGATGACTTCTGTTCCACCAAAGTCATGATAAGAACCCAGTAATGTGAGGAGGATTCAAATAAAGTAATGATTTCGGTCATCAATTATGACGTCCAGCCTGGCTGTAATGGTTACTCCCAAGGAGTGACATCCGTGCTTCATTGAGGTTGAAGGGCTGTGTGCCATCAGCGGAAGTGCTTTTCCGTTGGAAGAGGCGTTCCGTTAGAAGCTCGCAAGCAAGTTGCTCTTCATAATGAACTAAAGGGATCAATACATCACAACTCTGCCTAGAGAGCTTCTTCTGACCACCTTCTGGGAGCTTCTGGAAGATGCTTTCCATAAGAAATAGAACAGACGCCCCCGCTTCCTAAGGTCCAGCTTGGGAAACAGCGCTGTGTAAAACATGGTTCTGGCCAACTGAGCGTTGGTACAGCACTTTAAAAAATTTGGTGAGACAACTTGTAGTTAATGCAAGCTCAAGCTGGGCGTCGACACCCTGAGCCAATGAGAGTATCACATAGATTGCTGCATTCTGTTCCCTGTGGAGCTTTTTCTGAAATTATAAGAGTAAATCCAACGCAGAAAATTGAGTAGCCAGATAAAATATTGGTAATCTCGAACATCCGAAGCTCATCAACAGGGATAGAGAAAAGCCTGGCATGCTGACCAGAGAATGTTCTACAATACCATCCGATTCGGGAAGGCTCTTGGCTTATGTCAACACAAAGACAGAAGTAAAACCTATGGTCTTCGTGCAAACAACCTGCTCACAAAAGAGACCTCTTGCCTTCTCGCGTTGAGCTTTCCTTTTTTGTAACTAAACAGGGAGTGAAACATGCAATCCTCAACTTGTGAAATAAGGTGGGTTCCAGTCTTCGAAAATCCGCTTAATGGTTCCTGGCATTCTGAAGACTTCAAGCTGTTGAGAAGTGTTTTCTTTGAAGGTAGGAAGTTCATTCCTGGAGAAGTTGTCTTATAGCTTCCATGGAATAAAAAAAAAGCCGGACTTCGCGCCAGCACTGGAACTCTCTGTGTTGGACGACCTGAGCCCTACCATAAACAATTATGCCAACACAAGAACGAAAGGTCTTCTCATTGTTTGACAATTTCTTCCTGGAGTATAACTACTTGTCTAGGTTTTAGCTTGCATCCTTGAGCTTTGACTTTGATCTGGTTGACTGGCTTTGCACTTGCAAACGATACCTAAAAACGTCACGTTTTTTGAGAGGTAAATGATAGAGAGTAGGAGTCAGCTCCGGATAAAGTGAGGAGGCAAAATATGCCATCTTAAGTGAAATTTGACGCAAGACTGCCAGTTACTATAAAGCACCAGATATCGAAGGGAAAAAGAGTAGAAGCAACCAGCCGCTACTGTATAGCATACAGATAGAGATCACATAGATAGTTCTCCTGTCACGCTGAGGTGGGACCTAGTCATAGGACTCACTGTACGTGGAGATCAACACGCCCCATTCTTCTCTGCTCTCCTATGTATGTATACTATACTCTTAGTCACTCCTTATAAGGAACTCAAGTAGCATTCTTCTCTTTCTGATACACTCATTCAAGACAGCTCTCCACCCACAATTGCTCAGCAAGCGCTGAGTGGCGGTGCCGAGAAGTAGGACTGAAAATCGTCCCCTCATTCAAGCTGATTAGTTCGACACCTTAACTCCATCTCTTCTCTCCCTCAGACATCCTCATGTGTAGATGGTCCAAGTTTATTTGCTGTCCACGCTGAGTTTTTTTTTTTTTTTTTTTTTTTTTTTTTTTTTTTTTTTT
>Ga0065720_1019995_pt1 | contig 17932 bp, 11 predicted proteins | sample Thericmetagenome_FD_59107 | JGI IMG/M metagenome (GOLD analysis project Ga0065720, IMG submission 59107) | Thermophilic microbial communities from the Joint Bioenergy Institute, California, USA of rice/straw/compost enrichment - eDNA_2 v2... | ecosystem: Engineered > Solid waste > Grass >...
GATTGCGCTCATCGAACAGTCTTGCGGTGGGGCCGAGCTGCTTGAGGTGCTCGAAGCCCTGCAGGATCCAGTCCCGGTCGGTCTTGCCCTTCGTGCGGACGAAGTAGGCGGTCTGCGCCTGGACCGCCGCCTCGGTCGCCTCACCCGGACCCGCGATCCACGCGCCGGAGATCAGGTTGTTGTCCTCGCAGAACCGGACGAAGACCGTCCCCAGCAGCCAGGCCACGGCCGCCTCGTCGAGCCGGTCCTCGCGCCACTCCTCGTAGCTGGCCCCGGTGCGCCCACCCTTCCGCGCGCCCGCGTACTGCTGGCGCAGCAGGTCGCGCAGCTCAGGCACGGCCTCCGACTGCTTCCGCAGGTCGTCGACCAGCACCTTGAGTTGCTTCTGCAGTGCCTTGAGGAGCGTGGGGGTCATGCGGGGATTTCCTCGGTCGGGGTGGGGGTGGCGTACCAGGCTTCGGGGAGCCACATCCACTGGGCGGTGGAGGTGACCGGGATCGGTTCCTTGTCCAGCACCGGCTGCGCCCGCCAGGCCGGGGTGAGCAGGAATCGGGCGGCCGGGCGGGGCACCGCGTTGTCCGCCAGGCGGGCGAGCACGTCCATGCAGCCGTGGCGGGCCAGCGGCGCCGCCTCGGTGATGAGCACGGGGCCGTCGGCGGCGTCGATGGCGGCGCTTACCCGCGGCGCGACCTCGTGGCGGATCGCGTTGTCCAGGTTACGGCGGTCGGGGGCGTCGGGCGGCAGGGCGTCGGAGGTGACGATGAGCTCCCACGGAACACCGATACCGCGCAGGGTCTCGACAAGGATGCGCGTGACGTCCACTTCGGCCAGTCGAAGTCGCTCGATGAGCGGACGGCGGGCCCGGGTGACGTGCGACGGCGGGACGAGCAGGGCGAGGAAGCCGTGGCGGTCCAGCGCTGCCCTGAGCCGGCTGTGCGCCTCGGCGGCCGGGTCGGCACCGGCCGGGGGCAGGGCACCGGCGGTGGCGAGCCGGGTCGAGGTGGCGAAGAGGGTGCCGCTCGGCGGGGCGGGGGCGCGGTAGGCCTGCACCTGCGCGTCCCACTCGAGCGCGATGCCGCTCGCCTTGAGCAGGTCGTCCAGCTTTGGTCGCTCGGGTAGCGGCGCGGCCTGGGGCAAGCGGGCGGCGACCCGGTTGCGCAGGGACTCCTCGGAAAGGATCTGGCCCCGGGAGAGGGCAAGGCTGCCGGCCGCCAACCGCAGCGCCCGCTGGGGCTCGAGCCCGACTGGGTAGAGCTGCAGGTTCGGACTGACTGCGACATCCTCGGCGGCCGCGGCCGCGAGCTGCACCAGCCGGGTGTCGGAGAGGGCTGGCATCGCCGCCGGCCGGGTGACCTGTCGCAACCGCTCGATCGCCCGGGTCGGGGTGGGCAGCGGGTCGGCGGCGGCGAGTTGCCGGGCTGCGCGCGCGAGTTGTACCGCGTAGCTCGTCAGGTCCTCGGAGGAGTGAGTGGCGGCCGGGTCGTCGGGCTCCCGGCCGACCAACATGACCGAGCCGAAGCGGCGCGTCCCAATGCGGGCGTAGCCGCCCCGGGCAAGTTCGGTCTCCACTGCAGCGCGCACCAGGCCGAGCGCCTGGGCGGTCCGCCGGTCGCCGGTGGCGAAGCTGCCCCGCGAGCTGAGGAGCGCCTGGGCCAGCTCGGCCGCCGACATCACTCCACCGTTGGCGTCGAGGAGGGCGACGATCTCATCGCGTACCTCGGCGAGGTCCGGATTGTCGAGCCAGCGCTCGGCCTGCCGCTGCAGCAGCCGGCTGACTTGGGGCTGGGCGGCGCCGACCGCGTGGGCCGCCTCGGCTTGCGTGGGCCAGCGAAGGTACTTGCCGCCGGGTGGCGCGCCGAGGCCGAGGATGATCCGTAGCGCCGTTACGTCGTTCTTGTTGCGCGGTGTCTCAGCGGGGAGCAACTGCTCCAGCAGCGCATCGATGCTCCGGGCCCGGCCGGTGGTGGGCGGGGCCGCGGGAGCCACCGGAGCGGGAGCCGCGCCAGAGCCGAAAACCTGACGCAGTTCCTTGGCCCGGCGGCGGATCTCGGTCTTGGTCGCCTGCGGCACACCCTCCAACCGGTTGAGGGCGGCCGCGTCGTAGGCTACGAGATCGCCGACCGTACGGACGCCGAAGCGCTCCAGCGCGGACCGCGCCCGCGCGGACAGCCCGACCAGGTCGAGCGGGGTGTCGCGCGTGACCACCTGCCCGGCAACCGTGGCCTGGGCCGGAGCGGCCGGCTGAGCAGGAGCAATGTCCTTAAATATCAGCCGCCATTCGTCGGCCATCTCCTCGACCGTGTCGAACCGGACGCGGGCGTCGCGGGCGAGCGCCTTCCGGAAGAACGCGGCGAGCCGGTCGGCGACCGCGGGGTCGAAGAGTTCGGGCACGATCGTGACCTCGTCCGAGGTCATCGCGGGGTCGCCGATGCCGTCACCCCACCGGGGCAGCGTGCCGGTCGCCATCTCGTAGAGCGTGACCGCGGCGGCGAACCGCTCGGCGGCCAGGTCGTAGCGCGGTCGGCCGAAGCGGTTGCCGAGGAACGGGTCGAGGTAGGGCGGCGTGCCCGCCTTGAGCTGGTCGGCCGGCGCGGCGGCGAGCGAGAAGTCAAAGATGCACAGGTGTGGCTGCTTGTCTTTGGGGCGCGGTCGCGTCGACAGGTTGGCCGGCTTGATGTCGCGGTGCATCACGCCCTGGCCGTCGAGGAAGGCGAGGATGTCGAGCAGGTCGCGGCCGTACCGTTCCAGCAGGTCGAGGCTGAGGCGGCCGTGCGCCTGCAGACTGTCCGCGAGCGTCTTCTCGCCAGCGAACTCGATCAACAACGCCGTACGGCCGCCGACGAGGACCGGCTCGTCGACCAACCCAGCCACCAGCCAGTGCTTGAGTCCGCGCAGCCGCTCGGCCTCGTCGAGCAGGCGTTGCCGCTTCTCCTCGTCTCGGGCGACCTTGAGCACCAGTGGGCGGTCGTCCGACTCGCGCCGCACGAGCAGGGCCACCGCGGATGCACCGGCCCCGAGCCGCCGCTGCACGACCAAGCCGCCGTCGAGGATCTCCCCGCCCTTGGCCTCCAGCGGATCGATGACCTCGGTCGGCGGGGGCGCGGCCAGGTCCTGCTCCACGTCGTCCAGCTCGGCGAGGAACTCGGCCACGCTCGCGGTGCGGCGGGCCGTGTCGCCGTAGGTCGCCGAGGCGACCAGGTAGTCGAGCAGGGTCGGGATGCCGTCCGCGGCCGCGGAGAGCTGCAGGCACCCCTGATCGGCCAGTCGTGTGGCGAGCTCGGCCGGGCTCGCGGCCGGTGGTTGCCCGGTGATGATCAGGTACGCGATCGCGCCGAGGGAGAACACGTCGAGCAGGTGGCCGGGCGCGTCGGGGTTGGTCGCGGCCTCGGGCGCCTGGTAGAGCCGGATCGCCTCGTCGGCCAGCATGTCCGCGTGGACGGTCCCGCCCAGGAGGGTCTGGCTGATCGTGCCCGTACGGCCCCCGGTCTGCCAGTCGATGACCATAAGTTGCGGACGGGCGTGGTCGGGGCGGCTGACCAGGATCGAGCGGGGGTTGAGGCTGCGGTGCGCCAGGTGGCGGGAGTGGGCGTACTGCACTATCTCCGCGAGGTCCCGCACGAGGCGAAGCCGCTGCTCTATGGTCAGGCCAGCGTGGCGCTGGGCCAGCCAGTGATCGAAGCGCACCGAATCCGGGTCGTGCTCGAAGATCACCGCCGGTCCGAGCTCGTGGTGGACCAGGTCGGTGGCGTGCACGATGCCGGGGTGGTGGATGCCCTGCAGCAGCCGGAACTCGCGCTCGGCCGCCCGGGCGATCACGTCGCGCTCGTCGGCGCCGGCCTTGGAGGTCAGGTAGAACCGCACCCGGCGGACCAGGCTGGTGTCGATCTTGTGTTTAGCCAGGTAGTCCTGCCAGCCGGGGCCTTCGGCGTACGGCTTGGGCGCCAATGTCAGCCCTTGCACGGAACGGCCCGCCACCGAGGGGCGGATGCCGCACGCCTCGATCATGGCGATGATCTCCCGCGCCCGGGTGCGGTCGATCATGTCCCGCGGGTCCGCAGGCTGCTGCGTCAGCAGGTCAAGGATGCTCGGCAGGCCGCCGCGGCTGTCATCATGCAGACCGTAGACTCGCTGGCGCCCAAACTCGTCCAGTCGGCTGCGGATGCCGCGGGCATGCAGGAAGACCGCGGCCCGGATGAACGGGACGCGTGCTCGCCGGCCCGACTGGCGCTGGTAATGCTCCAGCAGACCGGCCAGGCGCCGCGCCTTCTTATTGGCCAGGATCAGCGGGTTGTCTTCGTAACGGATGCGTCCGTTGGGCGCCCGAATCTCCCACCGGATTCCGTCACCGCTGATTTCGCCCTGCCAGTGCTTGAGCTCGATCAGGTGCAGCCCGTTCGGCGTGAGCACCAGGAGGTCAATTTCGTTGATGGAGCTGTCCGAGGCGACGAACTCGACATTGGCCCACGCGAAGTACGGGTCGGCATCGGGGAGGAGCGCCTTGATGTGCGCCAGCCCCGCCCGCTCGTGCTCCCACTCGCTGGGGTTGATCTCCCGCCAGCGTGGCGAGTCATCCTTGATCGTCGGCACCTCCCCTCTGGACGCGTAAGAGCCTAGCCTCGCATCGCGCCGACGCCGAGTCACCGGCTGTAACGCTCCGTGTAGTGTCGTGCACCCGTCCTTTGTTCGTCACGAGCGTGGGTGGCTGGTTTGGTGTGGCGGCTGTGCGTACCGCACCGGCGCCTCGACCTTGGGGGCGGGGCCGGCGCGGTCGTGGGCGTCCCGCAGCCGGGTCGGGTCACCAGTTGGTGCTCGGTCACCGACGCGAGCATCGGCGGGATCTCGAACACCTGCCGGCACACCACCCCGGCCTCGAGGCCCCGGCCTGGCTGGCTCCGCAGCCCTCGCACGTGTCCCGGACCGCACGATCTGGTCCGGGTTCTCGACCTGCCGCGGCGTGTGTCCCTCATGCCCCGGCTGACTACCGAGCTCACGACCGGACCTACCCGCAACGACCTGGGCGCCGGCTTGCTCAACCCCTCGATGAGGGCGGCCGGTCGGAGTTACGCGGGTTTGGGGTCTCCGTTGTGCCGGAGTTCCGCGGCTCAGAGAGGTTGACGTCAGGGCCGGTTGGCGGTGGCGCGCTCCACACTGGTCGGAAGTCCGCGTTGGCGTGGCGGCTTGGGCATGCGTTGGCGGGGCTGGCCGCCGGTGCGGGCGAGGTCGCGGTAGCCGCGAAAGGGGTTCAGACGTCGATGCGGAGTTCGGCGGCAGCGGCGAGGACGGCTTTGGCGTAATCCTTGAGTTTCTTCTTGCCGGCGTGGGTGTCAGGGAAGTTCTTCTCACCGCGGGACCATTTCTCCACCCAGCCTTTATCCAGGACCGTACGGACGAAGGCCCGCTTCTCGATCGGGTCGCTGATCGCGTCGAGTTCGGTTCGTACGAGATCGAGGACCTCGTCTTCGCTGCGACCGTCGAGCTTGAGACGCCACCGGCCTTCCGGGGTGGCCATGGCCGCCTTCTGCTCGCGTTCCCGGCGCCACCCGTCGACCATGCGCTGCCCGTCCTGGTCGAGAACGAACTGCCCGTACCCCAGGGATGTCTTCGCGCCGACACCGATGTGCTCGAGGGCGTCTCTGAGCCAGGTCTTGACGGTCTCGACGTGCTCAGCGGCTTCCTTCTTGAGCGGGATGATGCCGCAAAGCAGTTGCAGACCAGGGGCGGCGACCAGGAACGGCACCGGGGTCGGGGAGCGCCAGTCGCCCGGTGGGTTGGTGTCGTTCCAGGGCAGGTAGTGCGGGGTCAGCACATCGGCCTCGAGCTTCACCGGCTGCAGCGGCACGGCGTCGAGCAGAGCCATGAGCCCGGCCTGGCCCCGGTCGCCCAGAACCTCGGTCAGAACCTTCTCGCTCACCCCGCTCTGGTTGCTGGCCCAGGCCCGCAAGAGTCCTTTGAGCGATGTGCCGGGCAGGTACGGCGTGCCCAGGGTTGGGTGCCACGCGAAGCCGTTCTCGACCGGGTGGCTAAGGCCGAGCCCGGTGACGAAGCGCGTCCGGCTGACGACCGCCACCACCGCACCGCCGCGGGCCGCCACCAGCCGTTCAATCCGCTGCGCGTACGCCTGGATGTCAGACGGGTCGCCCACCGGCGTGCCGGCGATCTCGTTGATCCAGGCGAGCTTGGGTGAGCCTTTCTCGCCCGGGTCCGGCTTGAGGTGCCATCCCTCGCGCCACTTGTCGCAGAACTTGTCGTACCACAGGCCGCGATGGCCGTCCTCGCGCAGCTTGGCGACCCCGCCGGGGCACAGGTAGAGAGGTTGCTTCATTCCTCGTTCCCCTCCGGCTTCGGCAGCAGGGCGTGGCAGAACTTCTTGTGCCAGGTCAGCCAGGCCAACGTCTCCATCTGGGCGCGGACGTACGCGTCCTGGTCACTGGCCACGATCGCGTCCAGGACGTTGTCCGCTCCGGCGAAGACACCGCCCTCTTGACTCAGCCAGGCACTGACGTTGGCGAAGAGGCGCCCGTGGGCTCGTGGCCCCGGCGCCTGGCTACCGGCGTCGGCCGCGGCGTACTCGGTGGCGAGGGCCTGGCCCAGGCCGTTCATCACCACGGCCCCGCCGAAACGGTCCACATAGGACCGATAGGAGGACTTCAGTTGCGGGTCGCTCTCGCTCGCCACCGCCTTGACGCACCGCAGCGCGTGCTCGGCCCGCTCCTGTTCGAGGTCTCTCACCCGTTCCCGTTCCCGGTCACTCATTGGTCGCCTCCCCGATCCGCCGTCACGGCGAACCAGCCCTGGCCGACCGTGGCGTTGCCGCCGACCTGCAGATAGCGGTTCTCCGCGACGAGGTTCTCGACGGCGCTGAGCGACTCGGGCGCGCCGCTGAGCAGCAGCGCGTACATGACGGTGTCGGGTGGCAACGTCTCCTCGTACCAGAGGTTCTCACTCTTCTTGCCGTCGACGAGCTTGTTGCGGGCCTGCACCGGCAGCCCGAACTGGCAGAACCACGCGAAGTCGTCGTCGCTGAGCACAACCAGGCGCTGGCTGAGCCGCTGGCGTACCTCCTCCGCCGTGATCAACCGGTTGACCATTTCGACGAGGGACTGATCCGGTTGACCGACGACGTTGAACAATCGCTCTTCCAGGAACAGATCCTGCTGACCGTACGCGAGCGCGCTGCCCTTGGCGACGGTCGGGATCGCCGGTAGCGGGGTGCGGCCGGCTCGGCGCAGGTCGCGGGCGTACCGCTCGATGACCTGCGGGCAGGTGACCCAGCGGGATGCCTGCGCGAGGCTGCGGACGGGCAGCAGCAAGAGGCGGGCGTCCGAGACCAGGACGTCACCGGCGTGCTCCTGACGGCCGAAGACCGCCCGCACGCTCGGATGGTCCTTGTCGCCCAGCTGTTGCTCCAGGGCATCCCGGAGCGAGCCCTTGAGGCTCGACCCGACGATGACCGGATACCCGGTCGGGACCTCCCGCGACACCGGCAGGTCGATGACGCCCAGGCTGCGACCGGCACCGGGGTGAATCGATGTTTCGGCCAGCAGGCCGAGAATCAGGTTTTCCACTATCGTGACTCCTCAATGTCAGGCCAGAGGCCGATGGCGACCACGCCGAATCCCCACTCGCGACGACGCCCGATCCGCAGGGGCTCAGCCGTGAGTAGGGTGGCCAGGCGCTCCGGCTCATCGATCTCGCAGAACAGGACGCTTCCCGCCGGAAGGATGTCGACGAGCGGCAGGGGCCGGCCCGGACCGCCGGTGCTGGCCCAGCCACCGACGCGCTCAGCCCGCGGCAGGCAGGCGGAGACGACCTTGACATCCCCGAGCTCGCGGATCACCGCGCCCGGGCGGATGAGGTCTTCGCCGGCATCGATGGGCGTGAGCGCGACGACTGTTATCTCGTTCGTTCTCTCCGAGACCGGGGTGTGGCAGCGAGCATCGCCCGACCAGCGCCGGACCTCGACCCAGCGTCCCTCGCCGCCGAGCGGAGCAGCCAGGCTCGCGTCGGCGGGTGGCAACCAGTCATCGGGCAGCCCGGTGATGTGGACGCCGATGTCGACACCAGGGCGCGGCCGGACGTGCCGGGACGTGTACAGCATCCCCTCCACGACCGTGCGCGTCTGGTTGTCGCGCTGAATGCCGACGCGATCCTCGTCGGCCCAGAGTTCCTTCGCCGCCACGATCTCCTTCTGGTCGGGCAGCTGGCCGCGGAGCACCGCCTCGAAACCGGCGCGGGTCAGCCAGTGGCCTGTGCCCGGGCTCACCCGGATGCCCGGTTGCAGTGAGCGGGCCGGCGCGGGAAGGCATACAGCCTCGCCCAGGTCACAGTGGACGGGCGATCCCGGCCGCAGCAACGTGTACGGCTGCCACGAACCGTTGTCGTCCGTGCCGAGCAGGTGCGCCGGCACGGGGTAGAGCGGCTCACGCTCGCGCAGGAGGTACGGCCCGTCGAACGTGAGTAGGCCAAGGTCCGGTCCGTTGCCCAGGACGGCCATGATGTCTGAACTCCAGGGGCCACGCCGCCAGCCACGCGAGCGGGCCAGCATGGCCCGCAGCGCGCCGACCACGGTGGTGGGGTGCGGCGGAAACTGTCCACTGTGGTGTTCCGGGGAGGTCAGGGTCGGGGCGAACGGTGTGCTGTCGCGGAAGTGCAGCGTGTCGATCGCACTCATGCTCAGGCCTATCACCGGTGGTCATCCTCTCTGCCTTCTCCGGCGAGAAGAGCGGCCAGCAGCAGCCCGTCCGGGGTGACCCGGCCGCGGTCAACCAGCGCCCGCTGGCCGTCGTCCTGTCGCGCCGGGGACGGCGACAGCAGGTCGGTGACGAGCTGGGTGAGGACACCGAGTTCCTCGTCGGTGTGGGTTTCGTCGGCGCCGTCCCAACTGTCGGTGATCTCGGCCCGGACGTAGGCGGCCAGGTCCAGGTCGGCCGGCAGCGTCCCTGTGGCCCCTGGCTCCCGGCCCAGGCCGGTCAGCAGATCCAGCACGTCGCGGGTGTGGTGGAGCAGGGAGGCCGAAAAGTCGCGGCGCGGGTCCCTCATCTGGTCGACCAATGTGCCAAGCTGCTTGACCGCTCGTTCGGCGCGGACGGTACCGTCAGGCTGGGGATAGTGCCTGGTCCAGGTCGTCACCCACCGGCAGTTCTCGCCCCCTGGCTTGGCCACCGCCACGGCGAGCGAGTCGCGCCCGTTCGCCTCCTTGGCGACGTCCTCGAGCAGCCGGCGCGCCAGGTGGAGGACGCCACCGACGGGCATCCGCATATGCGCGAAGACCACCGCCGCCGACAACGTGGCCGCTTTGTCCACCTGGGACTGGAAGGCATCGGCGAAGGCGAGCGCGAGTTCGTCCGCGCACGCCAGCGCACCCGGCACAGGAAGCATGGCGAGCACGTCGTCGCCGCCAGCGTAGACGGTTACCCCGTAGTGTTTCTCGACGATGGTCTTGACCTGGCCGGCGAACGCCGCCATCGCCCGGGCCACGGATGGTGGGTCGGCCACCTCCCGGATCAGCTGGCCGAGCTGGTCACCGTCGGCGACCAGCAGCGCGTAGTACACCGGGGCCGCCTCGCCGGCCGCCTCGTTCACTTTGTCGAGGAGCTTGCCGAGGTCGGTGCGGGTCGGTTGGGCCTCCGGCTTGAGCGGGCACGCCTGCGGGTCGGCGAGCAGGTGCCGGTAGTAGAAGTTGGCGTCGAGCCGGAAGAACTCGTCCTGCGTGATCTCGGCCGGCCGGGGGACGGGGACGCGGCGGCGGATCGTTCCGGGCAGGGCCGCCTTGCTGAGCTCGCCGGCATACGCCGCGGCCGGTTCGGCGGCGTGCTCGGCGACCTGACGGAGCCACGGCACCGCACCAACGTACAAAGTGGACGGCCACTGTTCGGGATCGAGGGCCTTGCGGATCGGCGTGGGGCCGTACCGAGTGAACAGGCGCTTCACCATCGCCGGTGCGCACAGCTTCTCACCATCGCGAAGGTTCAGCTCGCCGACCTTCTGTCGGATCGCCTGCCAGAACTCCGACTGCCGGCGGGCCTCGTGCCGGTCCACCGAGACGTACCCGGACAGTTCCTGGAAGTCAGGCATGACCGTGCACTTGTCACCGGGCTCGTCGGACAGGTGGTGGGCGCGCCAGTGCTTGCGCCGCTCCAGCAGCCCACCGATCTGGCCCTCGTCGCCGGCGACCCACACGATCTCCCAGCACGACGAGACCTGGCGATTCCAGATCGTCGCTGTGTCGTTGCCCTTGTCCGCGTGCGGCAGGACGACCTGCTGCCAGACGGCGTCGCAGATCTCCTGCCACGCCTTTCGTACCTCGGCGACGACCTTGCCGGCGACCTGGCGCGGATCAGCGGTGGTGCTCACCACGAAGTGGTTGGGTAGGCTCCCGAACGAGGGCGCCGGGCCTGAGCGGCCGGACGCGACCCATCTCAGTAGATCGTTGTCGTCGACGTACGGCCGGACGACCTCGCCGCCCGCGGACCGCGCTGCCTGCATGCCGCAGGCGGCCAGGTACGCCAGCAGGTAGGAGCTGCCCCACAGGTCGCGGGTCCGGCGCGACTGCGCCACGAACCCCTGCACCGGCCCGATCGAGAACTCAACCTCCCAGATCATTCCCGTGGTACCTCCGTGAACCGGAACTCCCGGCCGCCGGCCAGGTGGTCGAGGAAGGCGTGCACGGGTTCGTAGAGAACAGCGGGGTCGGCCGGTCGCTGGTTCCGGTGCCGGACGACGACTTCGGCTCTTTCGGGAAGAAACCGAGCTGGCAAGAAGGCCACGACAGGCACTGCCTGGTCTCCTGTCTGGTGGATGTGGAAGAACAGTGGGCTGGCTCGGCGGGTGATGTCGGCTGCGGGTTGTACGACCTCGTGCTGCAGATGCAGCGGAAGGCCGAACGCTATGCGGCCAGGATGTCCGGGGCCTGAGTTCCGGACGATCTTCTTGTCGTCCGTCAGGGTGTTGCGAAACTCCTTATACCGCTGGCCGAGTCGGTCGAGAAGGGACATCGGCCGGCCGGGCGGTCCTACCAGGATCCTCGTCCCCGGCGAGAACGCAGTGTAGTCCGGCAGGCCAGATGGCTCGCGCGGGAGAAAAGCCCGCAGAAGATCGTTCAGTCGCTGAGGAGTCACGCCGTTAATTGCCTGAAGGGACAGCGAGCCGTATCCACGTCGGCTACGGGCACCGAGCCCGCCCAGGCTCCCCATAGCCTCGATTGCCTCGACGAGAAGCGGAACCGGTTCATGGGCGGGGCGGATGCCGAACGTGACGGCGACGTCGAAGCCCTCCGGCAGGGCGTCCCGTCCGTTCTGGGCCAGGCCGTAGCCGAGGTATCGGTTGCCAGCCCCACCGATGCCGGTCGCGCTCACTCGTTGATGAGGCATCCGCGTGTCAATCATGCGGATCGTCACGCGCGACTGCCCGGTGCCCGGACCGCCGAATGCCTTCTCCTCTTCATCCCGGATGCGAGCGAGGTCGCCGCCGAAGTGTGACCAAGCGCAGGCACGCCACCAGAAGCGGAGGACACCCTTGAGACTGGCCGCCCGAAGTTCCGCGGTCTTGCCGTCCGCCCCGCCGAGGAACATCGGCGTCGTCACGCGGAAGGTCGCTGTGATGGTACTCATGCCGCCTCGTTTGGCGGATCGTCCAGCCAGCATGCCTGGCCTACCTGGTAGGGATCGTTCTCCTGCTCGGTCACCGGCCGCCGGTCGATGAGGGCGAACCGGTGTACCGATCGGCGCCGTCCTCGTCGGGCGCGTCCCGCGATTCGCTCGGCCAGGACACCCATGAGAGTGGTCCCGCCTGTGATGTTGACCAGGACGGTTCCTATTTCTGCAAGGTGGTGATTGGCTGCTCGGACAAGGTCGTTCAACTCCACCACCCCTGCGAAGGGATCCTCAAGACGCAGACGCACGATCCGGCCGCGGTACCCAGCCTTGCCAACGGCTTCATCGATTGCGCGTTCGGTGTCAGCCGAGCAGATCACGAGCACGCATGACAGTTGGTCCGGACCAGCAGCGCGCAAGGCGCTGAAGAGCACACCTGGCCTCATTCCGATCGGGCTGACCAGGGCGCGCCCCGTGGGGACTGGCACCGCCAGCGTTACCTCCGGAACCTTCTGGAGGACCTGCCATACCTGAACGACGGCCTTGATGCGGCGTGTGTGCTCGGGGTCAGCGGTGAGTCTGACACCATCATCAATGGCGTGGTGCTGGTACGCGTTGCGGAGTTGCCGCAGGTCTCGCCACACACGTCCGACCACGGTTTCGCTCGTTGGCGGGGCGTCCGGCCGATGAGCGGATTGCTCAATCAGGTACAGGCGATCTTCATTGGGTTCGCGCCCCCCGTCTTTGAGCCACTCGGCTGCCCGATGCGTACGCACCATGTCCCAGAGCACCAGCCACTCGCGCATGAGGCCGAAGGCAGTCGCGTAGTCCTGGCGGTCCAGGTAGCCGTTGATGATACGGACTTGCCGGGCGAGTTCATCCTGGTCGAGTCTCAGGCGTTTCTTCCAGTCACTGTCGGGTGGAACCGTGGTGAGGCGTTGATCGTTGAGCTTGCTGACCAGGGTGTCGACCAGTGTGTCGGCCAGCGGCAGACTCCGCTGACGGAGCAGCTCTCGCAGGCCGGCCTCGTGCTGATCAAGAAACTGTGCGGCGGTGTAGCCCAGCTCGATAGGCAGGCCCGAGGAGTGGGCCTCGGCGACCAGCTCGAGTGACTCGCTCACCTCGGCCGCCTCCGGACCTGACTCCGCGACGAGCTTCGCAACCAGGTGCGCGTTGCCACTGTCTTCCAGGACTCTCAGCGCGTGGAACCAACGTGGAAGCTCGACGAGCGGGCCGATGTTCACGAATCGGCTCACGCTGGTCGCGAACATGCCGTAGTAGGCGGCTCTCAGGTTGATGTTCCGCAGCGCCGTTAGGTAGAGCACGCCGGTGTAGGTGAGGAACGCCTGGTGGCGGAAGCCCTGGGTGACGTCGACGGTGAGGTCGACATTGGGCGGCACGCTGTCCACCAGGGTGGCCAGGAACTGGTGTACCGCCTCCTCGGTGTTTTCCTCGCTGACGCGGGCGACTTCGATCGAGCAGGGCTGGCCGTCGAGCGCACGCCGGAGATGAGGCAGCGACACCTCCTCAGCCTGCTGGGTGCAGAGCACGATGATGCGCTCGGGACGTTCCGCCTCGGGGAGCAGCGCATAGAGGGCGGCCGCGGCCACGTTGGACGCGTGTTCCCGCCCGTCCAGCGTGTACACGGTGTCGGACGGGTTGGTGCCGAGACTGGTCAGCATGACGTGGGGACGAGGGGGTGTCGTCATCAGGGACACCCCGCACGACCGTCGTGGACGACCGAGCCTGATCCCGTTATGAGCACGTGTTGACCTCCGGGGCGATTGCCGGCAAGGGGTGCTGGTCTGGCTCCGGCCGCGAGCAGGCCAGCCGACGAACATACACAGTGGACATGATCCAAAGCAAGCGGCATGTTGATCCTGGAATTCGAAGGGGTGGTCCGCTATTCTGTCGCGTTCTGCATAATCCATTGCCAGAGATCGTTGTGATCTTGGCGGATGGTTTTTACTGGAGGTTGTGGGAGAACAATGGAGGAGTGTAGACTCCTGCCTATGAAGTCGTCAATCGAGGTGCTGGAAGCTCGCATTGACGAGTTGCGGGCCGCGGTGCGAAAGGCCGTCGTCGCCCGAGACAGTGTGCAGGCTCGCGTGCTTCGCGCCGAGTTGCGACGCGCCGAGCGCGCGTGGGAGGAGGCGCTCGCTCAACTCGAGTCGCCGTCGAGCGGTTCCGAGGGAGCGGCGCCCGACTCGCTGCTGCCGCTGCGGGAGAAGGTGCACCACGCGCTCACGTTGCTCACGGTCCCGGCGGCGCCCCGATTGATCAACGCGGTTTACGCGGCGCTCGTGGGGGGTGACATTCCCTCTTCGCGGCTGACGAGCCTGCGTCGCGATGAAGAACGCTCGTTCCGTTCCGCGCCGTATTCGCGACCGTACTATCTCTGTCCGGCGCTGACCTTTGATCGGCTCGCGCCGGCGCGGGCCCTGTTGTCGATCTCCACCTGGCCCATCGCCGACCGGATCGTGGGGCCACTGAGCCCGCGCGTGCAGTTCCTCACCGCGGCGATCCAGGTCGCCGAGGGGATACGGCGGATCAAGGAGCCCCGGCCCGAGGCGATGCGGCTGTTGTGGCGGTTCGCGGCGAATATTCCCGGGGGCACCGACGGCGGGGTGGACCCGGCGACGGTGATCAGGGCGGCCCGGGCCGAGTTGGTGATCCACCAGGACGAGGACCGGCGCGCCCGCGAGCAGGCGGCGCGCCGGGCCGACGCGCTGACCGACGTCCAGCGCCTGTTCGGTGTCCGGCTCGGCGTTGTGTCCGATATGGAGGAAGCGGGATGACCGATCGGAGGCATGAAGTGAGGTGACGGCCGGCATGGGGGAGGACACCGAGGCGAGGTTGGACCGTATCCGCGGCGGCGGGTCGGCCCGGCCCCACAACGCCCGCACGATCGCGGCGCTCACGACCAACCCGGGCTGTGCCCGGCGAGCGATCATGGATGCGGCGGGCATCGACAAGGCCCGGCTGGCCGCGCACGTCGGTTTCCCCAGCCAGTTCGGGCAGTCTCAGTTCGCGCTTGCCCGGGGCAACGCCTTCGAGGCTCAGGTCAAGGCCGACGGCTGCGCGGAGCTGCTGACGCTGCTCCGGGAACGACTCGGCCTGACCCTTCCTGAGGTCGCCTATACCGATCTCAACGAGGTGGGCGGCAACGACGAGCCCGGTCTGCGCCATCGGCAGACCCAGCGGCTGCTGACCCGCACCGACGACCCGGGCACTCTATTTGATCATCCGTTGCTGCGCCTGCCCGTGGGCGGCCGGCAGGTGTACCTCGAACCGGATCTGATCGCCTTTCAGTGGAAGGGTCAGTACCACGTTATCGAGATCAAGTCGTTCCCGGTGATCGATGGCCAGGCCGACGCGGACAAGGTGGCGGCCGCCGCGATCCAGAGCGCGGTCTACGTCTACGCCATGCGGGAGATGCTCGCCACGGCTGGAGTCTCGCCGACCGTCGTGTCGGACAACGTGATTCTCGTCTGCCCGAAGGACTTCAGCAACCAGCCCGTCGCCACGTTCGTGGATGTTCGCAAGCAGCTCACGGTTCTGCGGCGCCAGCTCTCCCGCCTCACTCGTATCGATGAGCTTCTGGAGCTGCTGCCGGAGAACCTGTCGCTGTCGCTCGACCGTGACCCGGAGGAGGTCATCTTCGACCTCGGCTGCATCGAGGCCCGTTACATGCCGGAGTGCCTGGAGACCTGTGAGCTGGCCCGGTTCTGCCGCGACGAGGCCAAGGGGAGCACGTACGTGATGGGCCGCGCGGTCTGCGAGGACCTCGGGGGCATCCAGACCGTCGAGGGAGTGCTCGCCCTCGCCCGCGGTGAGCAGGATCCGGCGCCGGATCAGGCGGAGGCGGCAACCCTGATCCGGCAGGCGTGGGCCATTCGCGCCGAGTGCCTGCGGAGTGTCGCATGAGCATCATGACGTCCCTGGCCCGCGTCCAGGCCTACCAGGAGGAGCGCGCTGTCCTGCTCGTCACCCGTCGACACGTACATGTCAGCGACCGGCCGCTGGTCTTCGTGCCGCTGTCCCTGGCGGGCGAGGCCAACGCGCCGTTGGCCTGTCTGGTCGGGTCCACGCCCCAGTCACCGACGCTGCTCGTCGTGCCGCAGCCGCGCAACCGGGACCTTCGGTTCCGGTTCGCCGAGTCGCTGGCCGACATCATTCTGGGATACATCGACACCTTCACGGTGTCGATGGAGCAGGACCGCGACCAGAACGTGTTCACCGACGCACCCCAGCTCGTGGTCGCCAACCCGTCGGCGGCGGCGTTCACCCGGCTGCTCGGCCGGTCGACACGGCTCCGCCGCCCGGACGGACCATACGCCGTCGCACCCTCGGTGCCACTGCTCGGCCGGTGGCTCACCTACTTCGCCGAACAGACCGAGCGACCGGGCTCGGCCGCCATGCTTGTCATGACGACCGTTCTGGCCCAGCATTGGGCCACCGGTCAGAGCGCGCTCGAGGACCTGAACCTGGCTGCGCTGCTGGGGTGGATCGATCCGTGGGACCAGCTGACCGGCGCGCAGGCGGCCGCCGAGGCGGAGGATCCGGTGCGGTGGCCGCCGGCGGGCCCGGCCACGGACCCGACGTTCGACAACGAAGTGCTGGCGCCCCTCATCCGCTCGTACGACCTCGCCACCGACGACGCCGGTCGCGCCCGCGCCGTCGCGGCCCTGGAGCGGGCCCTACAAGGCCAGATGGAACCGACGTGGCGCCTGCTGTGGCGGGCGATCGAGCTGCTGCGGAGCCTGCCCGCTGGGTCCACGGTGGAGCATCGGTGGCGACGCGACCGCCATCAGTTCACCCGCCAGGTCGAGTACTGGCGCGACGGTGGTCCGCCGCAGCCCCGACGGGACCACGCGGTCGCGGCGGCGCAGCGGCTGCACTGGCTCGAGCGGGAGCTCGACGAGTACACAGTGGACCGAGCCTTCGACGACGAGCTCGTCATGGCCGAGTTCCGGCTGAGCGGTGAGGCCTTCGTCGGCCGGGTAACGCGGCGCGACCCGACCCGCCTGGACACGTCGGGCCGACGCCGCCGGTTGCGGCCGCACATTGTCGTGGCGACGACCGATCCGGTGCGGCTCGAGGTGGGAGAGACCGTACGGTCAGCGGCGCGACCGAGCCAGACCGCCCGCATCGTCGCCCTGTCGACTCCCGCCCCAGCCGATCAGGCGGACGCTGGCGAGCCCACCGACGCCGGCCCGATCGTCGAGGTGACGCTCGAGCTGTCCGGCGGCATGGGCCGGTCGCTCACGCCCGAGCCGGGCTCGGTGCCCGAGCTGGGCGAGCGGCTCTGCTACTCCTCACTCGTCCGCGAGCCGCCGCGGCCCGTGCCGTTCCCGAGCCGGGAGCAGACCCCGTGGACGCACGGCGGGCCGCCGGAGGAGTACGTGCCGACCGACGAGGACGCGGGGGAGGACTGGTCATGACCGTCGATACGTCGACCGGCGGCCGCGTACCGGCGCAACGGGAAGGCGACCCGTCGGCGGAGGCTGAGCGGACTGTCCTTGCCGTGCTCGCGGACCTCCGAGCAGGCGCCGCGCGTGGCGTGGTTGTTGACTCGCCGCCGGGTGCGGGAAAGTCCACATTGGTGGTCCGCGCCGCCCGGGAACTCGCCGGGGCGGGGGAGCCCGTCATGCTGGTCGCCCAGACGAACGAACAGGTCGACGACCTGGTGGATCGGCTCGCCACCGCCGACCCCAACCTGCTGGTGGGGCGGCTGGCCCCCGAGGACTATCGGCCGCCTTCCCGCGTCCAGACCCACGGCAACGTCCGGGTCGGCGCCAAGGTGGCCGACCTGGGCTCGGTCGCGGTCATCGCGTCGACCTCCGCCATATGGTCGTTTGTCGACGGGCAGACCTGGCGGTGGGCGATCATCGACGAGGCGTACCAGATGCGGTCGGACATGCTGCTACGCGTCGCGCCCCGCTTCGAGCGGGCCCTGTTCGTCGGTGATCCGGGCCAGCTCGACCCGTTCTCGACGATCGAGATTCCCCGGTGGACGGGCCTGACGTGGGACCCGATGCAGAACGCGGTCAGCGTGCTGCTGGCCCACAACCCGGATGTCGCCCAGCATCGCCTGCCCGTGTCCTGGCGTCTGCCGCCCTGCGCCGCGCCGGTCGTATCGGCGGCCTTCTACCCGTTCACGCCGTTCGTCGCCGGCACGGCGCCCGGTGAGCGTCGCCTGGGTTTCACCACCCGAGGGTTTGGCGGTGGAGCGGTGGACCGGGCGTTGGAGACAGCGGCCGAGACGGGCTGGGCGCTGTACGAGTTGCCGGCGCGCCACACCGTCCGTACGGACTCCGAAGCCGTGGCCGCCTGCTGCG
>Ga0065720_1000529_pt1 | contig 17922 bp, 18 predicted proteins | sample Thericmetagenome_FD_59107 | JGI IMG/M metagenome (GOLD analysis project Ga0065720, IMG submission 59107) | Thermophilic microbial communities from the Joint Bioenergy Institute, California, USA of rice/straw/compost enrichment - eDNA_2 v2... | ecosystem: Engineered > Solid waste > Grass >...
ACTTGTTTTCGTTCATCGTCTGCCAACGGTTCTCCATCTGCCACGACTGGGCGGCCCCCTTGGAGATGACGGAGATCACGGCCTCCACGTCGAGCCCCGCCTTCTTGGCGAAATGGATGCCCTCCGAGAGCGCCTGGACCAGGCCGGCGATGCAGATCTGGTTGACCATCTTGGTGAGCTGGCCGGCGCCAGACGGGCCGAGCAGCCGGCAGGCGCGGGCATAGCTGGCGATGACCGGCTCCACCCTGGCGTAGTCGGCCTCGTCACCGCCGCACATCACCGTCAGCACGCCGTTCTCGGCACCAGCCTGGCCGCCGGAGACCGGCGCATCGACGAAGCCGAGGCCCATCTCCCGGGCCTTCGCATAGAGTTCGCGCGCCACCTCGGCCGAGGCGGTGGTGTGGTCGACGAAGATGGCGCCCTTCTTCATGCCGGCGAAGGCGCCGTCGGGGCCGATGGTGACGGAGCGCAGGTCGTCGTCGTTGCCGACACAGGCGAAGACGATGTCCTGCCCCTCGGCCGCGGCCTTCGGCGTCGCTGCCGCGCGGCCGCCGTTCTCGGCCACCCATTTCTCGGCCTTGGCAGCCGTGCGGTTGTAGACGGTGACCTCGTGGCCCTTGTCCTTGAGGTGCCGTGCCATGGGATAGCCCATGACGCCGAGCCCGAGAAAGGCAACCTTCATGTGTTCCGCTCCCGATGAACTGAGGGGCGATGACGCCCATCGCACCCGTGCCGGCTGATCAGACCGGCTTCAGATGCCGTGTCAGCCGCCGCTCGGCGGCCGCCCACAGACGACGTACCGCCTCGACGAGGATGAGGTAAAGGGCTGCTGCCCACAAATAGACCTGGAAATCGAAACTGCGCGAGAAGGCGAGCCGCGTCACGCCCATGACGTCGTAGATGGTGATGAGCGAGACGATGGCGCTCGCCTTGATCATCAGGATCAGCTCGTTGCCGAGCGGGCGCAGGGCGGTGACGAGCGCCTGCGGGAACACCACCTTCACATAGGCCACCCAGCGCGGCAGGCCGAGCGCGAAGGCCGCCTCGCTCTGGCCCCTTGGCACAGCCTGTATGCCGCCGCGAAAGATCTCCGCCTGATAGGCCGCCGTGTTCAGCGTGAAGGTCAGCAGCGCGCAGAACCAGGCGTCGCGGAAGAAGGTCCACAGCCCGACGGCCTCGAAGGCACCGCGCAGCTGCCCCGCACCGTAATAGACGAGGAAGACCTGGGCGAGCAGCGGCGTGCCGCGGAAGAAATAGACATAGCCATAGGCGAGGGCGCGCAGCACGCCGCTTTTCGAGAGGCGCGCGAGCGCCACCGGCACGGCCAGCAGCCCCCCGAGGAGGAAGGAGATCGCCACGAGCNGCAGCGTGACGACGACACCGTCCAGGAAGCGCGGNCCGTAGCGCGCCATGAGGTCGAGATTGATGACGCTGCCGATGATTTCGGTCATGCCGCCCCCCGCGTCTGGCCGCGNCCAAGGCGCTCCTCCAGCCGTCCCAGCAATCCGCCGGACAGCATGGAGAAGAACAGGTAGACGAGGCAGGCGACGAAATAGAAGAAGAGCGGCTCCTTCGTCGCCCCGACGGCGAGGTTCGTCTGGCGCATCAGATCCGCGAGCGCGATGGTCGAGACGAGCGACGTGTCCTTCAGCAGCACTAGCCAGTTGTTGCCGAGGCCGGGCAGGGCGATGCGGATGAGCTGCGGCAGCACGACGAGGCGGAACGAGAGCCCGGCGGACAGGCCCAACGCCCTCGCCGCCTCGCGCTGCCCGTCGGGAATGGCGTTGAAGGCGCCCACCCATACCTCGCTTGAGAAGGCGGCGAGCACGAGCCCCAGCGCGAAGAAGCCAGCGAGGAAGGAGTTGATCTGGATCTGCGCGCCGTAGCCGAACAGGCCGGCCACCTTCTGCAGCAGGATCTGGCCGCCATAGTAGACGATGAAGAGCGTCAAAAGCTCCGGCAGGCCGCGAAACACGGTGGTGAAGGCGATGGCCGCCTTGTGCGCCAGGCGGTTGCCTGACCGCTGGCCCAGCGCGACGACGAGGCCGAGGATGAGCCCGAAGGGCAGCGTGACGAGCGCGAGCGAGATGGTGACGAGCGCTCCGCGCGCCAGCTCGTCTCCCCAGCCGCCGGGGCCGAACGAGAGAAGTTCGAGATAGTGGTTCATCCAGTCACCGCGAGTGCCGCAGCAAGGGCNGGAGAGCCCCCTCCGCGGGCGGCTTCATGCGGGCCTCGCCCGAAGGGGCGGCAGGCGGCCGCCCCTGCCGGCAGGCAGGAGCGACGCGGGCCCGGGGCAGATCAGTAAATGTCGAAGTCGAAGTANTTCTCGCGGATCTTCTGATAGGTGCCGTCGGCCAGCACCTCGGCGATCGCCTTGTTGAACATTTCCTTGAGGTCNGTGTCTTCCTTGCGCACGGCAGCGCCGACACCGTTGCCGAANAAGCGGACGTTGGCCTCGCGGTCGACGTCGCCGGCGAGCTTGCAGCAAGCGCCGTTGTCGGTCTTGAGCCACTCGGACAGCACGGTCTTGTCGGCGATGATGGCGTCGAGCCGGCCGCTGGCCAGGTCGGCGTTCGCCTCGTCCTGGGTGGGATAGAGCTTCACCGAAGCGCCGGCGTCGGCGAAGACCTCCTCGGCGTAGTTGGCGTGGATGGTCGAGGACTGGGCGCCGATCGTCTTGCCCTTGAAGGTGGCGGGATCGACGTTGTCGATCGGGCTGTCCTTCGGCACGGCCACNGACGGCGGCGTCTGGTAGTACTTGTCGGAGAAGTCGACCTTCTGCTTGCGCTCCTCCGTGATCGACATCGACGCCATGATGGCGTCGTACTTGCCCGCGAGCAGGGCGGGAATCATGCCGTCCCAGTCCTGGGCGACGATCGTGCACTTCGCCTTCATCTTCTCGCAGAGCGCCTTGGCGAGATCGACCTCGAAGCCCTGCAGGGTGTTGTTCGAATCGAAGAAGTTGAAGGGCGGGTAGGCCCCTTCGGTCGCGATGCGGATTTCCTTCCACTCCTTGGCGGAAGCGGCCCCTGTCAGGGCAAGGAAAACGGCGGCGACAGCGATCGGCAGACGCATTTCGGACCTCTGGAATCTTGTTTGGTGGCGCGGCCGCTGCATGCGGCTGGCTCTGTCGTGATGTTTCCACGATCGCGGCAATTCCGGCAAGGCGTGTGGATGTCGCGCTGCCGAACCGGGCCCGACCCGGGCAGGGCGGGGCAGGCCCGCTGTTGACCGGGTGGGCCACCGGTCGCAATGTGCGCCCGTTTCAGGGAGACGCATGATGGTGACGCGGGAGACGATTCTGGAGCATCTGGCGNAGGTGGCGGGACCGGACGGCAAGACGCCCCTGCCGCAATCGGGGGCNCTGTCGGAAATCGTCGTACANGACGGCAAGGTCTATTTCTCCATTGCCATCGACCCGGCGCGCTCCATGGAGCTCGAGCCCATGCGCCGGGCGGCGGAGGCGGCGGCGGCCTCGGTGCCCGGCGTCAGCCAGGCCATCGTCACCCTGACGTCGGACAGGCCGGCGGGCTCGGGGCCCGCGGCCCAGCCCCCGCGCCAGCCGGGGCCGCGCGCGGCTGCGGCGCAGGCGAAGGTGGCCGTGCCNGGCGTCAGGCACATCATTGCCGTGGCGAGNGGCAAGGGCGGCGTGGGCAAGTCGACCACCGCCTGCAACCTCGCGCTGGCGCTCGCCCGCACCGGCCTTTCCGTCGGCGTGCTCGATGCCGACATCTACGGCCCGTCGATGCCGCGTCTCTTCGCCCTCAAGGGCCGCCCGCAGGTCATGTCCGGCCGCACGCTCAAGCCGCTCGAGGGCTACGGCCTCAAGGTCATGTCCATCGGCTTCCTCGTGGACGAGGAGGCGGCCATGATCTGGCGCGGGCCGATGGTGATGTCCGCCATCCAGCAGATGCTGCGCGAGGTGGCCTGGGGCGAGCTCGACGTGCTTGTCGTCGACATGCCGCCGGGCACCGGCGATGCCCAGCTCACCATGGCCCAGGCGGTGCCGCTCGCCGGTGCCGTCATCGTCTCGACGCCGCAGGATCTCGCACTCATTGATGCGCGGCGCGGCATCGCGATGTTCCGTCGGGTCGACGTGCCCATCCTCGGCATCGTCGAGAACATGAGCACCTTCATCTGCCCCCATTGCGGCAATGCCTCCGAGATCTTTGGCCACGGCGGCGCGCGGCACGAGGCCGAGCGGCTTGGCGTGCCCTTCCTCGGCGAGGTGCCGCTGCACATGACGATCCGCGAGAAGTCCGACGCGGGCTTGCCTGTCGTGGTCAGCGAGCCCGACGGTCCGCACGCGCAGGCCTATCTCGACATCGCCCGCAAGATCGCGGCCGCTCTCACCGGCGGCACCACAGGCCGCGCTGCGCCGCGCATCGTGATCGAGTGACGCGCGACAACCTGGCGTGCCGTGCGAAAAATCCAGTGGCCCAAGACGAATTTCCGTCTTGAAACGGCGCGCGGACTGGCTTCTTGTGGCACGCCATACAGAGGAGAGCGGCAACAGAACCGCCAGGGCCAAACAGGAAAGCTCAGAGGAGAAGAACGGATATGAAGCGTCGCCAGTTTTTGACTGCGGCAGGCACGGGGCTTGCCGCCGGTGCGGTTGCCATGCCCGCCATCGCCCAGTCCATGCCGGAGGTGAAGTGGCGGATGACGTCGAGCTTCCCCAAGTCGCTCGACACCATCTTTGGTGCTGCGGAAGTGTTCGCTAAGGCCGTCTCGGAGGCGACGGACGGCAAGTTCCAGATCCAGGTGTTTGCGGCCGGCGANCTGGTGCCGGGCCTGCAGGCGCTCGACGCGGTGCAGAACGGCACCGTCGAGATGTGCCATTCCGCGTCCTACTACTATGTCGGCAAGGATCCGACCTACGCGCTCGGCACCGCCGTGCCCTTCGGCCTCAACGCCCGCATGATCAATGCGTGGTTCTACCACGGNGGCGGCCTCGAGGTGCTCAACGAGTTCTACAAGAAGTCGGGCATCTACATGCTGCCGGGCGGCAACACCGGCACGCAGATGGGCGGCTGGTTCCGCAAGGAGATCAAGACGGTCGACGACATCAAGGGCCTCAAGATGCGCATCGCCGGCATCGCCGGCCAGGTGCTGGCCAAGCTCGGCGCCGTGCCGCAGCAGATCGCCGGTGGTGACATCTACCCGGCGCTTGAGAAGGGCACGATCGACGCGGCCGAGTGGGTCGGCCCCTACGACGACGAGAAGCTCGGTTTCCAGAAGGTCGCGCGCTACTACTACTACCCGGGCTTCTGGGAAGGCTGCGCTGCGCTCAACTTCTTCTTCAACGACGCGAAGTGGAACGAGCTGCCGCCGATCTACCGTTCCGTGCTGACGTCGGCCGCCGCGCGCGCCAACGTCGACATGCAGGCGAGCTACGATGCCAAGAACCCGGGCGCGGTGAAGCGGCTCGTGGCGAGCGGCGCCCAGCTGCGGCCCTTCCCGCAGGAGGTCATGGAGGCCTGCTACAAGGCGGCCAACGAGATCTACGAGGAGATCTCGGCCACCAACGCCGACTTCAAGAAGATCTACGACCACATGCGCGCGTTCCGCAACGACGAGTACCTGTGGTTCCAGGTGGCCGAGTACACCTATGACAATTTCATGATCCGCGCCCGCGCGCGCGGCTGATTGCCTGCCGCAAGCCGGCACTGAAGGCCCCGCCCTGGCGGGGCCTTTTGCTTTGCGCGCCGGGGGGCGCGGGCCTTTGCCCTTTTTCGGCCGGAGGGGAGCGATACCCACGGACGGGAACAGACTGCAGCGCATCCGTCACGACGAGCACGTCCTGAAGGAGGTCGAACGATGAAGCGTCGTCAGTTTCTGCAGACGGCCGGCGCCGGCCTCGTCGCCGGCACGGTGGCATCGCCGGCCATCGCGCAATCGGCGCCCGAAATCCGGTGGCGCCTGACCTCGAGCTACCCCAAGTCCCTCGACACGATCTACGGCGGTGCGGAGGTGCTGGCACGGGCCGTCTCGGAGGCGACGGACGGCAGGTTCCAGATCCAGGTCTTTGCGGCGGGCGAGATCGTGCCCAGCCTGCAGGCGCTAGACGCGGTACAGAACGGCACGGTCGAGATGTGTCACTCGGCGCCCTATTTCTACGTCGGCAAGGACCCCACCTTCGCCTTCGGCACAGCCGTGCCCTTTGGCCTCAACACGCGCCAGCAGAATGCCTGGTTCAACCATGCCGATGGCATGACTCTGCTCAACGAGCTCTACGGCCGGTTCGGTGCCTACGGCCTGCCGGGCGGCAACACCACGGCCCAGATGGGGGGCTGGTTCCGCAAGGAGATCAAGACGGTCGACGACCTCAAGGGGCTCAAGATGCGCATCGGTGGCCTTGGTGGCCAGGTGCTTGCCAGGCTCGGCGTCGTGCCGCAGCAGATCGCCGGCGGCGACATCTATCCGGCGCTCGAGAAGGGTTCCCTCGACGCGGCCGAATGGGCCGGCCCCTACGACGACGAGAAGCTCGGCTTCCAGAAGGTCGCGCCCTATTACTACTATCCCGGCTTCTGGGAGGGGGGCGCCTCCATCCACTTCTTCATCAACAAGGCGAAGTGGGAGGAGCTGCCGAAGAACTACCAGGCCATCGTGCGGCAGGCAGCGGCATTCGCCAACGCCGACATGATGGAGAAGTACGACGCCAGGAATCCGGCTGCGCTCAAGAGCCTGGTGGCAGGCGGGGCGCAGCTTCGCCCCTTCTCGCAGGACATCCTGGAGGCGGCATTCAAGGCGACCAGCGAGATCTTTGACGAGATCGCCGCCCGCAACGACCTGTTCAAGCGCACCTACGAGTCGATGAAGCGCTTCCGCAACGACGAGTACCTGTGGTGGCAGGTGTGTGAATACACGTATGACAACTTCATGATCCGCAACCGCACCCGCGGATGACGGAAGCCCTCTGTACGGCTCTGCCCCGGCCGACCGCTGCGGTGAAGGAAAGGCCCCGGGATCCGGGGCCTTTTCGTTCGCGTCACTCGATCTTCGGCGGGCCGAGGTCCAGCGGCGGCGCAAGGTCGTCGAACCCCGGCGCGAGATTCTCGAGCTGCTGCTCGAGCTGCTGCTCGTCGAGCTGCACACCCGCCGACCGGTAGTGCATGACCATCTGCGGGAACAGGATGACGAGCGCGACCATGATGATCTGGATGACGACGAAGGGCACCGCGCCCCAGTAGATCTGGCCCGTCGTCACGGGCTCCATGCGCTTGCCCGTCACCTTGTCGATGTAGCTCGTCTTCGGCGCGACTGAGCGCAGGAAGAAGAGCGCGAAGCCGAAGGGCGGGTGCATGAAGCTCGTCTGCATGTTCACGCCCAGCATAACGCCGAACCAGATGAGATCGATGCCGAGGCGCTCCGCCGCCGGCCCGATGAGCGGGATGGCGATGAAGGCCAGCTCGAAGAAGTCGAGGAAGAAGGCGAGAACGAAGACGAGGATGTTGACGACGATGAGGAAGCCGGTCTCGCCGCCGGGCAGCGCCAGCAGCAGCTCCTCCACCCACTTGTGCCCGTCGACGCCGTAGAAGGTGAGCGAGAAGACGCGTGCGCCGAGCAGGATGAAAAGCACGAAGGCGGAGAGCTTGGCCGTGGAATAGGTGGCCTGGCTCACGAGGTCCAGCTTGAGACGCCCCTTGAACAGGGCGAGCAGCAGGGCACCCGTGGCACCCATGGCGCCGCCTTCCGTCGGCGTGGCAACGCCGATGAAGATCGTGCCGAGGACGAGGAAGATGAGGCCAAGCGGCGGCACCATGACGAAGGTGACCTGCCGGGCGATGTTCGAGATCAGCCGGATGCCGGCGAAACGGGCGAGAAGGCCCGCGACGAGGGCATAGACCGTGCCGGCGATCAGGGCTTCCGTCGCCAGGGCCGCCGTCAGCCAGCCACCCTGACGCAGGACGACGTAGATGCCGACGAGGACGGCGGCGGCCACGGACGTCAGCACCACCCGCTGCGCGCCCANGTAGTGGTCGAACAGCGCCGAGAGGAAGGCGACGACGACCGCGACCGACATGGAGAGCACGACGAAGTCGGCGCCGCCGCGCACCTCCGTCTGCGTCATCACGTAGTAGCCGACGAGGGCGGAGAAGATGACCAGCACCACGAGCTGCCAGATGCCGCGGGCTCCGTTCGGCTCCCGGTAGCCGATCGCCTCCGGCGGCAGGCCCGGCGCCATCTTCGGATTGATCATGCTTGAGAGGAAGATGTAGCCCGCGTAGAGCCCCGTCAGCACCAGGCCGGGGATGAAGGCGCCCTGATACATGTCGCCCACCGAGCGGCCGAGCTGGTCGGCCATGACGATGAGCACGAGCGAAGGCGGAATGATCTGCGCGAGCGTGCCCGAGGCTGCAATGATGCCGGTGGCCAGCCGCCGGTCATAGCCGTAGCGCAGCATGATCGGCAGCGAGATAAGGCCCATGGAGATCACTGAGGCCGCCACCACGCCCGTCGTCGCGGCCAGCAGCGCGCCGACAAANACGACGGCATAGGCGAGGCCGCCGCGCACCGTGCCGAAGAGCTGGCCGATGGTGTCGAGCAAGTCCTCCGCCATGCCCGACCGCTCGAGGATCAGCCCCATGAAGGTGAAGAAGGGGATGGCCAGCAGCACGTCGTTGTTCATCGTGCCGTAGACGCGCTCGGGCAGGGCCTGCAGGAAGTCCGGCGCGAAGAGGCCCAGCTCGATGCCGATGAGGCCGAAGATGAGGCCGTTGGCCGCCAGCGCGAAGGCCACCGGGTAGCCGAGCAGAAGGGAAGACGACGAGCGCCGCGAACATGATCGGCGCCATGTTGTGGATGAAGAACTCCACCATGGAGAGGCTCCTGAAGCGTTCGCGGATTGTCAGGATCGGCCGGAGCCGGGATCGGCCCTGAGCTCCTGAATGAGCTGCTCCGCTTCCGCCAACTCGGGCGGAACGTCGGCGTCGGCATGGGGATCGTCGATGTCGCCGCGCAGCACCGCGATGCGCTTGATGAGTTCAGAGATCGCCTGCACCAGCAGCAGGGCAAAGCCCAGCGGCACCAGCATCTTGGCCGGCCATTGCGGCAGNCCGCCCCGCATTGAGCGACTGCTCATTGATGGCGTAGGAGCGCTCGGCGAACGGGATCGACGTGAGCAGCATCACGATGCACAGCGGCAGGAGGAAGAAGATTGTGCCAAAGAGCTCGATCCACTGTCGCACGCGGGCCGAAAGGCGGGCATGCACCACGTCGATGCGGATGTGCTCGTTGACGATCAGCGTCCACGGCGAGCACAGCAGGAACACGGCGCCGAACAGAACCCACTGAAGTTCGAGCCAGGCATTCGACGACATGTCGAACGCCTTGCGGATGACGGCATTAACAGCAGAGATGGCGATCGCGACCACGATCAGCCAGGCAAGCCAGCGGCCAATGCGCGTGTTGACCGCGTCAATGGCCCGCGAAATCGCAAGTAGAATCGACACGTGACATCCCTTCTCGGACCGTTTCCTACCTCTTGCCCGAGGTTTTCCTCTGGAAATGGCGGCCATTCAACGGGTCTGGCGCCCGCCGCCCGCAGGGGGTGGTAGCGCATCCCCCGGTNACGTACAAGATATGCGCCGGCCCTGTCCTGCACCGATGGCAGNCATATTAGACTATCGTCTAAAGCCTATCGGCTGCGCCCGGCGCGGCCGAAGCGGTGGCCGGCGAAGCTNGCGACGATGCAGATGGCCATGACGGCGATGAGCGCCGTCGGCGCCGCGACCACCACCGCACCGGTGATGAAGGAGACGAGCGCGCCGAGCCCGAGCTGCAGCGCGCCAGCGACGCCAGAGGCGGTGCCCGCCGCTTCCGGCCTTGCCGACAGGGCCCCGGCGGTCGCGCCGGGCATGGTGAGGCCATTGCCCACGGCATTGACCACGAGTGGCAGGAACAGCGTTGTCGGCGTCCAGGGCATCGCCGCAATGAGGGCGATCTCGGCGAGGATGGCGGCGAGCGAGAGCACGGTGCCGATCGTCACCATGAGGTCCGTGCCCATGCGCAGCGCATAGCGGCCGGAGATGAAGTTGCCGACCATGTAGCCGAGGGCTGTCAGCGCAAAGAAGGCGCCATAGACATCGGCCGAGTGGCCCATGCTTTCCACCACCACGAAAGGCGCACCGGCGATGAAGGCGAAGAAGGACGCACTCGTGAAGGACAGGGAAAGCGTGTAGCCGAGGAAGCCGCGGTCGCCGAGCAGGAGAGGGAAGGCGCGCAGCATGTCGCCAACACTGGTCAGATGCGTCTTCGGCGCCGTCTCGCCGAGCACGGCGAGCGCATAGACGAGCACGGCGAGGCCGAACACCGCCTTCGCGCCGAAGATGGCGCGCCAGCCGAGCTGCGCGTCGATCACCCCGCCGACGAAGGGCGCCACCATCGGCGCCACCACCATCACCATGGTGAGATAGCCGATGCGGCTCGCCGCCTCGTCCCTGCCGGAGGTGTCGCGCACGATGGCGCGCGCCAGGGCGAAGGCGGTGCCGCCACCGGCCGCCTGGACAACGCGGGCGGCGAGCAGGGTCACGGTGTCGATCGCGAAGGCGCCCGCAAGGGAGCCGATGGTGAAGAGGACGACACCGCCGATGACGCAGGGCCGGCGGCCGAAGCGGTCGGAGATGGGGCCGATCACCACCTGCGTGACGGCGACGGCGAGCAGATAGAGCCCGAGGGTGAGCTGGATCGTGGCGTAGTCGGTGGAGAACGTGCGCGCCAGTGCCGGCGTCGCCGGCGCGAGCACGTTGAGCGCGAAGGGTTGCAGCGCCGACACCGCCACCAGCACCGCGAGGCTTGGACGCGGCGGCGCCGAGACCTCTCCGGGCGGGAGGGGCCGGTTCACGGCTGCCCCGCCGGCACGGGTTCGGCCTGTCNCTGCGCGGCTTCCCTGGCGCGGGCCTCCCGCATGCGCACCCGCTCGCGGTGGATCGTGTAGACACCGGCGGCGACAACGAGGCCCATGCCGGCCATGGAAAGCACGTCGGGCAGTTCGCCCCAGACGAGGAAGCCGACCAGGATCGCCCACACGACGACGCTGTAGCGGAAGGACGAGACGAGCGAAACGTCCGTGCCGCGGCAGGCGACGATGAGGCAGTAGTTGCCGACGGAGACGAGCACCGCCGCCACCGCGAGGAAGATGGTCGCCCGCGTGTCGAGAGGCTGCCACTCCTGCGTCGGTGCCAGGACCAGGCCGACGAGGGGGACCGCGATGGCGCTGGCGATGGTGACGAGACCGGTCGAGACGTCCGCCCGGATCTGGCGCGTGACGAGGTCGCGCATGGCTGCGAGTGCCGAGGAGAAAAGGGCGATCAGCGCCCAGGCGTCGAAGCCCGTCATGTCCGGCTTGACGATCAGAACCACGCCGCAGAAGCCGACGAAAATCGCGCACCAGCGCCGCCAGCCGACGGTCTCGAGGCCGAGGACAGCGGCGAACAGCGTCATCAGGATGGGCGTCGCCTGCAGGATGGCGGTGATGTTGCCGAGCGGGATGCGGGCGAGCGCGGTGATGAAGGTGAAGGCCACGCCCGCCTCGAGGAAGGCGCGCAGCAGGAGCATCGGGTTGCCGAGGCTGCGCCACTTGCCGACCTGGCCGAGCGCGAGGGCGAGCACGATCGCTGCGACGACGGCGAAGACGCCGCGCACGACGAGGATCTGGCTCGCCGGATAGGAGGTGGTGGCGAGCTTCACCAGCGTGTCGTTGCCGCAGAAAAGCGCCATGGCGCTCAGCATCGCGACGATGCCGCGCCGGTTGTCGGCAGCCGTGGCCAAGACAGACTCCTCGAGCGATACTGCGGGCGATGATTACGCCGCTTTGCCCAGCCGGTCGAGCTTGAAGAGGTCGAGGTCGAATGCAGGGCGTGCACCGCAGGCCAGATCTGCGAGAATATCTCCGATGGCGCTGGCGAACTTGAAGCCGTGGCCCCGAGCAGGGCGAGGCCACGACGACGCGCGGGTCGCCCGGCAGCGTGTCGATGACGAAATGCTCGTCCGGCGTGTTGGTGAAGAGGCAGCCGCGCAGCGACATCACAGGCCCGTCGGCGGCCGGGAAATAGTGGCGGATGCCCGTGCGCAGCGCTTCCTCGTCGCGCGCGGTCGCCTCGCGCGGCAGATCGTCTGCCGCCCCGGTCTCGTTAAAGTGGTGGTAGAGGCCGATCTTGAAGCCCGGCATGCCCCACTGCGGGAAGACGTAGAAGTGCCCGTGCTCGGTGAGGAGGTTGCCGACNGGGAAGCGGTCGAGTGCGAAGAGCTCGGGATCCTTCGGCCAGAACCAGCCGATCACNTGCCGCTCGGGCACGGCCTTGCCGGCGAGCGCCGGCACCATTTCGCCCATCCAGGCGCCAGCCGACAGGACGAGCCGCTCGGCGTGATAGGTGCCCTGCGGCGTGCGCACACAAACGCCTTCGGCGGTTGTCGACCAGTCGAGCACGGGCTCGCGCGCCCGGATCTCGGCGCCGTGGCGCAGCGCCAGCCAAACATGGGCGAGGATGGCGCGCTCGCTCGCGACGAAGCCGCCCTCCGGCTGGTAGACCGCGGAATAGCCGTCCGGCAGCCGCCAGCCGGGAAAACGCCGAGCGAGCTCCCCGGCCGTCAGCTCCTCATGCTCCAGCCCGTGCGCGATGCACGAGGCGAGCGAGCCTGCCGCCACGCGGCTGCCGCGCGGGCCGGCATCNATGGAGCCGGTGATGAAGAGCAGCTGCTCACCGTGCGCCTGCTCTGTCTCCCGCCAGAGGCGATAGGCGTGGCGCAGCAGCGGGACGTAGTCTGGATGCTCGAAATAGGCGAGGCGGATGATGCGGTTGACGCCGTGCGACGAGCCCATGCTGTGGCCAATGTCGAACCGCTCGAGGCCGAGCACGCGCTTGCCACGCCGGGCGAGCTGGTAGGCGGCGGCGCTGCCCATCCCGCCCATGCCGACGACGATGACGTCGTAACGCTGCCCCGCACCCATCGGCTCCTCCGCGCATCAGGACGACCGCCCGGATCGGCGGCACGGCGATTGATCGCGAAGAAGGGGCCGGGCGTCAACCGCCGGTGACGCTCATGTGCCGTCCGACGGCTGGCTGGCGGCGGCGCCGGTCGATGACGAAGTCGTGGCCACGCGGCTTGCGGGCGATGGCGCGCTCGATCGCCTCCTCCACCGGCCCGTCGCTGGCGGAGGCGCGCAGCGGTGCGCGCAGGTCGGCCGCGTCTTCCTGGCCGAGGCACATGTAGAGCGTGCCGGTGCAGGTCAGTCGCACACGATTGCAGCTCTCGCAGAAATTGTGCGTCATCGGCGTGATGAAGCCGAGGCGCCCGCCTGTCTCCCGCACGCGGACGTAACGCGCCGGGCCGCCGGTGCGATAGTCGATCTCCTCGAGCGTGTAGCGCTCGGCGAGCCGCGCCTTGACGAGGGAGAGGGGCAGGAACTGGTCCACCCGCGCCGGCCCGATCTCGCCAAGCGGCATCACCTCGATGAGCGAGAGGTCCATGCCCCGCCCGTGCGCCCATTCCATCAGCGAGGGGATCTCGTCCTCGTTCACGCCCTTGAGCGCCACGGCGTTGATCTTGACGGCGAGGCCNGCTTCCTGCGCCGCATCGATGCCGGCGAGCACCCTGCTGAGGTCGCCCCAGCGCGTCAGCGCGCGAAAGGTCGCGGGCAAGAGCGTGTCGAGCGAGACGTTGATGCGCCGGACGCCGCAGGCCGCGAGGTCGCGCGCATGGCGGGCTAGCTGCGTGCCGTTGGTCGTCAGCGTCAGCTCCTCCAGAGCGCCACTCTCGAGGTGGCGGGAGAGGGAGGCGAACAGGCGCATGATATCACGCCGCACCAGCGGCTCGCCGCCGGTGATGCGCAGCTTGCGCACGCCGCGGCGGATGAAGACGCTGCACAGCCTGTCCAGCTCCTCCAGCGTCAGCAGGTCGCGCTTGGGCAGGAAGTGCATGTCCTCGGCCATGCAGTAGACGCAGCGCAGGTCGCACCGGTCGGTCACCGACACGCGCAGATAGGTGATGGCCCGTGCGAACGGATCGAGGAGCGGCAGGGCAGGCCGGACCTCGCCCCGGTCGAGAACTGTCGTGTCGGCCAAACCGTCCTCCTCCACCCCCGCTCTGGCGTCTTTATGGATACCAATTTAAGGGTGATTGCCGGGGCATCAATCCCGGATCGGCACTTGCGGCAGGAAAGCCGATCACAGTTGTGCGGGGATAACGGATCGATGGAAAGCATCCACTGGCCGAGCGAGATCCGCCTGGCGAAGGACCGCCGCCAGCTTCTCGTGACCTTCGAGGACGGCCGGCAGTTCACGCTCGCGGCCGAATACCTGCGCGTCTCGAGCCCGTCCGCCGAGGTGCGCGGCCACGGGCCGGGCGACCGCAAGACCGTGGCGGGCAAGAAGAACGTCGAGATCATCGGCGTCGAGCCCGTCGGCCGCTATGCCGTCAAGCTCGTCTTCGACGACCTGCACGACACCGGCATCTACACCTGGGACTATCTCTACGAGCTCGGCAGCGACTTTGAGGCCAGGTGGCAGGCCTATCTCGCCGAGCTGGAGGAGAAGGGGCTGTCGCGGGAGCCGCCGAGGAGGCGGTGAGGCACAAGGCAGAGGCGTTTCGCCATGAAGAAAGCCGGCCGCGCGGCGGCCGGCTTTGTCGTGAAGGCAGGGAAGCTGCGGCTCAGCGCATCACTATGACCTTCGTGCCGACACGCACGCGGTCGTAGAGGTCGATGACGTCCTCGTTCATCATGCGGATGCAGCCGGAGGACACCGCCTGGCCGATGGTGTCCGGCTCGTTCGAGCCGTGGATGCGGTAGAGCGAGTTGCCGAGATAGAGGGCGCGCGCGCCGAGCGGGTTGTCCGGACCGCCGGGCATATAGCGCGGCAGGTCGGGACGACGCTTCAGCATCTGCGGCGGCGGGCGCCAGTCGGGCCACTCGCGCTTTGCCGTCACCGTCTTCACGCCGCTCCAGGTGAAGCCCGGGCGGCCGACGCCGATGCCGTAACGGATGGCGCGGCCGTTGCCGAGCACGTAGTAGAGGCGCCGCTCGGAGGTGGAGACCACGATGGTGCCGGGGGCGTGGCGGCCGTTGTAGGGCACGACCTCACGCGTCACCGGGCTCGCCTGCAGCTGGTACTGGTCGGTCTCGTGGAGCGGCTGGCGTGTGAGGGGATCGATCTGGTAGGCGCTGGCCGGTGTGGCTGCGAGAGCCACAAGGCCGGTTATGGCAAAGAGAATGCCGCGCATCGGTTGCCTCGATGGGTGTGCGGGAATCGAGAGTGACAAAAGGCTGTCAAAAGTTCCGCCTCGAGGCCAATGTGTCGAAACATCGGCTATCGTGCAACGACAGCGTGACGTTTCCGCGCCCAAATCATTGTGAACGCCGGGGTGCGTGGCGGCGCTGCCACACTTTCCGCCGCCGTTGTTGGAGCGGCGTAAATGAATACTCAACACTCCGCGCCGTATTTTAGTCGTATCTGACTAAAATGGGGTCAATCGACATGGCGGATCCGGCGAAATCATTGCATGGCGCGCAGGCCGATGCGGCCGGGGCGCGCGTCCGCACGCTGGCGGCCAACCTTGCCGTCGTCGGCCTCGACAGCGCCCTCGTCGTCGCCGAATCAGGCGCGCAGGGGCCAGGCACGGTCGAGGCGGCACGCCGCCTCGGCAGGCTGGCAGACCGGCTGGAAAGGGCGGCGCGACCGCTCTTTGCCCAACCGGCCGCGGAGCAGGCTGGCGACCGCTGGCAGGCCGCGGTCGAGGTGGCGGAGGAGGCCTCGTCTGTCGCCGGCGCGCTGCTTGCGGCCGCCGCTGCGGCGCGGCGCGCGGCAGACGGCGAAGGGGAGGGGCACACCGCATCCGTGCCCGTCGCCGCCACGCCCCGGGCGATGGCAGCAGGACGGCGCCTTGCAGCCCGTTCGCTGGACGCGCGCCGCATCGTCTCCTGGCTGCGCACCAACGCGCCGCGCTGACACGGCGCGCCGACGACATCACGCGCTAGCCACCTCTGTCGCAACGAAGCGGGCCGTCTTCACGGGGCGTCCATGCCCCCGCATGCCAGGTCAGGCGCGCGGGTGCATCCGCAACCCGGCCGCGAAGCAGGACTGCCCGCGTAAAATGTGTTCGGTAAAATGCNTTCGAGTGCGAGGGAAGATGAATGGTGGGCGTGACAGGGATTGAACCTGTGACCCCTCCCGTGTGAAGGGAGTGCTCTCCCGCTGAGCTACACGCCCGAGCCATAGCGTTGCCTGCCGCTGCAGGGCTCGTAACGCGCCTTCTATGGGCAGTGCGCGCCGGCGTCAAGCGAGGAAGCGCACAATGTCACGTTGCTCCTGTGAAAAGCCCGCGNTACTGCTCGTCCCGTAGTCGATCCAGAGGGATGAATGCGGCTGCCGCGTCTCCTTGCCGTCCTGGCGCTGGCCTATGCGCTCGCCCTGCAGGCCATGCTTGCGGGGATGGCCGCCGTGCCCGCCGCCGCGGCGGAAGGTGCNGGCTCCTCCCTGGGCCTTGTCTGGTGCACGCCTGGAGGCGCAGATGCNACGACCGGGGACGAGGCNCCCGCCGCCCACCACGATCTGCATTGCATCCTCACCTGCGGCCAGCTGACGCCCGGCTCCGCGCTCGTCCCGGCGGCCNTGCCGNCGGCGATTCCTGTCGCCCGGCCGGCGCACGACCGGCCGGCGCTGCCNCNGGCCGAGCCGCTGTCGCGGCGGGACCTGTCCCGCCTCAAGCCGGCACCGCGCGCGCCACCGGTGATCTGATCCCGATTCACGCATCTCGAGCCAACCGCGGCGAATGCGGATGACGGACGGCACGCGATGCCGCCGCCCGCCCGCCGCCATCGGAGATCAGGTTGATGACATTGCTTTCTGTTGCCGGCTTCACTGCGCANCTTTCCGCTTCCCGCCGCCGTGTCCTNGTCGGCGCGGCAATTCTTGCCACCGGTCTTGCGGCTTTCGCCGGCGGCGCCTCGGCGCATGGCTACAAGGCGGGCGCGCTCAGGATCGGCCACCCCTGGTCGCGCGCCACGCCGGCCAACGCNCCTGTCGCAGGCGGCTACATGACCATCGAGAACACGGGCGATGCCGATGACCGGCTCGTCGCGGTGAGCGCCGAGATCGCCCCGCGCGGCGAGATCCACGAGATGAAGATGGAGGGCGACGTGATGAAGATGAGCCCGCTGCCCGACGGGCTCCCCATCAGGGCGGGCGAGACGGTGAAGCTCGCTCCCGGCGGCTACCATCTCATGTTCATGCCCCTGGCGCGGCAGCTCAAGGAAGGCGACACCTTCAGGGGCGAGCTCGTCTTCGAGAAGGCCGGCAAGGTCACGGTCGAGTTCAAGGTCGAGGGCATCGGCGCCCGGGGCGACGGCAAGGCCGATAGCCACAAGAACCACGCCAACCATTGAGGAGCTGCGCCATGAGCCGTTTGCGCATCATCCTGTGGAGCCTCGTGGCCGTCATCGCGCTGCTCGCGGGCGCCCTGTGGATCGTCGGCGACCGTCTCATGGCGCCCCAGGGCGGACGCATGATCGGCGCNGCCAACATCGGCGGGCCGTTCACGCTGACGACGCACGACGGCAGGAAGCTGTCGTCTGCCGACCTGGCGGGGCGGCCCTTCGCCGTCTTCTTCGGCTTCACCCACTGTCCGGACGTCTGCCCGACGACGCTCTTCGAGATGTCGGAGAACCTGAAGGCACTCGGGCCCGACGGCGACAGGCTCACCGTGCTGTTCATCACCGTCGATCCCGAGCGGGACACGCGGGAGCTGCTGGCGACCTATCTCGAGTCCTTCGATCCCCGCATCATCGGCCTCANCGGCACGCAGGAGGAGATCGACGCGGTGGTGAAGGCCTACCGCGCCACCTATCAGCGCGTGCCGACCGAGGGGGGTGGCTACACCATCAACCACACGGCCTCGGTCTATCTCATGGACCGGCAGGGGAAT
>Ga0065720_1004290_pt1 | contig 17909 bp, 18 predicted proteins | sample Thericmetagenome_FD_59107 | JGI IMG/M metagenome (GOLD analysis project Ga0065720, IMG submission 59107) | Thermophilic microbial communities from the Joint Bioenergy Institute, California, USA of rice/straw/compost enrichment - eDNA_2 v2... | ecosystem: Engineered > Solid waste > Grass >...
GGCCGGCCCGCCGACGCGGCCCGGCTCGCCGCCGATCTGGACCGGCTCGGCGAGGTCGGCGCGCTGGAGGGCTGGTGGCTGGCCGCGGACGTGGCGGACGCGACCGGGTCCGGGCACGCCCGCGCGGTCGCCGAGCGCCTCGCCGGACACGTGGCTGCGGAGGCCGCCGAGCGTGCCGACCGGTTCTGCGCGGTCGCGGCCGCGCGGCTGCGCTGAGCGCGTTCACCACCGGCGGGCACCGGCGAGCGCGGCCTCCTCCCACCACTCCAGCTCGGCTGCGTCCCCGACCGCCTTCTCCCAGCCGAAGGTGGCCATCGCGGCGACGAGGCACAAGCCGAGCTGGCGCTCCCACCAGCCCGCGGTGTCCACGCCGTGCGCCTCCAGCCGCCTGCGGTGCCGAGTGATCGTCGCCTCCTTGCTCTCCGGTAGCCGCGCTCGGTTGAGCGCCACGTACCAGACGAGGTCCCAGGCCGGCGGTGCTTCGCCCGGCAGCCAGTCCAGCAGCACGGTCCGCCCGTCGGGGCGGCGCCCGACGTTGCCCAGCTTCCAGTCGCCCGCGACGAACGTGCCTGGGGTGGTGCGCAGCGCTTCGGCGAGCGCATCGGCGTCCCGGTGGACCGCGCTGACCAGGCCGTGCAGCCGCGGCGCCCGCTCCGCGAGCACCCCCCAGCCGCGGTGGGCGACGGCGACCGGGCCGGGCACGTCGGGCGCCGCCAGCTCGGGTGCGATCGTGGCCGGGGCGAAGAACCGGAACCGGCGGGCCAGCGGCAGCAGGCCGAGGGTGTCGCGCCAGCCGAGGAAGTGGGCGTGCCCGGCGGCCATGTGGTCGATCCAGTCCGCGTGGTGGTCGGCCGGGACGACGTCGTCGCCGGGCGGCACCAGGTCGGCGGTGCGATCGGTCATGAGGATCGCCAGCTGCGGCCCGTCGGCGGTGTCCTCCAGCGCCATCCCGACGACGGCGTGGTCGACGACGCCGGGCATCGCGGCGTAGAGCCCGCCCTGCCAGGCCCGGACCTCGAACGAGCCGTCGTCGCCGCACACCCGCATGATCCAGTCCGCGGCCGGCGAGACGATCTTGAGGAAGTGCGGGTCGCCCCCGATCCGCAGCCGCTCGAACCGCGCTCCCGAACGGGCGTCCGGGGTCCGCACCTCGACCCGGTCGGTGGCGCCGGCCAGCAGCTCGGCGAGGGATGCGACGACCGGCGGCGTGGCGGAACGGCACGAGGACATGCCGGCACCGTGCCCGACGTCGCCTGCAGTCCGCCTGCAACCGCCGCGCAGGCCCGTTGCAACCGCTCCCCGCGAACCTCCCGGCATCCACCACCGAGCAGGAGGTACCCATGACCGTCGCGCCCAGCCGGCCCGTCGACCCCGACGCGCTGCAGACCCTCGTCGAGCGGGCCCTCGGCGACTTCGGCGCCGTCCTCGCCGCCGCGCTCGTCACCATCGGCGACCGGCTCGGCCTCTACCGCGCGCTCGCCGAACGCGGGCCCAGCACCGCGGCCGAGCTCGCCGGCGCCACCGGCACGACCGAGCGGAACATCCGCGAGTGGCTGGCCGCGCAGGCCGCGGCGGGCTACGTCACCTACGACGGCCCCGACGCATCCGGCGCCGACCGGTTCTCGCTCACCCCCGAACAGGCGGCGGCGCTCGCCGACGAGACGAGCCCGGCGTTCGTCGTCGGTGGGTTCCAGGTGGTGACCGCGGCGGTCAAGGCCGACGAGCTCGTCACCGCGGCGTTCCGCAGCGGCACCGGCGTCGGCTGGCACGAGCACCACCACGACCTGTTCGCCGGCACCGAGCGGTTCTTCCGGCCGGGCTACGCCGTCAACCTCGTCGGCGCCTGGCTGCCCGCGCTCGACGGGGTGGCCGACCGGATGCGCGCCGGTGCCCGCGTCGCCGACGTCGGCTGCGGCCACGGTGCGTCGACGATCCTGATGGCGCAGGCGTTCCCGGCGTCGACGTTCGCCGGGTTCGACTACCACGCCCCGTCGATCGCGGCAGCCGACCGCGCGGCGAGCGACGCGGGCGTGCCCAACGCCGAGTTCGGGGTGGCCGCGGCCGACGGGTACGCCGGCGGCCCGTACGACCTGATCTGCTTCTTCGACAGCCTGCACGACATGGGCGACCCGATCGGGGCGCTGCGGCACGCCCGGGCCGCGCTGTCCGCGGACGGGACGGTCATGCTCGTCGAACCGCAGGCCGGCGACACCCTGACCGAGAACCTGAACCCGGTCGGCCGGGTCTTCTACGCCGCGTCGACACTGGTCTGCACGCCGGTGGCGCAGTCGCAGAACCACGGCCGCGGCACAGCGCTCGGCGCACAGGCCGGGGAGGCCCGGCTCGCCGCCACCGCGCGCGAGGCGGGCTTCACCCGGGTGCGGCGCGCGGCCGAGACACCGTTCAACCTGGTGCTGGAGCTGCGCCCCTGAGCCGGGCTACTTGGTCCCGAAGTTGACCAGCTCGGTGATTCCGCCGTCGTAGCGCAGCCCGGTCCCGGTGAGCGAGCGGTTCGCAGGATCGGCGAGGTAGAGGATCGCGCGGGCGATCTCGTCGGCCTCGATGAGGTACCCGAGCGGGGCCCGTTCGGTCAGTCGCCGCACGGCCGCGCCCGGGTCCTCCTCGTGCTCGCCCCGGATCGGGGTGTGGACGGCGCCGGGGAAGATCGCGTTGACCCGGATCGGCACGTCGACCAGATCGGCCGCGAGCGCCCTGGTCAGCGCGGCGACCGCGCCCTTGGACGCGCTGTAGACCGCGCGCAGCGGCGTCCCCACCAGTGCGGCGCCGGACGAGACGTTCACGATCACCGCGGACTCGCCCAGGCGCAGCAGCGGCAGCGCGTGCCGGGTGACCCGGGCGACGCCGAAGACGTTGACGTCGAACACCGCCTGCCAGTCGGCGTCCGTCGCCTCCTCGATGGTGCCCTTCGCGGGGATGCCGGCGTTGTTGACCAGGACGTCGAGCTTGCCGTGGGTCTCGCGGATGCGGGCGAACGCGGCGGCGACGGCGGCGTCGTCGGTGACGTCGCAGCGGATCCAGTCCATGCCCGGCTCCGGCGACTCGTCGCGCACGTCGAGGCCGATCACGGTGGTCCCGGCCGCGAGGAAGGCGCGCGCCGTCGCGAGCCCGATGCCCGAGCCGGCGCCGGTCACGACGGCCACCCGGCCGCTCGACGCGCCGCCGGACTCTGCGAGGTCTGTAGTCATGATCCACATCATGTACGCCGATCCGGTGGGTGGGAAGCAGCCGGACCGGTGCCGGATGTGCGCCAGGCAGGGGTATCGTGCACCATCCGGGACGGATGTCCCGGGATACGCGACACAGGGAGGTCCGATGCCCCGCTCCGCAGCGCGTGAGCGGCCCACGACCGAGCCGCCCGGCGGCGACATCCAGGTCATCGCGCGGGTGGTCGCGCTGCTGGACTGCCTCGACCCGGACCACACGACGCTGGACACCGCGACCACGGCCCGCGTCCTCGGAGTCGGCCGCTCGACCGCGCACCGTTACCTCGCCTCGCTGGAGAAGGGCGGGCTGCTGCGGCGCACCGACCCCACGACGTACGAACTGGGTCCGGTGCTGGCCCGGCTCGGCACGCTCGCGCTGTCGCGGCTGGGGGTGCTGGAGGCGGCCCGGCCGATCATGCGGGAGCTGGTCGCCGAGATCCGCAACACCGTGGTGCTGTCGGTGTGGGGCGGGCGGGCCCCGGTGATCGCCGCGGTCGTACCGGACACCAGCCGGATCACCACGATCTCGGTGGAGATCGGCCGCAGCCTGCCCCCGGACGCCGCGCAGAGCCGCGTGTTCGCCGCCTACCTGCCCACGGGCCGGCGCGTCACCCGCCGCCGCACCGCCGATCCGGCGGTGCAGGAGGTCGACGGGCTGCTCACCGCCCGGCACACCTACGAGGGCGGCGGGTTCAAGACCGTCGCCGTGCCGGTGCTGACCGCCGACGGGGAGATCGTCGCCGCACTCGCCGCCGTGGGGCTGAGCTTCTACATGCCCGACGAGCAGGACGACGCACTCGCCGCCCGGCTGGTGGCAGCGTCGCGGCGGATCACCGTCGAGCACTGACCGGGCTACCCGGCGACCACCACCTGGTCCTCGACGCGCCAGTGGGCCACGACCGGGGCACCCGGGGCGATCGCCGGCGGCACCCCGTCCACCGGCAGCACCGCGCACCCCGTCGAGTCGTCGGCGAAGGCCAGCTCGACGCGGTGGTAGGTGCCGTAGAACGACACGTCGGTGACGATCGCGGGGGCGGCGTTGCTGCCGGGCGGCACGGCCGACTCGTCCGGCGCGACCCGCATCCGCTCCGGGCGCACGACCACGGCGTGATCGTCCCCGGCCGGCACCGCGTCGCCGGTCGCCCAGCGGTGCCCCGCCCACGCGAAGACCCCGTCGGCCAGGCGGCCCTCGAACACGGTCGACTCGCCGAGGAAGCGGGCGACGAACCGGTTCGGCGGCCGCCGGTACAGCTCGCCGGGCGTGCCCACGGCGACGATCCGACCCCGGTCGAAGATCGCTATCCGGTCGGAGAGCGTCATCGCCTCGTCCTGGTCGTGGGTGACGAAGACGAACGTGAGGCCCAGCTCCCGGTGCAGCCGCTTGATCTCCCGCTGCAGGGTCTGGCGCAGCTTGCGGTCCAGCGCGCTGAGCGGCTCGTCGAGCAGCAGCACCGTCGGGGAGAACACCACGGCGCGGGCCAGCGCGACCCGCTGCTGCTGCCCGCCGGACAGCTCGTGCGGCCGCCGCTCCCCCATGCCGGCCAGGTCGACCAGCTCCAGCGCCCCCCGCACCAGCCGCTCGGTCTCGGCGGCGGGCACCTTGCGCTCGCGCAGCGGGAACGCGACGTTCTGCGCCACCGTGAGGTGCGGGAACAGCGCGTAGTTCTGGAAGACCATGCCGAAGTTGCGCTTGTGGGGCGGGGTGCGGGAGATGTCGCGCCCGCCCAGCCGCAGGCTGCCCGAGGTCGGGCGGGTGAAGCCGACGATCATGTTGAGCGTCGTCGTCTTCCCGGAGCCGCTCGGCCCGAGCAGGGTGAGGAACTCCCCCGGCTCGATGTCCAGGTCGACGGCGTCCACCGCGGGCGCCTCGCCGCCGTACCGCTTGGTGAGCCCGCGCAGCTCCAACCGGCCGGCAGCCGCCTTCTTCGCGGACGGGCGCGGGGCCAGGGTCGTCGGAACGCTCATCGGGTGCCCTTCCTCCCACGGCGCGCGCCGACGATCTGGGCGACCAGGATCGGCACGCTGACCAGCACGACCATCAGGCTCGACGCGGCGGAGATCGTCGGGTCGATCTGGACGGTGACGCTGTTGAACATCTGCACCGGCAGCGTGATCGCCCCGGGCGCCTGCAGGAACAGGGCGATCACGACTTCGTCGAGCGAGGAGACGAACGCCAGCACGGCCCCGGACAGCACCCCGGGCAGCACCAGCGGCAGCGTCACGCGCCGGAACGCCGAGACGGGATCGGCGCCGAGGCTGACCGCCACCAGCGGCAGCCGCGCGTCCATGCCCTGCAGCCGCGCGCTCACCGCGATCACGACGAACGGCAGCGCGAGCGCGGTGTGCGCCAGGATGATCCCGAACAGCGTGCCGTTGAGCCCGATCCGCAGGAACGCGGCGAAGACGACGAGCGCGACCAGGATGTGCGGGACGATCATCGGCGAGAGCAGGAACCCGTTGATCGGCCCGCGCCAGCGCCTGCCCAACCGGGTCAGGCCGAACGCCGCCGCGGTGCCGAGCACGGTGGCGAAGAGCGCCGTGAAGATCCCCGCCTGCAGCGAGTTGATCAGTGCCGCGACCCACTCGGGCGAGCTGAACAGCTTCGCGTACCAGCGCAGGGACCACTCGTCCGGTGGGAACCGGAACGTCTGCGCCGCGGAGAAGCTCATCGGGAGCACGACGAGGGTGGGTGCGACGAGCAGGATCGCGGTGATCGCGGTGTGCACCCGCAGCCACGGCCGCATCCGAGAACCCTGAGCGCCGGTGGGCCGGGCGCCACCAGCGGCGGCGCCGACCGGGACCGCCGCAGCACCCGCACCGGCCAGCCGCCGCGACAGCCCCAGCACGACGAGCGCGACGACGAGCAGGAAGATGCCCATCGCCCCGGCGCCGCCGAAGTCGAGCAGCTCCTTCGCCCGGATGTTGATGACCTGGGCGATCATCGCGGTGCGCGCCGACCCGAGCAGCGCGGGCGTGACGTAGAAGCCCAGGGCCAGCACGAACACCAGCGACATCCCGGCCACCACACCCGGCGCGGACAGCGGCAGGTAGATCCGCCGGAACGCGCGGGCCCGGGGCGCGCCGAGGCTCTGCCCGGCCACGACGAGCCGGCCGTCGATCTGCTGCATCGCGCTGTACAGCGGCAGCACGAGGAACGGCAGCATCACCTGCGTCATCGAGATCCCCACCGCGAGCGTCGTGCCGAGGAGGGTGACCTCGCCGAACCCGAGCCACGCCAGCGCGGAGGTGATCACGCCCCCGTCCTGCATCAGCACCAGCCACGCGAAGTTCCGCGCCAGCATGCTGGTCCAGAACGGCACCAGCACGACCGTGACCAGCACCGCCCGCATCGTCGGCCCGGCCAGCGTCATCGCGTACGCGTACGGGTAGGCGAACAGCACCCCGACCACGGCGACCGCGGCCGAGACGAGCAGCGTGCGGCCGAGCACCAGCAGGGTGTAGCCGTCGGTGAACAGCGCGGCGTAGTTGCCCAGCCCCGGCGCGGGCTCGGTGACGCTGTCGACGATCACCGTCACCAGCGGGACCACGAACAGCACGACCAGCGCCGCCAGCGCCGGGATCAGCAGGAGCCATCCGGCGGCGTGGGCGCGGGTGAGCCACGCCGGGACCGCGCGCCCGGAAGCGGGCGCGCGGTCGAGGGCCGCCGGGGAGGGGTCGGGAACCGCTGGTTCGACGGTCGTCGCAGGGGCCGGACCGGCCACGCTCAGCCGACCTTCCAGCTCGTGTAGCGGGCCGTCAGGGCGTCGGTGTTCTCGATCCACCACTGCTTGTCCTGCTCGAGGGTGACGCCCCGGTTCGGCAGGAACGCGTTGAACCTCTTCTGCTCCTCGGTGTAGCCGACCGTCTCGAGATCGACGTCGGGCCGAGACGGCGCGGTGCCGGTCAGGCGCGCGTAGGCGATGGCCTGCTCGGGCTCGGTGACGAACGCGAGCATCTCCTGGGCGAGGTCCTTGTTCGGCGTCCCCTTCGGGATCACGAGCGCGCCGATGTCGGTGGTGGTGAAGTCCCACACCGGCACGAGGTTCGCGCCGCTCTGCGCCGAGACGATCGTGCGCGCGGTGACCGTGAGGACCATGCTCGCCTGCTTGTCCACGAGCATCTGCTGGATCGCGCCGTAGCTCGGGGCGAACACCAGCGAGCCCTTGATCGTGTCGATCTTGCGGAAGGCCCGGTCGACGTCGAGCGGGTAGACCTGCTCCGGCGGCACCCCGTCGGCGACCAGCGCCGCCTCCAGCAGCCCGTTCTTCGGGTAGTCGAAGACGACCCGCTTGCCGGGGAAGCGCTCGACGTCGAAGAAGTCCTTGATCGACGACGGCTTCTCGCCGGGGTACATATCGGCGTTGTAGCTGAAGATGTTCGCGTAGCGGTACGTCGGGACGAAGCAGTCGCTGGTGGTGCCGGGCGGGAACTTGCTGCGGTCCAGCGCCGGGTGGTCGAGCTCCTCGAACAACTCGCCGCAGTACGCGCCGGCGTAGATCCAGCTCATGTTGGCCAGGTCCCAGATCGTCTTGCCGGACGTCACCATCGCCCGGACCTGGGCCTGCTCGGCAGGGCTGACGTTGATGAACTGGACGCCGGTCTTCTGCGTGAACGGGATCTGCAGGGCGTTCTTCTCGTCCTCCTGGAACTGGCCGCCGGTGCTGGCCCAGGTCAGGGTCCGTTGCCCGGACTCGGCGCCGGGGGCGGGACCACCGCCCACGCCGCACGCCGCGACGAGCAGGGAACCGATGGTGATCACGAGCAACCGCGTTGTCCGCTTCATGTCGCCTCATCTCCTCGGGCGCCGATGCCCTCCGCGAGCACGGGACGACGGCTCCCCGCAGCTCGTCCCGTATGGCGGTGCGTCCATCCGTCGTGCGGCGGAATTCTTGCACGAGGCTCGCATCTTGAACAGGCTGTTCGCCATACGAGTCGTTGGCATAGCTCGAACGGAGTAATCGCTGCGAATGCGCCACCCGTCTGGCGGCTTGTTCACCGTTGGGCCCAGATGCTGCGAGGTCGCCAGCCCTTGGGGGCCGAGCCAACCTCGTGGGCGACCGACCAAGCAGGCGCAGCCGCGGACGAGCGTGCCGCGAGCCCCGCGTTTTCTCTCCCGGCGAGTTGCGCGAACCGGCCGGCGAGTCTCGCGTTTCGCCCGGCGAGTCCCGCATCGCGTTCGGCGAGTCAGGCATCTCATCTCGCGTTCCGCACGCGAGCTGAGACCGCGGTTGCTCTCCGCAGCGCGCACCCGTTGGGCGGGTGGATCGGACGAAGAGTGCGGCCACCTCGACAACCCTCGACGGGGGACTCCAGCTGACACCTCCACCGGCGGTCGACTCCCGGGTCATCGGCCTGCGGTCTGTCCGCTTGCCTCGAAAATCGAATAGAACACTCGTTCGAAACGTAGTGGATCGGTAGACTCGAGACATTCCCTCCGCGCGCTCGCCGCGCTCGCCTCACACGCGCGGCAGCGCATGCGCGAGTAGAACAGCGCGGCCGAGCGGGAGGCTGCCGCGATCCTCGAACTCGCGCGGGAANTCGCCACCGTCACCGTCACCGCCGGGATCACCGAACCGCGTCANATCGAGGAGCTCATCGCCCACGACGTCGGAGTGGTCNTCGCCTACCAGGGCGGGATACGGATGCGGATCGCCCGCGATGCACAACGGACACGACCGCGTCCGAGACATGTTCGCGGCGGGCTCGCTGAACGAGCAGAAGATCGGCGCCATCACCACCGCCGGGGCGTACCTCAACTCCGACGAACGCTCCGAGCTGGATCGGCGGATCGTCGCGCACCCGCTTCCCGAGATGGGCGTGAAGCGGATCGAAGGCAACAGCCCGAACCAGGACCGGTCCACACGACCCGCCGGTTCAGCCCCAGAACCTGGTTGATCTTCACAGGAAAGCCGCTTTCCGCTGTACGCCGGGATGAAGGAAGCTCCTGTGGATGCGATCCCCCCTCAACAGCCCCCGGCCTCGAACCCACCGTGCCGGACGAGCACCTCCGTAATGCGACCCCCGCGCTCGCGCGCGTCGTCGACCCAGGCGCGCGCGAGCCGCGATCCGGTGACCGAGGAGCCGGGTGCGATCAACGCCGTGACTTCCCTGCCGCCCCATGCTCGGGCAGGCCGAATCAGTCTGCCCAACTCTGCGAGTCCGCCCTGGGCCAGAGGATCTTCACCGCCATGAGCGGAACCGTTTCGGCACTGGGTCCGGGTTGAGCGCGGCGGAGAGTTCAGTCGTCGAACGTGCGGACGGCAGGGTCGAGGACCGGCCGGGCGCCCCGCGCAGGGCCGATCCTCCGCTCTCCAGCTCGTCATCGGGACGGTCGGGGTCCCACGTGAGGCTGAGGATGAACGCCGAGTTGAGCTCGCGCTCGCCCGGGCAGTCGCGGGGTTCGGTTTGTTCGGGCAGGTCCAGCAGCCGCGGACGAGCCGCTCGATCTTCTCCAGGTCGCCGAGCACGTAGCGCAGCCGGGCCAGGCGCTCACGGAAGGTGCTGCGCATTCCGGCGAACACCTCGACCAACGCACGGCTGGTCGCCTCACCGGTGGCCGCTTCCTTGCGGATCTGGGCCAGGCGGGCGATCGTCCGGATGGGCACGCCCAGCTCGGCGAGCCGTACGCACACCTCGAGCCGGCGCACGTCGAAGTCCGAGCAGAACCGGGTTCCCTCGTCGGTGCGCTCGGGCGTGACCAGGCCCTGCTCCTCGTAGTAGTGGACGGTCCGAGGGGTCACCCCCAGCAGCTCGGCCACCTCACCCGAGGACTGCCACCCGCCGCCGCGCCTCACGCACGTCCACGTCGAGCTCAGCACTCTCTCCCGGCGGCCGCGCGACCGCTGCGGCTGAGCGTATTCGGCGAACGGGTGCCGGCGCGGTCACCGGACTGCCGCGGCGGCGGCCGCCCAGCTCGCGGAGTCCGCGGTGAGACCGGCGACCGGCCCGATCACCACGACCGCCGGCGGACGGACCTCTTCCTCACGCGCACGTTCACCGATGTCGGCCAGCGTGCCGCGGACAGTGCGCTGGATGCGGGTGGTCGCGTCCTGCACGATCGCCACCGGGGTCTCGGGCGGGCGGCCGTGGCGCATCAGCTCCGCTGCGAACACCGCGATCCGTTCGACGGCCATGAGCAGCACGATCGTGCCGCGCATCCGCCCCAGAGCGGCCCAGTCGACGAGGCTGCGCGGATCGCCGGGCGCGGCGTGCCCGCTCACCACGACGATCTCGTGGGCGACCGACCGGTGCGACACCGGGATCCCGGCCGCAGCCGGCGCGGCGAACGCGCTGGTCACCCCGGGTACGACCGTGACCGGCACCCCGGCCTCCGTGCACGCGATGACCTCCTCGTACCCGCGACCGTAGACGAACGGGTCGCCGCCCTTCAGCCGCACGACGAACCGCCCGGCCTGCGCGTGCTCGATCAGCAGTTCGTTGATCCGCTGCTGCGCCATCGCCCGCCCGTACGGGATCTTGGAGGCGTCGATGACCTCGACGTCGGGACCCAGCTCGTCCAAGAGGTCGCGCGGCGCGAGGCGGTCGGTGACCACGACGTCGGCGAGGGCGAGCAGCCGCCGCCCCCGCACGGTGATCAGGTCGCGATCGCCCGGCCCGCCGCCGACCAGGGCGACTCCTGCCGGCGGCCGGTCCGGTGCCTGCTCCGCCACCGCCCCCGACCGCAGCGCGTCGACCAGCGCGCCGCACAACTGCGTCGCCCGCCGCTGCTCGTCCGCGACCACGCCGACGACGGCCCCGTCGTGCGCCCCGGTGGCCGGAGCCTGCGCCGATCCGCCGGTCGTCGCCGCGCAGAACACCCGCCGCGCCTCCGCGTCGGCCACCACCTGCGCGTCCACCCCGGGATCGCCGGTGCACGCGAAGGCCAGCCACGCATCGTCGAGATCGGCCGCGCGGTACTCCCGGGGTGCCCACACCACCTCCCCCGCGCTCACCATCCCCTCGACGGCCGGCGTCAGATCGGGTGCCACAACCAGGACGTCCGCACCGGCGGCGATCAGCCCGGGCAGCCGCCGCTGGGCTCGCGTCCCTCCCCCGACGACCACGACCCGGCGCCCGGCGAGATCGAGGCTCAGCAGGAAGGGATCGGTGAGGCGGTCGGCGGCCATGTCGTGCGTCCTTCCCCGGGTTGTCCACGCCCGGTTGCCGGTGGGAACACGGCCGCGGGGTCTGACTCGCCGGACCTGGCGTCCGGTCACAGTGGCGGGACCGTCCCGGATTCGCACCGGGTTCCCGCGGTCCGCCGGTGGATCGTATCCCGTAGCAACCTTCTGTACGGGTGAGGTCTTCCGCTCCCGTGGCCGTCATGCCGTCGCCGCGGACCCGCGAGACTCGCCGTCACACCCCGAGCTGTGCCTCCTCCACAGCCGACCGCGCCACGACCGGCACGACCTCACCCCCGCGCACGATGGTTCGCGCCATCCCCTCGGCGGGCACCCCCGTCGCCGCAGCCATGAGCGCCCGGATGGTCTCCCCGTGACTGACGACGACGACGACCGCGTCCTCGTCGATCGGCGGCAACTCCGCCAAGAACCGGGCAGCCCGCGCGTACACCTCCCGCGCCGACTCCCCACCCGGCGGCGCCCAATCCGGCCCGGCAGCCAGGATCTCCGGCTCGTAGCGGGAGAACGGCCCGCCTTCCCACGAGCCGTGGCACTGCTCCCGCAGCAAGGCCGACGTCCTCACCGGCAACCGATGTCGAGCCGCGATCGGCTCCGCCGTCTGCAGACACCGCAACAGATCACTCGACCAGACGGCGGCGACCCGCTCCCCGGCCAGCCGGCCCGCAGCTGCCCGGGCCTGGCGGTGCCCGCGCCGGGTGAGCGGAACGTCGGCAGTCGCCCCCTGCAACCGCCCCGCCGCGTTCCACGTGCTCTCCCCGTGCCGGACGAGCAGCAGGTTGGTCGCCACCCGGTTCTCCTCCCGAGACCTTCTGCGTGGACGTGAGACGTGCGATCGAGTCGATCGACCCGCCCAGTATCGAGGGCCGCCCGGCCCGGCTCCCACCGCCCGCAGCAGGCGGCGTTGATCTGCGGCCCCGGCCCGAGCAGGTCGGCGGCGACCCCGGCACCTTCGTCATCCCCGACGTGCGTCGTCCTCGGCCACGACGTGGGCACCCCCGAGCAGCGCACCACGGTCACTAGGCTGGCCGGGATGAACCCGGAGCAGGTGGACATGCGCACGCTGGTGATCATCGGCTCGTCGACCACGCGCGTCGTGCGCCGCGGCGACGGGACGGCGGTGCTCACCCTGCGCCACCACGGATGAGCGAGCGGAAGCTGCGGCACGGCTGGACGACCGGTGCCTGCGCCACGGCCGCGACGAAGGCTGCCTACACCGCACTGCTGACCGGTGCGTTCCCCGACCCGGTCGGCATCACCCTGCCTCGCGGGCAGACCCCGACCTTCGCGCTCACCGACTCCCGCCTGGGCGAGCAGGAGGCCATGGCGGCGATCACCAAGGACGCCGGAGACGATCCCGACGTCACCCACGGCGCGGTCGTGCGCGCCACCGTCCGACCCGCAGCACCCGGCAGCGGCGTCTCGTTCCGGGCCGGCCCCGGCGTCGGCACCATCACCAAGCCCGGGCTGCCGCTGCCCGTCGGCGAGCCCGCGATCAACCCGGTGCCGCGGCAGATGATGCGCGAGGTCGTCGCGGAGGTCGCTGCCGCGCACGACGGCACCGGCGACGTGGAGGTCGAGGTCTCCGTCGACGGCGGTGCGGAGATCGCGGAGAAGACGTGGAACCCGCGGCTGGGCATCGTCGGTGGGCTGTCGATCCTCGGCACCACGGGCATCGTGATCCCGTACTCGTGCTCGGCGTGGATCGACAGCATCCGCCGCGGCGTCGACGTCGCCCGCGCGCTCGGTTACCGGCACGTCGGCGCGGCCACGGGCAGCACCTCCGAGCAGACCGTGATGCGGCTGCACGGCCTGCCCGAGGACGCCATGCTCGACATGGGCGACTTCGCCGGCGCCGTGCTCACCTACCTGCGCCGCCACCCCATCCCCCGACTCACCCTCGGCGGCGGCATCGCCAAGTTCGTCAAGCTCGGCTTCGGCCACCTCGACCTGCACTCCAAGCGCTCCCAGGTCGACCTCCCCGCGCTCGCCGACGTCGCCGCGCAGGAGGGCGCCCCGGCCTCGCTCGTCGAGGAGATCCGCACCGCGAACACCGCCCTCGACGCCCTGCAGCGCAGCCAGGCGGCCGGCTTCGACCTGGGCGGTCTCGTCGCCCACCGCGCCCGCGCCGCCGCGCTGGACGTGCTGCGCGGCGCCCCGGTCGAGGTGGACGTCGTGGTGATCGACCGGGCAGGCACGATCGTGGGCCGCGCCTGATCAGCGCTGCTGGAGCACCCACTCCACCGCGTCGGCGACGGTCCCGACCGTGGTCACCCCCTCCGGCAGCGGCGGGCGCCGCTGGATCACCACCGGGATGCCCAGCGTGCGAGTCGCGGTCAGCTTCGCGACCGCGAGCGCTCCCCCGCTGTCCTTCGTGACGAGCACGTCGATGCGGTGGCGGCGCATCAGCGAGAGCTCGTCGTCGACGAGGAAGGGGCCGCGGTCGAGCACGATCTCCCGCTGCCGCGGCATCGGCTCCTCCGGCGGCTCGACGGACCGCACCAGGAACCACAGGTCGTCCAGGTCCGCGAACGGAGCCGGCTCGGTGCGGCCGGTCGTGAGGAACACCCGCTTGCCCAGCTCGGGCAGCAGCGCCGCGGCCTCGGTGAGCGAGTCGACCCAGCGCCACTGCGGAGTGGCCAGCGGCGCCCAGCTGGGCCGGTGCAGCACGAGCAGCGGCAGCGCGGTCGCAGCGGTGGCCTCGGCCGCGGACGCGGTGATCCGCGCCGCGAACGGGTGGGTCGCGTCGACGACGGCGGTGATCCCGTGCGCGCGCAGCCAGGCCTCCAGGCCGTCCACTCCGCCGAAGCCGCCGATCCGCACCTGCCCCGCGATCGCGGCCGGGCAGCGCACCCGACCGGCGAGCGAGGTGATCACGTGGACGCCGGCGTCGGTGAGGGCGGTGGCCAGCCCGCGCGCCTCGGCGGTCCCGCCCAGCAGGAGCACGCGCATCACGCCCGGCACCTCGTCGCCGAGTACAGGTGGCTGTCCGGGAACTGCTCGGCGGCCGGCGCCGGACCGACGATCACACCGGCAGTGCGCACGATCCCGGCCTGCCGCACCGCCGCCGCGATGCCGTCGAGACGCCCCCGCAGCACGATCTCGTGCTCCCGGCTCGCGTACGCCACGACGGCGGCCGGGAAGTCCGGCCCGTAGCTGCCGACCAGCTCCCGCCGCAGCGCCGCGGCGAACGCGGGCACCCCGGGGCACACGTCGTGGGGCACGCCGGCGGCGTCGAGCCGGCGCGTCTGCTCGACCATCGCGGAGAACACCGACGGGTCGCCGGACGCCGGCCGCGCCACGTCCAGACCACCAGCTCGTCGACGATCTCGTCGAGCGTCATCAGCGCGGCGTCGACCAGCCGGGTGCCCGGCCCGCAGAGCGCCGGCGTCTCCGGTGGCACCAGACTGCCCGCGCACAGGCACACCGGACTCACCGCCACCAGGTCGCGGGCGCGCAGCGTGAGCAGGTCGGGGGCACCGGATCCGGCCCCGATGACGTGGACGGTCACCGTGCCCCCCGCCGGCGCCCCGCGGCAGCTCACCCATCGCCGTCGGGTGACTTCTCGGTGACGCCCGCCGAGTCGAACGTCGCCACGTCCTGCAGCGCCCGCGCGGCGCCCTGCACGATCGGCAGGGCCAGCACCGCGCCGGTGCCCTCCCCGAGCCGCATGTCCAGCTCCAGCAGCGGATCCATGCCGAGGTGGGCGAGCGCGAGCCGATGCCCGGGCTCGGCCGAGCGGTGGCCGGGCACGCAGAAGTCGCGCACGGCCGGGCAGAACGCGATCGCCGCGAGCGCCGCTGCCCCGGCGTTGACCCCGTCGAGGACGACCGGCACCCGCTGCGCCGCCGCGCCGAGCAGGAACCCGGTGATCCCGGCGTGCTCCAGCCCACCGACGGCCGCGAGCACCCCGAGCGGATCGGCCGGATCGGGCTCGTGCAGCTCGATCGCCGAGCGCACGACCTCGGTCTTCACCGCGAGCGTGACGTCGTCGACGCCGGTGCCCCGCCCAGTCGCCAGCACCGGGTCCACGCCGGTGAACGCGCAGATCAGCGCGGCGGCCGCGGTCGTGTTGGCGATGCCCATGTCCCCGGTGATCAGGCACCGGTTCCCGGCGGTGACGAGGTCGCGGGCGGTCTCGATGCCCGCCTCCACCGCGGCCTTCGCCTGCTCGCGGGTCATCGCCGGGCCGGACAGCATGTCCGCGGTGCCGTTCGCGACCCGACGCGGGACGAGCCCGGGCACCGGGTCCAGCGGGGCCGCCACCCCGACGTCGACGACGCACACCTCGGCCCCGGCCTGCGCGGCGAACGCGTTCACCACCGCCCCACCGGCCAGGAAGTTCGCCACCATCTGCGCAGTGACCTCCTGCGGCCAGGGCGTCACCCCGCGGGCGTGCACGCCGTGGTCACCGGCGAACACGGCCACCGCCGCGGGCTCCGGGATCGGCGCCGGGCAGGCGCCGGCGATCGCGGCCAGCTGCACGGCGAGCTCCTCGACCCGCCCCAGCGACCCGCGCGGCTTGGTCATGCGGTCCAGCCGCTCACGCGCGGCGGCCGCCGCCTCCTGCGATCCGGGCGTGATCGCGTCCAGGGTCTCGGCCAGCAGATCCATCGGTTCCTCCCCGGGCAGGGCGCGACGCCCGTACCGCTCCTGGTGGACCGCCCACGCCAGTGGACGGCGGCGGGCCCAGCCCGCGGTGGCGAGCTCCGGCTCGTCCGCGAACTCCCGGACGTGCCCGATGCACAGGTAGGCGACGACCTCGAGGTGCGCCGGGAGCCCGAGCAGCTCACCCAGCTCGGCGAGCCCGGCGTCGTCGAGGAAGCTGACCCAGCCGACGCCGAGGCCCTCGGCACGCGCGGCCAGCCACAGGTTCTGCACCGCCAGCGCCGCGGAGTACGGCGCCATCTGCGGCAGTGTGTAGCGGCCCAGCACGTGCCGCCCGCCGCGGGTGCGGTCGCACGTCACGACGATGTTCAGCGGGGTGTCGAGGATCGCGGCGACCTTCAGCGACGCGAACGCCTCCGCCCGGCCCCGCGGCAGCGACGCGGCGTACGCGGCGCGCTGGCGCTCGACGATGCGGTGCACCGCCTCCCGGGTCGCCCGGTCGCGCACCAGCACGAAGTCCCACGGCTGGGAGAACCCGACGCTGGGTGCCGCGTGCGCGGCCGCCAGCACCCTGTTCAAGACCTCGTCGTCGATCGGCTCGTCGGGTAGGAAACCCGTGCGCACGTCGCGGCGGGCCCGCACGATGCGGTGGAACGCGGCGCGGTCCGCGGCGCTCACCTCCGGCCCGCTCACCGGGTCGCTTCCGTGCGGCGGCGCGCAGGGACGACCAGCGTGGACAGGTAGGGCAGGCGAGCGTCGGCGGGCAGCGACGCGGCGTCGTGCAGCTGCGGGCCCCGCGGACCCCCGACCGCGCCGACGACGGCCCCGTCGAGCCGGTCGGCGGTCGCCAGCTCGGCGAGCGCAGCGGGCAGCTTCGGGCCGACCCGCTCGGCGACCACCCGGTCGAACGTGGCCAGCGACTCGCGCAGCCGCTCCTCGTCCGGCGGTCCGGCGAGCACGGCCAGCGACTCGCCGGGCTCGACGATCGGCTCGCCGCGGCGGGCGGCGATGGCCTGCATCGGCGTGATCCCGGGGACGAACGTGATCTCCAGGCCGGGCACCGATTCCGCCACCGCGCGGGCGAACGCGGGGAACGCCGAGTGCATGCCGGGATCGCCGGTGGTCGCGTAGGCAGCGACCGCGCCGGGGTGGGCGAGCAGCCAGTCGGCGACGTGCGCGACCGCCGCGTCCCACGCCGCCGGGCCGTCGCCGGCGTCGTGCGGGAACACCACCTGGTCGACGCGCCAGGCCTCCACGAAGCCGAGGACGACCTGTTCGGCCCGCCCGGTCTCCTCCGGGGAGACGACCGGCACGAACACCACGTCGGCCTTCGTCAGGGTGTCGACGGCCTGGAAGGTCACCAGGTCGGGATCGCCGGGCCCGACGCCCACGCCGATGAGCGTGGCGAACGGGACCGGATCAGGCAGGTCTGCCTCGTTGCCGTACATGTCTCGCCTCCGCGAAGGTCCGCGCCTTCCAACTCGACCGTCGGCGGCGGGCGCTCTGGCTCCCGGGCCCCGTCCGGGCGCCCGGTCACAGTGGCGGGACCGCGCCGGATTCGCACCGGCTTCCCCCGTCCGTCGACGTACTGCCCGTCAGATCCTCCCCGCACCTCCCGGCCGATCGAGGGCTGTCGTGATCGAACGCACCACCCCGAAGGATCCGGCCACCCCGATCGGTCCCGGCCCGAGGGCGGCGGCGCGGGCCAGCGCCCGCATCCGGTCCAGGGCCCGCGCGCCGCGGTGGCCGGTGAGCGGGGTGGCGCCGAGCCCTCCGAGGCGCTCGACGTCGGCCGTGCCGGTGAACCGGTGCCGCACGGGCTGGGACGTGGTCATCATCGGCCACCGCCTCGGGGATCGAACGTGGACGTCAGATCCTCTGGTGCAAGAGCGGGTGGAGCGCCAGAGGCCGTTGCCGCGGTCGTCACGCGGCGACCGAC